>Ga0181517_10001656_pt1 | contig 24154 bp, 16 predicted proteins | sample PEATcosm2014_Bin_31_FD_119748 | JGI IMG/M metagenome (GOLD analysis project Ga0181517, IMG submission 119748) | Peatland microbial communities from MTU Mesocosm Facility, Houghton, MI, USA - PEATcosm2014_Bin01_30_metaG | ecosystem: Environmental > Terrestrial > Soil > Wetlands > Peat | place... | reverse complement strand
GAGACGCCTTGAAAAAGCTTTTGCAGGGCGTGCATTTGGCCGAGGGGGCGGCCCGAGCCGAGCGGGTGGACACCAAGTCGTTCCATAAAGACAGCACCCTGTTGGAGCTGGTTTTGCGAGAAGGAAAGAACCGGGAGATTCGCCGCATCCTGGCCCGCGTCGGACACAAGGTGCTGCGGTTGACGCGAGTGGCCGTAGGGCCGGTGCGGCTGGGCACGCTCCCTAGCGGCGGATACCGGCGGCTGACGGGCGAGGAGGTCACCGCGCTGCGGCACGAGGGCCGGTCGTCAACGCGGCTTGAGTGACGTGACCCAGAGCAGCGGCGTGCCGGCCTCGTCGTACCGCACGTCGAACTTCATCCCCGCCTTGCCGAGCAGCTTTCGCAAGGCCAGGCTGTAGGTGGTCCGGCCGCGGGGAAGCGAAACCATGGTCTTCGCCGGATCGATGCCGTGACGCGCCAACGCGCGGTGGTCGAAGAGCACGGGCATTTTCAGCCGTTTGGCAATCGCCTCCAAGGCCCGCGCGGCAGAGACGTTCTGCACGTTGACGTTGAGGAACTCGAACAGGCCGGGGAGCCCCTTGTCGCCCGATGGCTTCTCCGGCCAGCCGACCGGCCAGACTTCGATCTTCCCGCGGACCTCGACCACGGCATAGCCCGGTTGCCCGCCCGTGACGCGCGGCAGCAGGCCATAGCCGGCCGATCGCAACGCGTAGCTGAGCGCCGTGCCACAGGACAGGCCGTCGAGCGATTCGTCGAGCTTCTGGTCGGCCAGCGCCTGGGCCGCTTCGCCGTCGAGCTTCAACGGCCATTTCAGCCGCTCGGTGATCTTCTCGACAATCTGCCGGCCGCTCTGGCCGCGCGTGGCGAAGCCGACGGGCGTGGCCAGATCGTCGCGGATGCGCTCGAATTGGGCCGCTGAGAGGCCGAAGGGCGCGGTTTCTCCTTTGCCCGCGGCTTTCTCGGCATTCGGGCCGCGTTCGGCCAGCTCTTGGAGCCACTGCTTCAGCCGGCCGGCATCGCCGGGGCCGAATCGTCCGCCGGGCAGCGCCAATTCGTTGCGGGAGCGGACGATGCCCGTGACGAGGTATGTCGGGTTCTCGGCGGTGCCCCGGGTTTCGATGCCCGGCTTGTCGGAATCCTCGCCGACGCGGAAGCGGACATTCTCAATGCCGGCCTTACTCAACGTCTTTGCCCACTCCTGGAAAAGCAGGGCCGACCCGCGCTCCGTGCCGACCAGCTCGAGTTGCACCGTGCCGGCCGCCGATGCCGGGCCGGCCGCGAAGGCGAGCACGAGCAGCGGTGAGAGAAACTGGTGGAGCAACATGGCGAAGGGGCCGTTGTGATGGCCAAAGAACATGGTACACCGCTTGCGGTTTCGCACCTATCTACCGCAGTCTATTTTACCGCCCGATCTTGATATCGGTAAAGAACAGCGTGCCGTTCTTTGCGTTCACTACATTCATCTCGAAGCCCACGAGTTGGCCCATCGGATCGATCGTGCCGGCGGCGACCAGTTGGCCTTCCAGAAACACGTTGATGACACTCTTGTTGCAGTTGATCCGCAGCATGCCCGTCGGCTGAGCGATTCCCACCTCATTAGCCGCTCCGCCGGGCAACTGGATGGTGTGATAATATTTCCGGGCATGGATCGCTCCCAGCGGATCGCGCAAGGTCAGATCGACTCCGCAGCGGATCATCCATTCGATCGCGTACCGGGCGCCCCGGTCGCCGAGGAACGAGATTCGGCTGGCGAGCGGATCTTTCCACCAGCCCAGCACGCCGCGCGTGACTTCAGGCATCTGGACGGCGTACCGGCATTCCCAGTAAAACTCGTTGGGGAGCCGAAAGTTGCGGCCCACGGGATACGTGCCCTCGACGAAGGCCGCCAGCCATTGGTGGCCATCCGGGCCCATTTTGGCCGTCGTGTTCGCCCCCCAGTCGGTCGCCATCCCTTCCCGGTAACGCGCGAAGTTTTCGTACAGTAGGATCGTCCCGACCGAAATCGAGTAGACCGGCGCCGGCCTCATCGGAGGCGTAATGGGCATGACGGATCCGAACGGGGGAGCAGCCGGCGAGGCGTTTACGGCAAGTTGTGGCGTAGCCGGCGGCAAGACGTTCGTTGCGGGTGGTGGCGCAGCAGCTTCGCTGGTCGGCATCGTGGGCGGCGGCAGACCGCTCGGCTCACCAACGGCCTGAATCGTGGGCCCGGAATAGACCGCTTTCTCGGTCTGTCTCTCGACCGGCGGAAGCGTCGACGAGAAGGAGAGGGAGCGAGACGCTGGATTGGTCACGCACCAGAGAATGGCCCCCCCTGCCACCGTTGCCATGGTGCCCTCGAACACGCGTCGCATGGCAGCCGCCCTCCGCACCTCTTTGACACTCATTCCGATCGTCCCACCTATTGCCGAAATCCTGTTTGCCGGGCTCTTGCGGAGATTGCCGACATGCGGGAAAAGGGGGCCGTCCCCCTTTGTGCCAAGCACCGTTCGGGCCGTTCCGGCGGTCGGGGACAGTCCCTTTTCCCCCTGTCGACGCTCGGATCGAGGCGGCGTTTCTCGACTGGCGCCTTATCCATATCGTCGCAGCGGCGGCCACGCTTTTCTTTGCCTCGCCGAGCCGTACCATTCCCGCACAACCGGCAAATCGGCGAAGTTGCATCATTCCGGCTGCCGGTTCCGGAGCAGCCAGCCGCGACCGACCAGAAACAGGAGAACTGCCAAGAGCCCGAAAGTGACCAGCGCTGAGGCTGTCTGGTAGGGGAGATTCTCCCCGACGGCCATCGCCGCCTTGATGGGGTCGTTGAGTTGCAGGAAGGTGACCAGCACCCCGGCGATCGTGCCGCCGGCGATGAAGCCGGTCGAAAGCAACACGCCGGGACTCATTTCCGATTCCAATTCGGACTGCGGGCGCCGGCCGAAACGCTCGACGACGTAGCGGACCAGGCCGCCGAGAAAGATGGGCGTCGTGGATGAAAGCGGCAGATAAACGCCCACCGCGAACGGCAACGACGAAACGCCGCAAAGCTCCATGACGAACGCCGTAATGACGCCCAGCACCACGAGAATCCAGGGGAGCTTCTGGTTGAGAATGCCGTGCGTAATCAGGGCGAACAATTCGGCCTGCGGCGGGGTGAACTTGGTCACCGCGGTGCCGTCGTCGCGGTGCGTCAGCTTGCCGTTGATGCCGGGGTCGACCAGCCAGCGGATCTGTCCCCGCTGGTCGACAAGATACCTGCCCGGCGGGACGCTTTCGGCATTGCCTTCCGTGGCATGCCAAACATAATAGGAATGTTCGTCTTTAGGGGCGGTTTCCTGCGGCGCCGTGGCCTTGAGCAGTGCCATGTCGAGCGGCCGCTTCGGCTGGGGGAGATTCTTGTTCGAGTACACGGTGCCGGCCCAGTTCAGCCCCAGCAGAATCACGCCGATCACCAGGGCCGACGAGAGCGAGCCGACCACGATGCTCAACTGCTGCCATTTGGGCGTGGCGCCGACGAGAAAGCCGGTCTTGAGGTCTTGCGACGTGGTACCGCCGTTGGACGAAGCAATGCAGACCACGGCCGCCACCGACAGGGCGATCAACTGGTGCCGCGGCGAGGTGAGCCCCAGGGCCAGGAAGATCAGGCAAGTCAGCAATAGCGTGGCCACGGTCATCCCGGAGATGGGATTCGACGAGGAGCCGATCTCGCCGGTCAATCGCGAAGAAACCGTGACAAACAAGAATCCGAACAGCACGATGAGCACCGCGGCCGCCAGGGAAATTGCCACGTTACTCCCATCGAGCATGGCAGCCAGCGACCAGCCGCCGCCCGACTGCGGATCGAACACCAGGAAAGCCCAGATGCCCGCGACCAGCAACAGCGAGCCGAACAACACCACCCGCATCGACAGGTCCCGGTCGGTGCGCCGAGCCTGGACGCCGGCGGCCCGGGCCGACGAGCGCATGTCGCGCAGCCCGGCACGAATCGACGCCACGATGAGCGGCAGCGCCCGGCAGAGACTAATGATCCCTCCGGCGGCCACCGCCCCGGCGCCGATGTACAGAACGTAGGAAGAACGCAACTGCTCGGCATCCATGTCACGAATCAGCATCTTGGCCGGCGCCAAGGGCGCGGAAAGTCCCGCCCCGAAATACATGATCGCGGGGCACAGCACCAGCCAAGCCAACACGCCGCCGGCCACCATGGTGGAGGAAATCCGCGTGCCGATGATGTAGCCGACGCCCAGCAGCGCGGGATTCACTTCGATCGCAGGCGCGGCCCCTTTGAGCCAACTCAAGGGATGGACGACCGTGTCTTTCCACAGTCTCCCGCCCAGCATAAGGACCTGGTAGAGGAAAGCGACGCCGAATCCGGCGAACACCGTCGTGGCCGTGGCCCCGCCCGTCTCGCCGACGATCAGCACGTCGGCGCAGGCGGTGCCTTCCGGATATTTGAGCGTGCCGTGCTGTTTGACGATGAACGCCCGCCGCAGGGGGATCATCATCAGGATGCCCAGCAGTCCGCCCAGCACCGAGACGACCATGATGCGGGTGATTTCCATCTCGAAGCCGAGAATCATCACGGCCGGCATGGTGATGCCCACGCCGAAGGCGATCGACTCGCCCGCCGAGCCGGTCGTCTGCACGATGTTATTCTCCAGGATGCTCGCCTGGCAGACGCCGAACATGCGGGAAAAGAGGCGGAACAGCGTGATCGAGAGCACGGCCACCGGAATCGAGGCCGAGACGGTCATGCCCACTTTGAGCACCAGATAGAGCGACGAGGCGCCGAAGACGATGCCCAGCAAGGCCCCCACCAGCACCGCCGGCCAGGTGAACTCGGGCAGAACTACGCCATCGGGAACGTAGGGCTCGTGCTGGGGTTGTGGTTCGGAGGGCGACGATCGGGTCGTTTCGGACATGGGCGGTCACTCTGCGAGGGTAATGAAGGGTGTGGAGTATAGTAATAGCTTAGGCTCCTTTAAGTCAACTTGAGTGAGGGAAGCGGGACGGGTTTCTATCCGTTTCGCGGCAAAATCCCTTGACTTTTAATGGCAGGAATGGGAGAAGTGACCTATTGCATCCGTGCACATAAGGTACATCAATGACCCGTTACCGCTGGGCCCGCTGGGGCGACGTCAATGCGTTCTTCGGCTTGATGCTCGACAACGTGGCCGTGATGATCGTGCTGGTCGTTCTGGTCACCAGCGCCGAGCCCGTCGCCGAGCACCGCTTTTCCCGGGAATTCGTGCTGACGCAGATGATCCCGGGCACGGCCCTGGGGGTTTTGCTCGGCGATCTTACCTACACCTGGATGGCGCTGCGGCTTGCCCGTCGCAGCGGCCGCTCGGACGTCACCGCCATGCCGTTGGGGCTGGATACGCCGAGCACGTTTGCCGTGGGCGGGCTGGTGCTGCTGCCCGCCTTGAACGACGGCATGACCCGCTTCGGACTCGACCACCATCAGGCGATGGTCTTCGGCTGGCACGTGGGGGCGATGCTGCTCGTGATGGTGGGAGTCTTCAAGTCGATCTTGGCGCCGCTGGGTGCCGCGGGCCGGACTGCTGGGGTCCCTGGCCGGAATCGCGATCGCCCTGATCGCCTTCGTGCCCTTGTGGCGACACATCGCGGCCGTGCCGGTCGTCGGCCTCCTGACGCTGGTGGTGATCTTTTTCGCCCTGGTCGCCCACCACCCTTTGCCGGGCAGGATTCCCGGGGCCTTGGCTGCCGTGTTGTTGGGCGTGCTCGTTTACTATCTGGGCGATTACCTGGGCGGCCTGTGGGCGTGGCCCGTCGTGCCGCCGCTCGCCCACCCTGATGCGGCGTCGTGGCGTGCCCCGGAACTGTTGCCCAGCTTTTGCTGGAACCTGTTCTGGTGGCAACGCGTGGCCGCGCAAGCCCTGGCCAGCCTGCCGGTGATGTTGCCGTTCGCGCTGGCCACGATCATCGGCGGCATCGACTGCACCGAAAGCGCCGCGGCGGCGGGCGATGAATACGACACTCGCACCATCCTCTTGACCGAAGGGCTGGCCTCCGTGGCGGCCGGGGCCTGCGGCGGCGTGATCCAGAATACGCCTTACATCGGCCAGCCCGCCTATAAGGCCATGGGCGGCCGCGCCGCCTACACGCTGGCCACGGCGCTGTTCATCGGCGCCGCCGGCTTTTTGGGCTGGTTCACCCATTTTTTCGAGTGGCTGCCGAAAGCGGCCGCCTTTCCGATCCTGGTTTTCATCGGCTTGGATATCGCCGCGCAAGCCTTTCGGGCGACGCCGGTGCGGCATTTTCCGGCCGTGGCGCTGGCCATTCTGCCCGCACTGGCTTACCTGGTGCTGATGGCCGTGGACGCGGTTTTGCCCGCGGGCCCGCTGGCGGCCAACGTAGAGGAGCTCGTGCAGCCGCTGCGGTGCCTGGCCAACGGCTTCATTGTGACCAGCCTGCTTTGGGCGTCGGCCCTGGCGGCCATATTAGACGGAAGACTCGTGCGTTCGGCCGGCTACCTGGGGATTGCGGCGATTTTCAGCCTGTTTGGCATCATCCACTCGCCCCTGCGGCAGGCGGCGATCGCGCTGCCGCAGCAGGTCCTCGCACAAATGTCGGCCGCGCCCGCCATTCGCTGCCAATCGCCCTACCATTGGGCGGCGGCTTATGCCTTGGCGGCGCTGCTCTTGATCGTCTTGCACCTCCTGGGCAAAAAACGTGAGCCTTATGTCGCCTCGTGACGTCGTACATCTGGCGCTTTCTGGTGCGCGGCCGCCCTACGTGCCGTGGTCGATGGGCTTCACCCAGGAGGCGAAGGAGAAGCTGCAACGTCATTACGGCTGCGACGACCTTGACGTGCCGCTGGGCAATCATTTCCTGCTGCTGGGCAGTGACATGGGTTTCTTCACCGACTTGGGCCGCGATCGCTACCGCGACGTTTTCGGCGTCGTCTGGGACCGCTCGATCGACAAGGACATTGGCCGCGTGGAGAACTGCGTGCTCTCCGAGCCCACGCTCTCCGGCTACACCTTCCCCGACCCGTTGGATGCCCGGTTCTTTGCCGACATTGCCGGGAAGATCGCCCGCTTTCCCCAGCGTTTTCGCGCCTTTCAGATGGGGTTTTCCCTGTACGAGCGGGCCTGGACGCTGCGGGGAATGGCCAACTTGCTGGTCGACTTCCACGATCATCCGCAATTTGTCCGCGAGCTACTGACGGCGATTGCCGATTACGAGATTGCCCAGGTTCGCGAAGCGCTCCGGTACGATATCAACGCCGTCTATTTCGGCGACGATTGGGGCCAGCAACGCGGGCTGCAAATGGGAGCGCCCTTGTGGCGGCAATTCATCTTGCCGCCGCTGCGGCGCATGTTCGCCGCCGTGCGCGAGGCGGGCAAGTTCGTCATCCTCCACTCGTGTGGCGACGTCGACGAACTGTTCGACGCATTAATCGAGGCCGGCTTGAACTGCTTCAACCCCTTCCAGCCCGAGGTGATGGACGTCTACGCGCTGCTGCCCCGTTATCGCGGCCGGCTGGCATTCCACGGAGGGCTGTCCACGCAACGTACGCTCCCTTTCGGCACGCCGGACGACGTGCGCTGCGAAACCCGGCGGCTGCTCGATTTGGGCCAGGCCGGGAGCTATGTTCTGGCACCCGCCCACGACGTAGAGGGCGACGTTCCGCTGGAAAACATGCTGGCCACGATCGAAACAGTGCACGGTCAGACCGGATGGCGTTAACAACCAATCGTTGGCGAAGAGTATTCCCCGAAAGGACAAGCCATGGCGAACTTTCGAGAGCGATTGATGACCGTGCTGCGTGGGGGAAAGGCCGACCGCGTGCCGCTGACGATGTACGAGTTCGTGCATGGCCATCCGTTCGATACGCCGGCCGGCCAGCGTCTGCACGCCCAGGGGCTCATCCCCATCGGCACCCGCCGCGTCTTCCGCGAGCGCTACCGCGACGTGACCTTCCACCGCAGCGACTCGATCGTTGAGGGCAACAAGCAAACGTTCACCCGCATCGAGACGCCCGTCGGCACGCTCAGCGAACGGGTTACCATCGATCCGACCTATGGTAGCCGCTGGGTCCAAGAGCACCTGGTCAAGTCGCCGGCGGATTACCGCGCGATGCAGTTCGTCTTCGACCACACGGACACGGAGCCCGCCTATGACGATTACCGCGCCGCCGATCAGGCCATGGGCGACCGCGGCATCGTACTGGCCGAGATCATTTCCACGCCCGTCATGTGGCTGTTCGTGGAACTGATGGGCGCCGAGGCCTGGAGCGAGGGCCTTCTGCTCCACCGCGACGAGTTCGACGAGCTGCTCGCCTCGCTCACCCGGTGTTACAAGCGGCAACTGGAGATCGCCGCCGAAAGCCCGGCGGAAGTGGTCTGGCTGGGCGACAACATCACCGGCACGATCATCTCGCCGCCGACCTTCGAGAAGTACTGCAAGCCGATCTACGAGTTTGCTTGCGGCTTGCTCAGGCAAGCGGGCAAAGTGTCCTTCGCCCATTTCGACGGCGTGAACCGGCCGCTCCGCGATTGCATCGCCGGCGTCCGGTTGGACGTGATCGAGGCCTTCACGCCCCCGCCCATGGAAGCCATGACGGTGGCCGAGGCACGCCGGGCATGGCCCGACAAGGTGCTGAGCCTGAACGTGCCCAGCAACCTGTTCCACCTGCCGGCCGGCGACATCGAGCGGCACGTTCGCCAATACATGGAGGAAGGGGGCGACCAGGGCCGCTTCATCGTCGGCTGCACCGAGGATTTCGACGTGCGGTTGTTCGACCACGCCTTTTCGGCCATCGTCCGCGCCATGTACGGAATTTGACCATGAAAATCAATCTTCTCAGCGACGAGCAAATCGGGCGGTTGCACCAGGCCTCGCTGCGCATCCTGGCCACCATCGGCGTCCACGTGCCGCACGAGGAAATACTGCGGATGCTGGCCGCCGCGGGGGCCGACGTGTGCCGCGAGACGCAAATCGTCAAGCTGCCGGAAAAACTCGTGCTGGAAAGCCTTGAACAGGCCGGCAAGCGCTTCGTGATTTACGGCCGCGACCGCACGCAAAGGGCCCAATTCGGTTTCGGCCGCCGCAACTACAACAGCATCGCCGGCGAAGCGCTGTGGCTGGACGACAATCTCGAACGCCGCTACGCCACGCTTGACGACGTGCGGACCGCCAGCCGCCTGGCCGACGCGCTGCCGCGGATCAACATTGTCGGCGCGATGTCCGATCCGCACGAGTTGCCGCCCGCGTACCGCTGCGTGTTCGTGGCGGCCGAGCAGCTCAAGAACACGACCAAGCCCATCACCTTCTGGTTTCACGATCGGGCCTCGGCACGATTCCTGATGGAGCTGTTTGCCATCGTTTCAGGTGGCGAGGAGGAGGCGAGCCGCTATCCGCTGGCCTATCCGTTTCTCGAGCCGATCAGCCCGCTGCGATTTCCGCAGAAAGGGATCGACCTGCTGTTCGAGACCTGCCGTTTCAATCTGCCGGTGCCGATCGGACCCATGGCGCAGACTGGGGCCACGGCCCCGGCGACGCTGGCCGGCACGATGGCCCAGGAAAACGCGGAGATTCTGGCCGGCATCTGCCTGATCCAACAGATTCGCCCCGGCACGCCCATCTGCTACGGCGGCATCCCGCACGTCTTCGACATGCGGACCACGCAACTGGTCTTTGCCGGCCCGGAGCAGGCGCTGTTGGCGGTGGGCATGACCCAATTGGGCAAATCGTACGGCCTGCCGGTCTACATCAACGTCGGGCTCACGGACAGCAAGATTCCCGACGCCCAGGCCGGTCTCGAGGCCGGCGTGACGCTCGCCTGCGGGGCCATGGCCGGGGCCGACATCTTCGGCCATCTCGGCATCTGCGGCGTCGATCAGGCCAGCTCGCTGACGATGCTCGTCATGCAGCACGAAATTATCGGCTACGTGGAAAGCCTGCTCCGCGATGTGGAAATCAGCGACGAGAAACTCGGCCTGCAAACGATTCAAGACGCGATCGAGGCGGGCAGCTTCCTGGCCGAAGAGCACACGCTGCGGCATTTCCGCAGCGAGCTATGGTTCCCGCAACTGCTCGATCGCCGTTTCTTCCAATCCTGGGCCGACGACGGCAAGCAAGACATGGCGGCCCGCTGCCGGGCGATGAAGGACCGCCTCCTTCGCGAGCACGAGCCGACGCCGATGAGCGACGACACGCTCAGGGCGGTGGACCAACTCCTGGCCGACGCCAAACGCCATTTGGCGGCCGAGGTTTAGCCCGCTGTTGCAGCGGGCGCACGGCCTGTTTGTTTTCTTCCGGCCCGCGGCATGTTATACTGCCGGCGCCCGCCCCAATGACACACACGCCCGGAGAGCCTCATGCCACGCCCCAAGATCTTCTTCGTGATCGTCGTCATGGCGATCCTGACGAATTCTTACGCCCGCTCAGCGCCACCGACTGCCCCGCCCTGGCAGGGCAATCGCGTGGGCTTGAGCGATGAGGTGCTGCCCCCCTGGACGCCCCTTCGCGTCGCCGGAGACAAGATTGGCGTGTGGGACCGAACGTATCGCTTCGGCACGCTGCCGCTGCCCGCCTCGGCCATCGCCCGGGATGCCGAAATGCTGGCCGCTCCCGTCACCCTGTCGGGCACGGTCGATGGCAAACCGCTCGTCTGGAGCGGCAGCGCCTGCCGGCTTATCGAAAATAGGCCCGCCCTCGTGCGGCTTCGCGGCACGGCGCAAGCGGAGGGACAGGCCGGAACGCTAGAATGCACCGGCGACGTTCAGGTCGAGTACGACGGCATGATCCGCTGCGATTTCCAGCTCGCGCCGCGGCACGGAAAAGCGACCGTCGAGCGGCTGACGTTGGAAATTCCCTTCGACGCCCGACATGCCACGTTCCTGCACACGTGGCCCGGACAATGGGGCAGCGCTGGCAACTCCACGGCCCTTCCCCCGAGCGGCTGTCACGGGCCGTTCAAGCCGTTCATCTGGTTGGGCGATCACCAGCGCGGCCTCTGCTGGTTCGCCGAATCGGATCAGAACTTCTTCCCTGCCCAACCGGATCGCGTCTGGGAAATCGAACGGACGGGCGATCGCGTGCTGCTGCGGATTCACCTCGCCCACCGGCAGACCATTGACCGGCCGCTCAAGTACACCTTCGGCTTTCAGGCCACGCCCGTCAAGCCGCCGCAGCCCGACGCGTGGGACTACCGCATCGTTCACATGGGCGCTTACGGCCTACAGGGCGGGTTCCTCGATCATCTGGTCCACTGCGGCGTCCGCACCATGTGCATCCACGAGCATTGGACCGACATCCAGAATTACCCCACGACCACGCACGGCGCCGAGCTGGACAAGCTCGTCGCCGATTGCCACCAGCGGAAGATTCAATTGCTCCCCTACTTCGGCTACGAGATGAGCAACATCGCGCCCGAGTGGGACCGCTATCACGACGAGTGCCTGGTGCATCCCCGGGCAGGCGGCTACAAGCGCAAGCCCGAGCAGACCGATTACATCGTCTGCTACCGCAGCCACTGGCAGGATTTTCTGGCCCAGGGGATCGATCGGCTGATGACCGAGCACGGCGTCGACGGCGTCTATCTGGACGGCACCTCCGAACCGTTCGGCTGCACGAACGTGCACCATGGTTGCGGCTACCGGCGACCCGACGGCTCGATCGGCGCCACGTATCCGTTCTTCGCCGTGCGGCAGATGGTGAAGCGAATCTACACGATCGTGAAACACCACAACCCGGCCGGCCAGGTGAACGTGCACCAGTCGACCTGCATGACCATCCCGACGCTCGCCTTCGCCACCAGCTATTGGGACGGCGAGCAGTTGCAGGATTTGAAACGGTCGGCCTCGGCACTCAAGGTGCTGCCGCTGGATGCCTTTTGTGCGGAGTTCATGGGCCGCAACTGGGGCGTGCCGGCCGAGCTCCTCTGGTATCCGCAGGGGCCGTTCCGCCGTGTCGAGGCAATGTCGCTGGGCTTGCTGCACGACGTACCGGTGCGGCCGGGCAGCATGGCCGACGTCGAAGTCCTCGGACGAATTTGGAAGACTTTCGACGCTTTCGGCCGCCACGAAGCGGCCTGGCTGGCTTACTGGTCCAGCGCGGCCTATGCGCGGACCCAGCCGGCCGACGTAAAGGTCTCGCTCTATAACCGGCCGGGCAAAGGTTTTTTGGCCGTCATCGTGAACACCGGCGACAAGCCCTGCCAAGCCGGCGTGACGTTCGACCTCGCGAAGCTCGAGCAGCCGGCCGAGCTGACCGCCCACGATGTGTTGACAGACAAGTCGGTGCCCCAGAGCGCCGGCCGCGTGCAGTTGCCGATCGGTCCGCTGGAGCACGCGGTGTTGTGGTTAAAGCCCCGATGAAACATGAAGGTTGTGCAAGATCTGCAGGGAACGCCCTCGTTGTTACACACAAGTTATATGCGTTTCTCCGTCCCGGAGTTGTATGTAGTTTTCAGTCCCGGAGGGACGTTTGATAGTAGCCCAGCACTTCAGTGCTGGGAACACCAGCGAAACAGAAAGGTTCTTCGTCTCGTAGGGACGATTGAAACGCGATTCCGACGCCCGTTTTCACTTGTCCCTCCGGGACAAATTGGGGCTTCTCGACATCCGGACCCAGCGATGAATCGCTGGGCTACTATCAATGGCCCCTCCGGGGCCGGCCATTTGCAAGTTGCGTGTAGAAACGAGAGAGCGTTCTGAACAACGTGATACCATTACCCCAAAACCCCGTTCCGGAGGAGGAAATCGATGACCGCTAACGTAACCCGTCGCAATTTTCTGGGCGCCGCGAGCAGCGTGGCCGCCAGCGCCGCTGCCGGCGCGGCCCTGGTTGCTTCATCCGTCGAGGCCGATGAGGCCGCGCAGGCCAAACCGCGAAAGATCCTCGGCATTTGTTGCAGCCTGCGTAAAGGCAAGACCACGGCCACGTCGCTGGGCGTCTGTCTCGAGGCGGCCAAGGCGGTCGATCCCCGCATCGAGGTCGAGCTGATCGAGTTGGCGGGCCTGAAGATTCCGGCCGAGCCGGCGGCAGGGCTGCCGCTCGCGCCGGGAGAACGGGACGACTTTCCGCCGTTGGCCGCCAAGCTCGCCGATCCCGACGTGGCCGGCATCATCTTCGCCACGCCCGTCTATTTCGGCAACATGTCCTCGCTCTGCAAGGCGTTTCTGGAACGCTGCATGGTCTTCCACAAAGCCCACGGGCTCAACAACAAGGTCGCGGGCGTGGTGGCCGTGGGCGGGGGTCGGAACTGCGGCCTGGAGCTGACGGTTCGTTCGGTGCAAGTCTCGCTGATGTCGCAGCAGATGATCGTGGTGGGCGATGCCCCGCCGACCGGCCATTGGGGCGGAACGGTGTGGGCGGGCGCCGATGCGGTGAAGGCCACTCCCGCCTTGGACGTGACCCGGGATGAGTCGGGCATGGCCACGGTCAAGAATCTCGGCCGCCGCGTGGCCGAAATGGTGCTGCGGCTGCATGATGCGAAGAGGGGCTAAGGAGCGGTTAAGGGGCCCTGCCGGAACGAGCTGCCCGTTTGTTGGGAACACTGAGCTTCGCTGATCGGCGCTCACGAAGACAATGAGCGAAGATTAGCGGAGATCAGTGTGCCTCTGTTGCCGGGGAATGGTCGAGACTTTATTGGGGCCTGCGCTGCTACTGGAACGAAGGCGAGTGAAACGAGCCCGTTTTCCCGGTCGAGAACGTCAAAATTGTTCCACAATCAACCACGGAACCAATACAGGCGATCTTTGAACAGAACGGTACGGTCTGTCGGGACGGGACTTGGCAGGTTTGATGGGGGATGTTATCTTTGATTGTTTGCCCGCCAGCCACGCACCTGGAGGAAGCCGGCGGCAAACGCCATAACGCGTTGGAAATACGTGACTTATGGCAAAATTAGGAATCGGGACAGGTAGCTCAGGTAGTAGAGCAGCGGACTGAAAATCCGCGTGTCGTGAGTGCGACTCTCACCCTGTCCACTTAACGTAAATCCCGCCGAATCCTGGATTTAGGATACCTGCTGGCGGTCGGCAGAGCGGCCCGAAGTTTTCCGAGAACCCGGTAGACTACCGGATTTTGGAAAAGGAAGGTCGCCATGTCTAAGGCTCTTCGCGTTCCTAAGTACCGTCGTCACAAGCCTACAGGGCAAGCCGTGGTCACCCTAAACGGTAAGGACCACTACCTGGGCGTCTGGAAGACCACGGCCAGCAAAGCCGAGTACAACCGACTGATCGGGGAGTGGTTGGCTGCCGGCCGCTGCCTGCCTGCCACCCGTGGCGGTACTGATCTGACCGTGGCGGAACTGGGCGCCGCCTATTGGAACTGGGCCACGGGCTACTATCGCAAGGATGGCCAGCCTACCCGATCGTTGGATCGGGTCCGATTGGCCGTCCGGCTGCTGCGAACCAAGTACGGCCCGACGCTGGCCCATGACTTCGGCCCTCTGGCCCTCCAAGCGATCCAAAGGGAGTTGGCTGCCGGGCACCGCTGCCGCCGGTACTGCAACTATCTGACCGATAGCATCAAGCGGGTTTTCCGGTGGGGCGCCTCCCAAGAGTTGCTGCCCGTGACCATCTACCAAGCGCTGGCCACGGTCCCCGGCTTGCGCAAGGGGCGGTCCGATGCAAAAGAGGCCAAGCCGGTCCAACCGGTGGCCCCCGACGTGGTAGACGCCACGCTGCCCCACCTGCCCGCAGTTGTGGCCGATATGGTCCGGTTGCATCGGCTGATCGGGGCGCGGCCGGCGGAAGTCTGCATCCTTCGCCCGTGCGATCTGGATACCTCGGGGCCCGTCTGGACCTATCGCCCCGAATCCCACAAGACCGAGAATCACGGTCACCAGCGCGTCATTATGATCGGGCCCAAGGGGCAGGACGTGTTGCGGCCCTACTTGTTGCGTGAGAAGACCTCCTACTGCTTCGTGCCTGCCGAGAGCGAACGGAAACGGAGATGGTTGCTGCGAGAGAATCGCCAGTCGCCCTTGAAGCCGTTCGACTTGAAGCGCCGGCCGAAGCGCCACCCCAAGCGTACCGCTGGTGACCGCTACACGCCGGGCAGCTACCGCCGTGCGATCGAGCGGGCCGTGGAGCGGATCAATCAGGAGCGGCGTGAAGACGCCCACACGGCGAGAAAGGCCGCGGGCGTGAAGGTAGAGCCGGCGCTGCTACCGAATTGGACCCCCAATCAGTTGCGCCACGCAACCGCGACGGACATACGGCGGCAATTCGGTTTGGAAGCGGTCCAGGTGGTGCTAGGCCACGCCCACGCCAACGTGTCGGAAGTCTACGCCGAGCGTGACCTGAACCTGGCTGCGGAGATCATGCGGAAGATCGGATGAAAGAGGAGAACACGTTTTTGGCGCAGAGCAACGCTCGACAACGCCCAAGGGCTGGCCACATACCTGGGGCTGAAATTAGTAAAACGAAGGAAGCATACCATGACTTCATTGGCTGGTTTTGGTTCGCCGTTTCACTGGTTGATTATCGTCGCGATTCTGTTGCTGGTGTTCCACAAGGGGCTACCGAGCATGATGCGATTGCTGGGGCAAGGCGTTGTTCAGTTCAAGCAGGGCCGGCAAGGCGTTGACGAGGACGTTAGACCGGTGGGCACGATCGGAGAGCAGCCCGACACGTTGCAGGCCACCCCGTTTTCGTCAAATGAATTGAGCGAAGCTGTTACGGTAAAGCGCCTGGCGGCCATAGAGAATCGGATCCGTGAGCTGCGAGAGGCCGCAAAAACTGCAAAGCAGCGTTCCGCAAGCATCTGGACGCAATGCGCGAAGATTCGTTGTCAGTTGTCGTATCTCTCGATTGCCCAGTTTTTTCGAGAAACCATTGCTCCAATCTTGGGATGGCGATGGGCGGTCGTGCTAATCGGTGCAACTGCTGTAGGTGGGTTGTTCGTTGTGCTGTTTCTGTCGTGGGTGGCCGGCCTGAGTGGAATGGCGGTCGGAGTGGCATTGCTCGCCCCTTTCGTCAGCGTTCCTTCAGATGCCCGGTTGACTGTGGCTGTGCCTACACTGAAAGGTCTGCTCGCAGAGTTGGGGCTACGCGGCAACGAGGAACGCAGCAACCTCTCACAAATTGAAAAGGACATATCTGTTGAGAGAGACAATCAACGTCAAGTAGCCGGCCAGTTAGAGCAGTATCGTCAGTCACATCTATATCGCCTCCGAAAACTTGCGGCACGAAACTGGAAGGCTATGCGGGGAGGAGAACTGGAGGCGTTTCTTGAAGCGGTTTTTTCGGAACTACAATACTCGGTTGAAAGAATTGGGGGGGCGGGTGACCAGGGAGTAGACCTGATTGTTAGCAAGGCCGGGCGCCGAATCGCGGTCCAGGTCAAGGGGTACGTGGACAGTGTGCCAAATACGGCAATTCAGGAAGCGTATACCGGAATGGCCGTCCACAAGTGCGACGCATGTGCCGTCGTCACGAATAGCCGTTTCACTACGGGCGGAAAGAATGCTGCGGCTAGTGTCGGCTGCGCCCTGATCGACGAAAACACGCTACCGAAGCTGATTACAGGGCAGATTGATCTGTGGCAGGAAACCTTGGCTGCAAGAACGCGAAATCGCCCCGGTGTTGCAGGGGTAGCATGAATAGAGGAAGTGAATCAAGGGCATCGTCTCGGAGACCGGAGCAACCGCGCAAGCAGTATCGTAGGGAGCTTTCCGGTATTTGCAGAGAATTGGAGATCAAGGAAAAACGGGTAGACGGCTGATCCCCGTCGCGCGGTTTGGCCGGCTGTCGTGGAACCACCTACGCCACGATGGCCGACCAACCGGCCCAAGGAAAGGTAGGTGATATGGACAGGCAAGACTACTTCTTGGAAGCGCAAGGCGCTGGGCTAGAGGGTGGAGAAGCAACATGGGCACGTCTCAAAGACCTGACGGCTGAAGAAGCGGCTGCCGTCGAACACGCCCTCAAGATAAGCAGCGGACCGTATGGCTTTGGAACCAACGAGAACGGGTCTTACGAACTTTATCTAGCAGCAGAAAGTAACCTTCAAGAGAATCCGGGCGTGTGGTTGGCATCGTGTCGAGAGGCCCAACAAGGCGCGGAACTTGTTGAGCGTCTCGCCCTTTTCGACGTTGTTGTCGGCTCTCAAGAGTGGAACCAGTATCACCTAATCGTCATGGCAAGACAGTTTGCCGACTTGGTCCGTGGCAAGTTGAACACAACCGCCAAAGGGGAGGAGGAACACGTTGATTGTCGGTTCGAGGTCCTCGACGAAAGCACCCAGCAATCAGTTGTGTTTGACGCGACCGACGCGGTTAAGTGGGGACCAGCGGAGTATGAGGACGAGTGGAATGGGATGTATTGGAATTGCCAAGTTGAGGAGACATTGTATCGCCATCGCTCTGGACATTGGACCTTGATAAGCGAACGAACCCACTGTGAAGCACCTTGCAGCTCTGGAAAGTGTGCGTTTCGATACGACAACGCAAAAGCGGCAGCTTGGCTTGTTCGTAACAAATATGACCTGCCTCCCGACATAGCCACCTTGGCAGCAGTTAGCTTTTTCAAGCCGGGACCACCAGCACCCTTATCAGAGGAATTAGACCAGGGCAGCAACAGAAAACCAAAATGGGATCCGGAACGACGGGAACTATCGTTCAACGGAACACGCTGCAAAAGTTTCCGTCAACCCGCACCGAATCAGACACGCATTCTGGTTACCTTTGAGGAGTGTGGATGGCCCTCCCGGATCGACGATCCCATTCCCCCAAACGCAGTCGATAGGCGCGATCGACTGGCGGATACCGTCCGGGGGCTGAACAAGGGATGCACGGGGATCCGTTTCGAGTTGGATGGAACCGGAGAGGGCGTTATCTGGAGCGCTGAGGGGAGCATAGACGAAGCATCCCCATCGGGCGAGATTCCGTTCTAGCGGAATGAGTGTCGGGAAAGCTCCGCTGTTCTCGGACGCTGGGCTAGCAACCTCCGGCAAGGCTCGGTCAAGCTCCGTCATGCGTCGTCCGGCACCCACGGCGGTTCCATTAAGCTCCGGTCGATTTTGCTTACCATCTTGAGTAGTTGCAACCCACAACACTCAACGAAACGGTAGCAAAATGATCGACCCGAACACGGAAACGGTAATCGCTCTTTCCCAGGTAGGAAAACATCTTCCCCGCCGACGTGCCGGCAAGCGGCCGCACGTCTCGTGCATCTATCGCTGGACCACGGCTGGCTGCCGCGGTGTCATTCTTGAATCAATTCAGGTCGGCGGTACGCGATGTACGTCGAAAGAGGCGTTGGCCCGATTCTTCCGCCGGCTGACCCAAGGTGACGCTGCCGATTCGCCGGCGGTCCGCACCTGTGCCCAACGGCAACGCGCTGCCGAACGTGCGATGAGGGACCTTGAACGCGCAGGCGTCTAACCCGGCTACGTATCAGGCCGGGCGCGGTCGCAAGAGAGGCTTTGCACCTTCCTCTGCCGGGGTTCGACTCCCTGCCGGCCTGTTGAAAAGCAAAACGCCCAGCACGTTGCTGGGCGCGTCGCAAGAGAGACTTTGCACCCCAATCGTACCACGATGGCAGAACGGAGGCAACGGTGGGAGGAACATGCATCAATCTGAAAGAGCGGTTCGGCCGGCGGTTCAAGGTCGGAAACGAGGAGAGCTACCGCGCCGATCGTGGCCACGGCGCCCGAGCCGCGGATCCCTGGCTGATGGTCGTGCCCTGCTACTACGGGCACATTTTCCCGCACGGTGGCAACCTGCTGGCTGCCTCCGTTGACGGCTACCCCAAGCTGGCCGGCAAACTGCGGCGGCTACCCTGCTGTCGCGTGCATCAAGATGGTGACTTCGGAGAAGTGACCGTGCTGTTCGATATGGCCGACTTCGCCAAAGTGGCCCGGATCATCCGGCCACGGCGCCGGCGGCAGGTGTCGCCCCAAGAGCGCGAGCGGTTACGGGGCATGGGGTACCAGGCGGGGGCACAGGCCCACGTTGACGTTGACCACACGTTGCGCCCTTGCGTTCCCGAGGTCCAAGCCGACTCGGGAGCCGTCACGCGGCAGAAGGCCCTATTCTCGCCCCTGGGGTCCATATAAGAGAAAAGGCGCCGTGCTGATTGCGGTCGGGCACGGCGCCTTAGAGGTCGCATGATGGATGGTACAGCAATCGGTGGGGACGGGCAAGGCCCGTCGCTGGAAGACCGGAAACGGCAGTTGCTCGAACAGTTGCACGCGACCGGCGCCGCCGATCCACCTGGCCCACCACCTGCTGGTCCACAAGATCATCAACACGATGGTCAAAAGGCCCCGTCGCTGGTCGAGGCCGCGGTGGACTACTGCCGGCGAGGATGGTCGATCATCCCGATTAAGGCCGGAACCAAAAAGCCCCCCTACAGGTTCAAGTGGACGAAGTACCAAGCAGAGGTGGTGACGCACGCACAGTTGAAAAGCTGGTTCGGCAACGGCAAGCACCTCGGGATGGCGGTAATTCTGGGCGAGGTATCGGGCGGGCTGGTCTGCCGTGACTTCGATGTTATGGCCGGATACGACCGCTGGGCTACCGATCATCCCGATCTGGCCAAGACGCTGCCCACGGTCGCCACGGCCCGCGGTCGGCACGTCTACTTCCGCGCTGCCGGTGCCGATCTGCGGTTTGTCGATCTGCCCGACGGCGAATATCGGGGCGACTCGGGCCACTACTGCCTACTTCCTCCAAGCCGACACCCCGAGGGCCCGGTTTACTGCTGGCTGATCCCATTGCCCGACGGTCCCCTGCCGATGGTCGAGGACGTTCAGGCGGCCGGTTTTCTCCAAGACGGCAATGTAACAGAGAGAACAGAGAGAACGGAGTGTACAGAGAGAACAGAGTGTACTGAGGATTACTCAGGAGAACACAGGCAATTAAGGTCGATGCCGTGCCGTGACGAAAGCACTCACGCCGAAGTCTTTGATTCCATCTGGGGTGACTGCCGGACCGACGCCAAGCGAATCAGGGGCATCCTCTGGCCGAACCTCATGCGGCGGCTGTGCCAGCAAGATCGAATCCTGATCCTCAAGGCGTGCTACCTCTCGCGTACGAGAATGTCGGCCAATTGGTTGTGGGATTCGGTGGAAGGCGTGCGGAGCGAGAGGCCAGACAATCCGGCGGCGTACCTCTTGGAATGTCTCAAAAACCATGCCGGCATGGAAAGCAAAGACTTTGCGGCGACGCTGCAAGGCGTTATCATTCCCGAGGAGTTGCTGGGCGATAGTCGGCCGCATGACAAGGCCGATCGGTCGACGCCCACCACGACCATCTCGTTCGGCACGGTTGTGGGGGCCGCTATCCTCGAATCGCTGCCCTCGGGAACGGGCAAACGCAATCGGCAGGTGTTCGAGTTGGCCCGGGCGCTCAAGGCCATACCCGCGTTGGCTGACGCCCCTGTTGATACGCTCGAATCCCTTGTACGGCGCTGGCATTCCCTCGGGGTCCAGAAAGGTGTGATCCGAACCGAGCCGTTCGAGGAAACGTGGATCGACTTTCGGTTGTCGTGGCCCAAGGTGAAGTTTCCCAGGGGAGGAGAACCCATGACGAAGGTGTTCGAGTTAGCCAAGCACGCGCAGACGCCCAGAGCGGCGATGCGGTACGAGCAAGCCGGTTTGCGGCTGCTGGTGGCCCTCTGTCGTGAGCTACAGCGGGTGTCGGGTGATAAACCCTTCTTTCTGGCCTGTCGCACGGCCGGCGGTCTGCTGGGCGTGACGCACGTTCAGGCGTGGCGCTGGTTGTACGCGCTGGGCTGCGACGGGATTGTCGCTGAGGTCGAAAAGGGGGATCCCAAGAAGCGGCGGGCGAGCCGATTCCGCTACCTCGGCGACTGACTTGGCTTCCTTGGGTCCCTTCGTGGCCGCCCTGCCCAGCGTGCCCGCCAGCGTGCGATCGTGCCCGAGGTCGATGATTGATTGACCCACGGACCGCCGCAGGCCCCAGGAAGCGATCCTGAGCGATCTGGCGCCATCGCCGTCATGGTAGAATGGGGTCCTTCCGGGCCGATGGCGCCCACACTTCCAGCTTGCTGGCCCCGGTCCTTTCGCCCAGGAACGAAAGCAACTGCGGTAAGTAAGAACACACATGGCCCAGCCGCCCGAGGTCGCCGCCCTGGTGGCCGCCTCCGAGGAAAAACGCGGCAAAACGCGACACCTAAAAAAGGGGGACAACGCTCGTCGATGGAACGCTCCAAGGTGTCGCCGTCCGCCGAAAGCCTCGGGGGGCCGGGGGGGCGGTGCCGACGCCCTGCCCTTGACCCAGGGGGGCTTGGGGGGCCGTTCTCGGTCTGGGCCGTAGCTCTGTGGTTGTGGAGCGAGGAAGAAGGAAGTCACGTCTGGGCGATTCTCTCCGGCTGCCTGATCGCCGCCGCATCTCTGACGAAATGTGTTGCGGTTGTTTCTCTCGTTCCCTTGTTATAAGCATATTCGCTCCTGCGCTGGCCACGCGTCGGATGGCGGTTGCTTTACCTCTTGATCCCGGTTGTCCTCTTCATCGCCTACGATCAAACGATGCGATCGTTATACAATCGTTCGCTTCTCTACGAGGCAGGTTCGGCCGCATTGGCCGGCGGCCGGACGAGCAGTTGTCTGTCTCGCGGCATCGCTACACTCTCATTTATGGGCGGGTGTCTGGCAACGGTCATCTTCTATGCGCCTCTGCTCTGGTCTCGGAGGGCTCTGGCGACGGGCGTTCTGGGGATAGGGTTAGTGGCGGGTTTGCTCTATGGCGCGGGCCGTCTGGGGGATTACTATTTGCCTGCCGACAACGGCGCCCGCCTGTTAATCGCGTTGCAATTCGTCGTTTTCGTCGCCGCCGGAATCAGCCTGTTGGCGCTCACCATTGCCGACCTTTGGCATACCCGAAGCGCCGCATCGGCCTTACTGGCGCTTTGGGTGGCGGGAACGTTTTTCTTTTGTTGGCTCGTCAATTGGACGGTCAACGGGCGGACAATCCTTCCTATGGCTCCCGCGGCGAGCATCCTGATCGTTCGACGCATCGATCGTTATGCGGCGGCGGCCGCGGGCTGCCTTGCCCCACGTTGCATCACCGTCGCTTCTTACGCGGCACGGTTCTTGCCGCTGGTTCTCGCGGCGATCGTCGCAGGAGCGGTCGCCTGGGCCGACGTGTGCTGGGCAAACACGGAACGAACCGCCGCTGCTGCAATGAACGACCGATACCGCGGGCGGAAAGACGCCGTCTTGTTTGCCGGCAACTCGGGGTTTCAGTATTACATGGAATCATACGGCTTCAAGGCCGTCGACGTCGCTCGAACACGGCTCATGCCCAGCGAAACTCTGATTCTGCCGTGGCACAACGTCAATGTTCCGTCAATTCCCCCGGAACTGATTTCCGAAACGAGGACGATTGAATTTGCCTCGTTTCCCTGCCTGAGCACGTCGCGGCCCGAGGTCGGAGCTAGCTTCTATGAATTTGCCAACTGGGGACTGCTGCCCTTCGGAGCGGGGTCTGTGGGAGCGGAACGTTACGACGTTGTGACGGTACGCGCCGGTTACGAACTAAACCCGCTGACCCGACAGCGCGAACAGGAACTGAAGCAGCATCCAGACTCGGCCGAGGCGCTCGGCAACTTGGGCAACGCTTTGGTCAGCGCGGATCGGCCTTCAGAAGCAAGAGAATATCTTGAGCGGGCGGTGCGCCTGGGCTCTCGCGACGCGGTGACCTACAACAACTTGGCGTGGCTGTTGGCCACATGCCCGACCGCCGCGATGCGCAACGGCGACAAAGCCATCGAGCTTGCCCAGCAGGCGAAAAAGCTTCTGACCGACGCGCCGAGCGTGCTGGACACGCTGGCCGCAGCCTACGCCGAGGCGGGACGGTTCCCCGAAGCCCTGGCAACTGTGCGTAAAGCCCTGGACCTTGCCACGCAACAACATGACCAGCCTTTGGCGAACGTCTTGCGGAGCCGGATCGCGCTGTACGAAGCTGGAAAGCCCTATCATCAGGCGCCCTCAGCTTCCACCCCGCCGCCGAAACCTTGATTCACGGGGAGTTGGTTGCGTCTAGAGGCTGCCGGCGCTGCCACAATCTGACCTACGAAAGCTCGCAAGAGGCGCATAAAGCGGAACGGTTTGCCGTCATGCTTGGGTTTGACCCGGAAGTGGGGAAACTGCTCGATTCCCGCTGGCGCGGGAAACGGCTAAAGTAAGATCATCGGGACGGCTGGCGGTGTTGCAACGCCCCGGCCAAGCGAACCCGGCAGGCGGTCCGCCTTCACCTGCCTTTCGGCGGCACCTGCCTGGGTTCGGCCCGAGGAAAGGCAGGACTATCTTGACCGATGAAGAATTGCAAGCCTTTTTGGATTGGGGCCGCAATCCCTATTCCTTTGAGCAACTCCGCGATGACTGGAAGACCTGGGCGAAAACCGTCATTGAGGGCGCCCGAGTTGACACCCGCGGCAAAGGCAGCGTTCGGCGCGACGATGCTGTACTGTACCTTTGCCAAATAATGCAAGTCTTGGAGGGACTTTGCAAAGGTATCACGGAAGACGATCTGCGGGGCAAGTTTGTGTCCGGGCTTGTCGTATCAGGGCTTCCCCCCGAAACCGATGGTTCGTTCTATTTCTTGCGGGCGTTGCAGGATGCACAGAGTCGTGGGTACGTCACGGCGAAAGAGGTTGGTTGGGGGAACGAGTCGCAACGCTTCTACCAACTGGAATTGGCGGGGCAGCGGTTTGGCGTGGCTGATTTCCAGCAAATAGATTTTGATGTGGTCAAGGCGACGGCGATAAAGTGTCTTAACCAAGCGGAAATGCTGGCGGCGCGTCTGAAGGCCGTGAAGGCGACACCGCAAGACACCGGGTTGAAGGAAAAAATTGAGCGCGCGCTCAAAGAGATTAACGAGGACACCGTGCTTCCTAGATGGCCAACGGAAGTGATGAACGCCCTGACAATAGCATCCGCTGATAGACCGATGCCGTACCGCCTCGGGAGGCTATCTGACGTATGCGCGCACCAGTTGGCTCATGAAGCGTTGTATTCCTTATGGTTGGAGGCGAACTTCGCTGGGGCCCCGGACAAAGCGGAGTATACCAAGCGAATCCAGGGGGCAGCGGACGTAGTGGACGTGATGACTCGCCACTTGTTTCCGAATAGGTCCTGGCTGGAGCGTATGGACTGGTTTGAAGAGAAGATTGAGGATCGCAAGCAGCTTTTATCGCCGCGATCGGTTGAGGAATGGTGTGGCCTCGG
>Ga0181517_10001654_pt1 | contig 24162 bp, 24 predicted proteins | sample PEATcosm2014_Bin_31_FD_119748 | JGI IMG/M metagenome (GOLD analysis project Ga0181517, IMG submission 119748) | Peatland microbial communities from MTU Mesocosm Facility, Houghton, MI, USA - PEATcosm2014_Bin01_30_metaG | ecosystem: Environmental > Terrestrial > Soil > Wetlands > Peat | place... | reverse complement strand
TCGCGGCCGGCGAGCCGTATCGAACCGCCCCGCCGTCTCAGCGACGGCGACAGGAGCCGCATGATCGCCAGCGCCGTCAGGGACTTGCCCGATCCCGATTCGCCGGCGAGACACAGCGTCTCGCCGGCGGCGATGGCGAAGCTCACGGCTTCGAGCACCGGGCGCAAGCCCTCCGGCGTGCGCGCGTCAATCGAAAGTCCCTCGACAGCGAGGATCGGCTTCGAGGTCGCTGCGTCCGTCACGAGAAGACGATGCGGGGAAAGTAGAAGGATACGACCCAGTTCGGCATGTCGACGATTTCGCTGATACGCAGGTCTCCGCATACGGAGCACAGCATGTAGGCGTCGACGGGAGCAAGGCCGTGCTCGGCCGCAAGCAGGTCGATCATGCGCATCAGAGCCTCGCGCGCCCCGGTCATCAGATCCGGACCGACGCCCGTCGTGACCTCGTAGCCCGCGCCGTCGAGATGGCGAGACACCGGGCCGTCGGTGGTGAACCGCGGGCTGGCGAGCTTGGCGTCCTTGACGAGTTCGATCGTCGCTTCGACGTCCATCTGGCTTTCGATCGCCGTGCCGCAGACCTCGCCGTCGCCCTGCGCAGCGTGGGTGTCGCCGATGGAGAGCAAGGCGCCTTCGACCTCGACGGGCAGATAGAGGCTGACGCCCGTGGTGAGGTCGCGAATGTCGAGGTTGCCGCCGACGCGCCGCGGCGGGACGACCGAGTGAAGCCCGGCCTCGGCCGGCGCCAGTCCGATCGTGCCGGGGAACGGCTTCAGCGGCACGCGCGCCTCGGGGCCGTAAAACGCCGGCGTCATCACGACGGGGTCGTATGTCCAGATTTGGAGCGCGGGCTCGGTGAACTGGTCGGCGAGGAGGCCGAACCCAGGAATGTTCGCGGTCCAGCCGAGGCCCGACGGCGCGAACTTCCGGAATGTGACCTTCAGCGCGTCTCCCGGCTTGGCGCCTTTCACGAAGACGGGGCCGGTCACCGGGTTGACCTTCGCGAAGTCGAGCGTGGCCACGTCGGCGACCGTCGAGTCGCGCCCGAAATGGCCGCTGCCCGAATCGACGCATTCGAAGCGGATCGTCTCGCCCGGCTGGCACGCGACTGCTGGTTCGAAATCGCGATTCCAGCCGAAGTGATGGCGCTGACGATGAATCGTATAGTTACATGCGACGCACATGGAAGCTTGTCCTCGGAGTCTTGTCGCTGGCGTTCAGACTTGACCTTCGGCGGGCGCGGCGCAGGAGCGAGAGGACTGACGCCCCTCGCTCCCGCGCTCTCATGCTCGTGCGAAGCGCAAAGCCCCCGCCGGCGGAATTACGACTTGATGTAGATCGCCTCGTAGTCGATGACGCGGGTCGGATCGATGTAGACCTCGTCCGCTCCCCCCATTCGCTTGGACTTGGCGACGACGCGGCGTTCATTGAACACCGGCGCCCACGGCGCCTGTTGCATCTGGATGTCGGTGAAGATCTTGGCCCAAACCTTGAACCGCTCGTCTTTCTGCTCGGGCTTCGACATGGCGTCGGCCTTGGTCGCGCGGTCCTCGAAGCTCTTGTCGCAGAACCACGACCAGTTCCACCCGCCCGTCACGGCGCCGCCGCAGCCGAGGATCGGTCCGTAGAAGTCGGACGGATCGGGGAAGTCGGCGATCCAGCCCATGCCGCCCGACCAAATGAGCTCGGACTGATCCTTGGCGCCGCCTGCGGCGATGACCTCGGGCTGCGCGAGCGCCTTGATCTCCGCCTTGACGCCGATGACTGCGAGGTCCTGTTGGATGGCCTGCGCGATGCGGGGATTCGGGTCGGTGTTCATCGCGTAGAGCGTGGTCGAAAAGCCGTCCTTCAGACCCGCCTCGTCCATCAGCTTCTTTGCGCCAGCGACGTCGTGGGGATAGCCCTTATAGTCTTTGTCGAAGCCCGGCATCAGCGGCGGGAGCACCTGGCCGGCGGGCGTCGCGCGGCCGTTGACGATGCGGACGATTCGATCCTTGTCGATCGCCATGTTGATCGCCTTGCGAACCCTGAGATCGTCCAGCGGCTTCTTGGTCGTGTTGATCGTGATGTAGCTCGTCTCGAACTGCTCCCGGTCGACGATCGTGTCCTTGGCGTCGGGCGAATTCTTCATTTCGAGATACTTGGCTGGCGGGATGCCGTCGCCGGCGATGTCCACCTCGCCTCTCTGCAGCCGGAGGATCGCGACCAGCGGCTCTTGGCCGATCTCCACCTTGAACCCGTCAAGGTTGGGACGATCGCGGAAATAGTCGACGTTGCGCGAAAAGACGAGGCGCTGGCCGGCGACCCATTCGTCGAGCTTGAACGCTCCCGAGCCGACTGGCTTCTTGCCGAAATCGGCGCCCTCCGCATCGACCGCCTCCTTCGGCACGACGGAAGCAAAATTCAGCGCAAGCACGTTGAGGAAGGTGGCGTCGGGTTGGCTCAGCGTGAACTTGACGGTCGAATCGTCTACGGCCTCGATGCCGGAAATGGTTGTCGCCGAACCGTCCGCCATCTTGTCCTGACCGACGATGGAGTGGAAGAAGCCGCCGCCCGGCCCCTGCGTCTTCGGGTTCACGGCGCGCTCGATGGAGTACTTCACGTCCGCCGCCGCAATCCGTCGACCGTTGGTGAATTTGGACTTCGGGTTGAGCTTGAACGTGTAGACTAGCCCGTCAGGCGAAATGGTCCAGGTGTCGGCGAGCGAGGGAACGATCTCGGTCGTGCCGAACTTGTAGTCGACGAGGCGTGAGAACAGGCTGTTGATCATCGACCAGTTCTGCCAATCGTAACCGATGGCCGGATCGAGGGTCGCCATGTCGTCCTTGTAGGTGACGACGATGACGCCGCCTTGATGGGCCGTATCGGCGTAGCCGAGGTTCGCCAATCCCGCCCCGAGAACGAGCGCGATCGCGGCGCCGCGCAACCAACTTTTCTTCATGACGACATCCTTTCTCATGACGACTCCCATCAGGTTTGCACTCATCGGATTCGGATCTTCGGATCAAGCAACGGGGCTACGAGATCGGCCAACAGATTGCCGAGAACGATCGCCAGCGAGGAGACCATCGTGACGCCCATGATGATCGGCACGTCGGTCTGCTGGATGGCCTGCCAGGCGAGTTGCCCGATGCCTGGCCAGCCATAGACGGCCTCGACGACGACGACTCCGCCCATGAATTGACCGATATCGATGCCGATCATGGCGACGATGGGCAGGAGCGCATTCGGCAACGCGTGCCGCAAGACGACGCGCGAGCCTGAGAGCCCTTTGGCGCGGGCCGTTCGGATGTAATCCTGATTGAGAACGTCGATCATCGCCGAGCGCACCATTCGCGCGTACCAACCCGCTCCCAACAGACCGAGGGTCAACGCCGGCAGAACGACATGGGCCGGCGTGCCGTAGCCGCTCATCGGAAACCAACTCAATTGAGCGGCGAAGACGTAGAGCAGCAGGAGCGCGACCACGAACTGCGGCGACGACACGCCGATAAAGGCGAGCGTCATCACCATCCGATCGATGAAGCCGTTGCGGCGTAGGGCGGCGATGACCCCCAACGTGAGTCCGAGCGCGACTTCGACCAGAATGCCGCAGGCCATCAGCACGAGCGTTGCGGGAAGGCGCGCCGCGACGAGCGTAGCGACCTCGCTGCGTTGGACGTACGAACGCCCGAGATTTGCGTGAACGAGCCCGGAAATGTAATTCCAGAACTGTAGCGGCAACGGCAGATCAAGCCCGAGCTGATGCCGGACGTTGGCGATCATCTGCGCGGTGGCGCTGCGTCCGGCGACGAGCGCCGCCGGATCGGCCGGCAGATAGTGCAGCAGCAGGAAGGTGACGATCGCGACGCCGAACAACACGGCGATCGACTGCAACAGTCGCTGGGCCAGCAGGACGGCCATCAGCCGCGCCCCCGCTGTGTCGGGTCGAGCAGGTCGCGCAGAGCGTCGCCGACAAGATTGAATGACAGCGCGGTGGCCAATATGACCGCGCCAGGGATGAAGACGAGCCACGGCGCAGACTGAAAGTAGCTCTGGCTTTCGTAGATGATGTTGCCCCACGAGGGCTGCGGAGGCTGAACGCCGACGCCGAGGAAGGACAGGGTCGCCTCGATCAGCACGGTCGTGGCGATGCCGAGCGTGCCCCAGACGATCGCCGTCGGCAGAAGATGCGGCGCAATATGGCGCACAAGAATGCGCACGTTTCCCGCGCCGAGCGAGCGTTCGGCGAGGATGAAGTCGCGCTCCGCCAGCGCCCGCGTCTCGGTGAAGACGATTCGCGCCACCTGGACCCAGTTCACCAGCGCGATCACCAGCGCGACGATCCACAGGCTGGGACGCAGAAGGGCCGCCAGCACGATCGCCAGCAGCAACGCCGGAAACGCCATCATGAGATCGGTGAAGCGCATGACGACGTTGCCGATCACCCCGCCGAGATAACCCGCGACGACGCCGACGATCATGCCGATCAGCACCGCCACCCCGTTCGCCACAACGCCGATCACCAGCGAAGTTCGGGCGCCATACAGAAGACGCGAAAGGAGGTCGCGCCCGAGCGTGTCGGTGCCCAGCCAGTATTCCGACCCCGGCGGCAACGGCGCGCCCTCGGTCGACAGGCCGTCAAAAGGCTGGGCGTCGGGCGAGAAGGGCGCGAGCCACGGGGCCAGGACGGCGGCGAGCGCGACGATCCCGATGACCAGCAAGGCCAGGCAGGTGGAGGGTCGGCGCACGAGTTCGCTGGCGATCCGCTTCATCCGACCTGTTTCCGCGGGCGAACGAGGAGGGCGGCGGCGGTCTGTTCAAGAGTGATGCGCCGCTGCATGGCTTCGCGGCGCAGCGCGTCGTAGGCCTCCTCCTCGCCGCAGCCGTCTCCGGCCATCAAGCTTTGAACCGCGGCGTGGACCAGGGGGCGCAGGCGGACGCGCTCTTCGAGCCGGGCAATTCGCCGGGCGATCTCGCGTCCCTCGGCGTGCCGGCGCGCCGCCATCACCAGCGCAGGAAAGACCGTCGAGCTGACTACCGGTTTCATGATGAGGGCGTCTGCGCCCTGGTCGAGGGCCCAGGCGATGCGGCCAGGCGCCTCGGACCCGAGCAGCGCGACGAGCGGAATCGGCTTGTCGGGCGCAGTCCACGGCAGAAGTCCGTCCCATCCCTCGTCGGCGTCGACGAAGACGATGTCGACGCCTTCATCGGCGCGGAGCGGCTGCCAGCGGATTTCCGCGCGGATCCCGAGCAAGTTGCAGCACCGCGCGAGACTGGCGGTGGCGTCGCTCCGGCGATGCAGGATGACGGCTCGCTGGCCGAGGAAGCTCGGAGTCGCACTCATGACACGACCCTCAGCTGCGAGGGGGCGCTGCGAGCTTGCAGCGTCGGTCGCGAACGGGTCAGATAGGGATCCGCGGCGATCTGCGGCCGGGACTGCAGGATGACGAAATCGTCGCCGGCGATCCGCCCGAGCAGGAACGGCAAGTCGGCATGGTTGGTGGCCGGGTCGATGCGCAGCGAGCCGAGCGCGCTCGGCATGTCGATGCCGGCGAGGGCGGATCGAACCTCGATAGGATCGTCGGTTCCGCAGCGGCTTACGGCTTCGACGCATAGCCGCGTCGCCGCGTAACTCGTGGCGAAATAGCTCGAGACACGCCGCGCAGGGCCGAAGCGCGCCGCGACGCGCGCCTTGAGGACGCGGTTCAGCGGGGTGTCGAGACTGTCGAAGTAAGACGCAGCGGCGAGCTGGCCGTCCGCGACGCCATTGCCGAGTTCCGGCAGTTCGCATTCGGTCAAGTCGCAGCTCACCACCGGGCAGCGATCGGGCCGGAATGCGGGGTCGCGTCGGCCAAGCTCGCTCATCGCGCGAAGGAAGGCGTGGCTCGATGGACCGATCATGTTGCTGAGAATGAAGTCCGGTCGGCGCGCCGCGACCTCGGCGACGAGCCGTTCGACCTCTGTTTCGGCGATCGGCAGGCACCGCTCGCCGACGATCTCGCCATCGGCCTTCGTCACGATCTCGCGGGCTAGGCGATTCATCTCCCAGCCCCAGACATAATTTGCGCCCGCGAGATAGACGCGCCGCCCGAAAGTCGGCAGCATGTATTCGAAGAGCGGCAGCAGGTGCTGGTTCGGACAAGCGCCCGCGTAGATGACGCTCGGATTGGCCTCAAAGCCCTCGTATGGGCAGACATACCAAAGCAGGGCGTCGTGCTTTTCGATGACGGGAATGACGTCCTTGCGCGCTTGCGACGTCACGGTGCCGATGACGTGGCGGCACCCGTCCTGCTGCACCATCCGCCGCGCCAATTCGATGTAGCGCTCGCTCGATCCCGCGGGATCTCCAGGGATCGGCTCGATCGCAATCGAAGCGGCGCCTCGCAGGTCCTCGATCGCGGTCATCGCGCCGTCGCGGCAGTCGCGCGCCAGCGCGCCATAGTCGCCGTACGTCGAGAATAGGATGCCCAGGCGCAAAGTCTTCATGTGGTCTCAACAAAAAAAACCACTCCGCAGGTTCCCTCTGGAACAGCGGAGTGGGGCGCAAATGCCCGAAGTCCTGTTGGACGAATTTGGGGCCAGTTGCATGAACGCGACTGGCGCGGTTCAGCATTGCACCTCCGGAAGGAGAGTCAAGCGCCTGCGTTGGGCAAACTTTCGGCAAGGAACTCGATTAATGTGCATCGGAGGCGGAGTCGAAAAGGCGTCCACGGGATTCTCCGGCCGTCGTCGCACGCTGATCTCGCGATGTCCGTGCAGCGGAAGCCGCCGCACTTGCAGTTCGGCGCGATAGGGTAGGCGCGGACGACGATCATGACGATCGAACCCGCGATCATCTCGCGAACATCGCTGTTGACGTTCATCTGCCGCCAGGCCGTTGGCGGGCGCGCCGATCCTTGGAACGCCCACCAGAGTGAACAGGACGCGGCCGTCCTTCGTTGCTCACTGTAGTCCCAAGAAGGGCCGCGGCGATTGCGTCGAGCATGAGTCCGGCGCGTTGCGTCGGATTAGCGGACGCCCCCGCCTTGACATCGTCAAACCCGCCACCACCGCGACAAGCCCGAAAGCGCGAGAAATGGCTGAGTGTGTTATTCGGCCCCGGGTCCGAACGCGGATCGGCGTCGTAACGCTTTGAGACGATTACTCTTCACGAGGTCTGATCCCGAAGCTGAGTTACAGTTCCGGTTCCGCCGACCAGGAAGACGTTGCGCTGCTGGGCGAGGAAGCCGCCGCCGGCGAGATCGCGAACGAGGGCCTCGTTGATCGGCGTGTCTTTGAAGACGAAGTCGTCGGCGTCCTTGGCGAGCGGCAGCCTGGCGATCGCCATCTGGTACCTGATCGCGCGCGCTTGCTTTTCCGAGATCTCGGCCTTCAACAGATCGCCGACGAGCGCTGCGGCTCGTGCTTGCGTTTGACGGCCATGGCGAGCGTCTCGTCGTAGGCCGCCTTCATGCCGAACAGCTTCGGTTCTCCAAGTTTGAAATAGAGTCTAATTGGCCTTGGTTCCACAAGATTTCCTGACAATGAGGCTCGGCGAGAGAACGACATCTCGCGGAGGTTCCGTAGCTTTATTCCGGATACGGTCGATCAGTAGGCCCATCGCGATACGACCTATGCTGTAGATGGGCTGGGAAAGCACGGTCAAGAACGGGTCAATCTCGGCGGCGAGGTCGAGATCGTTAAAGCTGACCAGAGCGAAGTCTTGAGGCGCCGTCATGCCTCGGGCGCGAAAGGCGCGGATGGCGCCGATCGTCATGAAAATGTTGGCGCCGATGACGGCCGTCGGTCTTATGCCGCTCGACAGCATCGTTTCGACCCGTCGTTCTGCGTCTTCCGTGAACCAAGGGCCCCACGAGACCAGGGCTGGGTCGTATGGGATTCCCGCGCGCTCCAGCGTTACGCGATAGCCACGATCGCGATCGATGGCGACAGACGTCTCCGGATGGCCGTTGATCAGAGCAATACGCTGATGACCGAGGTCGAGCAAATGACGGGTCAGCAGTTCGGCGCCCTTATGATCGTCGCTCCGAACTGTGTCCGAAACGAAGCCCTTGACGACGCGATCGACGAGAATGGTTGGTATGCGCCGCTCGGCAAGCAGGCGGTACGACTTTGAGGAGGTGCTCGAAGGCGCAATGATCATGCCTTCGACCGCATTCGCGACCATCAGCTCGATATAGCTCTTCTCCTTGACAGTGTTCTCGTCGGTGTTGCCGAGCATGATATGAAAACCGTTGGAATTCGCCACATCCTCCACGCCGCGCGACAAGGTTGTGTAGAAGTCGTTGGTGATCTCGGGGACAATGAAGGCGATGAAGCCCGACCGCTGCGTTTTGAGGCTTCGTGCAACTGCGTTGGGCACGTAGCCGAGTGTTTCCGCCGCAGACTGCACGGCGGCGCGGGTTGTGGCGCTGACGTAGCCGCGGTTGGACAGAACGCGTGACACGGTCGCGGTCGATACGCCTGCGAGCCGTCCCACATCCAAGGCGGACGCGGGTGGCTTACGCACGATCAGATCAGACATGCCCCTACGGTACCTCTCCTGGAGGCCGGCGCGCCAGCCTGCGCTCGCGCAAGGGGTGGGCCGACTCTCGAGGAGCAGTATAGGGGGAGCCCTTGAAAGTGAGAAATGGCGGCTCGACCATTCATTCGCCCCGAAGCGCCCGGGTCGCATCCTCGTTCAGTGCGCCATCGGCCGTGGTCGCCACGCCGTAGACGTCGCGGGCTCGCTCCGGCGTGATCCAGCCTTCCCGCACATCTTTGGCGACAAGCGCGGGGTCGCGCCGTCGCGGCTCGCCGTACCCGCCGCCGGAGCATGAGACCGAAATGATCGACTGGCCTTCACGAAGCAGGATCCGGTGATAGCCGGGTATCTCGATCGGCTCGCCCAGTCCTTCCCTGAGATAGCAATGCGCCCGCGCTCCGTCGGCGCCGCCATGCACGCCTCGTGCGGGCGTCTCGTGGCCGTCGCTGTTCGTCATCACTTCGACGGCGCACCCGACCGGTTCGAACTCGACCAAGGCGGCCGGCGCAGCGCGCCTCCAGCCGGCGCCTTCCGAATCCGCCACAAGGCGCTGCTCGATGACGCGGATCGGATGTTTCAATTCGTCGATCTCCACGCTGTCCTTGTGCAGCATTCCGGCGGTGCCGATATTGTATGCTGTGACCCAGCCGTCTCCATGGACATGTCCGGGCCCGCAACTCACGGCGAGACAAAGTTGATTGATGAACGGTTGGCCGGAGCGTGGATCGGTTCCCGAAAGCACCGCGCCGGCCGGAGGTTGACAGACGCCGAACTCAGCCATGCCACGGCCCGCGGCCATTTCCGTGAGAGCGCGCAGGGTCGAGTTCGCCACGCGGTCCATCAGCGCGCCGGTGGCGGTGGAGCAGCTGGCCGGATGCCGCGGAATTCCCACCACGCAGTTCTCGCGAAGCAAGACCTCCAGCCGCCGGAACGAGCCGGCATTGGGTGGCACGTCGCCGCCGACCACGTAGAAACACCCGATCATCGCCGCCGTTCGGGCGCAAGCTTCCGAGAGGTTCAAACCACAGGGCTGGCAGTCGACGTTGTCCCTGAGGTCCACCGTGATCGTGCCCGCTTCGGCGTCGACTTCGACATCGACCTTGACCGGGATGCCGTTCGGGACCTGCTCGAAGGCGTCATGTCGGGTGGTGACCGTATTACGGCCGCTTGGAAGGGATTTGATCGCGGCAATCATTCGGTCTTCGCTGTAGGCGAACCATTGCTTGGCGTAGGCCTTGAGGCGGTCTGTCCCCACCTCCTTCATGAGTTCGAGCATCCGTTGCTCGCCGACTCGCGCGGAGCCGATCATCGCGAGGAAGTCGCCCCACCACTGATCCGGAACGCGGATTCGCTGGCGGCACATTCGGACGAAGTCGGGATCGGTCTCGTAGTTCTCTTGCACCTTCACGCATGGAAAGATCAGTGCGCCTTCTTCGTAGACGTCGCGCGGGGTGAACGAATAGGTCGTCGGCGCGGCGTTGCCGCAATCGCCCTGATGAGCCTTGGCGAAGACCGTGAACTGATGCTCCCCGTCGTCGTCGAGCACCGGGATCAGGATGGTCCAGTCCGCCGCGTGCGAGCAACCGTGGTAAGGCGAATTGTGCAAGAAAGCGTCGCCTCGCGTGAAGCTGGGGTGGAACGCCTTCATGGCCCGGCACATGATGTCCGGACCACTGACGACGTGGATCGGCAGGCTTTCGGCCCAGGCGAGCAGTTCGTCCTCGCCGGTGAGGATGCAGCAGGAGAGATCGTGGGCGACCCCGAGCACCCCGGTGCGAGCGCCTCGCACCAGCGTGTTGAGCATAGCGCGGACGACCGCTTCGAAGCGGCTATTGATGACGGCAAGCTCGACGGCGTCGAGCTTGATTTCAGCGGTGCGATTGACGGAAGACATAGCGAGCGACATAGGACGTCTCAAGAAGCGAGAGTGAGAAGGATCGAGCCAGAGGCGTCGCGGGTGGCGAAGACTCCCGGATTGACGACGATGCTCGTCGCCTGCGATTCGATGATGGCGGGCCCGGCGACACTGGCGCCCGGCGCCAAGGTCGCGTCGCGGTAGACCTTGCCGGCCACATCCCCGATTTCGGCAAAATACATGGAGCGGGTCGTGACGCCTTCGGACGCACTAGCGGCTTGCGGCCACGGACGGTCGATATCCAGATCCGGAAAACGCGCCCGCGCCCGCGCCCTCCAAGTCATAGTCTCGACCTCGGAATTGGGATCGGCGATCGACAGCACGTCTCGGTGCACGGCGTGGAAAGCGTCCTTGAGTTGCGCTACGTCCTCGGCGGAACGAAACCGCGGTCGGGGCAGCGGCACCTCAAGGTCCCACATCTGCTGCGGGTAGCGCGCCTCGACCGTAAAGGCGATCTCCCTCGACGCAGTGCCTTCGCCGATGGCGTCGAGGAAAGCCTTTGCGCGCGCTTCGAGGCGGTCGAGCAGCGCGTTCACCTCGTCCATCGGAAATCTTGCCGTGGAGGCCGGCAGGGTCTCGGCGAATTGGTTGGTGAGGTCGCTGATCAGCGCGCCGACCGCGCTGAGCGCCGCTCCGCCCTGCGGCACAATGGCTTGCGAGGCCTTGAGCCTTTTGAGGATGCCGCCCCCGTAGAACCCGCCGGAGCCGCCGCCGACGACGATGGAGGACATGCGAGGATCGACGCCTTGGTTGATAGCTATGTCCTCGATCGCATTGACCATGTGCTCGATCGAGACGGTGATGATTGCGTCGGCCGCCTCCCTCACTCCGATGCCGAGCGGCGTCGCGACATGCTTGTCGACAGCCCTGATCGCCTTTTCGAGATAGAGCGGCATCGCCCCACCGAGGAAGAAATTCGGATCGAGGTAGCCCAGCACCAGGCAGGCGTCGGTCGCCGTCGGGCGGATTCCGCCTTTGCCATAGCAGGCCGGCCCCGGGACGGCGCCGGCGCTTTCCGGCCCGACATGCAGCAGTCCGCCGGCGTCAACCCAGGCGATGCTGCCGCCTCCCGCGCCGATGCTCTTCACGTCAACCGACGGAAACCCCGTCATGGGTCCGAGATAGCTGCGACCGATCTTGGTCTCGCGCGTCCAGGGGATCTGCCCTTTGCGGACGAGGCTGACATCGAAGCTGGTGCCGCCGGCGTCGGTGACGATGGCGGCGTCCGTCGCCCCGACCGCCGCCGCGAATCGGCGCCCCGCGACCGGCGCCGCCGCCGGCCCCGAGGCTAGGCTGTGGATCGGGCTTGCGCCAACGTCGGCCGCCGGCAGCACGCCGCCGGCCGAAGTCACCACGAGCGCGTCGCGCGGCAGCCCCTCGGCGCGAAGGCGCTCGCTGACCGAGTTCAAATAGCTCCCCATCAAGGGCTTGAGAGAAGCGTCGATCGCCGCGGACGACGCTCGGCGGTATTCCCGGATGGACGGATTGAGCTCGTGCGAAAGCGTGAAAGGAACGCCCGGAAGGCGCTTCGCGATCAACTCGCCGAGCCGTATCTCGTGCGCGGGATTGACGATGGACCAGAGCAGGCACACGGCGACGGCCTCGACTTTGGCCTCCGCCGCCCGTTTGATCGTCGCGATCACCGCTTCCTCGTCCAACGGCTTGACCACTTCGCCCTGAGAGCCCACGCGTTCTGGGATCTCGAACGTCAGCGCGCGCGGAATATAGGGCTCCGGGTAGGCCTGACGAAAATCGAAAGTCTTCATGCGGCCGCCCTCCCGCCAGAGCAAGATGTCGGGATGGCCGGCTGTGACGAAGAAGGCCGTGCGCGCCGTTTCCCCGTTGATCACGGCGTTGGTGGCGCGCGTGGTGCCGTGGACGAACTGGACCGTGCGCTCCAGCAACTGGCGGCGAGACAGGCCGAGATCTTCGGCCGCTACCGATAGCACGTTCAGGATGCCACGAACCGGGTCGTCGGGCGTCGTCGAGCTCTTGTAGATCCTGTCGCCATTGACGATAAGATCCGTGAACGTCCCCCCGGTGTCGGTGCCCAAACGAAATTCGGATGACATTCAGATCCACCTCGTCATGAGTTTCAGGAAGCGAGTGAGAAGAGCGCTGCTCGCCGTGGCCCACCCGACGGTGATGAAGCCGGCGAGCGCGAGGAGGTTGAACTGGTTGAACTCGCGGGCCATCAAAACGATGCGGCCAAGGCCGAACTGCATGCCCAGGAACTCGGCGGCGATCACGGCGCTCCAGGCGAACCCGTGGGCGAGCTGAACGCCAACATTGATCCGAGGCTGGGCGGCCGGCAGGATGACAGTCAGGTAGAGGCGAAGCCTGCCGAGCCCTAGACTTTGCGCAAACTGGACGTAGTAGAGCGGCACGGCGCCGAGCGCCGCGAGCGTCGCGGCGAACATGACGCAGAAGCCGACGATGCCGACGAAGAGCAGGACGGCAGGCTCGGTGTCGCCAAGCCAGAGATTGAACAGCGGCACGAGCGCCAGAAGCGGCAGCATGCGGGCGATATGGGCGGGGAACGTCAGCGTCCTGCGCAGGAACGGCGACCAGCTCACGGCCGCGGCAAGAACAACGCCTGCGACGACGCCCGACAAGAGGCCGATTTCCGTCCGCAGGATGGTGAGGCCCGAGTTGTAGATGAACGCCAGGATGGCGGCCTTCCAGGTGAGCGCCTCCCCCGCTGCAGTCCGCTGCAGCCCGAACCCCCCGGGCCAGTAGTTGCCCAGAAGTTTCGTCGCGCCGGCGAGGTCGGGCAGACTCGGGACCATATTGATCCCGGCGGCGTTGAGTCCCGCCAGCTCCGACGCGGCCTGCCAGAGGATCAAAAAGACGACCAGAGTGGTCAGCCAGGCCGGAACTGGCCAGCGCCGCCTCCCCAGCTCCGAGTCCTGCAACGGCAGCGCAATCTCGGTCGGGAGCCCCTCAGAAGCCGACATCAAGACGCCTCCGTCAACGCCTTGCTGAGATGGCCGAGCAGCGTGAGCCGGAGGTCGACGGCGTCCTTGCTGGCGATCAGCTCCGTGCTTCGCGGCCGCTCGAAGGGGACCCTCATCTCGAAGGTCACCTTGCCGTGCATCACGATCACGATGCGGTCGGCAAGCGTCAGCGCCTCGTCGACATCATGTGTGATGAAGAAGACCGTGCAGCCGACCTCCGACCAGAGTTGCTCCAACACCCGATGGAGCTTGTCGCGGCGCACATAGTCGAGACCGGTGAAGGGCTCGTCCATCAGTAGCACCTGGGGGCGATTGGCCAGCACGGAGGCGATGGCCACCCGTCGGCGCATGCCGCCCGACAGCTGGTGCGGCCAGGCGCGCGCGAAGCGTTCGAGGTCGATCAGCTTCAGGTAGTGGGCCGCGACCTTCTCGCGCTCGGTCCGCCGGATGCCGCGGGCCTTGAGTCCGAAGGTGATGTTGTCAGCGACGCGCTTCCAAGGGAAGACGGTGTCGCGCTGGAACACCACGCCGCGCTCCGCGCCGGGGCCGGAGACGGGATTGCCTTCGTGGAGAACATAGCCTTCGCTCGGCTCGGTGAAACCCGCTAGCATGTTGAGCATGGTGCTCTTGCCGTGTCCCGACGGACCGAGCACGCAGACAAACTCGCCGGGCTGGATGCTCAGGTTGAGATGATCGACCGCGACATGCGCCTGGCCGGATCCGCCGATCTCGAAGCGCTTGGTGACGTTCCGAAACTCGACGGCGGGGGGCACGCGGCGATTTGGGTCCGCGGCTAATCTCGCCATGCCACGCTCCGACGAACCAGGAAAGTGAGAACGCCGTCGACCCCCACCGCCGTGACGCAGAGGCACACGACGACGGCGAGGATGACAGTGGTGTTGGCCAAGTGAGCCATCGTGCTGATGATGCGTCCGATGCCGCTCTTGCCTCCGACGATTTCGGCGACGGCCTCGAGGCCCCAGGCCGTCGAGAGCGAAACGCGCAAACCCGCAATCAGATCGGGAACGAGCGCCGGGATCACGACGTGCCACATCTCGAACGCCGGCTTCGCTCCGAGCGATCGGGCGTAAAGGCCGTAGCTGCCGATCGCCTGAGCGCTCGATCGGAAGCAGACGGTCGCCATGACCACGAACGTGAAAATGACGACGATGCCGGAGCGGACGAAGCGTCCGGGGCCGAACCATTGCACCAGGAACGGCAGCAGAATCAGCAAGGGCGTCGAGCCGAGAACCGCGAGGGCCGGCGTCGTGACCAGCCGTAGGATCGCGACGTGCGGCAGAGCGACGCCGACAAGCACGCCGAGCGCCGCGCCGAACGCGACCGTGACCAGCACGCTGACGACTGTGAAGGCGAGGGCGTCGCCGACGCCGCCGCCCTGCATTGCGACATACTGCATGGCCGGAATCGACCGCCAGTTCGCCTTTATGGCGACGAAGACCGTCCACGGATCCGGCAGTCGCAATGGCCCGAGTCGGACCGCGGCCGCCCACCAGATCAGCAGCACCACCGCCATGCCGAGCGCGCCGAACCCAATCGTCGCGCCGAGTTCGGCGAGCGGCCGAGCGCCCGGGAGCAGCGCGCGCGCGCGCTTCTTGCCGAAGACGACCGCTCCCTGACTCTCGCTGGCCGCCGGCGCCGACATCGCCATGGCTCAGGCCGAAGTAGCGGTCTTGAGCATGCGGTAGGCGTCGAGATAGTTGCGGTTCTTGTATTGCGCCGCCGCCGCCTTCGCCATCTCGGCTTTGTCGCCCGAGAGGCCGCCGGCCTTAGGCGCCATGCCGTCGTAGAGCGCCTTGAGAGCCACCATGTCCCTGTAAACGCCCGCGCCAACCGTGATGTCGTCGGGCGTGATCTCCGTATCGGCAGGGATCAGGCCTCCGGCCTTGGCGGCGTCGATTTGCGGTTGCAGCACGCTCTTGTAGTAGAAGATGCTCTTCTCGTCGGTCCAGAACTTGGCCTGATCCTCGAAGGTGAACAGCGGATCGAGCGTCGACATGATCGTGCCGAGATCCTTTGCCGAGGTGTTCGTGCCGGCCGCCGCCTGCAGGTATGGCGCCTGGACGCCTAGCGCGCCTTCGGGGTCGCTCTTGATGGCGTCGACAATCCGGTGCTGCACGGACACGAAACGCAGCGCCATTTCGTAGTTCTTATCGATGAAGTCGAGGGTGCAGGCCGGCCCCGTGTTGCCGATGGTGGCGACCGCCCGCTGGTCGCCCTTTGGAAGGCCGGCCAAGAGCTGCTCGGTGCCGACTACGGAGTACCAGCCCTGGTTCATGAGTTGCACCGTCTGGGCGGCGCCGGAGGGGCTGGCGAAATCGAGCCGCTGCGAGTTGGCGAGCTGGACCTGTTCGTTGTCCGGGAGCGCTTGCAGGTCCACTTGATCCATGCCGACGCCGCCGAGCTTGAACACCGTGCCGAAGAAGTCGCGGTGAGCGCCGTCGTTGGCGAGGGCGACGCGTTTGCCGACCATTTGCGTGGCCGCGAGGTTCATCGCTTCGGCGAAGCTCTTTCCCCCCGCCTGGAACTCGGTGACCTTTTTCGCCTTGGTCCACGGCGCCGCGAGGATATAGGTGCCGATGTAGATGTCGTGGAAGCCGAGCATTGTGATGTTCGGCGTCTGAGCGGCGGCCGCCACTTTCAGCGGGGCGTACCAGGTCACGGCGTCGAGCATGCCGGTCGCGAGCCGTGGAACGACGTCGGGGCCCTGCACGCTCTCGCCCAGGGGCGTCGGCTCGATCGTGAGGCCGACGTCCTTATAGAAATTCTTGCGGATGCCGATCACGAGGATCGAATGGTCGCCGTAGGGCTCGATGCCGAGCTTGAAGGTCGCAGCCGGGATCGCGCCTCCGGGGCTGACCCCCGCGGCGACGCCGCCGGACATGGCGGAAAGTTTTCCGGCCGCGAGCGGCGACGCAGCGAGGGCCCGGAACGGAAACATGGCCATTCCCGCCAACGCCGTCCCGGCTCCCAGGACATAGCGGCGGCTGACGCGTGTGCGGCGATGAGCGTTCGATCGATCCTGGTTCATGGACATCCCCTTCGATAGTGCGGCTGGAGTTGGAACTGATCTGACGCGGTTCAGTAGGTCGCTCGACCTCCGCTCGCGTCGTAGATTTGACCGGTAGTGAAGCCCGCCTCATCAGATGCGAGCAGGTGGACGACGGCGGCGATCTCGGCCGGATGACCCATGCGTCCCATGGGAACCTTGGCGAGGATGTAGTTCCGCGTCTCGTCGGGCACGGCCAACGACATCTCCGTCGCCACGATGCCAGGCGCCACGCAATTGACCCGGACACCGCGGCCGACCACCTCCTTGGCGACGGATTTGGTCAGCGCCATCACCGCGGCCTTGGCGGCGCAATAAGCCGACTGGTTGGGGTTGCCCTCCTTGCCGGCCACGGAGGCGAAGGTTACGATAGATCCGCGTCCGCGCTCGCACATGTCCGGCAGGACGGCGCGCAGCCAATGCGCCGTGCCGTTGAGGTTGACCGCGACCACCCGATCAAAGATCTCGAGATCGTAACGCCACACGGGGGCCGACGGGCCGACGATCCCGGCGGTCACGATGAGGATGTCGATGTCTCCGACGAGGGCTTTGGCCTGCTCATACGCCGACGCAACGGCGGCCGGATCTGTGATTTCCGCCGCCACTCCGTCCGCGGCGCGCTCCGAGCGTTTCAGTTTGGCGAGACCCTCGGCGAGGCTGTCAGTGTTCTGGCTGACGATGCAGACGCGCGCGCCGGCGTCGATGAAGCGTTCGGAGACTGCGTAACCGATCCCTCGGCCGCCGCCGACCACCAACGCAGCCTTGCCGGCGAGGTCAAAGAAGGGGTTGCGTTGCTCGGCCGCCATTAGGGAACTCCCTCAGACGCTGGGCAACGGCGGGCGGCTACCCGCAGGGAGGAGCGCGGGAAGGATTCGGGACCCGTAAACGGTCTGCATGGTCGACTCGTCGACCAAGTCCTTGATGGTCTCGAGGATGTAGCTCATGCCCGGGCCAGCGACAGTCCTAGCGAACGCCTCCCAACTCTCGACCTCGATATCCTCGACGATCTGGCAGAACGGCGCGCCGTTTTCGGCGCCCTCGATCACGTAGACCTCGAAACGGATGATGCCGTCCTGGCCGGGCGTGATCCGTTGGTCCACCTCGCGCGACCACGCCTTGTAGCGTTCGAGCGGGACGCCTTGCTTGAGCTTGTAGCTGACGAACACCTTCTGCATGTCGCCTCTTCGCCGTGGTCGGTGCGGACTAAATATGCAATCGATTGCCGATGCTAGATCGAGAGCCGGAAGGGAGCAAGGCGATTTAATGAGCATCATGCTCTTCATTAACATACTGGTACAATTATCATTTAATGATTTGACTGAATCCTGGGCGCTGGATAATAGGCAAGTTGCTCGCAATTTATGCGCGAGTCGCATTGATTTATGTCTTCTCACGGCACGGATACTCGTAAATAGCGATTGTTATACAGCAACTCCCTGTTCCACGTGAAGTGAATAGGCTACTTCTTCCCCGGAGGCGGATTGACAAGCCCCTTCATGAGAAGCATGATATGCAATCGCTACCACATTTAGTCGCTCCGTTTTGGGCGACGTCGTTCGATCCCAGTCTGGACGGGGAGTTCTGATGAGCGAATGGAGCTTCGAGAACTGGTATCCGTCGCGGTTCGGAGCGGACGATGTGCTCGGTTCGCTCAACCTCATCACGCCCGCCTCGATCCTCAAGGCGCTCCAATGCATGAAGAAGGGCGTCGCGTACGATCTATCGTTCGTGCTCGAGCACGACATTCCCGTACCGAGCTTTCACGGTCAGTATTTCGCCAACACCCAACACACGCTGGAAAACGCCGTTGATTGGCACGACCGCGCGCTCGGAAAGATGCGTAACGGCTATTCGGCCCAGAACCTGCGCCTCGCGATCAGCGACCACTCGGGGACCCACATCGACCAACTCAACCATGTGGGCGAGCGGCAAGCGAACGGCGACTTCCTTCTCTACAACGGCCGGCGGAACGCCGACGTCATCTCGAGCTTCGGCACCACGGAGCTCGGCGTCGAGCATACGACTCCAATCATCAGCCGCGGCGTGCTCATCGATATCGCGGGCGACAACGGCGTTGACATTCTGCCGGCGGGATACGCGATCCAACCCGACGAGCTCGACGCGGCCTTGGCCAAGCAGGGCGTCGCCGTCGAAGAGGGCGACGCCGTTCTCGTCAACACGGGATGGGGGCGCGACTGGAAGAACCCCGAAAAGATGCTGTCCGGGGAGCCGGGGCTCGGCAAGGCCTGCGCCAAATGGGCGGTCGACAAGAACATCGTCTCTTGGGGGCTCGATCAATTCGCCACCGACCCCGTGCCCTTCGAGTTCGAAGGCGAGGCGCTGCCGATGCACATCGCCATGCTGACCAAAGCCGGCATTCGCCTGATGGAGAACGTCAACTTACAGCCGCTTCTGGAGGAGGGGGCGTTCGAGTTCCTGACCATCGCGGCGCCGCTGAAAATCCGCGGGGCGACGGGATTGCCCATCCGCTTGCTCGCCCTCGTCTGACGCGCGCTCGCGTCGCACCAGCAGGAAAGATCCATGACGACAAGAGCGCCGCGCGTCCTGTTCGCCGGGGAGTCCTGGTTCACGCACCGCATCCACATCAAGGGTTTCGACTCTTTCGAAGACTCGAGCTATCATGAGGGCGGGACCGAGCTGATCCGATCCCTGCGCGGCAGCGGAATCGAAGTCGAATACCAGCCGAGCCACATAGCGGCGGACCGTTTCCCCTTCGCGCTGGCCGAGTTGCAACGCTTCGACGCCGTCCTCCTGAGCGACATCGGCGCCAACACGCTGCTGCTGCCACAGCGCACCTTCGCGCAGTCTCATCCCTCCGCGAACAGGCTTGATCTCCTGAAGACCTATGTTGAGGGCGGCGGAGGCCTGCTGATGATCGGCGGCTATCTGACCTTCCAGGGCATCCAGGCAAAAGGCTGTTGGCACGGGACGTTGGTCGAGGCCGTGCTTCCCGTCGTCCTTAGCGCAACAGACGATCGCTGTGAGAGCCCGCAAGGCGTTTGGCCGACGATCGTCGATCCCAGCCATCCCGTCATGCGGCGGTTGGAAAACTGGCCGCGTTTTCTTGGCTACAACCGCGCCGCGCTACATCCCGAGGCTAGGCTTCTCGCCAGCGTGGGAGACGATCCCTTCGTCGCGGTCCGATCGGTCGGCAAGGGGCGGTCGGCCATTTTTGCATCGGATTGCGGCCCGCATTGGGGGCCGCCAGAGTTCCAGACGTGGCCCGGCTACGGGCGCCTGTGGACCAACCTTGTCGGCTGGCTTTCCGGAGCCGGCGAAACCGAGGGCGCATGAGATCCGCGGTGATCTTCAAGGGTCCGGCGCGAAGCCGTAGCCTTTCGCCGAGCTCAGGGGAGCTGGGCGCCCTTCGCCGCAACGTACAAGCAGTAGACCGACGTGCTTGCCGTCATGAAGAGCCGATTGCGGCGGATGCCGCCGAAGCAGAGATTGGCCACGCCCTCCGGCAGGTGCACCTTGCCAATCAGATCGCCGCCCGACGTGTAGCATCTTACGCCGTCCTCGCCTGCGTCCGCATAGGCCATCGCGCACCAGACATTGCCGTCGCTGTCGACCCGCAACCCGTCGGACGAGCCGGGCGCGAAGTTCTCGGCGAACACGGTCCCGTTCGAAAGGCGCGCGTTATCGACGTCGAAAACGCGAATGTTCGCTGGGCCGCCGTGGGTAATGCCGCTGTCGACGATGTAGAGGCGGCGCTCGTCGGGCGAGAAGGCCAGACCATTGGGACGCACGAAATCGTCGGCGACGACAGTGCAGGCGCCTGTGCGCGGATCGAAGCGATAGACGTTACAAGGCAGCTCCGGTTCGCCCCGCAGACCCTCGTAATCGCTGTCAAGGCCGTAAGACGGATCCGTGAACCAGACGCCTCCGTCGGAAGCGACCACGATGTCGTTGGGCGAGTTCAACCGCCTGCCTTCGAAGGCGTCGACCAGCACCGTGATTGCGCCGTCCGGCTCGGTCCGGGTGACGCGGCGGCCGCCGTGTTCGCAGGTGAGCAAGCGCCCCTCGCGGTCGCGGGTATTGCCGTTGGCAAAATTGGACGGGGCGCGGAAAACACTCACGTGTCCGTCGTCCTCGAGCCACCGCATGATCCTGTTGTTCGGCAGATCGCTCCACAACAGGTAGCGTCCATCACGAAAATAGACCGGTCCCTCCGCCCAACGAAACCCCGTGGCGATCTTCTCGATTGCGGCGTTGCCGAGCTTGTATCTAAACCTCTTGTCGAGAACTTCGACCCGCGGATCGGGATAACGCAGGAAGAGACGCTGGCCGAGCGGCATCGATCCCTGCAACGCGTCGCCGTCTGTATGTTTGTCATCGGTCGACATTTTCATTCTCCAGCATATCTAAAGTATAATAGCTGGACCCTGAAGGTGTCAATGCATTTTGTACTGTATATATAGAGAGTTATGGAGGTATAGTCGAGTGCGACTTCTTATCACTGGAGGTTCGGGGTTCGTCGGCCTGGCGATCGCCGAAGCCGCCGTCGCCGCCGGCGCCGAGGTCGCGATTTTCGCTAACCGGGCGCCGCCGCCTGCGCTCCTCGCCGCGGCGGGCGGAAACGCGATCCGCGTCACCCTCGGCGATATCGTGTCGGCTTCCGACGTTGCGGCTGCGTTCGCCGCGGTGAAGCCCAGCCATGTCGTTCACGGCGCGGCGCTGACGCCGGCGCTCGACCGGGAATGGCCATTGGCCGGCGATCTCTTCGCCGTCAACGTGGTCGGCACCGTCATTCTGGTCAAAGCCGCGATCGACGCGGGGGTGCAGGCTATCGTGACCCTCAGCTCGAATGGAATCTTCGGCGGCGTGGATCTGGCCGAGGGACCCGTGTCCGAGACGCGCGACCCGCAGCCAGAGGGGCTCTACGGGATCAGCAAGCGCGAAGCCGAGCATGTCGCGATGCGAATGGCCGAGATGACGCGCGCGAACCTCGTCGTGACGCGCCTCGGCTCCGTCTACGGCCCTTTCGAATACGAGAGCGGCGTGCGCAGCATCATGAGCCCGCAATTGCAGATGGCGCGCGCTGCCCGGGCTGGCGTCCCAGCCAAACTGTCCTGGGCCATGCGATCCGACTGGGTCTATTCGCGCGACGTCGCGGCCGGAGTGCTGACCGCGCTCACTTCGGAAGGCCTGTCGCGCCAAACATTCCACATCAGCGGCGGCGCAAAGAGCGACATGCTGGGATGGGGCGCTTTGTTGGCGAACCGCTTCCCAAACTGGACTGTGGGACTGGCCAGGCCCGACGAGACGCCGAATATCGCCTACCGCGGCATGGAAGAGCGCGCCTCGCTTGACACCAGCCGCTTCACGGCCGCAACGGGTTTCGAACCCGCCTTCAACCAGCAACAGGCGGCCGACGACTTTCTCGCGTGGCTCGATCGATGGGGCGACCGCCATGGTTGAGGATCGGCGTTCAACCATTCGCCCTCTGGTTCCTGAACCTTTGACCGCAGAGGCTTTCGCGCCGTTCGGCGCCGTCATCGCGCATGGCCGAAGCGACGAGCGTTGGGAATTTCCCGCCGTCTTCTCCGCCGTTCCGGACGCTCGCCCGCGTCTTTGGGTCAACCGGACGCCCAAGGCGCCCGACGCTATTCTATCGGTGGCTCTGCTCGAGAGGCATCCGTTCTCGGCGCAGACCTTTCTTCCCCTTCGCGGCGCAGGTTGGCTCGTGGTCGTGGCGCCGAGCGGGCCGGACGGTCTTCCGGACGTCCAAGGTCTGCGCGCCTTCGCGTCCGACGGACATCACGGCCTGACTTATCACGTGGGAACGTGGCACCACGGGCTCCTGGCGCTGCACGCGCCCGCCGAGGTGACGGTCATCATGGGCTTGACCGGCCGCGACGACGATACGGAATTCCACGAACCGAGCCAAACGGCTCTTGTGAGGACAACCGATGCAGCGGTCTGGCCCTGAACGCGACTTCGTTGGCTATGGTCCCAATCCCCCCGACCCGAAATGGCCGGGCGGGGCGCGACTGGCGCTGAACATCGTCCTGAATGTCGAAGAAGGCTCGGAGCCCTCCTTCGCCGACGGCGATGGCTACACCGAAACCGCCCTGACGGAAGGCGGCGGCGATGGCTTCGAGGGGCGCGACCTCGCTGCGGAGTCGATGTTCGAATACGGCAGCCGCGTCGGCTTCTGGCGTGTCCTCCGCATCCTCGCGGAGCGGAATGTGACCGCGACGATGTTCGGCTGCGCCCTGGCGCTCGAGCGCAATTCTGCCGCCGTCGAGGCCATCAAGGCGGCCGGCTACGACATTTGTTGCCACGGCTACCGTTGGGAGCAACATCAGAAGCTCTCACTCAACGAGGAACGTGAGCGCATTCGATCCGCGGTTGCGCTGATCGAGAAGCTTACGGGACAGCGGCCTCTCGGCTGGTATTGCCGCTACGGGCCGAGCGTGAACACGCGGCGTATCCTCGTCGAGGAGGGCGGATTTCAGTACGATTCAGACGCCTACAACGACGAACTCCCGTACTGGCGAATCGTCGCCGGCCGACGGCATCTGGTGATCCCTTACGGCCTGACCAACAACGACGTGAAGTTCAACCGCGGCGGCGTGGGCACGGGCAGCGATTTCTTTGCGTTCCTCCGCGAGGCGTTCGACGTTCTGTATCGCGAGGGAGCCATCGCGCCGAAGATGATGTCCGTTGGCCTGCATTCCCGCATCATCGGTCACCCATCTCGAGCCGGAGGACTCGAGCGCTTCCTCGACTACGCTCTGTCTCATTCCGGGGTTTGGATTTGCAGACGCGAACAGATCGCCGCTCATTGGACGAGCGGCGCGATAGGAACCTCCCCGTTGCAGACGTGAACTGAACTCGACCCGGTTTCGGGGGAGGCTTTGAAGTGGACCCGCGCAGCGGGATCGCCTAAATCGGTTCGTTGGTTGGAAATCGGCCGCTCCTGATCCCCTCCTATCATGCAGCCAACGGCTGCGCCTGCTGTTGTTGCTGTGGGCATGTGGGCAACGCGGCAGCGTTGTCCATCATGTCCACAGCCTTCTGGCTGGCAGCGTCTTCGCGCCAAACGGCCATCGGCGCGCGCAGCCCGAGCGCCCGGTGGGGGCGCTTGTGATTGTAGAAGTCGATCCACGAGGCGATGCCGCGCTTGGCTTCGAAGCCGTCGGCGTAGCCTTTGAGATAGACGTCCTCGTGCTTCAACGACCGCCACAGCCGTTCGATGAAGACGTTGACCATCCAGCGGCCGCGGCCGTCCATCGCGATCGCCACGCCGGCGGCGGCGAGCGCCTCGGTTAAGGCGGCCGAGGTGAACTGCGACCCCTGGTCGGTGTTGAAAATCTCCGACCTGCCGAATTTGGCCAACGCCTCTTCGAGCGCCGCGATCCCCATCATGTGAATCGGTGTCACGAGTTGGCCCACTCACACCCTCAGTGGTCAGGAGTTTAGGACGCGGATCGGCGTCGGGCCCGTGCGCCGAATGACAGCCGTCCCCGCATATTCCCCAAAAGCTTCCCAAGAAGGGCGCTTCGCAAGGGCCTATCAGTATTAACTGCTTGATTTTATTGGCGCGCCCAAGGGGAATCGAACCCCTGTTTTCGCCGTGAAAGGGCGACGTCCTGGACCGCTAGACGATGGGCGCGGGTCGGCTGCAGGCCGGCGGAACGAGGCCTGCTATAAGGGCGGACGCGGGGGCTGGCAAGCCGCGCCGGCGCTTT
>Ga0181517_10001652_pt1 | contig 24178 bp, 20 predicted proteins | sample PEATcosm2014_Bin_31_FD_119748 | JGI IMG/M metagenome (GOLD analysis project Ga0181517, IMG submission 119748) | Peatland microbial communities from MTU Mesocosm Facility, Houghton, MI, USA - PEATcosm2014_Bin01_30_metaG | ecosystem: Environmental > Terrestrial > Soil > Wetlands > Peat | place... | reverse complement strand
GCCTGGGGACCTACGACAGCCTGCTGGCGGCGGCCGCGGGGCGGTTGGAGCTGCCGGCGCTTTTCGAGCGCGCGCGCACGATCGCCGGCGACGACGTGGCGGCGATCATCTACACTTCGGGCACTACGGGCCGGCCCAAAGGCGTGATGCTGACCAACGGCAATTTTCTCAGCCAGCGCGTGATGCTCAAGACATTCAACATCAACTATCGCGACGTGTTTTTGAATCACCTGCCGTTCTGCCATTCGTTCGGCATGACCGCCGACCTGCTGGCCACGGCGGAGGTCGGCGCGACGCTGGCGATCGCCGACGGCATCGGCGCCGAGCAAATCCGCCACGCGCTGCGCACGGTCCGCCCCACCATCCTGATGAGCGTGCCGCGCCTGTTCGAGAAGTTGTACGTCGAGGTGCGGCGGGTCGTCGGGCAGCGGCCGGAGCGGGCGCAGAAGATTTTTCAGGCCGCGCTCGACGTCGGCAAGCAGGTGTTCGATCTGAAAAACGAGCGCCGGCGGATTCCGTTGACGCTGCTCGCGAAATACGAACTGGCCAAATTGATATTGATGAAGGTGCGCCAGCAGGCCGGCCTCGACCGCGTGCGCGTCGCCTACGCCGGCGGCGGGCCGACCAGCACGGAATTGTGCTATTTCTTCCAAAGCCTCGGCATCGACATCTTCCAGGGCTACGGCCTGACCGAGACGAGCCCGGTCGCCAACGTCAATCCGCCCGGGAAAAACAAGCTCGGCACGGTCGGCCCGGCCATCGCCGGCGTCGAAGAAAAGCTCGCGCTGGACGGCGAAATTCTCATCCGCGGCAAAAACCTGATGAAGGGCTATTACAACGACCCGGAGGCGACCGCCGAGGCGATCGATAAGGAAGGCTGGTTCCACACCGGCGACATCGGGACCATCGACGCCGACGGCTACCTGACGATCACCGACCGCAAAAAAGAATTGATCGTCACGGCCGGCGGCAAGAACATCGCGCCGCTGGCGATCGAGTCGGCGTTCAACACCGAGCGCTACATCGAACGCGTCGTGGCGATCGGCGACCGGCGCAAGTACATCGCCGCGCTCGTCTGCCCGAATTTCGACGCCGTGCGGCAATGGGCGAAGGACAAGGGCCTGGCGCTCGAAACCGACGCCGAAATCGCCGCGTCGCCCGACGTCCGCAAGTTGCTGGAAGAGTGCATGGCCGCGGTCAACGCCGAATTTGCCCGCTACGAGCAGATCAAAAAATTCGCGGTGATCGACCACGAGTTTTCCGAGGCGACCGGCGAGTTGACCCCGTCGATGAAAGTCAAACGCCGCGTCGTCGCCGAGAAATATTCCGCGGTCATTGACGCGCTGTATCCGGCGGAGGAGTGACTGGATGCAGGGGCGAACCTTGCGTTCGCCCTCTGGATGCGCGGGCGATGACAAGCATCGCCTCTGCCGATCAGTCTCTCAGCAATTCTCTCGCGATCACCAGCCGCTGAATCTCGCTCGTGCCCTCGTAAATCGTCGCCACGCGCGCGTCGCGGAACAGCCGCTCGACCACGTAATCCTTTACATAGCCGTAGCCGCCGTGGATTTGCACGGCTTCCTTGACGATGCGCTGCAGGGCCTCGGACGCATACAGCTTGGCCATCGACGCCTCGCGGCCGAACCGCTGGCCCGTTTCCTTGAGCCACGCGGCGCGCAGCGTCAGGGCCCGCGCCGCTTCGAGCTGCGTGGCCATATCGGCGATCTTGTCCTGAATCGCGCCGAGCCGGCCGATCGGCTGGCCGAACTGCTCGCGGACCTTGGCGTAGTCGACCGCCGCTTCCAGCGCCGCGCGGCCGATGCCGATCGCCTGGCTGCCGATGCCGATGCGCCCGCCGTCGAGCGCCATCATCGCGATCTTGAAGCCCTCGCCGGGGCGGCCCAGCAAATTCGCGCGGGGCACGCGGCAGTCTTCGAACGCCAGCGAAACGGTGTTCGAGCCCCGCAGGCCCATCTTGTCTTCGTGTTTGCCGATGATCAGGCCGGGGGTGTCGCGTTCGACGAGCAGCGCGCTGATGCCGTCGGCGCCCGGCGCGTCGCCGGTGCGCACCCAGACGACCATCACCGACGCATACGCGCCGTGCGAGATGAAGATCTTGCTGCCGTTGACCACCCATTCGTCGCCTTGCAGGACGGCGCGCGTCTTCAGCGACGCGGCGTCGGAGCCGGAGGACGATTCGGTGAGCGCAAACGAGCCGATCGGGAACGGGCCGGAATTCAGCCGCGGCAGGAGCCGCCGCTTCTGCTCTTCGACGCCGAATTTGACGATCGCTTCGCCGACCATGTTGGTCACGCTCATCGTCACCGCCGTCGAGGCGCAGCCCCGTGCGGCTTCGGTCAACGCGAGCGACAGCGCGACCGGGCCGGCCTCGCTGCCGCCGTACGCCGCGGGCACGTTCATGCCCATCAGCCCGAGGTCGGCGAGGCGTTGCATCGTCGCCAGTGGAAATTCGCCGGTGCGGTCCAACTCCGCGGCCCGTGGCTTCAACTCCTTTTCGGCAAATGAATGCACCATGTCCACAATCAGGCGTTGATCGTCCGTGAGATTCCAGTCCATTCGCGTTCCTCGATTCGTCGGCGTGCAGGTTCGGCTGCGTGGAAAACCGGCGGATTAAAGCACAAGTGGAGGAAAAAGGAAAAAGGAAAAAACGCAAAAGGAACAAGGAATAACGAACAAGGAAAAAATCGTCGGTCAAAGGGACGGAGCGTATGCAGTTTCCCACGAATCTGGTCGCGCGCGGACTAGAGGCAGGTGCTAGGCTCACGCGGCGATGCGGGAAATCCTACTTGAAAGGCCGATGCGGCCATTATTTTTTCCTTTTTCCTTGTTCCTTGTTCCTTGCCGTCAGGCTTTCCCTTCGTAGCCGGCCGCGGTGTAGTAAATCGCCCGATCGAAGAACAGCACGACGCGGTTATTGAGTTCGAGCGCTTGTTGCAGGCCGAGCGCGGTGTCGAGGATCCCGTCGGAGAGCACCTTCAGCCACAGCCGGCGTTTGGCCAGAATGAGTCCTTGCAAGACCTCCGACAGCGGAATGCCCTCCTGCCGCCGCTGCCGGCCCAGCGCCAGATAGGTGCGCGTGATGTCCTCCTTGGACTGCTCGTCGCGCGAAATCCACTTGCTGAGCTGACCGTAAACTGCGAAGGTCTCGTCGAACAAATGATCGTCGGCGCAGTCGTGGCAGGTCGGCATGCCGGTGTTTCGCCGCACGTCGGCCAGCCAGTCGTTCGTCAATTCCGCCGCATGCCGCTCGATCAAGTCCACCAAGCTTTGCGAAATGAAAGCCATAGTCGTCCCCCAGGAAGTTGCAATCCAAAAATAACACTCGTTGAAGGAAAAAGGAAAAAAAGAAGGAACAAGGACAAAGGAAAAAGTCGAGCCGCCGTGGAGCCCCTCCACGGCAATGCGTGCGCCCAGGCCGGGCCGGCCCACACGTTACGCTTTCGCGGCCTGACGGGCCACATGTGTCGACAAGTCGTCGCGGCCCTGACTTTTTCCTTTTTCCATCTCCCTTGTTCCTTCATTCCCGCTGCTTGTATTCGCTCATTGGCGGAATTAAAGTCCCGCTCCAACCCTGAGGGAAGTTGATGCCGAAGCGGCGACAAATCGTCCGCCCCGGTCTGTTGGCCGTGATGGCGTTCGCGGCGGTCGCTTTCGCGGCCGAACCGTCGTTCGCGTCGCTCGTCTACACGCCGAACAGCCTGGGCTTGAGCGCCCGCGGCATCGCGCTGGCCAACGCGTTGACGGGCGACGCGGACGACATGGGCGCGATGTACTACAACCCGGGCGGGCTGGCCGTCGGCGACGATCAACAACTGGAATTCGGCTACATTTGCGATTTTCCGTTTCTCAGCGGGGGGCTGGAGCACGGCCCGATCGTCCGCAATTCGCAGGGCAACCGCATCGGTTATTTTTCGACGCGCGTCAACATTTCGCGTTTGTTCAACAAAGATTGGCGCCTGCCGCCGATCGGCTTCGGCGTAAACATCGCGATCGACAACAATTTTCTCTCGATGATCGCCTTCGACGACATGCGCAACACCGACGGCGAGTTTTACCGCTACGGCATGGCGAACCTGACGATGCAATTCGCGGCCGCGGTGGGCGTGACGGATTGGCTGGCGTTGGGCCTGGGCATGCACGGCGGGGTCCGCGGCCACGGCGTCGTGACCACGCGGGCGGATGTCAGCGGCGTGACGTACAATGACGGCACGCAGATCCGCGGCAGCATTCAGCCGGCGTTTCTCGGCGGTCTGTTCGCGCACGGCGACACGTGGGGCGTCGGGCTGACCTACCGCGACGAAACCTACGGCGCGTTTCAGTCGATCAACGTCATCGCCACGCCGACGATCGCTGGCGCGGCGCTGCCGACGTTGCGCATTCCGTTGAATTTCCTCGACACCTACGTGCCGCGCGAGGCGTCGGCGGGCGCGTCGTGGCAGATCGCCCCGGCGGTCAAGGCGCTGGCCGACGTAAGCTGGGTGAACTGGTCGCGCTACGAGCGCGTCGCCCGGCGCTCGTATTTCGCCGGCTCGCAGGCGCATTTCGACACGGTCGACATCTGGACGCCGCGCGCCGGGGTCGAGGCGCACCCGGTGGAAAACGCGACGGTGCGCCTGGGTTACCGCTACGAGCAAACGCCGTTTCGGATCATCGGCACCCGCTTCCCCGAACCCGATCACGACATTATCGGCAAGGTGATTCTGGACAACGACGACCACGTGCTGGCGTGCGGCGGCGGTTGGCTGTTCGATTCGCACAACGTGCTCGACCTCGACGTCAATCTCGATTTCGCTTACCAGCTTCATTTGTTGCCGTCGCGCACCGCCGAAACCTCCGACGGCTACGCGTTTCGCAGCAGCGGCTTGATGCACCTGTTCTCGGCCTCGGTGAAATTCGCATTTTGATGCGGAAGTGAGATTTTCACGGCAGATCATCAGAGCAACAGGAGCCATTTTCAGAGTCCCTTATCGCCCCATGGTGTGGCGAACAAGGGCCATTGTTCACTGTTCGCTGTTCACTGTTCATTGATCCTGCGGCTTCTTGAAATCGGCGCTCGCTTGGCGCAACCTACGCAAAATTCCACAGATGCGGCGGGCCGCCCGCCCCATTCGCGAGGTTGACGATGGACGCCAGAACCTATCGCGCGCGCCGGCAAGAACTGCGGCGGAACGTCCCGCACGGCGCGATCCTGTTTCTCGGCCTCGACGAAGCGCCGCGCAATTACGCGGCCAACGTCTACCCATTTCGCCAGGATTCGCATTTTCTCTACTACGCCGGCATCAGCCAGCCCGATGTTGCGCTGCTGCTGACCCCGGACGGCGCGGAGATCTTCTTCGGCCCGGCCGCCGATCTCGACACGATCGTCTGGAGCGGCCCGCTGCCGTCGCCGGCCGAGACGGCCGCGCGCGCCGGCGTCGACCACGCGCGCGACATTTCGCAGTTGCCCACGGCCGTCGCCGACCTGCGGAGAAGCGGCGCGCCGATTCTTTACTTGCCGCCGTATCGCGCCGCGATCGCGCAAAAACTCGCCGGCCTGCTCGGCCGGCCGGCGAACGAGATCGCGGCCGGCGCGTCGCTCGACCTCGCCCGCGCCGTGGCCCGGCAGCGATCGGTCAAATCCGGGGAAGAAGTCGCGGAAATCGAGGCGGCGCTCGACGTTTCCGCGGCGATGTTCCGCGCGGCGCGCGCCGCCGTCCGCCCGGGCCGGGTGGAAGCCGAGATCGCCGGCGCGATGCAGGCCGTGGCGCTCGCGCAAGATTGCCCGCAGGCGTTTCTGCCGATCGTCACGGTCCGCGGCGAGGTCCTGCACAACAACAGCTATCACCGCGTCATGCAGGCCGGCGATTTGCTGCTCATCGACTACGGCGCCGAATCGCGGGGCGGTTATTCGGCCGACATTACGCGCGTCATTCCGGTCGCCGGCCGCTTCGACGAGCGGCAGCGGGCGATTTACCAGGTCGTGCTCGACGCGCAACTCGCGGTCATCGCGGCCGCGTCGCCGCGGGTCACGAATCGCGATCTCCATTTCATCGCGGCGCGCAAGATCGCGGCGGGCCTGAAGGAAATCGGCCTGATGCGCGGCGACTTGGAAGAGGCGGTGCAGGCGGGCGCGCACGCGTTGTTTTTTCCGCACGGCATCGGCCACATGCTGGGCCTCGATACGCACGACATAGAAGATCTCGGCGACATCGTGGGCTACCCCGAGGGCGAGGCGCGGTCGACGCAATTCGGGCTCGGCTTCCTGCGGCTGGCGCGGCGGCTCGAGCCGGGGTTCGTCGTCACCGATGAACCGGGCGTCTACTTCAATCCGCCGCTGCTCGATTTGTGGGAGACCGAAAAGCGCCACGCGGAATTCATTAATTATTCCGCAGCGCGGCAGTATCTCGGCTTCGGCGGCGTCCGCATCGAGGACGACCTGCTGATTACGGCGGACGGCTGCCGCGTGCTCGGCCCGGGCATTCCCAAAGCGCCGGCCGAAATCGAACGGTAGGCCCGCGAAAAGCGATTCGAAATCGCCCCGCGGCGCGAACTAAGTTTAAAATCAATTCTGAAAATACTTCCACCCCCGTTGCTCTTGGACGATGCGCGCTTATGTTCTTTTCGACAACCGACCGCCTGATCAAGACCTCGGAGCGGCCGGGTTCGGTGGTTTGCGGTCGAGTTTTGACGCGGCGACGCGGACGCGCAAGCGTAGCGCTCCGGGACCGTTTGTCAGCCCGCGCGGGCCGCTGAAAAGGAGAGGCAGATGTACACTCGGATCATGGCGCCGTTGGACGGTTCGAAACTTGCCGAATGCGTTCTGCCGCACGTCGAGGCTTTGGCGCGCGGTTGCGAAATCGTGGACATCGTGCTGATTCGCGTGGTGACGCCGGCGCAGCATACGGTCGGCGATTTCGTCCTGCCCGATGCGCAGGTCGAGAAAATCGACCAGGAAAATCTGGAGAGCGCCGAGAAATACCTGCAGGGCGTGGCCGGGCGCGTCACCGTGAACGGCGCTCGCGTCGAGACGAAGGTGCTCGTCGGGCACGATGCCGACACGCTCGCGGACTACGCGGAGAAAAACGGCGTCGACTTGATCGTCATCGCCACCCACGGCCGGTCGGGCATCCGGCGGTGGATGTGGGGCAGCGTCGCCGACAAGACGTTGCGTTCTGCGTGCGTGCCCGTGTTGATGGTGCGCGCGCCGGGATGTGTGCCGGGCTTTTGAAAACGCGTCGCCGCGGAGGTTGGCAACCGCCTGCACGCCCGTGCGCCGACTCCGCCTTCGACGGGCGGCGACGGGCGGCGGCGGGCGAATTTCCGGTGGACAGACGGGATGATTGGTGTATTCTGCAACCGAATCCTGAACGACATTCCGGAGGAAAAACTCGATGAGAAAGACCATTATTTTATTGAGCCTGGCGTGTTTGCTGGCGATGTCGGTCGCCTTGGTTGCGTGCAGCAAAGACGAACCGCCGCCGCCCCCGGCCCCCGCCCCGGTCGTGCATCACCAGGCCGCCGCGCCCGCTCCGACGCCGCCGCCGGCGCCGGCAGCGCCCGCCGCGACGGGCGGTGCGACTAGCGTCGGCAAGGCCGCTGCCGCTCCGTCCGCCGTCGGTGTGGGCAAGAAAAACGGCAAATAGGCCGACGAGCGCGCTCCGGGTCTGCCCCGGGGCGCGCCCGTTCGACGGCATGAACGACGGACCGGTTTTTGCGGAGAACTTGCCGGATGACCGCGAGCAAGAAGCGTGCGCCGCGCGTCGCGTTGTTGTGTTGGGATGACGCGGACGCCGCGGCGTTGCGTGACACTCTCGCCGTTGACTTCGCGATCTTCCGCGCCCCGTCCGACGGCGGCGCAGCCGTGCGGGCTCTGCGCGACGATCCGCCCGCCGCGGTCGTCATCGACCTGCGCCGCCGGCCCGCGCACGGGCGCGATGTCGCCTTGGCGCTGCGTTCGACCAAAGCCACGCGCCGCACGCCGCTGATCTTCGTCGCCGCCGACCCCGAAAAAACCGCCGCGATCCAGCAAGTATTGCCCCACGCCGAATTCACCGACCCACCGGCGGTCGCCGCGGCCACGGCTCGGGCCATCGCGAATCCGCCGCCGGACTCGCCGCCGCCTTCGCGGTTTGCGGGTTACTCCGAAACGCCGCTGTTGAAGAAGCTGACGATCAAAGACGGCACGGCAGTGCGGCTCGTCGGCGCGCCGGCCGAGTTTGAAAAAACGCTCGGCGAGCTGCCCCCGGGCGCGGTTGTGCGCCGTCGCGGCGGCGACCGGCCAGATCTCCTGATTTGGTTCGCGAAATCGGTCGCCGAGCTGCGCCGCGACATCGGCGAGCGGGCGGCCCTGGACGAGCCGACGCGCCTATGGATCGCGTGGCCGAAGAAAGGCGCCGCGCCTGCCGGCGATCTTTCGGAAAAGATCGTGCGCGAGGTCGGTCTCGCCGCCGGGTTGGTCGACTACAAAATTTGCGCGATCGACGCCGCCTGGTCCGGCCTGCTGTTCAAGCGCCGCGCGATGAAATAGTCGCGCCCGTCCGCCGACGAGGCTGGTTATACTCCTTCGGCGATGGCCGAACGCGCCGTCGCAACCGCATCGACGAGGTGCACCAGGGAGGGCAGGAATGAGGTCGGGGAAATACCTGGCGGGCGCGGCAGTGCTGCTGGCGGCCTTTATCGGCTTGGCCGTGTACGGGCAGGCGGCGAACGACATGGGCGCCGGCGTCACGGCGGCGCAGGCGCTGCAGATGCTGCACGACGGCAACGCGCGTTTCGCGGCGGGCAAGAGCCTGCATCCGCGGCTGGACGCGGCGCGCATGGCCGAAACGGCGGCGCACGGGCAGCGGCCGATCGCGGCGATTCTCGGCTGTTCCGATTCGCGCGCGCCGGTGGAGGCGATTTTCGATCAGGGGATCGGCGACTTGTTTGTCGTCCGCGTGGCCGGCAACGTCGCCGCGGCGGACCAACTCGGGAGCCTGGAGTACGCGGTCGGGCACTTGGGCGCGCCGCTGATTGTTGTGTTGGGGCACACGGCGTGCGGCGCCGTCACGGCCGCGGCGACCGACGCGCAGGAGCCGCCGAACGTGGCGCAGTTGCTCGGCCGGATCAAGCCGGCGGTGCGCCAGGCCGCCGCCCAGCACCCGTTGGCGTCAGGGTCGGAATTGATTCCGTTGGCCATCGAGAGCAACGTGCGCCAAGCCATCGCCGATATCCTCACGGGCAGCCCGATCCTTCGCCAGTCCGTCGACGGCGGGAAAATAACGATTGTCGGCGCCATTTACGACATCGCCGACGGCCACGTCAAATGGCTCGGCAACCAGCCGTAAGGCCCGGCGTCACCGATCGATTCGGCCCGCGGCAACGCGCGCGCAGGTGCAGTTCGAGATCGATCCAAGTTCCTGATAGTTTTTCGCGGGAGTGGTGACATTTCCCGAACGAAGCCGAGGCGGGATTCGCATGAGCGATAATGCCTGGCCGCAGCGGCCCGCGCCGCGAATCGAGGCGAGCGACGACAGCCAGCGGCGGCTGACCTGGCTCGAATTGTTCCAAGACCTGATATTTGTCGCGGTCATCGGCGAGTTGAGCTCGGCGCTGTCGCGCGACCCGTCGTGGGTGGGTTTCCGCCATTTCTTGTTGCTGGGGACGCCGGCGGTTTGGACCTGGCTGAGCTTCGCGCTTTACGACGACCGCCTCGGAAGCGACGACGCCAGCCACCGCTTGTTCGCTTTACTGAGAATCCTGCCCGTGGCCGGCTTGGCGCTCGCGGTGCACGGCGGCATTGCCGACGCTACCCGCGAATTCGCCTTCGCATACGTTGTTGCGCGTTTACTCCTGATCGGTCTGTGGACGCGCGGCGGGCGGCGGCATCCGCCGGCGCGACCGCTGACGCGGCGCTATGCGATCGGCCTCTCGATCGCCGTCGTCCCGTGGCTGATTTCGCTGCCGACTCCGCCGCCGGCCCGGTACGTCTTGTGGGCAGCCGGCCTGGCCATCGACCTCGCGACACCGCTCACCACCCTGCTCATGCAGATTCACTTGCCGCGCCTGGGGCCGACGCGCCTGCCCGAACGGTTTGCGTTGTTCGCCATGGTCGTGCTCGGCGGATCGGCGGCGGCGCTCGTGCGCGGCTGGGCGGCGGCGTCGAATCCGGTCAGCGCGACCGCGCCGGCGGCGGCGCTGGGCTTGGCGCTGATTTTTATCGTGTGGTGGCTATATTTCGAGCATGTGGCGGGACGGCGCAGCCGGCCGGGAGCGTGGTGGAACATCGTCTGGGCCTTTTGGCATGGGCCCCTGGTGATGAGTGTGGCCGCAACGAGCGCGGGCGTGCTGAGCATAATCGCGGGCCACGGCGACGCGGGCTCGGCGGCGCGGCTGATCGGCGGCGCCATGGCGACGGCCCTGCTGGCGATCGGGGCGATCGTGCGGGCGCAATCGCGCACCGACCGCGCTCACGGCGAATCGCGATGGGCGGCGGTCCATCGGTTGGCCGGCGTGGCGGCGATTTTGGCTGTCGGCCTCGGGGGCGGCTCGCTGAGCGGCGTCGCGTTGCTCTCGTTGCTGGCCGCCGCGTGCGTCAGTCAGATCTTGTATTACGGCGACAAATGGATCTGGGAAACCAATTAGCGGGAACGCGGCCGGCCCGCGCGCGGACCCGGCGTTAGGAAAGGAAGCGGCGATGGCCGAGGTCATCTTCGTGGTGGGGGCGAACGGCACTATCGGCCGGCAGTTGGTGCGGCAATTGGGCGCCGCCGGGCGGCAGGTGCGGGCGGGCGTGCGGTCGCGCGCCAAAGCGGCGGGCCTGGCGGCGGACACCGTCGAAGTCGTCGAGGCCGACACCGCGCATCCAGCGCCGCTGGCGCGGGCGATGGCCGGCTGCGACGCCGTGTTCATCGTCAACCCGCTGGCGCAAGAGATGGTCGCCCAATGCGCGACGATCGTGAAAGCCGCCAAAGACGCGGGCGTGCGGCGGCTCGTGCGCAGTTCGTTCCTGGGCGCCGACGCGCCGGGCCCGATCCTGCTGAACCGCTGGCATCGCGCCGCCGAGGAAGTCATCGAGGATTCGGGCCTGCCGTTCACCCATTTGCGGCCGAACAGCTTCATGCAGAACTTCTGCACGATGCACGGCCGCAGCATCAAGACCAAAGACGTGTTTTTCACGTCGCTCGGCGTCGGCAAGACCAGCTACGTCGACGTGCGCGACATCGCCGCCGCCGCGGTCGTGGCGTTGACGCAGCCGGGCCACGAGAACAAGGGCTATACCCTGACCGGGCCCGAGGCGCTCTCGTGCGACGAGGCGGGCCGCGTGCTGTCCGGCGCGCTCGGCCGGCCGATCGCCCATGTCGACGTGCCGGAGACGGCGACCCGCCGGGCGCTGCTCGAGGTCGGGGCGCCGCCGGTGATCGCCGACGCGCTGATGCAGCTTTTCGCCGTGATAAAAGCCGGCGCGCACGCCGCGGTCACGGCTGATGTCGAACGGCTGCTCGGCCGCCCGCCGATCTCCTTCGCCCAATTCGCCAAGGATTGCTCGGGCGTGTTCGAATTGGTGGTCTAACTGTTTCACGTGAAACAGCGTAATTTACGTTTTCTGGTTGTTTGCCGCAAGGAAACCGCGGAAAACCGGATTATCTACATTTTCTGTCGTATTTAACCGCGAATGCACGCGAATGCACGCGAATAGGATTGTTCGCGGCCGAAGGCCGCGCGGTGGGCGCTGGCACGAACGGCCCGGCTTTCTTGCTTGTCGCTGCGCGATTCGTTATTCTCTCAGCCACTGGATCTGTGTCTTTCCCGTTCTCCGCCAACGCTCGGAGATATGCCGGGTGGCGGAGCCGGAGCGCTGGAGAAGAACTCGTCGCGCGGGAGGGTCGGCGAATGAAGACGACGCGGCTGCTGTTTCTGGTTCTTGGCTTGAACGCCCTGCTGCTGGCCGCGTGCGCGGCCGGCAAAACTTCGTCGAACAAGACGACCGCCGTCGCTGACGAAGGCGCCAAAATCTGCAACCCGGACGGCTGGTGTTGGCTGAATCCGCTGCCGCAGGGAAACGACCTTTTCGCGATATGGGGAAACTCTGCGACCGACGCATTCGCCGTCGGCGATCTCGGCACGATCCTGCATTTCGACGGGAAGTCCTGGTCGGCCATGGCGAGCGGATCGTCAGCTTTTCTAGGTGCGGTGTGGGGCGCGTCCGCGTCGGAAGTGTTCGCCGTGGGGGACGAGGGCGTGATCCTGCAATACGACGGCGCCTCGTGGTCGACCATGCAGAGCGGAACGCAATATCTGCTAAGCGGGATCTGGGGCGCTTCGGCCTCCAATATCTTCGCCGTCGGCGGCGATCCGTCGTTCGGCGGCATCGTCCTGCACTACGGCGGCGCCGGCTGGTCGACGATGGAGGTCCCGGGCCCCACCAGCGAATTGCTGGCCGTCTGGGGGGCCTCGGCGTCGGACGTGTTCGCGGTCGGAGGTTATCCCGGTTATGGCAACGGTGTAATCGCACACTACAACGGCGCTTCGTGGTCGATCGCGGACAGCGATATTTCCTTCGTTTTGTTCGGCGTTTGGGGCGCCTCCCCCTCCGACGCGTTCGCGGTCGGCGTCGATTACTACGCAAACGGCCCCCTCATCAAACATTTCAACGGTTCGACCTGGTCGACCGAGACGAGCGGCATCGACCTTGGCACGTTGTACGGCGTCGGGGGCAACTCGCCGTCTGACGCCTACGCCGCGGGCTCCGATCAAAACGGGAACGGCGCGATTCTGCATTACGACGGGACTTCCTGGTCGGCCGTGCCGGGTGTGACCTCATCGCCTTTGTTCGGCGTGTGGGGAGGCTCCGCCGCGGGCGCGTTCGCCGTCGGCGCCGACGGCGCGATCCTGCGCGGCAAGGGAACTTCCTGGTCAGCCGCGTCGCCGGCCCCGCCGACGGATTTGAACGGCGTCTGGGGCGCGGGGCCGATGGACGTGTTCGCGGTTGGCTTCGACACCAACCTCGACACCCCGGACACCGGCGTGATTCTGCATTACAACGGCGCTTCCTGGTCGGCCATGACGCAAGAAAATTTGCCGGAAATGGTGGGCATCTGGGGATCGTCTCATTCGGACGTGTTCGCCGTGGGGTCGCATGACGTCTCGGACCAATACAACGGCGCGATTCTTCACTACAACGGAACTGTCTGGACGACTATGGCGGACAATATATCACAGTATTTGTCAGGCGTTTGGGGCGCCTCGCCGTCGGACGTGTTTGTCGTTAGTATGGACATTTTGCATTACGACGGCGCTTCCTGGTCGGCCATGCAGAAACCGGCCGACGCCGAAATCCTCTCCGGCGCGTGGGGCACCTCGCCTTCCGACGTGTTCGCCGTGGGCGGCACGACGACGATCGTGCATTTCGACGGCGCCGCGTGGTCGGTCATGTCGAGCGGCACATCCGCTGGGGTCGCCGCCGTCTGGGGAACCTCGCCGTCGGACGTGTACGCTGTGGGCGGTTCCGTATTGCACTACAACGGCGTTTCCTGGTCGACGATTCGGACCGAGGCGAGGGAAGACCTGTACTCCGTCTGGGGGGCTTCGCCGTCGGATCTATTTGTCGTGGGCATCGACAACAATAATTCCAGCAGCGCCATCCTGCACTATGACGGGATTTCCTGGACGGATATGAATGGCGTAACGGACGGCGGATTGTCGGGCGTATGGGGGACCTCGACGTCGGACGTATTTGCGGTCGGGCAGGGCGGCGCGGTTCTGCATTACTCCGGCCCGAGCGACGACGATGACGACGACGACAACGACGACGACAATGACAACGACTCGGCCGCGTGCGGGTCGGCCAACTGCCCGGACGGTTGCTGCCGCGCCGGAGTTTGCCTGTCCGGCACGGACGACTATGCCTGCGGTTGGTTGGGCGAGTCGTGCGTCAATTGCTCGGGCGACGCCGAGGATTGCGAGGAGCAAATTTGCACGGTTCCCGGCGACGACGACGTCTCGTATGCGTGCTGCAGTCCGTACGACACGGACTGCGTCGATTGGCCGCAACTGGCCTGCCCGGGCAAGTCGTTCCCGGGCCAAACGTGCGGCGAGGTCACCTGCCCGCCGCCGGCCGACGGCGCGTATTCCGACCTGGCAGGACAGCCTTGCCTCGACCCGGCGCACTGCGGCTGGGCGTGGATGGCCGGCGAACTTCCGTAGCCGGCGCGATAGTCGAACCGGCTACGTCGTAAAGTTGACGTTCCGGAGGCCCGGGCGGATGCTAGAGTTCGTTGTGCGGAGAATAGGCCCATGAAGAAAACCTCGCTCTTGTTGCTGGTTCTTGCCTTGAGCGCCCTGCTGCTGGCCGCGTGCGCGGCCGACGGATCTTCGTCGAGCAAGACGATTGCCGTCGATGACGACGACGACAACGACGACGATTCCTCGCCGGATGACGACGACGACGACGATGATAACGACGACGCATCGCCCGAATGGTTGCCAATGCGAAGCGGGACAACCGAAAACCTGTCGGCCGTCTGGGGCGCGTCTCCCACCGACGTGTACGCTGTCGGTTGGGCGGGTTCGATTTTGCACTGTGACGGCTCGACTTGGTCGCTCGCGATGAAAGGCGCCGTGTGCGCATTTACAGGAGTCTGGGGGTCGTCCGCCTCAGATGTGTTCGTCGCCGGGGGCCCGAACGACCGTGCCGAACTCCCCAATTGTGCTTTCCATTTCGACGGGACCGCTTGGTCCAATATTGGCGTCTATCTGTCGGGACAAGTGTGGGGAACCTCCCATAACGACGTATACGTTGTGGCCGGAAATGTGATGGCCCATTACGACGGATTTTCGTGGTCGCAGACAGATGTCCCCGATCAGTCATTCAGATATACAGGGATATGGGGGGCGTCGAGCTCGGACATCTACGCGGTTGGGAATGATTTGACGGTGGGACATTTTTACCATTATGACGGGGAACAATGGGTCGAAATGGGCATTGGCGAATATATGTTGTATCCGGGTTACTTGTGGGGAACCGCGAGCAATAACATCTGGATGACAATGACCCCCGATTCGCAATATCCCTATTACCTGGCCCGATTCGACGGCGCGGATTGGCTGCTGACGACGGCGAACGGCGCAACGGACGGAGAAATATTGAGATCGATTTGGGGCGCATCGCCCAGCAATATTATTGCCGTCGGCGACTGGGGGACCGCGATTCATTTTGACGGCGCGACGTGGCGGCGCATGGAGGTCGCGATGAACAACAGCCTGAACGGGGTCTGGGGCAGTTCGCCTTCGGACGTGTTCGCGGTCGGCGACAACGGCGCGATTTTGCATTACGCCGGGCCGCGTGGGAGCCGAAAATGAAAAAGACCTGGCTGTTGTTGCTGGTTCTTGCCTTGAGCGCCCCGCTGCTGGCCGCGTGCGCGTCGGCCGGATTGTCGTCGAACAAGACGAGCGTCGCCGATGACGATTCGACGCCGGATGATGATTCTTCACCCGCGAGCGACGCCAAATTGTCCAACCTCGCCTGCGAAATTCGTCCGGCATGAACGGATCAATGGCGGCCGGTCCCTACGGCCGTCCCGGTTTCTACGGCCGCCCCGTTGACGACGTCCGTTGCAGGGGCGGGTTCCCGGGCCCGTTCCCGTTAATTCCGGCGCGATTGCGCCGGCAAATGGCGGGGGGAGGGACGCGAACGACCCGCAACGGCTGGGCCGAACGTCGCCGCAGAATACGGCAGCGTGCGTTCGGATCAGGGGGCAGATCCCCGTGCCTGCCCCGATGATAATGCCGGGCAATGGCCGACACGGCCGGGGCCGGCGGGACGCCGGCGATCCCAGGGCCGGCACAGCCGGGGGCGGCTGCGCCACATCGGATCGCGCCTGGAAAAGCCTGCCCCCGCGAAGAGCCTGCCCCGGCGCAGGCGGAGGCGGGGGGCGCTCTTACAGTTTGGGGGGGCCGTTCGCGCCCGGCAGGGCCGGCCAGGCGTCGATGCGGGCGAGCCAGTCGTCGGCGTCGGGCGTTTCTTTGCCGAGCCAGACCTGGTATTTGCGCAATTCGGCGTACTCGGCCCTGGCGCGGGGCAGGTCGCCGAGCATGAACGAGGCGTAGCCTTTGGCGCGCCAGGTTTCTTCGATCAGCGCGGAATGCGGCAGGGCGGCGGCGAGCGCGCGGTCGAGCAGATTGCGGGCGACCGGATAATCCTGCTCGTCGAAGGCGCGGCGCGCCATCAAATAGGCGAGCACCGGGTCGGCGGTTTCCGTGCGCCAGGCGAAGAGCAACTGCCAGCGGCCGTCGTGCGTGTCCGTGAAATCGGTGAAATAGCGCCGCAGCGCCGGCTCGACCTCGGGATGGTCGAACGCCCACAAGGCGCACACCGCCTCGCGCACGGCCCCGTCGCGATAGGCGGCCTCGGCGATGACCTGGAAGGTCGTGCGCGCCTCGTCGATGTCGCCGCGGGCCCAGGCCAGTTCGGCCAGCCGCAGTTCCGCATCGTGGGCGATGATCTGGCTGCCGACCACATGGCCGCGTTTGTCGAGCGCCGGGTGCACCGGCGTCCCCTGCGCATCGCGCACCAGCCGCGCCAGCCGCGCCGCCTCGTCAAGGCGGCCCAGGCGCAGCAGCGGCCCGAGGCGCAGGCGGCTGAGGCGCACCTCGTCGCGATCGAGTTGCGCGGCGCGTTGGTAGAGCAGATCGGCGCGCGCGAAATAGCGTTTGCCGGCCTCGTCGCCGGCTTCGTCGAGTTCCCGGGCGACCTCGCGCGGGCAGCGCATCTCGAACAGCGACTTGAACCCGAAGCGGAAGCGCGCACGTTCGATCGCGGCGGGCGTCAGTTTCGCCTCGACCTGGGTCAACTGCTCGCGCCAGGCCGCGTCGAGGTCGTCGAGCGAACGGCCGAAGTATTTGGCCAAGTCGCCCCATTCGTAGGCCGCGAGCAGTTTGCCCTGGCCGCCGGGCAGCGTCGTCAAATAGCGCACGAAACTGCCGGCCGCGACGTAGGCGCGCGCGCCCGAATCGCCCCAAAAGCCGACGCCCATGATGTCGCGTATCCGCGGCAGGCGGCCCATCGCCTTCAGGCCCGCCGCCCAGCGGTCGATGTCTTCATCCCACGAGACGGGGCCGCCGAAGGCGACGGCCATGCCTTCGAGCAGCGCGGGCTTGGCGGAAACGCCGACGAACGGCAGGCCGTAGCCGGCGAGCATGACGTGAACCAATTCGTGATGCAGGACATCGGCCGGGAAACCGTCCCAATTCAGGTGCATCTGCCGCGTGGCGCAATGGGCGTATTCCGTGCCGCCGGCGCCGATCCATTTTTTCTTGGCCTCGCCGTCGGGGTAAATGAAGCTTTCGATGCGGCCCGGCGGATGGATGCCGAGTTGCTGCACGACCTGCGCATAGCGGAACTCGTGGTCGAGCGCGACAAGGGCGATGTCGCGTTCGATGTCGGCCCGGCGCGGGTAATAAATGTCGAAGTGCACGGTCGCAATGTGGCCGTCGAGTTTTTTCTTCAGATGCGCGTCGTCCATCGCAAAGCCGAGTTCGAAACGGCCCAGGTGGATGCCGGCGACAGTCGCCGCCAGCGCCACGAGGCACAAGGCGCGGGCGAGGCGCGCCGAACCGCTGGACTCGCGCGCGCGGTCCCACCGCCGCCAGACCAGCGACAGCAGCAGCACCACCAGCGCCGCCGCCGCGAGGTTGCCCGCGCGGTACGCCAGCAGCGGCAGGCCCGGCGTCGCCGCTTCGTCGTAGATCGGGCCCGGGTAATGGCCGAAGAACGGGTTGTAGACCCAGACCGTGGGCTTGGTGATGAAGTCGAGGCCGTTGGCCGCCAGCGTCGCCAGGGCGAGCGCCGTCACCGCGAGCTTCGCCAGCCATGGCCGCCGGATCAGCGAACCAAAGGCGAGGCCCCACGCGCTGCTGTAGAGGATGCTCACCACGGGCAGCAGCGCGAAAAAGCCCGCGCCGCGCCACGGCGCGCACGCGCCGTGCGCCGCCACGTGCACTGCGAGGCCGACCAGCGACAACAGGGCCGCCGCGAGATGAATCGCCGCCGCCTCGCCCCAGAGCGCCGGCGCGCCAAGCTGCGCCGCGCGGCGGCGTTGGGCCTCGAAGCCCAGCGCGGCGGTCCGGCGGCGGAAGAGGCCCACGGCGAAGGGGCCGCCGAGGAACCCGCCGGCGACGCCGACGGCGAGGCAGAATTCAAGGCCGAGATAGTTGGTCAGCGGCAATTGGGCGAGCACGAAGCCGAGCGTCAGATAGAACAGCGCCAGCCACAGATACGGCCGGCGCGGCGACAGCGCGGCGCGCAGGGGCGCAATCCAGCGCCGGTTGGCCGCGACGCGGGCGTCGTCGTCGAATTTTGCCGCATCGATCGTCGCCGCGGGCGGGCCGGCTGCGGCGGGCGTGTCTTCGACGAGCGGCGGGGCCGGCCAGGCCGGCGGGCCGTCGAGCGCCGGCGGCTCGTCGGGCGGCAGCACGATGACGCGCATCGCGGCGAGCGCGAGCAGGAACTTCTTGGCGTCCGGCGGGGGCAGGGCGGCGCGGCCGATGATTTGCGCGAACGAGCGCCGGCCGTCGACGGCGTTGAGCAAGTCGCGCTCCGGCTCGGCAAGCTGCACGTCGGCGAGGCGGAAGGACGTCCAAGCCGCGCGGCGCGGAACCTGGTCGAGCGGGCCGAGCGCGTCGTCGGCTTCGCGATCGCGAAAGCCCGCGCGGACGCCCGCGAGCGTCACCTGAAACGGATGCCGCGCGAGATAGGGCGGCGGCTGCGGCCGGCCTTCGCCGAGGCTGATCTCCGCGCCGTCCCACTCGAAAACGGACATGGCGATCGCCGCGTATTGCTGCTCCAGCGCCTCGTTGAGCTGCGTTTCGCTCAGCCGGCCGCGGGCGACCAACTCCTCGCCGATGCGCCGCTTCGACGTGGCCAGCGCCCGCTCGACCTCGTTGAGCGCCTCGGGCGAAATCTGCCGCCGCGCGAGCAGCATCTTGCCGAGCCAGTCGCTCTCGACGCTCGACGCCGCGCCGCGGATCCAGCCGTCGACGAAAAAAAGCTGCTTGTGCAGGCGTCCGTCGCGCAGGGTCAGCGCGCCGGTGACGCCGAAGAGATAGCACGCGTACAGAAACGGCGGCAGTTCGCGCTTATCGAGCCGCCACGTGTGGACCGGCTGCGGGCCGGGCGGCGAGGGCAGCAGCCGCTCGGCTTCGGCGAGCAGCGAGCCGCCGCCGGCGCGGCGCGGAGTGACGAGGCCATCCGCGCCGACATCGTCGCGGCGCGCGCCGTCGGGCAAGAGTCCATCGACATCGGTCAGCAAGATCGGCGATTGGACCAGGCGCGGGCCGAGGGCGCCGGAACGGAACGCGTGCAGCGGCTGGCGCGGATCGACGCCGGGGGTGTGCAGGTCGAGGCAGATCAGGCCGATCTCGTCGGCGGCGAAGCGGGCGGCTTCTTCGAGGCCGGCCGCCGGGAAGACTTCGTAACCTCGTTGCCGGAGAAGAAGCGCGATCAGGCTGCGGATTTCCGCATGCCGCTGGACAACGAGGACGCCGGGCATTTAGACGAACAAGATGATGGTGACGATCACCGCGCCGGCGGCGATCTTGACGATCATCTGGGCGTAGTTGGTTTCGTCGTCGTTCATGCTGCCGACGAACTTGTAGGTGTTGGGGAAAAACGCGCCGTCGGAGCCGGGGATCGCGCCTTCCTCGAACAGCCGCAGCGCATCCTGGATCTTGACGATCATCGCCAGCACGTCTTGCAGCCGCTTGCGGTTGAGCTCGATCAGCGCCGTCGCCGCGAAGGCCACGCCGGCGGCGAAGCCGGCGCAGATCACGCGGAAAATCAGCTTGCCCAGCCAGCCGAACATCAACAGGCGGTCCATGCCCAGCACGATCGCCGCGCCGAACGCCAACACGGCCAGCAGCGACAACGAATAGACCAGCAGGCGGTCTTCCTTCGCCTTGCGGTAGAGCGCCTCGCGTTCGTGGTTCGACCACGCGGTTTGCAGCACCGCGCCCAGATCGACGGTAAAGCCGGGCTTCGGCGCCGGCCGCGGCTCGGGCTTCACGCCGTTGGCGCGGGCGGGTTTTTTCACCTCTTTCGGGGCCTCGGCGGTGGCAGTGAAGATGTCGTCGAATCCCTCTTTCTTCTTCGGGCTCATTGGGCTTGTCCTCCTTCGATGCGGGCCAGAACTTCGGCGGTCAACGATTCGAAATCGGCGGTGCCTTTGCCGTTGCGGCTGTCTTCGTATTCGAAGATGGTCTGCGCGCGGCTCGGCGCCGATTTTTGCTTGGTGTTGATGCGGATGCGCGTCGGCAGCACGAGTTCGCCGAACTGGTCGACCAGGGTTTTTTCGACCTGGAAGGTGATGCCCTCGCGGCGGTCGTACATCGTGATCACGTAGCCGAGGATCGCGAGGTCCGGGTGGAGTTTGCGCTTCACCTTGCCGATCGTCTCGAGCAGGTACTTGAGGCCGAGCAGCGGCAGGTACTCGCACGAAACCGGCGCCAGCACGTAATCGGCGGCGACGAGCGAGTTGACGGTCAACAGGCCGAGGTAGGGTCCGTTGTCGATCAGGGCGAAATCGAAGCCGCGGTCGCCGAGCGGGCGCAGGATGTTGCGCAGGAAAAACTCGCGGCCCATCAGCGAGGCGAGGTTCAGGTCGGCGTTGGCGAGCGACTCGCCGGCCGGCGCGATGAACAGATTCGGCACTTTTGTGGGCGCGACAATCGCTTCGAGATCGCCCTCGTCGAGCAGCACTTCGCAAATGCCCGGCTCGTCTTCGCCCAGCGGCCGGTGCAGGATTTGCGTGGCGTTGGCCTGCGAATCCAGGTCGATCACAACGACCTTGCGGCCCAGGCGCGCCAGCCCGGCGCCCAGATTCACGGCCACCGTCGTCTTGCCGACGCCGCCCTTCTGGTTGACGATCGCGATCGTTTTCATGGCGTTCCCGTGAATTTGCGCTTGAACGCCGTACAGTTAGCATTGGCGGGCAGCGTTGTCAAAGCCCGTGGTCGAAGTAGCGGTCAGTGGCCAGTGGTCAGTGGTCAGTGGGAAGTGGCGAGGAGGCAGAAGTCAGAAGTCAGAGGCGCCGCGAAGCAATTCGCGGCGATCGGAGCCCCGCTGGGGCTGGCGTCGACAGGAAATTCTGAGAAGCCGTTCCCGGCTCATCCTCTGCGCGGCTCCGTGTCTCCGTGTGAGGTCAGAGAAACCGAAAAAATCAACAAAAATCAATTAATTTCATAAAATACTTAAAGCATTGTCTCAAGTATTTTCGGTTCTTCCTCCGCGTGAAGGATTCCTGCGGCAACATCCCGAAAACTAACGTGTTTTTGCGATTCGCGCTCAGGCCGAGACGTTCGGCAAAGAACTGACCAATCCCTGCTCGATCACGCTGATGAACGACTCCAGGGCGAGTATCTCGTGCTCGGCGAAGGTCTCGCGTTGCGTCGTGCGCGGCAGCGTCAGGAAACATTGATCCTTCTCGCCCCGCGAACACGGGCAGCCGTGCGCGACCAGGATCGAGTGCACCGTTTTGCGCCAGATGGGGAAAACGCGCTCCTCAAACGATTTGTCGCCCGAGAACAACACCGACTGCGCGGCCTCACGAAGTCCATCTTTTATTATTTTCATTTCCTCTTCATCGTACATTGTCGCCTCTCCTATGATTTCAATTGCCCTGTTGAGATTAATAATCATTAAAGCGCGGCGGCGCCAGCGGCGTTCTTCACCTTGCAAGCGCGTGCGCCACGGCAAATAATGTGCACGAGCAAGGGGCCGAGTTTCCTCGTTTTTCCGATTTTCCGGAGGGCCACCATGGCGACCACGATTTCCCAACCGCCGGCCGACGCGCACGTCGCAGCCTGCGGACTGTTTTGCACCAACTGCGGCAAATTCAAAAAAGGCCGCTGTCAGGGCTGCCAAATCGAGGCGGGATACGCGCAGTGCGCCGTGCGCAAGTGCGTGATCGAAAAGAAAATCGAGACCTGCGCCGCCTGCCCGGAGTTTGCCGCGCCGCGCGATTACCGCGAGTGCGCAAAGGTCCATAACTTCATTTCGAAGGTGTTCGCGCTGTTCATGGGCTCCGACCGTCCCGGCGCGCTGGCGATGCTGCGCGATCGGGGCTTGGGCGCGTTTGTCGCCGCGACGCGCGAATCGGGGAAGATGTAGCGGCGGACGCCGGGCGGGCGTTAGCGGAACTCGGGATTCGGGACTCGGGACTCGGGACTCGGGACTCGGGACTCGGGACTCGGGATTCGGGACTCGGGACTCGGGAGTCGGGAATCGGGAATGGCTGACGATCAGGGCGTCTTCTTGTTAGTCGCCGGCCCCGCCTTCACTTTCGCGAGAAACTCCTTGAACCAATCCTTGTTGCGCACCGAATCCAGATCGCTGTCCTTCATCATGTGTTCGACGGAAGGCAGTTTTTTGTGGCGCAACGCGTCTTCCAACCAACTGCGGCATTCGTCGTCCTTGCCTTCCAAAGCGGCGAGGCAGGCGAGATTGTACGTGCCCGCGCCCGGCTTCATTTTGTTCGCCGCCAGCAGCTTTTCGCGGGCGGCGGCGAAGAAACGCAGCGCCTCGGCGCCTTTCGCTTTTTTGGCGCGCAGAAAAAGCCGGCTGCCGAAGTCGGCGCAAACGGCAGCGTTCCCGCCGGCCGGTTCGCCGTTGCAAATCTTGGCGAACAGTTCCCAGGATTTCTTGCGGTCTTTGGCGACGCCTTTGCCGTCTTCGTACAGCCACGCGAGGCTGAAGCAGCCCCAGGCCTCCCCGCCGTCGCACGCCTTCTCGTACATTTCCGCAGCCTTGGCCAAATCCTTGGCGCCCGCCGCGCCGAACGCGTAAAGTCGGCCGAGGTCGAAGCACCCGTGGGCGTAGCCGCCGTCGCAGGCCCGCGCGACAAAGTCGAGGGCTTTGGCCGAATCCTGGGGCACGCCGGCGCCTCTGTAGTTCAGCATTCCGTAGCGGGAGCAGCCTTCCATGATGCCGAGGTCGCAGATCTTTTTGTAAATTTCCGCAGCCTTGGGCCAGTCCTGCTTAACACCCTCGCCGCTATCGTACATGTCGGCGACGTAGAGGCATCCGAGAGGAATTCCGCGGTCACAAGCCTTTCCCTCCAGTTCGAACTCCTTGACCGCGTCTTTAGCGACGCCTTCGCCCTTGCCGTACATCGCGCCGAGGTTGATGCACGCGGGCATCTCTCCTGCGTCGCACGCTTTCTGGTACAGCTCCGCGGCCTTGCACAGGTCCTTCGACGCGCCCGTACCGAATTCGTATGCACGGGCGAGGCCGAAGCACGCGCTCTGGCCGCCGCCGTCGCAGCCTTTCTTGTAAAGTTCGACAGCCTTGGCGGCATCCTGCGAAACTCCCCGCCCCGTCTCGTACATGGCGCCGAGGTTGGCGCAGCCGTGGGCGTACCCGCCGTCGCAAGCCTTCTTGTAAAGTTCGGCGGCCTTGGGCAGATCCTTGAGGACGCCCTTGCCGATTTCGTACAACCATCCGAGGTTTTTGCACCCGGCGGCGCTGCCGCCGTCGCAAGCCTTCTTGTAGAGTTCGGCGGCTTTGGGCCAGTTCTCTTCGACGCCGTTGCCCTTTTCGAACATGACGCCGAGGTTGAAGCAGCCGGTCGCGTTGCCGCCGTCGCAAAGGCGTGCCGCGATCGTTGCGGCGTCCTCGCCGGCGGGCGGCGACACCGGCGGCGCGGAACCCAAAACCAACAACGACAGCGCGGCGGTCAGGAGCGCGGCGAGAAGCCGTCCTCGCGTGGTCACGGCGAACCTCCAGCGGTCGGGAAGGGCAGTTGCGATTTTCATAACTACGCCGACGGGTTTTTGCCGTCAAGATTCGGTTCCGGGTCCAGCGAACGCGGTCAGCAGGTCGCGGCAATCGGTGGGACGCGCTTTGGCGCCAGGGCCGGGCTTCGCCCGGCCGAGAACTGAATAAACACCCCGTAATGTTTCACGGATTAATCATAAGTTGGTTCATGTTTCACGTTTTTCATTTCGTGATACATAAACCTGCCCGGGGTTATTTCGCGTACTTCCTTGTGCAGTTCCGCGGCTTTGGGCCAATTTTCTTCGTCGCCTTTGCCCTCAACGCGGCGGTTGGGAGCGCGCCGAGAAGCCGTCTTTGCCTGGTCACGGCGAACCTTCACGGGTAAAGAACATTAAAGTTACTTGACAACAACGGCCACTTCTTATTAGACTG
>Ga0181517_10001649_pt1 | contig 24197 bp, 13 predicted proteins | sample PEATcosm2014_Bin_31_FD_119748 | JGI IMG/M metagenome (GOLD analysis project Ga0181517, IMG submission 119748) | Peatland microbial communities from MTU Mesocosm Facility, Houghton, MI, USA - PEATcosm2014_Bin01_30_metaG | ecosystem: Environmental > Terrestrial > Soil > Wetlands > Peat | place... | reverse complement strand
GCTGCAAGTAGCGGTCAAAGATGTCGGTGGCAATCCGGTGAGCGGGGCAACGGTGACGTTTACGGCGCCCGCCAGCGGAGCCAGCGGCAGCTTTGCCGGCGGCGGAAGTGCGGCTACGGCGGTAACGAATGCGCAGGGCTTAGCGACGGCGCCAGTGCTCACCGCCAACAGTACGACGGGAGCCTTTACGGTGACGGCCGGCACGGGAAGCGCCACAGCCGCCTTCTCGTTGACCAATCTAGCGGGGGCGCCCACAAGCCTGACGGTAGTGGCGGGTACGCCACAGAGCGCCACGATTAACACGGCGTTTGCTACAGCGTTGCAGGTGACGGTCAAGGATGTTGGCGGCAATGCGGTGAGTGGAGTGACGGTGACGTTCACGGCGCCCGCCAGCGGAGCCAGCGGAAGCTTTGCGGGTGGCGGAAGTACGGCCACGGCGGTAACGAATGCGCAGGGCTTAGCGACGGCGCCAGTGCTCACAGCCAACAGTACGGCGGGAAGCTTTACGGTGACGGCCGGCACGGGAAGCGCCACAGCCGCCTTCTCGTTGACCAATCAAGCGGGGGCGCCCACAAGCCTGACGGTAGTGGCGGGTACGCCACAGAGCGCCACGATTAACACGGCGTTTGCCACAGCGTTGCAGGTGACGGTCAAGGATGTTGGCGGCAATGCGGTGAGTGGAGTGACGGTGACGTTCACGGCGCCCGCCAGCGGAGCCAGCGGAAGCTTTGCCGGGGGCGGAAGTACGGCCACGGCGGTAACGAATGCGCAGGGCTTAGCGACGGCGCCAGTGTTCACAGCCAACAGCACGGCGGGAAGCTTTACGGTGACGGCCGGCACGGGAAGCGCCACAGCCGCCTTCTCGTTGACCAATCAAGCAGGGGCGCCCGCAGGTCTGACGGTGGTGGCGGGCACGCCGCAGAGCGCCACGATTAACACTGCGTTTGCCACGGCATTGCAGGCCGCAGTGAAGGATGCGGGCGGCAATCTATTGGGAGGAGTGACGCTGACGTTTACGGCGCCCGCCAGCGGCGCCAGCGGAACCTTTGCCGGCGGCGGAAACACGGCTACGGCGGTAACGAATGCCCAGGGCTTGGCGACGGCGCCAGGATTTACCGCAAATGGCTCGGGTGGTACCTTCACGATCAACGCCAGTGTCTCCGGCACGACGGCTTCCGGCAGTTTCGTGTTGAGCAACCTGGAGCCGCTCATCGGCGTTAATCCGGGCAGCGTGCCGTTTGGCAATCAACCGTTGCGCTCCAGTAGTGCTCCCGCGGCGGTCACGATCGGAAACCCCGGCACGAGCAATCTGGTAATCAACAGCCTTTCAACCACAGGTACATCGGCAGGAGATTATTCCATCGCCACCGCGGGGACGCTGCCCATCACGGTTGCGCCCAATACCAGTATGACGGTGAACGTGAGCTTCGCGCCATCGGCGGTGGGCGCTCGTCTGGCTTCGCTCGCGATTGCCGATAACGCGAGCGGCAGTCCCCACGCGGTAGCTCTGTCCGGCACGGGCATCAGCGCCCCGGTAATCGGCCTCAATCCCGGCAGCGTGAACTTTGGCTCGCAACTGTTCTATACCGCGAGCGCGCCTGTTCCGATGACGGTAGCGAACAACGGTACCGCCGACTTGGTGATTTCGAGTCTGGCGATCACGGGAACCAATGCCCAGGAGTTCAGCTTATCGGCCGCCGGGTTGCCGATCACGGTGGGAGTGGGCAATACCACCACGATCAACTTGGTATTTATGCCGGGCGGGACCGGCATGCGTACGGCCACGTTGACGATTGTCGACAACGCCGCGGGGAGTCCGCACACGGTAGGGCTTTCGGGGACGGGTACGGCGCCGGCCGTGGAACTCATGCCGGCGGCGCTGGCTTTCCCGAATCAGCCCGTGCAAAGTGCGAGTGCGCCGGCGACGCTTATGGTCAGCAACACGGGAAACGGAAATCTGGTGATTACGACGCTGACGCTCACGGGCGCTGACGCGGGAGATTTTGGGCTGACGGCGGGGACGCTGCCGATCACGGTGGCCGCCGGCAACAGCGCGATCCTGAGCATGACGTTCACGCCCCGAGGCATGGGGACGCGCACGGCCACGCTGCTCATTGCCGACAATGCCGTGGGAACTGCGCAGACGGTGGTGATTACGGGTACGGCGATCAGTGCGCCGGCGGTTCGCCTCACGCCCGGCAGCGTGACCTTCGGTTCCCAACTGTTCTATACCAGTAGCGCGCCGATCCCGGTGATGGTCGCCAACAGCGGGAGTGCCGATCTGGTGATTTCGAGTCTGTCGCTCACGGGCGCCAACGCCCTGGAGTTCAGCTTAGCGGCCGCCGTGTTGCCCATCACGGTGAAAACGGGCGATGCTACCACCCTCGACCTGGTGTTCACACCGGGAGCGGTGGGGGTGCGCACGGCCACGTTGACGATTGTCGACAATGCCGCGGGGAGCCCGCACGCGGTGGCGCTCATGGGGACGGGCACCGCACCGGCCGTGGAACTCACGCCGGCGGCGCTGACTTTCCCTGATCAGCCTATGCAAAGTGCGAGCGCGCCGGCGACCCTTACGGTAAGCAATACGGGAAACGGAAATCTGGTGATCACGACGCTGACGGTGACGGGCGCCGATGTCGGCGACTTTATGCTGACGGCGGGCAAGCTGCCGATCACCGTGACTGCCGGAAACAGTACGACGTTGACCATGACGTTCACGCCCCGGGCGGCGGGGACGCGCACGGCCACGCTGATCATTGCCGACAACGCCGTGGGGACCGCGCAAACGGTGGCAATCACGGGCGCCGGCACGAACCCGGCGATCAGCGTGAGCCCTGCCGCCGTCAGCTTCGGCAGCCAGGCACTGAATCAGGCCCAAACGGTTTCCCAACCGCTAGCGATCAGCAACACCGGTTCCGGCAATCTCGTGATCTCCGCGCTGACCATCGCGGGCGCCAATGCGAGCGACTTTGCCTTGACGGCGGGCACGCTGCCGATCACGGTTGCTTCCGGCGCCAGTGCCAACGTTAACGTGGCCTTTACGCCGACCGCCTCGGGTACCCGGGAGGCCGCGCTGAGTATCAGCTCGAACGCCGTCAGCAGCCCTGGCGCGGTGTCCCTGACGGGCACGGGTGTCGCCACCAGCGTAAGCGTCTATCCGAGTGCGCTTAATTTAGGAAGCTCATCCCTGAATGCCACGAGCGTTACTAAATACATATCCATTTCCAATACCGGCGGATCGAATCTGGTAGTTTCGAATGTCGGGATTACGGGTAGCAATGCGGCGGACTTCGCGTTTAGTTGGATGACATTGCCCGTTACCATCAGCCCCATGGGGGGATCGTCCATTGCGGTAACCTTCACGCCGTCGGCTACGGGCAATCGCTCGGCAACCCTGACGATTACGGACAATGTCACCGGCAGCCCGCAGACGGTTGCGCTCACCGGTACGGGCACGACGCCCATTATTGGTATTACTCCCGCCAACATAGACTTTGGCAACCAGGTGGTGAATGTCGCCAGCGGCGCCAGCGCGATCACGATTAGTAACTCAGGCACCGCCACTCTGGTGATCTCGAGTCTGTCGCTGTCGGGCGCGAACCCCGCTGACTTTGCTTTCACCGCACCCGCGACGCCGATTATGGTTTTGCCCGGCGGCAATGCCACCGTAAATGTGAGTTTCACTCCGCAGGCTGTGGGAGTGCGCGGTGCGACCTTAAGTCTGAACGACAATGTCAGCGGTAGCCCGCAAACCGTGACGCTGTCGGGAACGGGGACTGCCCCCGGCATCGGCATGAATCCCGCTAGCCTTGCTTTCGGCAGCGCCCCGGTCAACTCGGGGAGCACGCCCGCGCCGCTTGTCATCAGCAACCCGGGTACCGCGAATCTGGTGATTTCGCAACTCACGGTCACCGGAGCCAACTCAGCGGACTTCACGTTCACAGCGGGCACGTTGCCGATTACGGTCGCTCCCGGCGGCGGTACGAGCATCAACGTGACGTTTACGCCCTCGGTCGTGGGTAACCGGGCGGCCTCGCTGAAGATTACCGATAATGCCAGCGGCAGTCCGCAAGCGGTCGGCCTCTCCGGCACGGGCACCACTGCCCCGGGCATCAGCTTAAGTCCGTCGAGCGTCAATTTCGGCAATCAAGCGGTGGGCGTGGCCGGCTCCTTGATGCTGGTTACGGTATCCAATACCGGCACGGCGAACCTGGTGATCGCCAGTCTGGCCATCGCGGGAGGAAATGCCGCGGATTTCTCCTTCACGGCGGGAACACTGCCGATTACAGTCACTCCTGGCAACAGCACCAGCGTTGATGTAACCTTCACTCCGTCGGCGGCCGGCAGCCGGGTGGCCGCGCTGACTCTTACCGACAGCGCCGCTGGCAGTCCGCAAACCATAGCGCTGTCCGGCACCGGCACGGCGCCCATCGCCAGCCTCTCTCCGGGTAGTCTTAATTTCGGAAGTCAATTGGTAAATACCACCAGTGCGCTCTTGCCGATCACGGTAAGCAACAGCGGCACCGCCGCTTTAGTAATTTCGCAGCTCCTCGTTTCCGGCTCAAACAGTGGAGACTTCAGCTTGGCGGCGGCCGCTCGGCCGATTATGGTGGCCCCCGGCAACAGTACCACCCTCGTTGTAAGCTTTACGCCGGCGGCAGCAGGGGCCCGTTCGGCCGTGCTTAACGTTTCCGATAATGCCGGCGGTAGTCCGCAATCCGTCACGCTTTCCGGCACGGGTACGGCTTCCACCGCGTCTTTGAGCATGGTTAGTGCGCTGGACTTGGGAAGCTCGCTCCTGAACGTCACCAGCGCCACCAAGCAGATTGCCGTCAGCAACACGGGAAGCAGCAACCTGGTGATCTCCACGATTGCCATTTCGGGGCTGAACGCAACGGAGTTTGCTTACACGTCGGCCCCGCTTCCACTTACGGTGGGGCCCAGCGGCGTGACCTCGATTAGCGTCAACTTTACGCCCGCGGGTACCGGTCTTCGCGCGGCCATTCTAACGCTCACGGACAATGCCACAGGCAGTCCACAAACCGTAGCCTTAACCGGCACGGGAACGGGTACTGCAATCGTCGCGCTCACGCCGCCCAGCTTAAACTTCGGCAACCAAAACGTGAATTCCCCCAGCGCGGTCCAAGCGGTGGTTGTCGGCAATACCGGGACCAACGCCCTGGTGATTTCCGGCGTGTCCATGATGGGTACTTATCCGGGCGATTTCGCATATAGCGCCAGCCCCCTGCCCATTACCGTGTCTCCCGGCAGCACTTCCACAATCAACGTAACGTTTACGCCTTCGGCGGCGGGAGTCCGGGCCGCGACATTGCAACTGGCCGATAATGCCAGCGGCAGCCCACAGTTGCTGGCCGTTTCTGGAACCGGAGTGGTTCCGGCGTTAGGAATCAGTCCGAGCGGGGTTGGGTTCGGCAACCAGACGGTTGCAACGACCAGCAGTGCGACCCCAATCACGATCAGTAATACGGGCGTGGGGAACTTGGTGATATCGAACTTGGCGCTCTCCGGCCTCAATGCCGCGGACTTCGCTTTCAGCGCCCCGGCAATGCCGCTCATTGTGGCTTCCGGCAATAGCGCCACCGTGAGTGTCACGTTCTCCCCCAGTACCACTGGCGGTCGCGCGGCAACGTTAAGCGTCACCGATAATGCCAGCGGCAGTCCGCAAACTGTCGGACTGACGGGGACGGGTACTCCGCCCGCGGCTGGTTTTAGCCCGAGTCCGTCGAACTTAAGTTTCGGCAATCAACCGCTGAGCACATCGAGCGCCGCTCAGCCAATTACCGTCAGCAACCCGGGAACGCAGAATCTGGTGATTTCAAGCTTGATCGTGAGCGGTGCGGATGCAACGGACTTCAGTCTGAGCGCAGCTACACTGCCGATCACCGTTCAGCCGGGCGGAAAGACGATCCTGCAAGTGGCATTTACGCCGGGCGCCGCCGGCACGCGAGCGGGAACGTTGAGTATTACCGACAACGCCAGCGGCAGTCCACAAACGCTGGTTCTGACGGGCACAGGAACCGCTCCTGGCTTTTCGGTTTCGTCCAACGCCTTGAGCTTCGGCAACCAGGCGGTGGATCTATCGAGCGTGGCAACCACCCTCACCGTGACCAATACCGGCACGGCAAATCTGGTGATTTCAAGTCTCCTGCTTTCCGGCGCCAATGCCGGAGATTTCACCTTCACCGCGGTTAGCTCACCGATTACCATTGCCGCCGGCGGCAATACAACGATTGGCGTGACCTTTACGCCGGGTGCCGCGGGAGCGCGGTCCGCCACCCTGAACATTACGGACAATGCCAACGGCAGCCCGCACACCGTTTCGCTCTCCGGGACGGGCATAGCCTCCGGGGCGAACATAAACCTGAGTCCCACGGCGATAAATTTCGGAAAGCAGCTCGCCAACACTCCCAGTTCTCCCGCGAGCGTGAGTATCGTGAACTCCGGTACTGGAAACCTGGTGATCACGGCCTTGGCAATCACGGGCACAAATGCCTCGGATTTCGCGCTGGCCGGACGGACCTTGCCCCTGACGGTCAGCCCCGAAGGCCTGACCACCCTTAGTGTGACCTTCACTCCGACGGCGGGCGGCACGCGTTCCGCCAACTTGAGTGTTACGGATAACGTCAATGGTAGCCCGCAGGTTGTAACGCTGTCTGGCACGGGGTTGGTGCAGAACGCGGCCATTAGCATCAGTCCCACAAGTGTTGGTTTTGGAAACCAGACCGTGGGCACATCCAGTGCCGCTACGCCCATTGTGGTAACCAACACCGGCACGGCGAATTTGACGGTCTCGAATCTGGCGCTGGCGGGCGCCAATTCCGGAGATTATGCGGTTGCGTCGTCCCCGCTGCCGATCACCGTCGCTCCCGGCAACAGCACGACCATCTACGCGACCTTTACTCCGGCGGCTGTCGGCAGCCGGTCGGCGAGCCTGAGCATTACCGATAATGCCAACGGCAGTCCGCACAGTGTCGCTCTTTCCGGGAACGGAACGACCCCGACGATCGGAATCAGCCCGGCTGCCGTTGCCTTTGGCAATCAACTGGCCCTGACGACCAGCACTGCGACCGCCATCGTGATTGGCAATAGCGGGATTGGCAACTTAGTGATATCGAACCTGGCCATCACGCCGCCGGCGGTACAGTTCCAGTTCACCTCCAATAGCCTGCCCATTACCGTGGCTTCTGGCCAGACCGCGACCGTCATGGTTACCTTCTCTCCCACAACGTTGGGCGCGTATTCCAGCTCTCTGTCGATTACCACGAACGCCAGCGGCAGTCCGCAGGCGGTGGCGCTTTCCGGCACCGGCGTAGCTCCGTCAATCCGCATGAACCCGGCGAGCGTGAGTTTCGGTAACCAACTGCTGGGGACTACCAGTGCTGCGACGGCGGTTACGATAAATAACATCAGTGGGGGAAGCCTGGTGATTTCGAATCTGGCGCTGGCGGGCGCCAATGCCGCGGACTTCGCTTTCACGTCGGGGACATTGCCGATCACGATTGCCGCCCAGAGCAGCACGACGGTGAGCGTAGCCTTCACACCCTCGGCCACAGGCAGCCGGACGGCCTCCCTGAGCCTCAGCGACAACGGCAATGGCAGTCCGCAAACACTGATGCTGTCCGGCACGGGCACGGCGCCCAGCGCCAGTTTGAGTTCCGCCAGCCTCAGTTTCGGCACTCAGGAAGTCGGTACGAGCACGCCGCTGGGCGTGACCGTGACGAACACCGGGACCGGCAATCTGATCATTTCGTCGATAGCAACCTCCGGAGCGAATGCTGCCGACTTCAATGTCAGTGCCGGTCCGGCGCCCATTACGGTGACTCCCGGAGGGAACACCATCATCACCGTGAATTTCGCGCCCGCAGCCACGGGCAGTCGCGCCGCCACGCTGAGCATCGGCGACAACTCCAATGGCAGTCCGCAAACGGTGGCTTTGTCCGGCACAGGCACGGCTCCCATATCCACCATCAGTCCCGGTAGCGTCGCCTTCGGAAATCAATTGGTCAATCTTGCCAGTGCCGCAACGGTCATTGGGGTCAGTAACTCGGGCACCGCCAATCTGGTCATCTCCAGCCTGGCGGTTACTGGGACGAATGCCGCCGACTTCACCTATACGGCGGGGACGCTGCCCATTACGATTACCCCCGGCAACCGTGCATACATCAATCTGACGTTCACGCCGGCGGCCGCGGGCAGCCGCGTGGCCGCGCTGGCCATTAGCGACAATACCGCCGCCAGCCCCGAGACGGTGCCACTTTCGGGGACCGGGACTGCGGCGGTGGCCGGGATCAATCCCGTAAGCGTTAACTTCGGCAATCAGGCGGTGGCTACGACCAGTACGCCGACTCCGATCACGGTGAGCAACTCGGGCACCGGTAATCTGGTGATCACGAGCTTGACGATTGCGGGGAGCAATCCGGGGGACTTTGCCTTTGCGGCGGGAACGCTGCCGATTACGGTGGCTCCCGGAAGTAGCGCCACCATCAATGTCACCTTCGCGCCCACTTCGCCGGGCGCCCGGTCAGCCGGGCTAAACCTCGTGGATAACGTCTCTACTAGCCCGCAATCGGTGGCATTATCCGGCGCCGGGTTAGGCCCGGCGGCTAGTCCCAACCCAACCGCGATAAACTTCGGTGCGATTTCCGTGAATGGGAGCAGCGCCGCAACCACCGTGACGATCACGAACAGCGGGAATGCCAATTTGGTGATTTCGGCGGTGGCCCTCACTGGCCCCAATGCCACGGATTTCATCTTCACCGCATCTTCGACTCCAATCACCGTAACGCCAGGCACCAGCACCGCTATTCTTGTGACCTTCCAACCCAAGGCCGGCGGCAGCCGTTCCGCGGTCTTAAGTATCTCCAGCAATGCCGGCGGGGGTTCGCTATCCATTCCTCTGTCCGGCACCGCCACGGGAACCGGAGTGCTGGGAATGCCGGCGGTGACCGTCGGAGGGAATTTGGAAGTTTTGGCGACGGCTACGCTGACCATAGCTCCACCCAGCAGCGTGACCGTGACCATCACCAGTGGTAATCCCAGCTTAGTATTGTTGTCGACAGATACGACGGGCACGAGCGCGGGTGCGGCCACTATCACGGTTACGATCGCGGCCGGCGCCACCGCCGCCTTCCCCGGATTTTTTATTCAGGGTCTGGGGTCCTCGGGAACGGTGAGTCTGACGTTATCCGCGCCCGGGTACGCGAACGCCACGGGTACCGTGACCTTGACTCCTTCCGGCTTCGTGCTGGCTAGCCCGTCCGGCGCGGGCGCAGCCTTTGCCACGACCTTGGGGTCAGCCAACACCATCCTGACGGTAGCTGCCGCAAGCCTGGATTCGTCATTCAACGTAATTCCCGGAGCGGCGCAGCTTCGCGGGGGCACAACGGTGACGGTTCCTGTGACCAGCGCCACGCCCGCGGTTGGCGCAATCCTGGGCAGCGCCGTATTTCAAGGCGGCAGCAGTACCAGCAACGGAGTATCGTTCCAGCCCCTTCAGGCGGGCGCCAGCGTTCTTTCCGCCACGGCCCCAGCAGGTTTCAGTACACCCGCGAGTGAGGCGCAGTTAACCGCGACGGTCAACGCACCGCAGATTTCACTTTACCCCTCCACCGTAGGCGTCGACCTGCAGGTCCAGGGTTCGGGCCAGTTGACGGTGGCGGCCCCGTCCAGTGGCGTCCAGGTGACCATTACCAGCCTGACGCCGAGTACGGTATTGTTGTCGACCAGTCCAACGGCGGCCGGATCCGCCAGCATCATCTTGACGGTTCCCGCCAACACCACCGCCTTGCCGGTGTTTTATGTGCAAGGCTTGGCGGTGGGGGCGGGTCAGTTGCAGGCCAGTGCTACCGGCTATGGTTTTAGCATCGCGAACTACAACGGCAGCGTGGCTATCACCCCTTCCGGAGTGGTTATTGCCGGACCCAGCGGAGTTGCGGGACAGAATTTGTCGACCACAACTATTTCGAACGCCACGCAGTTGACGCTGACGCTCATGCGGTTGGATCCGGCCGACAACCCGGCACAGGTCGGACAATTGATGGGCGGAGCCACGGTGTCGGTGTCGGTCCAAAGTGGGGCTGTCCTCATTGGGACGATCGGCAGCAGCCCGGCCGTGTTTACGGGGGCGGAATCCAGTACCTCGACGATCCTCTTCAATCCGCTAGGGCCCGGTTCCAGTGTGCTCAGCGTGATTCAGCCGGCCGGCTTCAGCACCCCCACCAGTGGGGCACAACTCACCGCCACGGTGGCCCAACCGCAGATCTCTTTGGTCCTGCCAAGTACGAATGTCGGCGCCAACCTGGAACTGCAGGCATCGGGTTCCTTAAACGCGCCAGCACCTTCGGCCATGAACGTCACCGTTTCCAGTAGTGATCCCACCCTGGTGTTGCTGTCGAACATAGCCACGGCGGCAGGCGCCGCTACGGGCAGTATTAGCGTGCCGATCGCTATGAATAACGGATTGAATGGAGTTGGATTCCCGACCTTCTATGTGCAGGCTCTGCAATCCTCCGGTAGCGTGACCCTCACGGCGTCGGCTCCCGGTTGGGCCTCCGGCGCCATCGTGGTGAATCTTACGCCCTCCGGTTTTGCCCTCATCAGCCCGAACGGCATGGGACAGGATTTTGGTTCGATTTGTGTGCCAACCTCTTGCGCGAGTACAACTTTGACCGTCCAGGCGATGCAACTCAATCCCACCACGCTCGCCCCGCAGACGGTGGAAGCAGTGGCCGGTGGAGTGGTTGCGAATGTTACTGTCGGCGACAGTGATACCTCCGTTGGATCCATTTTGGACAGCCCGGTGGCGATTGCCGGAGGCACATCGAGTAACGTGGTGGTTTTTCAGCCCTTGAACACGGGGACGGCTTTGCTTTCAACGATTGCTCCCGGTGGCTTCAGTACCCCACTCACAGGAGCTTCGCTGAACGCCGGCGTGAATTGAGAACGGGACAATACGCAGCGGGGACTCCGAGACGCGGGCTGGAACCGAAGCGGGGAGCACCCAGGAGAATTCTTGATGTCGCAGACCAAATGGTTGGGCGCAGTCGTTGGGATGTGCGCGCTGTTCCTTGCTCCCGCTTCGCTGGTGGCTCAGGCGCTCAGTGACGCTGTGCTGAATAGCACAGTATGGATCTCCTACGAAGTTGCCGCTCCCGTGGCGGAGGCCGGCAAAATGCAGGTTCATCCCCCAATGGTTCTGCCTTCCAGAGCAGCGCCGCCGGCAGTCTATGGGGGTACGGGATTTCTCTTCTTTCATGGCGTTGGCTTCGGCAAAGGCCGAATTTTTTTGGTGACCAATAAACACGTTCTGCCTCCAGAGGGAAAACAACAAGATATTAAGGTGCGGGTTGCCGTCCGGGATCGGGACGGTACGGCTCGCGTGGAGGCGGTCAGCGTGCCGGTGGTCGGTTCCGACGGGAAATACTTGGACACGGTCCGTATTCATCCCGACCCGGACACGGACGTGGCGGCGATCAACATCGCGCTCGTCGCGTTTGGCGCCAAGTTCCAGTTGCTGATTGACGCCTTGATGACGGGCAAATACCTGGACACCTCAATGCTGATGACCTCGGAGAGAATTCGTACTTCGAACATCGGGATGGGGTCGCCGGTTTACATCATCGGATTTCCGGACGCGATCTTCGATCCCAGGAATGTCTCCCCCGTGCTTCGCGCCGGTATCATTGCCACCGATCCGCGGGAAGGATTTAATTTCAATCCGGACTTGCGGCGTACCGTCGCCTTTCCAGAACATGTGAACGGCTTCCTCATCGATGCCAATATCTATCCCGGATCGAGCGGCAGCTTGGTGGTGCTTGGCCAGGATAGCCTGCACAAAGCATGGGACTCGAAGAACCCGGATTGGCAGCCCGCGATTCTTGGCATTGTGGCAGGTTCGATCCCCATGCTGGATACGTCCCTGCATTCCTACGCCCGGATTGGGTTGGGCATCGTGTATTCCGCCGATGCCATCAGAGACGTCATTCGCTCCTTCGATCGACGGTAGTGGCCGGGATTACTCTATTGTCCACGTCTGTCCACGATCCTCCGTAACCCATGTTTTCCCGGAGGCTGTGGTTATAGCGCCATGGTTGGCGTCCGTAAACTCGACCCGTTCGATGTCATCGACTAAATTGAGGCCATTGCAGGATGGAATCACCTGGGTCCAATGGCGCCCGGCATCGCTGGAGTAAAACAGCGCACCGGCATTGCCGCCAACCCATATCTCATCGCCTGCCGCACTGACCGAGCGGAGTCCCACGTCTTCCCGAACCGCGACCGATTGCCATCGCGTGCCGTTGTCGAACGACTGGTATAGCACTCCGGACGGGGTCACCATCCACCTCGTGTGTCCGGGCTTGCCGCTCTCGGAGCCAGCCGCCGCCGATGGCAGCAGTTGTTCCTGCCACATCGGAGCGGACCAGGATTGGACGGCCATGCCGGCAGCCGGGGGCGGCGAAACCAATTCGGGGCTTCCGCCGGTTTCAAGTCCGGTGTTGATCATATTGCCGGTTGGCTTCTCATAAACCCGCTTGCCCCTGGCTGCAATCACGGCGAGTGGCTTGCCAACTGGGACTCGCGACCGGGGCGGAAGTTGTGAGGCTGGACCGCTGCTCGCGGCGGCGGTTCTTACCGGGACCGTGACGGGAGGGAGTGTAATATTCCTTTCCATCCACCCGATCCACACGGCGACCACCAGCATCGCGGTAGCGGCGGCGGCCCAACTCAGAGTGGGCCAGCGCGGCCAGGCCCACCGAACCGCAACTGCCGGAGTCGTTGCGGAGATGATCTCGGGTCCGGAAATTGCTATCACCTTGCGGCATGCGGGGCAGGCGCAGAGATGGCTCAGTACGCGAATTCGTAGACGTCCCGCCAGTGCGCCTTCGACAAATGCCGCCAATAAATTCTCATCGGGATGGAAGTCTGCCGGGGGGGCTCCCTGCATACTCGGCCGGCCGATCTCAAACATTTTCGCCATCATCCCCTCCAGGTTTCCCACCAGGGACGGAATCGGAGATTCTCTGTCTTGAGAACGTTCCAGCACGGCCTTCTTGCAAAGTTTCTCGCACCCGGGCGCAAACATTGATTTGCAGGTCGCGCACATCCGCTTGCAGCGCTTCCTCCGCTTGGGCGCGGCTCATCCCCCGGTCCAGCAGGGTAGCGCGAATCTTTTTGCGAAGCTTAGTGGTGACCTTTTCCAGGCGGCGGCTGACGGTGGATTCGTGCAGATGAAGAGTACGTGCGATATTGGCGAGCGTTTGGCCATCCAGAAAATAACAAGCCAAAACGAACCCGTCCTCCGCCGACAAGGCCGCCAGCGCCTCGTCGGTGGCCTGTTGCAGCCGTGGATCGATTGCGACCGCCGCCGCGGTGGCCGGGGCAATCAGCCGCGGATTGTCTTCCTTCTCCTCGTCCAAGGGAACCAGGCGACGCTCGCGGCGGTACCGATTGATATGTGCCTGGGCCAACACCGTGCCTAACCAAGCGCTCAACGATCCAACACCTGTATAGGAGTTCAACTTCGAGACGCGCCGGCCAGTTCGCGAATCCGAACCGTACAGGTCGGCATAGAGGGTGTCGGCGAGCTCACGGCCACTGGTATCGTCTTTCGTAATCGCCGACGCCGTTTGATACAGGCATTCGCGATAGCGAATGAGCAAAAGTTCCCAGGCTCGACTCTGGCCGGCGGCGCAGGCGCGAGCCAAGGCCAAGTCCTGGACGTGCAGTTTCGCGAGCAGTTCCCGAACCGCGGGCTGGCCCTCTTCCGGGGCAACATATTTTCCCGCAATTTCGTTCAGGATTTCGGAGAACTGCGAAACGGGCAGGTCAAATTGCGCGGCGCCGCTACGTTGATAGAGCTCCGCGACGAGACTCTCGAGACCGGCGAGTCTTGAGGTGCGCGACTCGCCGCTTTCCCCTTCCCATCCGCGGGCCGGTGCGGTTTGTATGGCCAAAAACATGGACGGTGACCGACGACGATAATTTTGTTTGCAAGTTCGACCCGGTTGCGCGTTCTACCATTAGAGGGACCCGGAGCAAGGGACTCTCAGGAGCTAAGCAGGGAAGCGGGACGTAAGGATCGATTTGATGACAGCCGTGGTGGCCGAGGATCCTCCTCTACTGGACATCCAACGACGTGCCCGCTTCCCCTTTTTTCAGTTCGTTTCGCTGGAGAGCGAACTTGTTTCCCGGAAGTCCCCCCTGTCCTGTAGCTCCGGCGAAGCTACAACGTCAGGAGGCATCCGCCCGGGTTCGCAAATCTTGAACGGATTCCCACCGCCCCGCGTTCCCATTGCGACCGCCAACTACAGATAGGGAATGCGAACGGGGCACGATTCCAGACACCCGGCCAATCAGGCCGGTGCGGGTGGAAACCCCGGCTTTGGTCATAACCAGACGCAAAAACGACTTGACGGTGTTGGGGCTGATTCCCATGTGCTGCGCGATCTCTTTGCTGGTCAGGCCTCTGACCAGGAGCCCCACGGTCTCCCTCTCCCGCTGGGTCAGGTTCAATCCTTGGCAGAGTTCTTGCATCGTGACATCGGGAGAGTCGGTTCGTTCCAGTAGAATGGCGACAATTTTCTCGGCGTGCGCTCCTTGCATATTGAGCACGTATCGTGTGCAGCGATAATGCCTGCGGCCAGAGACGAGATCGGCGACGGCAAAGTCGCCATTTCCATTGGAAGGTTGCTTAAGCAGTCCCGCAATCTTGCCGGTCAAGAGCGTGCTGACACGCTTCACTCCCGCTGGCGGATTCGGATACGCGAGAACTTGGATGGCTTCAGAATTAGTGACAATCTGGTTGGGCGTGGGTCCAACTAAAATCAATCCGGGAACGGTGAGTGCGGGATGGCGATCCTTCACCGCCGCAATCTTGTCGGGCATGATTCTCTCCTTAACTTCTCGCTCTCGCCATGAGCGACGGTACCGGCGGCGTCTTTACAGACGGAAGTAGCCTTACAGCAGCTGTGCCCATAACGTCAGAAACGTGAACCACTAATCGTCCATGGTCGAAGTCTCTAATGTAAACGCGCTTGAAGCGGCTCGCCGCTCGGGTGAGGCCTGGTCTCACCCCCCATATTGGTTCGGCCCGTAGATCTAATTTGGTTGGAATCCAGGATGCGCTAAAGAAAGCTTTCCCACGCATTAATTCGATGCTGGCCGGAAAGATTTGGTTGACATCGCAGCCCTACGATCAACTTTTTTTTTGCCGCCCTGGTCGCCGGCGTGGCTCTGTTTGCTAAGCCCAAAGAATTTATAGGCTTGGGCTAAAAACCTTTAGGGCAGCATTAGGTGTCCGGTGGCGGGGAAGCTTTATTTTCCACTGCAAGTAACGAAAAACATTCTGCCGGTTCTCTCAGGTGTTTCCCTACAATAGTTCTGGCCAAAACATTGCGAGGCGCTCCTTGATGCGGATAAAGATGGAATCCGCTGCGGAGAGTGACTTTAACATCCCTGCCGGAACAACCTTGAAAGCGTGGTGGGCCAACTGTTCAGCGTTTACGCGGATGTGCATTTTGACGTTCACGGGGCTTATGGCCGAGTCCGCAGTGCCATCCAGATCGAAGACAGAGATGTAGGCGTTGGTGGACCCGCTTGTGTGTGGAGTTCCGTCAATCGTTTTTATCGTGAACACATCCTCGCCGTGAATTTTCCTGCTTGATTACGGATTTCCACGAGGGTGACGTCGAACGACATCTCGGGTGATCTTGGAGTGCCGACGACGGAAATTTCTCCGCCGAGCTTGTCTTGAAAAAAGACGTACCCGGCCGTCCCTCCACCGACTCGTTTTTTGAAATTTGCCAGCTCTGCTGGAATTTGGAGCAGAGTGACAGGTATCGGTTGTGGGATGTCCATCTGGCCAAAGATGCGCTGGCACGCGCTCCTCACCAAATCGCTTGAGATGACTCTGTACGGGCAGGCAAGCCAGTCCTGAGCAGCCCCGTTGCTGGCCGCATTCACCGTGCATACGCCCAACGAATTCTCTCTCTTGACGCAATCGGTACTATGGCGGAGAGCTTCGGACAAAAAGGGACATCTGCCGAAGGATTTTCCGACGAAGTTGGAAACGTCGAGCCGCACGGATGGATAAACTCGATGCCCGAGCTACTTACTGATGTAGTTGCCCGGTGGCAAGGTTGAGGTCATTTTTATCGCTTTTTTCCCGCTCGGTCCTCGGAATGTTGGGCAGCGAAGAAATATTTCGGACGCCCCAGCTTCGGCTTTCTCACGAAATGAAACAGATGCTCATGCGACAACTTCAGGCGGTCACCCTCCGGGCGTGGCGTGGCGTTCGGCTTGTACCAGATGATGTCGTTTCGCAAAATCCACCCGCGCCTTTGCATTTCTATGGCGAATCGGGCCGGGATCAGTAGTAATTGCTTTTCCTGGCGGGAATCGCCCAGCGGAGTCTTTCTGCGGTATCGTCCTTTGTCGGAAAGCCCCTGACGCCCCGCGTCTCGAACGCTGCTCCATCGAGCGAAATATGTGTCGCCTATGTTGATGCACATGCTGCCGTGACTCTTTAAGCACCAAGTGGCGCGGTCCAGAACCTCGGCGAGGTGGCTAATATACCATTCGGGATACGGCTCCAGACCAAGTACGCCATTGCGATTCCGATACCATTCGTACCCAGGCGATACAGGGCCAATCTTGCGAACGTTCGGAATGTCATTGAAGAAATCCCAGTTGTGGCCAAGGCCGTACTCCCTGTGCCCCCAATACGGAGGACTCGTGATGACCAAATCCACACTGTCGGGCATCACTTCAGGGAATAGGTCGAAGGCGTCCCCCTGAAGGACCTGAGCGTCCGGGATTTGCGGTACGAAGGCAGCGGCCATGTTGGTAGACGTTCTATCAGCCAGTGTAGCCGCTCAATCCCACGCGTCAAAGCGATTTTCCTTCGGGACTAACCCAAAATGATTCGTTATGTTCATGTCGTGGGGGCCAGCCCGTCCCGCTGCTGGGGAGTTGTCGTGTTCCGCCAAAGCGCCCTTCCAGCCAGCCTCCTGTTAGTGGCGACGGCGTCTGCGGGGGACCGCCCGCCTGCCGAGGTGCGGCTGCTCTTTACCGGGGGCATATGGTTGGCCGGTGGGTGTCTCAGTGCGGTGGGTGAAGCACGCGAATGGCAAAAGGAGGCCGTGGTGCGCCGGCGCCACCCCGTTCGGGAACGTATACGTTCCCTTGTGCGTCAACTGCCACTCGGTCCGGGGTATTCAACCTCGCCTGCGTGCCCGGGCATCCGTCCCCAAAATCGTTAGTGCGTTGGCTGCATAGCTTGCTTCCCGTGGTGAGTCCGCCAATAATACGGGCCTTCTTGGTTCCCGGGTCATATAGCCACACCACCCTGCGGGCCGCATCGGTGATATACAGGTTCCCGGCACCGTCAATCTCCACGCCCGTAGGCTTGTCCAGCCTGACTTCCGAGGCCTTAACCCAATCGCCGCTGGTGGAAGAAGTGGCCGAGGGGGCCGCATCGCCGCCGACAACGGTGGTGAGTTTACCGTCAAGGCCGATCTGGCGAATCTTATGGCAGCCGGTATCGGCGATGAAAATATTGCCGGCTGGATCAACGGCGACATCTTGGGGCTCATTCAGAGCGGCGGCGTCGGCGGCCACGCCGTCGGCGGAACAAGCCGGCCCCTTGGGGCCCAGGCCGGCAACAGTGGTTATCGTACCCCTGCCCAGAGGCCTGCTGGGCGGGCTGACTTTGCGAATGGCATTGTTCCCCTTGTCCGCAATGTAGAGATTTCCCCTGGCATCCAGGGCGATCCCCTCCGGATTATGGATGCTGGTATCGTTCCAGCCCCCGCCATCCTTTCCGGCGTAAACCGTAACCCGGCCGGTGGCGGCGTGTACTTTGCGGATCTTGCTGGCGGAACCATCGGAGATATAAACGTTTCCCTTGGAATCGACGACGATACTTCTGGGGCCGCTGAACAGGGCGGCAGTGGCCAGACAATAGTCGCCGGTAGTGGACGTACAGTCGGGGATCGGTTGACCGGCGGCTTCGGCCGCGGCCTTATCGAAATGCTCATACTTATCCCGGCGGCCCGGTACCCCGGCGAAAACCGTTAACTTGTGGGAACTATCCCATTTGCGAATCACTCTGTTTCCCGTGTCGGCAATGTATAAGTTACCTGCTTTATCTACCGCGATGCCGGCGGGTTGGCGCAGTTCGCCATCCGGCACTAGCGTCGCGACCGTATAAGCGGCGGGCGTGGGGCTCGGAGCGGGCGCCGGGACCTCAAGAGCAAGAGGAGAACCCGCCATCCCGGATTGGGCACAAAAGGTAAGCAGGCCAAATACGGCCAGCAACGTGAGTAATGCCAAACCAGTCCTTGTACGCCTCATCGAATCCTTTCCTTAATCTTCTTAACCGCCACTATGGACATCCCTTGTCGAGTGCGATTAGAAGTTCATCCGCTTGGCTATCGACTCGGGAATGAGTCGAATGACCGCCATGATCCAACGCCAGTACCCGGGTACGTAGAGGATATCGGCCTTGCCGTGCTCGAGCTCGCGATAGATGGTGCGGGCTACCGCTTCCGGATCGGCAAAAGAGCTGGCCTTCGGCAGGTTGGCTGTCATCGGTGTCGCTACCGGGCCGGGCTTAATGGTTACCACCCGCACGCCCGTCGTGGCCAGCTTCGCCCGCAGTCCCTGGGTGAATAAAGAAAGGGCGCCTTTGGCTGTGCCGTAAACATAGTTCGAACGCCGTGCGCGATCGCCGGCCACAGAGGTAATTACCGCGATACACCCGCGCTTGTTGCTATCGAGTATCGCGGAGAGCCGCGTGAGCAGCGAGACCGCGCTGGTGAAATTCGTGGTCAACTCGCTGAGCGTGTACTCCGGCGAGCTTTCCGCCCGCGCTTGGTCGCTCAAGGTGCCATAAGCCAGCAGGAGGGTATCAAAATCCGGCATCTTTGCCAGAATCTCTTCTACGACTGCCGGGTGAGAAGAAATGTCCGCCAGGTCGGCACACACGCAGTCCACCCGGAGGGCGCCGCGCGCCGCCATGTCTCCCGCGACGGTGGCCAGGCGCTGGGGATGGCGCGCCACTAGAAGCAGTTCCTTGCCTTGCGCGGCCGCCAGGCGGGCAATTTCCTGAGCCAACTTCGAGGTCGCCCCGAGCACGACGATTTTCTGGGTCACACTTCCTCCCCCGCCCGCATGCGGCGCCAAAATCCCGAAGATAGATGCGGGTCCACAAAGCTTCGAAATTGCTGCAGCCGCGGGTAGGAGGCTTCGAACATTCCTCGGCTCATACGCGCGTCCTTGGCTGGGTACAGCGCCCCATGCGCCTGCAGAACAATGCCGTCCAAGCGGTCGAAAAGCCGGAGCGTGCGATCGCCCCGAAAAGGAAAATCGAGGGCCAAGGTGAGCCCCGGCCGGGGAAAGGACATGAGCCCCGGGGAGGGAAGATCGCCGAACTTCTTGATCACCCCAAGGAAGGACCCGGCGCCCGAGTCCGAGATAGCGCGCATGATTTCCTGGAAGGCGTCGGATTCGGCCAGCGGCACCACGCATTGGTACTGCAGCAAGCCGCGCTTGCCATAGATGCGATTCCAATCCCGAACCGCATCCAGGGGATAGAAGAATGGATCGTAGTCAACGTAGCGTGTCCCTTTTTTGGCCGCGTTGAGGACATAGTAGAGCGTGTTAAAGGCTTTCACGCTGACCCGATTGAGGGCGAACTCGGGAAAGGCAAACGGGACCCGTAGTTTTCCTCCCGCCGCGTCTTTTCCAAATAGTTCTCCACTCTCGGCATGCTTGCCGGAAAGCAAGATTCCGCGAGCATTCGGGCCGGCAAGGCAGTCAATCCAAGCGACAGTGAAATCGAAGCCCTGGCCTTCACTCTCGACGGTAAGGTCCAGAAATTCGTGCAAGCTGCGAAAGGTGCGATTGACGACGGCAATCTTGCGGGAAGTGATTTTTGTGAGCTGGATCTCCGCCCAGAGAATGATGCCGGTCAGTCCCAGGCCGCCGATGGTCGCGGCGAACCATTCGGCATTGTGAGACGGGGAGCAGCGAAGACGCGTCCCGTCGCTACGCATAATCTCCAGTTGTGTAACGTGACATCCGAAGGTTCCCGCGCAGTGATGATTCTTGCCGTGCACATCGTTGGCAATGGCTCCCGCGATGGTGACGAACTTGGTCCCCGGAGTGACCGGCAAGAACCAGCCTCGTGGCACGATCATCTGCAAGATCTTGGCCAGGGACATTCCGGCGGCGCAGCGCAGCAAGCCGGAAGCGGGATCAAAACTCAGGACCTGATCCATGGCACTGATGTCGATCAGGTATCCGCCGTCGTTCAAGCAGGAATCGCCATAGCTGCGCCCCAGGCCAAAAGCTAGTACGGGAGCATCCGCATCGTCAAATCGGCTGAACTCGTCCGCCCAGCTTGGCCGGTACACGCCACGGTGCCGGGCAAGAAAATGACCTCCCCAAGAATGATAAGAACCGATGGGCAACGGCGAGGGGACAAGACGCATGCGACTAGAGTCGGACCCGATCATAAAGAATGAGGGCAACCATGACGTAAGCCTGTGCTACCAGGATGACAGCAGTATAACAGCCACACTGGCAGCGGCCACATAGTAGCTTACGGCATCCTTCATCGCTAGCGTAACCGGGTCTTCGTTCAGTTCGCCACGGCTGGCTTTGAGCCAGATGCGCCCCGTCCAGTAGAGGACCAGCGGACAGAGAATCAGCAGCAATCCTGGTCGGCGGTACAGTGCCATAACCTCGGTACTGTGCACATACAGACTCAGAATCACGATGGCGGAGAAACAGCTCGCGATACCGATGTTCATGAGCAGTGCTCGATCGGCGGTGCGATAGTTGCGCCCGGAATTCCCGCTATCGGTCAATTCGGCAGCTTGTACCAGTTCCGAATATCTCTTGGCCATGGCCAGGCTGAGAAAGAAAAACAAGATAAATCCCATGAACCACTGCGAGAGCGGGACGGAGGCGACCAGAGCGCCCGCCCAGATGCGAAACGAGTAGAAGATCGAGAGCACGAATACATCGAGAAGAGCAATCCTCTTCAAGTGCAGCGAGTACCAGGTGGTTGTAATCACATAGAGGACGAGCACGCCGGCGAATCGGGCACTCAAGAGAACGGCGCCCAGGCCAACCGCGGAGGCCAATAGAACCAGGGAGGCGGCGATGCCCGATGTGATGGAAAGATCGCCGGCCGCGAACGGCCGGCTTCTCTTCCAGGGGTGCGCCCGGTCGGAGTGCAGATCCAAGAGGTCATTCAGCACATAGACGCCCGAGGAGCATAACCCAAACAGAACTATCCCCAGCAATATTCGGAGCAGCGGCTGCCAGCCCATCCTATGGGCAAGCAGCAACGGCGCAAACATTAATAGGTTCTTGCTCCAGTGGCTGATTCGCAGGGCGCGCCACCAGTCGCCGGAAATGCCCGTCCCTCCCGGGAACCAGCCGAGCACTTCCGTAACCGCGGCCACCTGCGCCACTGTCACTTCGGTGCCGACAACGTAAGCGGCATTGGCCACTCTCCACACCGGCATGTCGGAGGGGGAGTCTCCCGCGTAATCAAATCCCCGTTCTCCGAACTTGGTACAAAGAAACTCCGCCTTCTTGCGGCCTTTCAGATTGTTCCCCGCGCTCGTGCCATGCACTTCGTGAAACACGGCGGTGTGAGTGCCGATCTGCTGGGCGAGTACTTGGTCGGACGCCGTGATGAGAACGATCTGACGTCCGCCCTGGCGTTCGCGTTTCAGGAAATCGAGCAGTTCCTGATTGTAGGGAAGGTCCACCGGATCCACTGGCGAACGCTGCGCCAGTTCGCGTTTCAGCCTTGGCCTTCCGCCGATCAGCAGCCACCAAGGCACAAGAAATAGCCACACGGTGTGGTGCTTGAGCAGCAGGACAACGGATTCCCACAGCAAATTGCCCCGGATCATCGTGCCATCCAGATCCACGCAGAGCGGAATAGATGGCTCTCGGGAGCCGTTAGAGATCACCGAACTTGCATCCGCAGCATGGCTTCGCATGCGGTAAGTTGACCACATCGGGCCGTCGGCTGTCGAATGGATTACATGGTCAAGACCACGCGTAACTTCGCGTTACCGCTCATCATTCATCATTCGTGCGTAGCCCCGGGCTTAGCGCGCAAGCACTTTCTCATCGGCCGTGTCCCGGCTTCTCTCCAGTCGGGAACGACCGCGCAAATCGAAAGCTCCCACTACTCTCTCCGCCGCGTAGGTTGTACAGATCACCAGGACGCCAAGATGCGGTATGCCATACGCATTGTTATAACAAGCGAACATGCAGGCGGCGACAAATGTTCCCAAAGTCGCCAGCCCGAGCGTCACAACCACGGCGTCCTTCCCCATTCTGTCCGGATCGCGTTCCTTGAGTATGAATATCGATCCCAGACCTATAAATGAAAGCGTCACAATATAAAAAAGCTCGAGGACGGGCGCTTGAGCTTTGATTGCTCGTCCCGAAAAGCGCCATAAGGGTACGCTCCGTACTACGCTCCCCCCGCTGATCGATTGCGGGTCCATGCCTGCATCGAGTCCGGGTTGCCCGTACACGAAATCGAAGGTGTCGTGAACGAAGTTGCCAGCCACATTGCTTAGCCAGACGCGGGGATACTTCCGGGCTAACCCCCAGGAAACTTTCTCTACATATTTGCTGATGTCAATGAGCAGCCAGGTGTCGAGGTGCCGCTGGATCGGCATTTCCTTGTAATGGCTCACGATTTCGGGGAGGGCCGACCAGATGTCGTCGCGGACGATGCCATGTGCATTACGCAATCGATAATTACGGTCAGCAATTTGCCCCAGTAACTGGCCGGGCGAACTATCCGAGTGCCGCCGTCATGGTTTGTCATAAACAACACAGAACTTTCCGTTAGTGCCGTCCGGCATGTGGAATGACCGCAGGGTTACTCTGGTCAACAACTCATTCACATCCGCCGCATGGAATGACTGTCTGACCGCCTCCATGATGGTAGCTTTATCCTCGACATCCTTCACCGTGCACATTTTCGCGATGAGATCCGGAGCCGCCGCGATACCACGAGTGCGTTGATCATTGAGGATGAATTGCAAAAGCGTTTTCGGCTGGTTCAGAGGACTCAATGAAAATAGCACGATTCCCTTGATCTGCTTTTTCCCGGACGAACTCCTTGCTTGGCGTTTATCTTTCAGGGCAGCGGCAGCGCTCTTGTTAAGATCGAGAAGCAGGTTGTGTATCTCACGCATCAGTGCGCAAAAAGTGTCAGGGATATTGTAATAGCCCCCATAGTTTTTTTTGCTTACCACGATGCAAATATGGCACCTATGACGTATGCCCGGTAAACATTCCTGGCACCTCCGAGGAAGCAGCTTCATATTATTCAGTTCATACATCAGCGCTCTTGCCGCGGGGTCAAAGCCTGTGCCAATGTTGCCGAGTTTAAAGGTGTCGCTCAACCCATAATAGTAGGCGCGGTGACACGCGATGATGTCGCCGGCATGATTCACGGTCAATGAACCAATGCCTGCCGAGCAGATACCGCGCTGTGCCGCGTCGCCCTTGTCACTTGCTGGAGCACATTCCGTCTGCGCATTGCACAATGAGAACCTGACCTTATTTTGCCGGCCGTAAGCGTACAAAAGCGCTATTTGCTCTTTTATTACGTCGAAGTCTCCACTTTCCCATTTATCCTCATGTACAAATAGCGACCCGATAGGCAGGCCGGTCAGTTCGTACAGTCTCGTGTAATTGAAATAGAGATCCTTGCAGGTTGACTTGTTTATGGTGTTGATTATGTTTATCTTGACGCCGTATTTCTCTTTCAAGACGCGAAAACGGGGCAAGCTGCCTTCCAATAGCGTCCAGCTTCCTTTGCCTTCCGCTGTTTTTCTCGTGATGTCGTGGTTGTCCTTGTACCCGTCGACGCTTACGCGAATATTCAATCTGCCGCCTAACCCGCGATAGAGGTCGAACATCTCGTCGGTAAGAACGGTGCCATTGGTGTTGATAACATAGTTGTACTTGTCGCCGGTATACCCGCCGATCGTACGATGAGAGTACCCGTCCGGCCAAACCAGTCGAGGTAATGGCGGAGTCGCCGGACATCTCGCCGATCCTTAGGACTGGGCGGCGGAGCGGAGGGCGTGCCAGCGGTCGGGGAGCAAGTCGTCGAGTTGATT
>Ga0181517_10001648_pt1 | contig 24205 bp, 21 predicted proteins | sample PEATcosm2014_Bin_31_FD_119748 | JGI IMG/M metagenome (GOLD analysis project Ga0181517, IMG submission 119748) | Peatland microbial communities from MTU Mesocosm Facility, Houghton, MI, USA - PEATcosm2014_Bin01_30_metaG | ecosystem: Environmental > Terrestrial > Soil > Wetlands > Peat | place... | reverse complement strand
GCACAGTCACGTCCTTGTACTCGGTGGGCGAGATGTGCGTGATCTCCGGCAGCATGGCGCTGACGCGATCGACGTCGTCCAGGGTGAGACGGACCTTTACGCCGGCCTTGTCACCGCCGGCCTATTGGCTGGTGCGGCCGGGAAAAAAGCCGATCGTATTCGTTCCCCATTGCGCGAAGATGGTCTCGATGGCGGTGCTGAAGCCATTTCCGTAGGCCAGCAGCAGCACCACCGTGGCAATGCCCCAGGCCATGCCGATCATGGTGATGGCGGTGCGGCGGCGGTTGTAGAGCATCGCCTCCCAGGCCTGCCCGAGAATGTCTTTCAGCATAGTCGCTTCGCTCCGGTTTTCAGTTCTCAGTTGTCAGCTTGCAGTTTTCGCTTTTTGGAGCAGGGCGGGCTCTTTGAGAGATTCCAGCAGTGCGTAGATCATCTTTCCGACTTCCTGCGACAAACTTTCCGCTTCATCGATCAACAACGAATCGCCGAACCCGAGCGACCGCGCGATTTCAAGCTGGGTTTGCAATTCATAGTTTGAACCGCGAGCGATGCCAAGAAACTGCTTGAATTCACCAACAGTGAATCGCCCCTCGCCTTCGGCTATGTTGCTTGAAACTGAAACCGCCGAACGTCTGATCTGGCTGGACAGCCCATAGACTTCCTCGCGTGGAAAACCTTGCGTCAGGCGATAAATCACCACCGTCAATCGGATGGCTCTTTGCCAAACTTGCAAATCACGAAATGCTTGCCCCACACTTCCCTCCCGCAACGACAAGTCTCAAACAACCGAGGACTGACAACTGAGGACTGACAACTGACAACTGCCTCCTCACTCTCTGCGCAGGGCCTCGATCGGATCGAGAGCGGCGGCTTTGCTGGCCGGATAGAGGCCGGCGACCACGCCGCTGACGACCAGCGAACCAAGCGCCAGCGCGGCCGACCAGGGCACCAGCCGGGGCGGGTCCCAGCCCGGCATCTTGCCGGTGAGCACCTGTTGCAGCAGCGCCATGAAGGCCGCGGAGACACCTATCCCGATCAGCCCGGCGATGCCGGTCAGCAGCAGGCCCTCCCAGAAGAACTGGGCCAGAATGGCCCTTTTGGTTGCGCCGATGGCCTTGAGCACGCCGATCTCCCGGGTGCGCTCGGTAACCGAGACCAGCATGATGTTGATAATGCCCACCGCTCCCAGCCCCAGCGTCACAATGCCCACGCCGCCCAGAAAGATATCCATGGCCGTGAAGATGGCGCCGACCATCTTGAGTTCCTGAATGGAATCCCATTCGTTGAAGGCGTCCTTGAAAGAGGGGTCGAAACCGTGCCGGCCGGCTATCACCTGGTGAACCGCCTTCATGGCAGCGGTGGCATCGCCGCGGGTGGTGGGCTGGTACTGAACCCAGCCGAGCGCGTCGTGCGGAATGTTTTCGCCCTTCATGGCGAAGAGTTCCTGCATGGTGCTGAGCGGGATGTAGACCTTCTGGTTGTCGCCGTCGTTGTTGCCGCGCCCGATGGGTTCCACGCGGCCGATCACGGTGAAGGAGATGTCGTTGATGGTCATGGTTTCGCCCAGCATGGGGTGTCCCAGCGAAAGCAGCGCGGCGCTCTTGGAGCCGAGCACCACCACGCGCCGCCGCTCGGCCAGGTCGGCGTCGTCGATGAACCGCCCCTCGGCGAGGGGAACAATGCGGATGGTGGCGTAGTTGGGCTCGATGCCCATCACCTGCCCCGATGTGTTGGACCAGGCGCTGACCTGATAAAGGTCGCCGCGATTGAGGATGGAGGTGACGGCGCGGATTTCGGGGCGGGCGCGCATGGCCGCCACGTCTCCATTGGTGAGCTGGTAGGGGCGCATCCCGGTGTGCTGGTTGGCGACCGCCGGAATGTTGCCGCCCCCCATGAAGACCACGTCGTTTCCGAAGCTGGCGAACTCCTTGCGCTGGCCGCTGCGGAAGCCCTCGCCCAGGCCCACCAGGACCAGCAGCGATCCCACCCCCCAGGCAATGCCGAACATGGTGAGGAAGGTGCGCAGCTTGTTGGCCAGAATGGCGCGAAATACCTGGCCGAGGGTGTCGGAAAAACTTTGCATGGGCCTATGACGCTCCAATCCTGATTCTGCGCGGCGCGGTGCGCGCTTGCAACGCGTTCATCCGTTATACGCATTTTTCATCAAAGCGGTTCCCCGCCCGCGGCAACCTGTGCATAGAATGGCGCAAGGAGGAAAACGATGGAGACGAAAACGCCAGAGAGAGAGACCTTGGAGACAGCCACCCGGCTGCCGGAGGCCGTGGCTCAGAATTTTCTGCGGGCGATCAACCGGCATGACGTGGACGCCTTACTGGCGCTGATGTCTGCCGAGCACTGCTTCATCGATTCTTTGGGCAACCAGATGGAGGGGCACGAAAAGCTGCGCCATGCCTGGAGCGGGTATTTCCGCATGGTTCCGGATTACGCGGTGGCCATCGACGAAACCCTCCAAAGCGGGCCGGTGGTGGTGATGCTCGGCACCGCGCAGGGCACCTTTACCCGCGACGGCAAGCTGCAGCCGGAAAACCGCTGGGAGACGCCGGTCGCGCTGCGGGCGTTTGTCGAAGAGGGCCTGGTCTCGGAATGGCGGGTTTATGCCGACAATGAGCCCATCCGCAAGGTGATGGCCAGCGCCTGAAAGCGCCGAATGAACTTTTTTGCGGGGATGCTCGTTGTCTGCGCAGAAGGCCGGGCGCTTCACCCGAAAAATTGCAATGGCTTTCCGGGGTTCGGCTAATGGGGGGTTCGGCTGGAGATGCGTCCTCCGGTGGCCATACTGGTCGCTGGTATAACTTCGAGAATGGCGACAAACCGCTTAGAACGCCAGCCCGGCACGATCAGCCTCTACCCGCAGCGGTGTCATCCTGAACGCAGTGAAGGACCTGCGGTTGCGTTCGACGGTCTGAAAGTGGCGTTACTTCCGAATAGCCGGCCACTCGCACGGAACCGATTGCGAAGTAAACTGTTCACACAATCTGAAGTGAATAGAAAGCCGCCCAAATGCGTTCTTCGTTCCTGTTGAAACTGGCCTTGACCTTGCCAATTGTGACTGGCTGCAATCTTTTCGTTGGCTGTTCTACAGCACACATGCATGCTGGGTCACAGCAGACCGACGTCGGGCCAACCGCGAGTGTGCAGATTCTACTCAAAGCAAATGGATTACCCGAGGACTTCTTCCTACCTGGTGCGGAATCCAAGTGCTCCAACCAGGTTTTTGGGTATCGTTTTGTCGTGTGGTTGGATAGTGAAAACGTTGCGGTTGGATTCAACACCAGCCCGTGCTTTCGTCGGTCACCAGACCGTAAAGTCGATGGCGTCCTTCGCGTCTTGGTCTTTGATCTCAAAGGGAAGTTGAAGGCCAGTCGAGACCTGCCCTATCTTGCAGACGGCAATGGAGAAGTCGTGGCGGACGGTGAGGCGACGGCCGGCCCGGAGAATACGCTGCTTGTCAGAATTCAATCTGTCAACCTTGATTCGGACGGTAGGCAAGAATCCAAGTCTGGCGTACGTCTGCTCGACGCGAGCCTCAAGGATGTAGCACAGCGCGACCTCTTTCTAGAGCAAACAACGTTTGTCGAACACGACGTGGTAACGGAAAGTGGCTCTCCATTCGGCGGAGGCCATACTGTTTCAATCCTTGGTGGGTCCGGGCTGAAGGAAATTGCAAGGAGACAGGTCGATTGGCCTGCTGGTGCGATGGACAGGAAATTCGGAGAGCATGGCTTCGCATTCATGTTTTGCGGCCAGGAACTCCGTCCCAGTGAGTACACAAACACAAGTGTCGTGCGCGCCGGCGCAAGATTTCGGTGCACTCTCAACGCATTTGACGAAAATGATAATCCTTGGACGGCCTATCTTCAGGGTGGTGAAACGGCGTCAATAGTCGGACTCTTGGCCGATGGGAGCGTGGTTGGACAGATACACGGCAAGAACAGCGATGTGGATCGGATTGTGATTTGGAGAAAGGGTGCACAGCCAGAGGCTCTTACGTGGCTTCCACCTCAGTTTCAAGGGGCAATCGATACCGCAACGCGCGATCTTTCTCGCTACGCGACATTCGCCACGAATGACGCCCATCCCTGCACCGTCATTGGAAAGGTTTTCGCAACTCCGTGCGACGAAGGCGGCAACGGGCGTTGGTTCATCTTCGACCGTTCGTCACAATCCCCGATCGTGAGTCGAGTGTTTCCTAAGAACGGTCGCGCAGCTTTGGCTCCTGACGGCCTTCACTATTCTTCCTTCGAGGCCAATGAATTGCGCATCTATCCGCTCACGTTCTCTAAATAGGTTCGCGTTCTGGGCGGATTACCGCCAACTCGGAAAGAACTCGCCAACGGCGAGGCTCTGCTGGCCGAGCGACCAGTCGCCCGGAACGTCATTTTGCGCTTTCCTGATCCCCGCTTGCACAGGTATTGTGAATCGAGTCGCACTGCTCACGAGAGGAGAATGGGATGGGTTTCGAAAGACGGCAACTGCTTCGTAGTTTGTCCATTGTGATGGGGTCGGGCTTGCTGTGGAGCCGGAGCCAGCTTGGCTTCGCCGCGCAGGCAGACCAGCAACCCAAGGTCTCCCCTCCCCCTGCGGCGGCGGCTGTTCGCGACGGGATCGCCAAGGCAACGGAAATGGAAAAGGTGACCGGCATTGGAGGCCTGTTCTTCCGGGCTCACGATCCGAAAGCATTGGGACTTTGGTACCAGCAGCACCTGGGCATCTCGCTCATGCCAACCGGCCTTGAGGACTCGGTATGGCAGCAGGAGGCAGGCCCCACCGTCTTTGCTCCCTTCAAGGAAACGACCGGCTATTTCGGCGATCCGAGCAAGGTCTGGATGGTGAATTTTCGCGTCCGGAATCTCGACAAGATGGCGGCCCAGTTAGAGGCTGCGGGAATCGCAGTCAAGATTGATCCGCAGGCTTATCCCAACGGCCGGTTCGCCCGCCTGCATGACCCGGAAGGGAATCCCATCGAATTGTGGCAGCCCAAAGACGCTAAAGGTTAGTTCGCAACCCGGTTGCAGCCCTTGTATCCCGGCAAGGGCCGGCTAGGAGCATTCAGCAGCGAAGCTGAGAGCCGCAAGCCTGAAAAGGGACGCCTCGGCCACAGACGTTATCACACGGAAATGTATCTACGGTCACTGACCGCCGCCAGGGGTCACTTTACATAGAGTGTGTTCTTTCGAGAGCTCTCCTCTTCCTCGCTCTCCTGATCCCGGCGGACTGCCAGTTCAAGTCCCTGAACGCAGACGAATCGATCTTCCGGCGCACCTTGCCGGGATCCCTGTAGAAGCACACCACCGCCGCAGGTTCTTGCGCAAGTAGAGCCTCTGTCTCCCCGACGAGAAAGACCCGCGGCCCAGGCGCGAGGTCGCTTCGCGCACGGCATGGCCTCATCCAAAACGAAATCCCCGAAACCGATGCCACGCGGCCAAAGCGAACGCCAATTTGAGGTGACCTTATGAATCCAGCAAACGGTCCCGTGAAGCGCGCAAAGGCTGGGGACGGAAACGCGGCGGTCAAGCCGGCAACTCCCTCCCCGGACCAGGGACTGAGCTTGAAGAACAAGCAGATCGTACTGCTGCTCCAGGGAGGCGGCGCCCTCGGAGCCTACCAGGTGGGTGCTTTCGAGGCGCTCGCGAGCGAATGCGCAAAAGTCGAAAGCAAAATCGAATGGGTGGCCGGCATCTCGATCGGGGCCATCAATTCCGCCGTCATCGCCGCCCCGAAAAGCGGGGATTCCGTCCGCGAGCTGGAGCTCCTGTGGGACGATATTCTCTCGCCCGAGTATCCGCCGTTCGACAATACCGACTTGACGCAAATGTGGCTTTCCTGGGCATGGCGGCCGTGGCTTGCGGCCCTGGAGCCCAAATACTTGAACTGGACATGGATGTCGTTCAATCCTTTTGGCCATGCGGGTTTCTTCTCTTCCCGCGTGTTGGATCCCCTCCGCAATCCGTGGATGCAACAGTGGTTTCGCAAGCTTGACCGCAAGGAGTTAGCCTTTTACGGAACCGACCGCCTGGCCGAGACGTTGGACAAGCACGTCAACTGGGCCGCCCTGAAGAATCCCCGGAATACCCACCTGAGCCTGGGAGCCACCCACGTTTGCGACGGAGAAGTCGAGTTCTTCAACTCCTGGGAAAAGCATTTGAACGCGGATCATGTGCGGGCCAGCGGCGCCCTGCCACCGGCATTTCCGCCCATTCAGATCGAGAACGAATGGTATTTCGACGGAGGCGTATCGAACAACACGCCCATCGAGGTTCTTGCCAACAAGCTTTTCGCGTCGAACAAGGACACACTGGTCTTCCTTATCGATCTCTGGGACCGCAAGAACGACGTGCTCCCGGAAAGCTTTGACGATGTGTTGTGGCGTCAGAAGTGCATCCAGTACGGCTCGCGCAAGAAATCAGCCGAGGTCGTTGTGGAACGGTACGAACATCGGGTCGCGAAAGAGCGGCCGGAGCATCCCATCCGCCTGGAATTGTGCCAGGTCATGCTGGAGCACGATGACCGGGAACCGCAGTTCTCGTTTGCCGATGCGGATTTCTCGCGGAGCACCTTCCGCAAGCTGCGCGCCCAGGGCTGCAAAGATATGATGGACGCGCTCAACCAGCCGAAGCTTGTTACCGATCGCCATGGGCAACCGTTGGGAGGCCCCTACGCGGCGCTTTATCGTCACGGTTCGCAAGGCAAATGGGAGGCTTCGCAATCCGAGCATCAGCACCAGGGATCGGATCGCAGCGATTTCCCTGCCATGTTTGAACCGTGGACGAGTTGGTGGAAATCGCTGGCGTGAATGAACTGAGCCTTATCGGCACTGCTGAAGAGGCTGCGAAAGAAGGGCTGCGTCTCGGTAAGATGTCTCGAAACGCAGCCCTCCGGGTCTATTGATCCGGCAACAAAATACTGTGTGGGTGCCCCATTCTTTCTCGCGTATTTTGCGGGAAAGGGTGGGAAAGCAATCACATTAATTCATTGCCGGATCGATAAAGGCCACGTTCATTCTGCTGCGCTTGCGGCACGATTAAAGTCGTGCCCTGACGCTTCTTGGCTTCCCGATAGAGCTTTTCCGCAACCTGTTCCAGCGATTATTCGCCGCTATGGCGAGCCGGGATCAGGGTCAGCGGCTCCGTCAGGGTGAAGGTCAGGATGGTGCCGGCTTCGAGTGTGGCCTGGGGATGGCTGATCAGCAGATGCGCCGTCACTACGCCTGCGCCGATCAGGCCGCCGGTAAGGGCTCCTACCGGGCCGGCCATGATTGCGCCGGTGGTAGCGCCCGCGCCCACCGCGCCGCCGTACTCAAACCCGTCGCGCTTGATGCGGGAATCGGGAAGAATCTCTCCTTCGTTGCCCACATGGCTCTTCGCACCCCTGACATCGCTGGTTTCGGCGCGCAGTTGGAAGCGGCTGCCGTCAGGAAGAATCACCGTCTCCGGACGCAGGCGCAGCACACCGTGGCCCCCGAAGGTTCCGCTGGAGGACTCCGCGATGTGTCCGTCGATCTCGGTTCCGGCGGGCATCAACACCTTGCCGTCCTGCAGCACATCGGCGGAAAGCGCAGTACGGAAGCTCTCGCCCTTCTCGTCGGAAGCCGTAGAAAGCCGCTGCAACAGGCGCACGCGAATCACGGAACCTTCGATGAGCTCGCCGGGCCGGGCCGACCGGGGATGCACAATATCGCCGTCCGGGTCGGCAGCATACATGGCGGCATTCGAAGCGCGCGCGCCGGAACTGGTCCGGCCGTTGAGGGATGGATACTCTGGCGAAGCTGAGCCATTTGCTTGCACGACACCGTCGTCGTTGCCGTAGTTGGGATGATTGGCAGTGGCATTGCCCGAGGCCGACTGCGGCAGGGTCTGGCCGTCTGCGCGGCCGGCGTCGGTGTTGGCATCGGAGACAGCGGGGTGCGCGGCCGACGGCTTGGACTGCGGTGCTTCGCTGGCCAGAATGGTGTCGTCGGGAGGGGGATGCGAGACGCCCTGATAGGGATCGGACCCATTCGTCTGCTGCGATCCAAAGCCCTGTTGCGCTCCCGCCACGGGCGCGCAGGCGGCCCAGGCAAGCAAGGTGGCGGCAAGAATCGTCCGTTTCATCAGAGTCTCCTTCATCATGCGGTGTGGCTTCAGCGAACGAGCCGGCTGAACTGGCCGGGAGAACGATTCGATCTCGCCCCGGGAACAGGTTGCGCGCTTGCTCACAGCTCCTTGCGGGACAGTGAGTCCGCTGCTGAATCCAACCCCAAAGGGAGTGGAGAGTTGCGCGCGTCGTGCAGGAAAACGGCGCTCGGCCCACTCACCCAAAATAAGGCTAACCCGCCGGAATGCCAACCGGAGTCTGAAGCCTGCCGAGGGGTTCCGGGGACAGCACGAATCAACATAGATACCTGCCCGCCCCCCGGCGGCAAGGCGGAATCCCCGGCCAATATTTTCGCCGGATGAAACTGCGCTTCTATTACCGCTGTTATCCCGCACGTTTCGCGCGGGTTTGCTAGAATCCGTACGGGACTTTATCGTTTTTGAACGTGTTTCTACCGCTGGATGATTTTGAACGTTGGATGGAAGGCTTCAGCCGTGGGCGGGTTTCTCGAAACAATTCGTGGCACCAGTGGAGAGACTCTGGCTGTGGACCGCCGTCTGAAACTGAATGATCGGCTAATGCATCGCATTGCGAGGACCGCTATGACTGAAATTGTTGCCATTCGCGCCCGCGAAGTACTTGATTCGCGCGGCAACCCCACCGTAGAAGCGGACGTAATCCTGGAAAGCGGCGCATTGGGCCGCGCCATCGTACCCTCTGGCGCATCGACCGGCGAACACGAAGCCGTGGAACTGCGCGACGGGGACAAGAGCCACTACCTGGGCAAGGGTGTTCTTCAGGCCGTCGCCAACGTGGAAAGCGTGATCGGGCCCGAACTGGAGGGCATGGATGCCGCCAACCAGCGCATGATCGACCGCACCATGATCGAACTGGACGGTACCCCGAACAAGGCCAAGCTGGGCGCCAATGCGATTCTGGCCGTCTCCATGGCCTGCACCCGCGCCGTGGCCCAGACGCTGGAGATCCCCCTCTACCGTTACCTGGGCGGCATCAACGCCTGCATTTTGCCCACCCCGATGATGAACATCCTGAACGGCGGCGCTCATGCCGACAACAACGTGGACTTTCAGGAATTCATGATCATGCCGGTGGGCGCGGAACGCTTTTCGGATGCGCTGCGCTGGGGCGCGGAGACCTTCCACACCCTGAAGGGCGTGCTCAAGAAGAAGGGGTACAACACCTCGGTGGGCGACGAAGGCGGCTTTGCTCCTTCGCTGAAGTCCAACACCGAAGCGATCGAAGTGATTCTCGAAGCGATCGAACTGGCCGGCTACAAGCCCGGCGAACAGATCGCCATCGCGCTCGACCCGGCCGCCAGCGAGTTCTACAACAAGGAGACCGGCAAGTACGTCTTCAAGAAGAGCGACAAGCGCGAGCTGTCGAGCGAAGAGATGGTGGGCTTCTGGGATAACTGGAGCCGCCAGTATCCGATTGTTTCGCTGGAAGACGGTCTGGCCGAGGACGACTGGGCGGGATGGCGGATCATGACCGACAGGATGGGCGGCCGCATTCAGCTGGTGGGCGACGACCTGTTCGTCACCAACACCCGCCGTTTGCAGCGCGGCATCGAAGAGGGCGTGGCCAACTCGATCCTGATCAAGGTGAACCAGATCGGCACTGTGACGGAGACCCTGGAAGCCATCGAACTGGGCCGCCGCTACGGCTACACCGCCGTGATGAGCCACCGTTCGGGCGAAAGCGAAGACACCTTCATCGCCGACCTCGCGGTCGCCACCGCCGTGGGCCAGATCAAGACCGGCTCGGCCAGCCGCACCGACCGCATCGCCAAGTACAACCAGTTGCTCCGCATTGAAGAAGAACTCGGCGCCGGCGCTGCATTCCTGGGACTGGAAAGCTTGAACTACAACGACTAGGCACCCGCGGTGCGGCGTACTGCTTCGCGTTGCCTGCGCTAAAGTGTGATGGTTCGATAAAAGGGAGGAAGCTCATGCTTCCTCCCTTTTATTTTTTTGGATTTGTCATCCTGAGCGACCGGAGCGCAGCGGAGGGAGTCGAAGGACCCGCGGTTGCCGTTCGGGATCTTCTGTTGCATTTGCTTTTTTCAGACGGGATGCAGAGGTTCACCCTGCTTGTTCAACGTCGGATCGACCGCGTACCACCCCTCGCTCAGATCGTTCCAGGTGGGGTTGGACTTTTCGATCAGCGCGATCTTCTTTGCACGTATCCATCCCTTCAATTGCTTCTCCCGTGCAATTGCGCCACCTGGAGAAACAAACCTCTCGAACCAGACCAGCCGATTGCAGTTATAAGTCGCGGAGAAGCCTTCGTGAGTTCTTTGCTTGTGCTCGAAAACTCGCTTCCGCAGGTTGCCAGTCATGCCGATGTAGAGAGTATGGCTTCGGCTGGCTACCATGTACGCGAAATAGAACCCCTCGTGCATGACGAGGAATGTAGTGCAACAAATTGAAGTTGGCAAGCACTCAGAGCTATAGTTTCCGCGTTGATCGGGGCTCGTTGGTCCACCCCGCAACGCTGTCATCCTGAGCGAAGCGCAGCGGAGCCGAAGGACCCGCGTTAGTTCTTCGGCTCTTACGGTTAATTGTGAATTGGTTTGGACTACAATTCATGTGAGCCGAGTCGCAGATTATGCTGTGGTCCAGCAGGAGGAAGACTTGACAGAGAATCGCAATCGCTTTCAATTGGTCCGCTATGGCGATCTGAATGCCAAACAGAAAGAATTATTCAACTTTCAAAAAATTGCGGCCACACTTGCCGATTACGGATTTAACTGCATCAAGTTGGCCGACGATTGGCAGGGGGCGGATTTCCTCGCTTACCATATTAACGGCCAAACCACCTTGAAGGTGCAGCTGAAATCTAGAGTAACCATCAAGCATAAGTATCGCGGTAAAGGTCTTTGGATCGCGTTTCCGCATAAGGAGCACTAGTATCTCATCGAACATGACCGCTTGGTCGAGAAGATTGGAGAGCATACAGTTTGGCTCAACAGCGATTCATGGGGAATAAGGAAAGATGGGTATTCATCAGGTTCCATCAATCCAGAGTTATTGGAGAGTCTTGCGGAAGACAAGCTCGGTTCCTTCTATGGCCCGGTTCTTCTGGAGGAAGAAGTCTCTGCCCTCTCCCAACCCGAATGATGTGGGCCGGCGAAAGTGCCGAAGGACAACCGCGGGTCCTTCGACTTCGCTGCGCTTCGCTCAGGATGACAGTTTTGTTTTGATATGAATAATTTACAAGACATATTTGTGGTCTGATTCGCACCATTCCGACCCCGACGCACGCCTGCCTGAGACGTCGTTTCCCCGCAGCGGTTATCCTATAAGTGAGAGATTTGAGTCGTAGTGAGGAGATTTCCGTGTCCAAGCGTCCCGTCGTTCTGACCATCCTGGATGGATGGGGTTACCGTCCTGAAACCGCCAACAACGCCGTTGCGCTGGCCAGAAAGCCTACCTATGACCTGCTCATGCGCGAATACCCGAATACCCTGATCCAGGCCTCCGAGCACTTTGTGGGACTGCCGGACGGGCAGATGGGCAACAGCGAAGTGGGCCACCTGAACATCGGCGCCGGACGCATCGTGCAGATGGACATCACCCGCATCGACGTGATGGTGGCCGAGAATACGCTAAAGGACGATCCCGCCATCAAGGCCAGCTTTGAGCATGCCCGCGAGAAGGGCCGCGCCCTGCACCTGATCGGCCTGGTTTCCGACGGCGGCGTGCACTCGCACGAGGAGCATCTCTACGCGCTGCTGCGCGCGGCGCGCCAGTCCGGGTTGACCCGCGTGTTTGTGCATGTGTATCTAGACGGGCGCGACACGCCGCCCACCAGCGGCATCGAGTACACCGCTAAGCTGGAACAGAAGATGCGTGATATCGGCGTGGGCAAGATTGCCACGGTGAGCGGCCGTTACTACGCCATGGACCGCGACAAGCGCTGGGAACGCCAGTTGAAGGCCTACAACGCCATGGTGCATGGCAAGGGCGAGGGCGGCGTCAACACCAGTGCAGTGGAGGCGATCCGCGCGAGCTACAACGGCGGCGTTCAGGACGAGTTTGTGCTGCCGACCGTGATCGTCGATGAAAAGGGCAATCCGACGGCGGTGATCCGCGACGAAGATGCGGTGCTCAACTTCAACTACCGCGCCGACCGCGCCCGCCAGGTGACCCGCGTGCTTTGCCGCGAGAGCGGAATCAACGCCGCGGGCGGACGCGACCTGGATGGATGGGAAGCGCTGGACGAGACCATTCCGCGCGCGGATATTCCGAAGAATCTGCACTATACCTGCATGACGCAGTATGACGAGAAGTTCGAGCTGCCGATCGTCAGCCCGCCGGTGAAGATGGAGCACCTGCTGGGCAACCAGTTGGAGAGCGCCAACCTGCGCAACCTGCGCACCGCCGAGACGGAGAAGTTTGCGCACGTGACCTTCTTCTTCAACGGCGGACGGGAAAAGCCCTTCGGCGGCGAAGAGCGCATTCTGACTCCCTCGCCCAAGGTGGCCACTTACGACTTGATGCCGGAGATGAGCTCGGTGAAGGTGGGCGATTCCATCGAAAAGGCCATCCTGGACGCCACCACTTTCGACGTGGTGATCTCGAACTTCGCCAATCCGGACATGGTGGGGCATACCGGCGTGCTTTCGGCGGCCATTCAGGCTGTGGAAGCTGTCGATCGCCAGCTGGCCCGCGTCTATGAGGCGGTCAAGCAACGCAACGCCATCTGGATCGTCACCGCCGACCACGGCAACTGCGAGACCATGGTGGACCCGATCACCGGCGCGCCGCACACCGCGCACACCACCAACCCGGTGCCGTTCATCTACGTGGCGGAAGAGGCAAAGAACTTCCGCCTGCGCACCGACGGCTCGCTGCGCGACATCTCGCCGACCATCATGAACATGCTCAACCTGGGCGCCCTGCCCAAGGAGATGAGCGGCAGGGACATGAGGATTCTGCTGGGGAAGTAGCCAGCGCCTTGTGCCGATCGGTTAAGAGTGATTTTCTGCTGGTGCGAAGAATAGCAACTCCGGCAATGACAAGTATCAGCCTCCAGGCCGGCTTTAGCGTGGACCTCCCGGTCCACGCTCACACTTCAGCTTCAGGACAACTGCTTTAAGCCTGGCAACGTTGAAGATTCACTGCTTGCCTGCAGGACTCACACGTAGCGCAGACCACCGGAATTCATGGGCCGGCCAAGCGCCTGAGGACCGGGAGGTCCTCAGGACAGCCGGCCGGGAGGCCAGCGCTACGAACGCGCCGCGACCTCTCCGCGGGTGAGAAATGCGGGCCAGGTTCCCTTCCCCTGCCCTACGGGTAAATGCCGCGGATCTGCACGGCCGTCGCCACCCGGCCCACGCCGAGCATGTTGGCGGCAATGCGCATGGGCACGTTCTGCTCCAGGTGGATCTTCAGCACATCGCGGAAAGCGGTCTTCATCACCCGCTCCAGGCGGTTGTAGACATCCTGCGCCTCCCAGAAGAGGTGCTGCTCATCCTGCACCCATTCGAAGTAGGAGACGGTGACGCCGCCGGCGTTGCACAGAATGTCGGGAATAATGAAGATGCCATTGTTCTGGAGGATTCTGTCGGCGGCCGGGGTCAGCGGGCCGTTGGCGGCTTCGGCCACGATGCGGGCCCGCACGCTGGCCGCATTGCCGGCGTGAACCACATTTTCGAGCGCCGCCGGAACCAGGATGTCGCAATCCAGCGCCAGCATCTCGTCGGGGCCGATCGGCTCGCTTTCCGGGAACTCCGCAACCCGGCCGGTAAGCGCCTTTAGGTGCATCAGTTCGGGGATATCGATCCCTTTGCGGTTGTAAATGCAGCCCGTGGAGTCGCTTACGGCGATGATCTTCGCGCCGGCCTCATGCAACAGCTGAGCAGTGATGGATCCGGCGTTGCCAAATCCCTGCACGGCGACGGTTGCCCCCTTCATCGGCAGGTGCAGGTGCTCGCAGGCGCACAGGATGGTGTAGAAAACGCCGCGCCCGGTGGCCTCGTTGCGGCCCAGCGATCCGCCCAGGGAGATCGGCTTGCCGGTCACCACGCCGGGGATCGGATACCCCTTGGTCATGCTGTAGGTGTCCATGATCCACGCCATGGTCTGTGCATTGGTGTAGACGTCGGGTGCGGGGATGTCCCGCTCCGGCCCGATAAGGGGCAAAATCGCGCTGGTGTAGCGGCGCGTCATGCGCTCCAGTTCCCCGCTGGACATATGCTTGGGATCGCAGGTGACGCCGCCCTTGGCTCCGCCAAAGGGGATGTTCACCACAGCGCACTTCCAGGTCATCCAGGTGGCCAATGCCTTCACTTCGTCGAGCGAAACCTGGGGGTGGAAGCGAATCCCGCCCTTGGCGGGGCCGCGCACCGAGCTGTGTTGTACCCGGTAAGCCTCAAAGCGGCGAATGTGTCCATCGTCCATGCGCACCGGCACGGTTACGGTCAAAATGCGCTCGGGATACTTGATCATTTCCCGAGTGTCCTGGTCCAGTCCCAGTGCGTCGGCCGCGGTATCGAAGTTCTCCAGCGCGACGTCGTAGGAATTATCAGCAATGGTGATCGTTTGCATCGTCTTTCCTCCCTGACTGGCAAACGCCGCGCGGTCCCATCCACTCCCGAAAATGGAGAGGATGGGACCGCTGGAACAGTTCAGATTCAGGACGGCGCGGTCAGTCGATAAAGCACTTTCGACTCCAACCAACCGGGGCAACTGCACGATGCTCGGGAACAGCATTACAAGGAAATGGCTTTGAAAGGGCGCGACTTTAGTCGCGCCCTTTCAAAACTCACCTTTCGTATTTTCGAGCGTTCACACAACTGCCCTTTCAACTCAGCCCACGGAACAAACTTCCTCGCACGATTCCTTGTAAAGAGCGCGGCCGCGATCGAGCGCGCGCTCGTCGAGTTCGAGCCACTTCTTGTGCTTGACCAGCCGTCGCAACGCCGCATCGACACTGGCCTGCGGCAGCACGCCGGTAGCCTCCAAAAGCGCACCGAGCATCACCATGTTGCCGGCGCGGGCGTCGCCAATCTCGTCGGCCACGTGGGTAAACGAAGCCGCGAGCACCCGCACGTCGGGACGCGCGCAATCCTCCGGCATGTTGTCGCCGTTATAGAAGACCCATCCGCCCGGCTTCACGCTGGCGATGAACTTGCGCAGCGAAGGCTCGTTCATGGCCACCAGCAAATTAGGCTGAACCACCATGGGTGAGTCGATCGGCTTGTTCGAAAGCCGCACATGGCAGTTGGAGGTGCCGGAACGAATCTCCGGGCCATAGGACGGCAGCCAGGAAACCTCGAGGCCCGCATCCAGCCCGGCCTCGGCCAGCATCTCGCCCAGCAGCAGAACGCCCTGCCCGCCAAAACCGGCGACGCGCACGCGCAGGTCGGTCTCCGCACAGGTATTGCAGGCATCCGCATGGCCGGCGGGAAGATCTTCCTCGGCAACGCCCAGAATCCGCGGAATCTCGGCGAGCGCCGGCCCTGGCTCGGGCAATGCGCGCGGAGTGCCTTCCTTGGTCTTGTCGCAGAAAACACCCAGCGGGAAGGTCTTTTCCATCACTTCCGTCACCCATTTCTGCGAGGCTACGGGACTCAGCCTCCAGATGGTCGGGCAGGGTGAAAGAATCTCCACCAGCGAGAAGCCCAGTCCCTTGACCTGGTTCTCGACCGCCTTCTTCACGGCGCGCTGCGCCTGGGCGATCTGCTTGTTGTCGCCGAGGCCGACCCGCGCGATGAAAACCGGAGCTTCGAGCGTGGCCAGCATCTCGCTCACATGCAGCGGATAGCCCTCATTGGCGACGGTGCGGCCATAGGGGGTGGTGTTGCTTTTCATCCCCAGCAAAGAGGTCGGCGCAACCTGCCCGCCGGTCATGCTGTAGATGGCGTTATTCACAAAGATCACTGTAATGTTTTCGCCGCGATTGGCCGCGTGCAAAATCTCAGCCGAACCGATGGCCGCCAGATCGCCATCGCCCTGGTAGCTGACGACGACACTCTCCGGACGGGTGCGCTTGGCCGCCGTGGCCACTGCCGGAGCGCGCCCATGGGCAGCCTGCATGCCGCCCACATCGAAGTAGTGATAAGTGAAGACGCTGCAGCCGACCGGGCCCACCAGGATGGTCTTGTTCTGGATGCCCAGTTCGTCGATGGCGCGGGCCAGCATCTTATGGATGACGCCATGCCCGCAGCCGGGGCAGAAGTGCGTCTGGTGCTGCAACTCCGCCTTGCGCTCGAAGCGGTCAAAGAACGACTTGGCGCGGCCGTGCGCGACAGCGTAATCGGAAATCAATTCGCTTTCAGTAATCAATTCGCCTTCGGAAACCAAATTGTTAGACATGAGCCATCCGCTCCTCTTCGGCCTGTGGCGTTTGCGCAAGTCGCTGCGCCAGTTGCCGCACAAATTCGAGCACCTCGGCGTGCGAGGGAATGTGACCGCCTACGCGGCCAAGAAACTCCACCGGGCGAGCGCCGTTCACAGCCAGGCGGACATCTTCCACCATCTGCCCCATGCTCATCTCGACAGAGACAAAAACGCGCGCGGTTTTGGCCAGGCGCCGGAAATTCTGCGTGGGGAACGGGTAAAGCGTGATGGGACGCAGCACGCCCACCTTCATCCCCGTCTCGCGCGCCTCGGCGGCGACCGCCTTCAGGATGCGGCCAACCATGCCGTAGCCGGTGAGCACGATCTCCGCGTCCTCGGTCATGCATTCCTCGGCGCGCGTCTCCCGCTCTTCCGCCTTGCGGTACTTCGCATAGAGCTTGTGCAGGTGGGCTTCCATCTCGTCGCTTTCCAGGTGCAGCGAGGTGGTCACATTGCCGCGCGTTTCCTCGGTGCCCAGCACCGCCCATTCCGGCGGCGGGGGCTGGATCGCGTTCTGAGCGAACGCCACCGGCTCCATCATCTGCCCGACGAATCCATCGGCAAGCAGAATCACCGGGTTGCGATAAAGGTCGGCCAGTTCGAAGGCCAGCGCCGTAAGGTCGGCCATCTCCTGCACCGAGTCGGGGGCCAGCACGATGACGCGATAGCTGCCATGTCCGCCGCCCTTCACCACCTGAAAGTAGTCGCTCTGCTCGGCCGAAATCGTTCCCAGGCCGGGTCCGCCACGGGTAATGTCAGCGATGACGCAGGGCAGTTCGGCGCCGGCCATGTAGCTGATGCCTTCCTGCATCAGGCTGATTCCGGGGCCGCTGGAGGCAGTCATGGAGCGCACGCCGGCCGAAGCCGCGCCGTAAAGCATGTTGATTGCCGCCACTTCGCTCTCCGCCTGGAGAAAAACCCCGCCGGTCCGCGGCATATCCAGCGCGGCCACCTCGGCGATTTCGCTGGCCGGGGTGATGGGATAGCCATAGAAGGCGCGGCATCCAGAGAGGATGGCGCTCTTGACGATGGCTTCGTTGCCCTTCATCAGTTGCTTGCGCATGCGATTGCTCCCCCTGTGGCGGCGTTCAGAACGCCCGCCTTCGCTGCCTGAACCTTGAGGTGGTAGACGGTAATCGCCCCCGGCTCCGGGCAGGCCATGAAGCAGACGCCGCAGCCGCTGCAGCCCTTGCCCACATACTCCGCTGTCTTGTAACCGTAATGATTCAACCGCTCGCTCATGCGGATGAGATTGAGCGGACAGGCTTCCATACACAGCCCACACCCCTTGCACTCATCCGTATCGATCCGCAGCAAGCCTCTATCCCGCTTCTCCGTATCTGCCATATAAACTTCCTCTCCAGCGCCGCCGCCCAGGGGGGTGATTGGGATCGAACTCCGTTCACTCCGGAACCTGCGGGCGCGACAAGAACTTCCGCCCAGGACGGAAGCCCAAAACCCGATGAATCTTAGGCCCTGTGATTGGACCCCGCTGTGATGCGTGTCACCCAGCCACCAGGCCTCGACCCCCTCGGCTCAGCCCACAAATTGCAGTCCATTCCGGCGGGATCATCTCTCCAAAAACTATCGAAATCGGGCAAAAAGAGCCGTACCGTGCGTCACCGATGATGCGCCGAAGAAGACAGATGGAAAGTCGGCAGCAGCCCGCAATCAGCCACGAGCGGCGCATCCGCACGATCCGCGGGCGTCTCGCCCAACCGGCCGGAACCGCCATCCTGCCAACTCGCCATCCCCGCCGCAGCGGCATTTGCAGCCAGTTCCCGACTCCGCTTGACAAGCCAACGCAGAGCCGATATTTTATGACCGTTGGTCATTTTTCTCTTTCTGGTCGTTTATGAATAACAGTCACCTCAAACCTGCGGAAGCCGTGGACACGGAGAACACCCAGACTCCAGCCCCGCGGGGGCGTCGCCAGCGCCGCGCGGAAGAGACCCGCCTGCGGCTCTTCCGCAGCGCGATTCAGCTCTTCGCCGAGCGCGGCTTTCCCAACGTCACGGTCGGCGATATCACCGAAGCCGCGGACGTGGGCAAAGGAACCTTCTTCAACTACTTCGAGACCAAGGATCACGTTCTCGGGGTGATGGCCGACATTCAGGTAGGCAAGATCAGGGATTGCGCCCGCCTGGCCGCCGATGGCACGCAGACAATCCAATCGATCCTGCATCAGCTCGCCCTGCGCCTGGTGGAAGAACCGGGACGCAGCCGTGAATTGGCGCGCGCCGTGGTCAGTTCGTTTCTGGCCAGCGAAGTGGTGCGCGAAACCATCGAACGCCAGTTGGCGGAGGGGCGCAGAATGATTGCCCACCTGGTTGCGCAAGGCCAAAAAACCGGCAGTCACGGCGAAGCTGCCGAGATTGATCCGCGCCTCAAGAAGAAGTCCGTTGCAATCCAGCTTCAGCAGGCGGTGATGGGCACCATTCTGCTCTGGTCGTTGCATGGCGAGCCGCCCCTTGCCCATTGGATCGAAGAAAGCTTTCAACATTTCTGGCGAGCCGTTGCCGCCAACCGGCAGGAGCAGAAGTCATGAAACCGAATCCTCGCCCGCATCTTGAACCGGTTCTGATCGCGCTGTTGGCCTCGTGTTGTGCAGTTTGCGCGGCTCAGCCGCCGCAGCGCCTCACCCTTCATGACGCGATTCAACAGGCGCTGGCGGCCAATCTGAATGGGCGGCTTGCCAGCGCGCGCATCGACGAAGCGGAAGGCACGCGCCTGCGCCGCTTGTCGGCCGCCGTGCTGCCGCAGGTGAACGCGCAAACCTACGCCAACCTGCAGAACCGCGACCTGCGCGCGTTCGGGATCTCACTGCCGGGTATGCCCGAGGTAGTCGGTCCGTTCTCGAATTACGATTTCCGCATTTATGCGCAGCAGAATCTCTACGATCCCGTCGGGCGCCATGCGCTCAAGTCGAGCGAACGCGCTGTGGATGCGGACAAGCTGGACTACCGCGACGCACGCGACATGATCGTGCGTCTCATCGCGGCCCTCTATCTGAATGCCGAGTCGGCCAGCGCGCGCAGCAGCGCGGCATCATCGCGCGTGAACGACTCGGACGAGCTCTACAAGCTGGCGCGGGACAAGCACGATGCGGGCACAGCCACCGGCGTGGACGTGCTGCGCGCGCAGGTGCAGTTGGCCAACGACAAACAGGCGCTGCTGGTTGCACAGAATCAATACAAGCAAAGTTTGCTGGCTTTGCAACGGGCCATGGGCAGCACTCCGGGCGAGCCGTTGGAGTTGGCCGAATCGCTGCATTTCACGGCGCTCAAACCCGATAAGGAAGACAGCCTCATCCAGTCAGCGCTGGCCGCGCGCGCAGATTATCTTTCGCTCGCCAGCCAGCGCCAGAGCCTCGTCGAGCAGCAGCTTTCCAACAAGGCGCGTTCCTATCCAAAACTAAGTCTGAATGGCAATTATGGAGCGATCGGGCGCAGCATCGGCGGCGTGCAGGGCACCGGTCTCATTCAGGGACAGATCGATTTCACGCTCTACAATCACGACCGCGAGGGCGAGGCGCAAGAGGTTGCGAGCCGCATCCACAGCATTGACGAACAGATTGCGGATCTTCGCCGCGGAATTGCCGAAGACGTGCGCGAGGCTCTGCTCAATCTGGATTCGGCCGCCGAGCAGGTTGCAGTGGCACAAGAGGGCGAGCAGTTGGCGCGGCGTGAACTTGAGCTCTCGCAGGACCGTTTCAAAGAGGGCACGGCGAACAATGTTGAAGTTGTGACAGCGCAGGATGAACTGGCGCGCGCCGAAGAGAATACCATCCTCGCGATCTCAAGCCACATGGACGCAACCTTCGCCTTGGCCCGTTCTCTGGGCGACACGGAAATGAACATGGACCGATTCGAACGGAACCAGTAATTCAAGGCATTCAGCAGGTGAGGTAAATGCAATGAAGCGAGTGATCCCCGTATTGATTCTTCTGGCTGCAATCGCAGCTGCGGCCGCCTGGTATTATCGGCATCACTTGCCGCAGCCCGCAACGGCCAATGAGTTGACGCTTTCAGGCAACATCGAAGCGCACGAAAGCCTGGTGAGTTTCAAGATCCCCGGTCGCATCGTCGAGCTTCCCGTCGAAGAAGGACAGCAGGTCGCGCAGGGCGCGGTGCTGGCGCGTCTCGACGATGCCGACTACCGGCAGAAGGTCCGCATCGATGAAGCCAGCGTTGGGGTGCACCAGTCCAGTCTGGATCTCACACTGGCTGGAACCCGCGTACAGGAACTGAAAGCAACGCAGCAGAACATGCTCGATGCACAAGCCGATCTGGAGCAGAAGAAGCTCGACGACGCGCGCATGAAGAGCCTCTTCGCAAGGGATGAAGTATCTGCGCAGGATCGCGATCTGGCGGCGACTGCATTGAAGCGCGCAGAGGCCATATTCCGCGCCGCGCAACAGCGCTATAACGAGGCCGTTGAAGGCAGCCGCAAGGAAGATATCGCCGTGGCGCGCGCCAATCTTGTCCAGGCCAACGCAAATCTCGGGCTCTCGCGCGTGAACCTCGATTACACGGTGCTGCACGCGCCATCAGCGGGAGTGATCACCGTGCGCGAAGCGGAGTTGGGAGAAGTTGCCGCGCCGGGAACTCCTGTGGTGACGCTCGCCGATCTCGACCATATCTGGCTGCGCGCCTACGTTGCGGAAACCGACCTAGGACGTATTCGCTGGGGACAGGAAGCAACTGTCACCACCGACACATATCCCGGCAAACGCTACATGGGGCGCATCTCGTTCATCTCGTCCGAGGCCGAGTTCACACCCAAGAGCGTGCAGACCAACAAGGAGAGAGTGACGCTTGTGTACCGCATCAAGATCGACATCGACAATGCAAGCCACGAGCTGAAGCCGGGGATGCCGGCGGATGCGCATATCAGTCTGGCAACCGCAACGGCGGGAGCCCCAGCGCAAAGCACGCAAACGGCGCCACCCTCCGCGAAGCAATGACTGAAGCGCTCCAATCCGTCATCGTTGCCGACCGGCTCACCAAGCGCTTTCCCGGCGTGTGCGCTGTCGATGCACTGAGTTTTGATGTGCGCCCGGGCGAGATCTTCGGACTCGTCGGTCCCGACGGCGCGGGCAAAACGACTACGTTGCGCATGCTCGCCGGCATCATGGCTCCGGATGCAGGCAACGCATCCATCGCAGGTATCGATGTGGGCCGCGAACCCGAACGCGCCAAGCACGAGCTGAGTTATATGCCGCAGCGCTTCGGGCTCTACGAGGATCTGACCGTCGACGAGAACATCCGCTTCTATGCTGATTTGTTCGGCGTCAAGCGCGCAAGGCGCGAGGCGCGCGCCACCGAGCTGTTGCAGGCCGCGGGAATGAGCGAATTCCGGAAGCGCCTTGCGGGCAAGCTGTCGGGAGGCATGAAGCAGAAGCTGGGCCTGGTGTGCGCTTTGATTCACCACCCCAAGGTGATCCTGCTCGACGAGCCGACCACCGGCGTGGATCCGGTTTCGCGCCGCGATTTCTGGAAGATCCTCTATGCATTGATTGCGGAAGGCGTTGCGATTCTCACTTCAACGGCATATCTTGACGAGGCGGAGCGATGCCATCGCGTAGCGCTGCTCCATCAGGGCCGCTTGCTCTTCTGCGACACGCCGGCAAATCTCAAGAGCAAATTGCGCAAAAGTGTTCTTTCCATTCCATCCCAGGACTCGCGGGCAGTACGGAATCACCTTGCGAACGCCGATGGATTGTCGAGCCTGGTGCTCACCGGCGACGGCCTGCATGTTGTGGTGGACGACGCGTCGCGGAGAATTCCCGAGTTCGCGGCGGCTCTGACGGCTGCGCAGATTCCATTCGGTGCAATCCGCCAGGTTGCGCCCTCCATTGAAGATTTATTTGTCGATGCGGTCAGCGGAGGAACAGACAATGGATGATCCTACTCGCGCCGATTACTCCGTGAGCATCGACAAACTGCTCAAGCGCTTCGGTGATTTCACCGCCGTGGATCACATCAGTCTCGATGTGCGCAAAGGCGAGGTGTTTGGTTTTCTCGGACCCAACGGCGCGGGCAAATCCACCACCATCCGCATGTTGTGTGGGTTGTTGAAACCCACCGCAGGCCGCGCGCAGGTTGCGGGATTCGACGTGGCGCGCGACGCGGAATCGGTTCGCCAGAACATCGGCTACATGTCGCAAAAATTCTCGCTCTATAACGATCTCAAGGTGATTGAGAACCTGCGTCTCTTTGCCGGTCTCTACAGCGTACCCGCGAGCATACTCCAAGAACGCGTCGACTGGGCACTGGAAATGTCGAACCTCGGCGGCAAGGAAAAACTGATTACCGGCACGCTGCCCGGCGGCTGGAAACAGCGGCTCGCATTGGGCTGCGCAGTGCTGCACCGGCCTCCCATCATCTTTCTCGATGAACCGACCTCCGGCGTCGATCCCATCTCGCGCCGTCAATTCTGGGATTTGATTCATAGCATGGCCGCGGAAAGCGTGACCGTTTTTGTTACCACTCACTACATGGAAGAAGCCGAATACTGCAACCGTCTTGCGCTGATCTTTCGCGGCAAGATCGTTGCCCTGGGCACGCCGAGCGAGCTGAAACAGAAATCCATGAAGGGCGAGCTGCTGCTGGTCGAGTGCGATCCGCTGGGGCCCGCCGTTGAGGCGCTGCAATCGTGCGCGGTGGTCATGGATGCCGCGGTCTTTGGAAATGCGCTTCACCTGGTGGTGCAGGACGCCGAAGACGCGATTCCGCAATTAGAGCGTTTTTTGACTGACAACAGAATCACGCTGAGCAGCATGGAGAAGATCAGTCCCACGCTTGAAGATGTTTTCGTTTCACTGACCACCCAGCGGGACCCCGGAAAGGAGCGCATCGCATGAATTTTAGTTGGATGCGCATGGGTGTGATGGCGCACAAAGAGGTAGTGCAAATTCTTCGCGATCCGCGCAGCCTGGCTATCGTGATTCTGATGCCCGCCATCCTGGTGCTGCTCTTTGGATATGGCGTCAACCTCGATCAAAAAAGATTGCCCGTCTTCGTCTGCGATCAGGACGGCAGCCAGCAGAGCCAGGATTTGCTGAAGCGATTTCAGGCCAGCGAATATTTCCACATCGTCAAGGCGGTGCGCAACGTGAGCGACGTGCGTCGAGCGCTCGACGATGGCAGCGCAAAGATGGGCGTAGTGATTCCGTGGAATTTTTCGCAGCGATTGCGCGAAGGCGGAGCGGTGCAGGTGCAGGCGCTGGTGGATGCCTCGGACGACAATACGGCCAATGTGCTGATCGGATACACGCAGGCAGTGGTGCAGGGCTATTCATCGGACGTGCAGGTGAACTGGCTCGCCCAGCGCGGACTCGCACTGCAATCCACTCCCATCCATGTGGAGACGCGCACCTGGTATAACGAGGATCTGGAAAGCAGCGCGTTCATCATTCCCGGCGTGCTGGCGCTGGTGATGTCGGTGATCGGAGCGTTTCTGACTTCGCTCACCATTGCGCGCGAGTGGGAACGCGGAACGATGGAGCAGTTGATCAGCACTCCGGTCAGCGCGATGGAGATCATGCTGGGCAAGCTGGCTCCCTATTTTGTGCTCGGGATGCTCGACACCGCCTTCTGCGCATACATCGCGATCTACTGGTTCCGCGTGCCTTTTCGCGGCTCCTATTTATCCCTTGCGATCAGCTCCGCGCTCTTCATGATCGTGGTGCTTGCCCTCGGCTTCTTTATCTCCGTGCTCGCCAAGAGCCAGTTTGCCGCCAG
>Ga0181517_10001644_pt1 | contig 24226 bp, 20 predicted proteins | sample PEATcosm2014_Bin_31_FD_119748 | JGI IMG/M metagenome (GOLD analysis project Ga0181517, IMG submission 119748) | Peatland microbial communities from MTU Mesocosm Facility, Houghton, MI, USA - PEATcosm2014_Bin01_30_metaG | ecosystem: Environmental > Terrestrial > Soil > Wetlands > Peat | place... | reverse complement strand
CGGGGGAAAGGATGTTATTGGCCGACAGCATCAGGATCCGCGCTTCCGCCTGCGCCTCGGCGGACAGAGGCAGGTGCACCGCCATCTGGTCTCCGTCGAAGTCGGCGTTGAAGGCAGTGCACACGAGGGGATGGATCTGGATCGCCTTGCCTTCGACCAAGACGGGCTCGAAAGCCTGGATGCCCAGGCGGTGCAGGGTGGGCGCCCGGTTGAGGAACACCGGGTGCTCCTTGATGACTTCTTCGAGCACGTCCCACACGTGGGTGCGGCGGCGCTCGACCATCCTCTTGGCCGACTTGATGTTTTGCGCCAGTTCCAGGTCGACCAGGCGCTTCATGACAAATGGCTTGAACAGTTCGAGAGCCATCTGCTTGGGCAGACCGCACTGGTGCAGGCGCAGGGTGGGCCCGACGACGATGACCGAACGGCCCGAGTAGTCGACACGCTTTCCCAGCAGGTTCTGACGGAAGCGCCCCTGCTTGCCCTTTAGCATGTCGGAAAGGCTCTTGAGCGGCCGGTTGCCCGGGCCCGTCACGGGCCGCCCCCGGCGCCCGTTGTCGAACAGGGCGTCGACGGCTTCTTGCAGCATGCGCTTTTCGTTGTTGACGATGATCTCGGGCGCGCCCAGGTCGAGCAGCCTCTTCAACCGGTTGTTGCGGTTGATCACCCGGCGGTAGAGGTCGTTCAGGTCGCTCGTGGCGAACCGGCCACCGTCGAGCTGGACCATGGGCCGCAGCTCGGGCGGGATGACAGGGACGACGTCGAGGATCATGGCCCGGGGGTCGTTGACCCTGCGCCCGGACTCGTCACGCCGGTTGAAAGCGGAAACGATCTTGAGGCGCTTTATGGCTTTCTGCTTGCGCTGCACGGACAGGTGCCGCTTGCCCTCATCGGGCTCGATCACCTCGCGCAGCTTTACTTCCTCCTCGTCGAGGTCGATCTCCTCGATCAACTGGGCGATGGCCTCGGCCCCCATGCCGCCGCGGAAGTAATCGCCGAAGCGTTCCCGAAGTTCGCGCCACAGCAGCTCGTCCTCGATGATCTTGCGGCCGTGCAGGTCGCGGAACTCGTCGAACGCCCGGCGGACCAGGTCCGCCTCGGCGTCGGCGTGGTCACGTATCGACGTGACCTCCTTTTCCACCTGACGCTGGCGGGCCTTCAGCTCGGAGTCCTTGGCCCCCTCGCCCTCGAGCTTGGCCAGCTCCTCCTCGAGCTCCTTGTAGCGCCGGTCGATGTCGAGGTCGCGCTCGCGCACGATATCGGCCAGCTCCTCATTGAGCTCGACTTCCAGGTTGGGAAGGTCGGTGTGACGACGTTCTTCGTCCACCCAGGTCACGAGGTTGGCGGCGAAATAGATGACCTTCTCGAGCTGCTTGGCCTTGAGCTCCTCGCGCGCCTCGGTGCCCATGAGCAGATAGGCGAGCCACGAGCGAGTACCGCGCAAGTACCAGATGTGCACCACGGGAGCGGCCAGCTCGATGTGCCCCATACGTTCGCGCCTGACCTTGGACCGCGTGACTTCGACCCCGCAGCGCTCGCAGATGATGCCCTTGAAACGGACGCGCTTGTACTTGCCGCAGTAGCACTCCCAGTCCTTGGTCGGGCCGAAGATCTTCTCGCAGAAGAGGCCGTCCTTCTCGGGCCGGAGGGTGCGGTAGTTGATGGTCTCGGGTTTTTTCACCTCGCCGTTGGACCACGTCCGAATGTCGTCGGCCGTGGCCAGCCCGATGCGCAGTTGCTCAAAATTGTTGACGTCCAACATCGCCTAAAAACTCCTCTCGCTGGCGCGCCGCGCGTCTTCCTCGTCGGAGCCCCTCTCGGGACGGCTGATGTCGATGCCCAGCTCTTCGGCCGTGCGGAACACGTCCTCGTCCAGCTCTCGCATCTCGATCTGTTCGCCCGTGGTCGACAGGACTTCCACGTTGAGACAGAGGCTCTGCATTTCCTTGATGAGGACCTTGAAGCTCTCGGGTATCCCGGGCTCGGGGATATTGTCGCCCTTCACGATCGCCTCGTAGACCTTGACCCGGCCCAAGACGTCGTCCGACTTGATGGTGAGCAGCTCCTGGAGGGCATAAGCAGCCCCGTAGGCCTCCAGGGCCCAGACCTCCATTTCGCCAAACCGCTGGCCGCCGAACTGGGCCTTGCCACCGAGCGGCTGCTGGGTGATCATCGAGTAAGGACCGGTGGACCGGGCGTGGATCTTGTCGTCCACGAGGTGGGCCAGTTTGAGGATGTATATGTAGCCCACCGATACCGGGTTGTCATATTCTTCGCCCGTCCGGCCGTTGAACAGCACGGCCTTGCCGTCAGGACCGATGAGCCGTCCGTGGTCGCCGTACTCCGTCCCGGGCGCCTCGGGGTGAAGGTTTTCGAAGATCTTCTTTATCGTCGGGTGCTTGCCGGCCTGGTCCTCTTCGTCCCAGTGGGCACCGTCAAAGCTCGGCGTGGCCACGAAGCTGGCCGGCTCGGCCAGCGGGCTCGTTTTGCGGCCCCGCTCGACCCGGGGCGACGGGCCCTTCCCGCCCACGTCCCAGCCCCAGCGGGCGGCCCAGCCGAGGTGGCTTTCGAGGACCTGGCCCACGTTCATGCGGGAAGGGACCCCGAGGGGGTTGAGGATCATATCGACGGGGGTGCCGTCGGCCAGGTGGGGCATGTCCTCGATAGGGAGGATCTTGGAAATGACGCCCTTGTTGCCATGGCGGCCGGCCAGCTTGTCGCCCTCGGTGATCTTGCGCTTCTGGGCCACGTACACCCGCACGAGCTGGTTTACGCCGGGAGGTAGTTCGTGGGCGTCCTCCCTGGAGAAGACCCGGACGTCGATGACCTTGCCGGACTCACCGTGGGGCACCTTGAGCGAGGTGTCCCTCACCTCACGCGCCTTTTCCCCGAATATGGCCCGGAGCAGGCGCTCTTCGGGCGTGAGCTCGGTCTCGCCCTTGGGCGTGACCTTGCCCACCAGGACGTCGCCCGCCCCGACCTCGGCACCGATACGGATGATGCCCCGCTCGTCGAGGTCTTTCAGGATTTCTTCGGACAGGTTGGGGATGTCACGGGTGATCTCCTCGGCCCCAAGCTTGGTGTCCCGGGCGTCGACCTCGTGCTCCTCAATGTGGATCGACGACAGGACGTCGTCTTTGACGAGGCGCTCCGAGAGGATGATGGCGTCCTCGTAGTTGTAGCCCTCCCAGGGCATGAACGCGACCAGGAGGTTCTTGCCCAGGCCGAGCTCACCTCCCTCGGTGGACGGCCCGTCGGCCAGGACGTCGCCCAGGCCCACCGGCTGGCCTTCTTCCACCACTATGCGCTGGTTAAAGCAGGTGTTCTGGTTGGAGCGACGGAACTTATAGACCGGGTACACCTTGCGCCCGAGCGACCGGCCGTACCGGTCCGTCTGGCCCTCCTTGTACTCGATGGTCACGTGCTCGCCCGAGATCTCGACCACCGTGCCCGTCCCTTCGGCCAGCAGCACGTCGCCCGTGTCGCGCGCCGCCCGGCCTTCCACGCCCGTACCCACAAAGGGTGCTTCCGGGCGCACCAGGGGCACGGCCTGCTTCTGCATGTTGGCCCCCATGAGGGCCCGGTTGGCGTCGTCGTGCTCGATGAAGGGGATCAGGGCCGTCGAGATGGAGACGATCTGCTTGGGGGAGACGTCCATCAGGTCGACTTCCGATGGGGGCACGAAGTCGACCTCGCTGGTCGTGCCGTAGGTGGTGCCGCCGGCGCCGACGCGCACGCCGGGGCCCTGCGGAGCGCGCCTCACGAGCACGCGCTGGTCGGTGAGGGTCCCGTCCGGGGCCAACTTGGCGTTGGCCTGGGCGATGACGTACTCCTCCTCCTCGTCTGCCGCCAGGTAGGTGATCTCGTCGGTGACCGTGCCGCCCACCACCCGGCGGTACGGCGTCTCGATGAAGCCGTACTCGTTTATCCGCCCGTAGGTGGCCAGGTGGCCGATGAGGCCGATGTTGGGGCCTTCGGGCGTCTCGATCGGGCACATGCGCCCGTAGTGGGAGCTGTGCACGTCCCGGACCTCGAACCCGGCCCTTTCCCTCGACAGGCCGCCAGGGCCCATGGCCGACAGGCGGCGCTTGTGGGTGAGACCGGACAGGGGATTGGTCTGGTCCATGAACTGCGAGAGCTGGCTGGTGCCGAAGAACTCCTTGATCGCCGCCACCACGGGACGGATGTTGATCAGCGTCTGAGGGGTGATTGCTTCGACGTCCTGAGTGGTCATACGCTCACGCACGACCCGTTCCATGCGGGACAACCCGACTCTCACCTGGTTCTGGATCAGCTCGCCCACCGAGCGCACCCGCCGGTTGGCGAAGTGGTCCTGGTCGTCCAGGCGGTAACCCGCCTCGCCCTGGGCCAGGTGGAGAAGGTAGGTGCTCGCCGCCAGCACCTCGCTCTTTGAGAGCACGGTCTGGTCATGGGCCGGCCGGTCAAGCTCGATGTCGAAAAGCGAGGCGATCTTGCCGATCTCGGGGCCCAATTTGCGGTCGAGCTTGTAGCGGCCCACGCGCGTCAAGTCATAACGCTTGGAATTGAAGAACGCGTTCTCGAAATAGGCGCGGGCGGACTCTACCGAGGGAGGCTCGCCGGGGCGGGCGCGCTTATAGATTTCGAGCAGGGCGTCTTCCTGCGACGGGGCCAGGTCGCGCTCGCGCTCCCACTGCGGTTCGAGGAACTGGAAATGCCGGACGAAACGCTCCAGGAACGCCTCGTCGGCATAACCCAGGGCGCGCAGCAGCGTGAAAAGAGACAGACGCCGCTTACGAGCGACCCGCGACCCGGCAGTAATGTCCTTGCCCGGTTTGGCTTCGACGTCGAACTCGATCCACTCGCCACGGTACGGGTGCACGGTGCCCGTCACGATCGTCTTCGCGTCCCGACCAGGCTGGAAAATCACCCCCGGGGAACGGACCAGCTGCGATACGACAACCCGCTCGGTGCCGTTGATGATGAAAGTGCCGCGGTCCGTCATCACGGGGAAGTCGCCCATGAAAACTGTCTGCTCTTTGATCTCGCCGGTATTGGCATTCTGGAACTGCGCCCGCACGAAAATGGGCGCAGCATAAGTCATGTCCTTTTCCTTGCACTCCTCTACCGAGAATTTCGGAGGCGGACGCAGGTCCTGGTCGCTCGGGTCGAACTCCAAGATGAGCTTGAGCGAGCCCGAGAAGTCTTCGATGGGGCTGATGTCGCGGAATGCCTCCGCCAAGCCCTTATCTAGGAACCACTGGAAGGAGTCGCGTTGAACTGAGATCAGATCCGGGGGCGGCAGGACCTCGTCAAGATTGGCAAACGAGAAGCGCTCCCGGGTAACGGGGCGAGACGGCAAGGACTTACTCCTTGGAAGATGCGGTGGCCACAGAGGCGCGCCAAGCCTCCGCCCAAGTTACCAAGGACGCGGAAGGACAGGGCACGGCAACTGACCACTATACAACGTCCAGTCGGGACGCGGCAAGCACTTGCGCGCAGATCCAGCGCCTCTAAAGGACAGGGTAAGCGAGCAAGCCGCGCCGGTCAAGCACTTCTCTCTCGCGCCCGTCCGGGCGGGCGGCGCGCTGCACCTGCACGCCCGCCCGCCCAGGCCCGGGACGCCTGGGCCCAGGGATGGGCCGTTACTTGAGCTCGACGGTGGCGCCGGCCCCTTCGAGCTGCGCCTTCGCCTTGTCGGCGTCCTCCTTGCTGACCTTTTCCAGCACGGTCTTAGGAGCCCCGTCGACCAGGTCCTTGGCCTCCTTCAGGCCCAGGTTGGTGAGCGCACGCACTTCCTTGATCACCTGGATCTTCTTGTCTCCGGCGCCGGTGAGCACGACGTCGAACTCGTCCTGCTCCTCCTTGACCGGCTCCGCAGGGCCGGCGCTGGCCGGGCCGGCGGCACCGGCGGCGGCGACAGGAGCGGCGGCGGTGACGCCGAAGCGCTCCTCGAAGGCCTTGAGCAACTCGGAAAGTTCGAGGACGGTCATGGTGGAGATGGACTCGAGGATCTCATCCTGGGACAACTTGGTAGGCATTGGTCTTGTGCTCCTGGTCTTGGTCTTGGTTTGGGGTGCTTGTCGGGTTCTCGGACGGGCCCGGCGGCAAGTGCCGGGGCCTGGTAGGGGACGTTGGGGGCTGTCCGGGTCAGCCCTCCCCAACGGCCTCGCGCTGGTCTCTCAGCGCGGCCAGCCCGTAGGCGAAGTTGCGGGGCACGGCGGCCAGCAGGCCGGCCCAGGCTTGCATCGGAGCCGCCAGTCCGCCCGCCAGGCGGGCCAGCAGGACCTCCCGCGACGGGAGGTCGGCCAGCGCCACGGTCGCCTCGACGCCCAGCACGGACTTCCCGAGCAGGCCGCCCTTGATGACCATCAGAGGGTTGGCCCGGGCAAAGTCCCTCAAGGCCTTGGTGACGGCGGCGGCATCGCCGCGTACGAAGGTGAGGGCCGTGGGCCCGACGAGCAGCTCGGCGAAGCTATCGGGGGCACCCTGGTCGGCAGCTATGCGCACCAGGGTGTTCTTGAAGATCCGGTACTCACCGCCTAGAGGGGCGAGGCTTCGCCTGAGCGCGGCCAGGTCTTTGACCTTAAGGCCCCGGTACTCGGTCACAATGACGGCGTCAGCCTGGTCCAGGCGCGCCCGCACGTCGTCGACGACTGCAACTTTTTCGGGCCTCGGGTTACCCATTGCCACTCCTTGTCTCGTGGTGCTCTGAACGCGAGCGCGCACACCACCAAGGAGTGCCAGCTCGCCTCGTCGGGTCGGGCCTACCACCTGGTCGGAGGGGCCCGCTTAGGCGCCGGTCAGGGCGCACCGGATTTCTACGGCGTTATGTAAGTCACCTATCATAGCCCAGCTCGGCAGGAGCCCAGCTCGGCAGGAGCCCAGCTCGGCAGGAGCCCAGCTCACCCAGCGGCTGCGCTAGCCAATTCCTCATCGGTGAGCCGCAGTCGGGCCGGGTCGACGTCGATGCCCGGGCCCATGGTCGGGGACATCGACACCGCCTTCACGTAGCGGCCCTTGGAAGCCGCCGGCTTGACCCGCTGCAGCTCGTCGAGCACGGCACGGAAGTTGATGAGCAACTGGTCGCGCGAGAAGCTCACCTTGCCTATCGGTACCTGCACCACGCCACGGCTCCGGGCATCGGCCCGGTACTCGACACGCCCGCCCTTGAACTCGGCCACCGCCCGTCCGACATCGGTGGTGACAGTGCCCGTCTTGGGGTTGGGCATGAGGCCCCGGGGGCCCAACTTGCGCCCCAGCCGGCCCACCTGGCCCATGAGGTCGGGCGTCGCTATGGCGACGTCGAAGTCCATAAAGCCGCCGTCGACCCTGGCCACCAGGTCGTCCGAGCCTACGATGTCGGCCCCGGCGTCTCGAGCGGCCTCAGCCGCTTCGCCGGCGGCGAAAACCGCCACCCGCACGCTCTTGCCGGTCCCGGCGGGCAGCGAAACGGTACCCCGCAACACCTGGTCCGCCTTGCGGGGGTCTATGCCCAGGCGTACGGCCAACTCGACGCTCTCGTCGAAACCAGCACGAGCGACGTCTTTGACCAGGTCGAGCGCCTCGGTGGGACTGTAAAGGCGTTGGGGGACGACCTTCTTGGCGGCCGCCACGTATTTCTTTCCTCTTTTCGGCATTGATGCCTCCCTCGGTAGTAACCCGCCGGGGTGAGGTCTTCCCCGGCCGTGGTCTGTGTCCTTTTAGCCGACTTTTACGCCCATGGACCGGGCGGTCCCCGCCACTTGAGCCTTGGCCGCCTCGAGATCGTAGGCATTGAGGTCCGGCATCTTGATCTGGGCGATCTTGGTGAGCTGAGCGTCGCTCAGTGTACCGGCCACCTCTCGACCAGCCGTACCGGCCCCCTTGGGTATCCCGAGCTCCTGGCGGATGAGGACCGCGGTGGGGGGTGTCTTCAGTATGAACGTGAAGCTGCGGTCCGAGAAGATGGTGACTTCAACGGGTATGACCTGGCCAACCTTGTCCTCGGTGGCGGCGTTGTACTGCTTGACGAACTCCATCGTCTGGATGCCATGGGGGCCCAGTGCGGTGCCCACCGGAGGCGCCGGAGTGGCCTTGCCCGCCGGCAACTGGATTCGGACTATCGCTGTGACTTGGCGCTTGGCCATGGGGACGCTCCTCTTGCTCTCGGCTTTACGGGCTCTCTAGCTACGTGGGCTAAAGAGCGCTCAGAGCTTCGCCACTTGGGCGAACTCGAACTCTACCGGTGTCTCTCGGCCGAAGATATTGACCAGGACTTTGAGCTTGAGCTGGTCTTCGTTAATCTCGGCGATGGTGCCGCTGAAGTCGGCGAACGGCCCTTCCCTGACCCGGACCGATTCGCCCACCTCGTACTCGAGGCGGGGGCGGGTCTTCTTCTGGGCGGCGGCCCCCTCCGGCTTCACGGCCAGGATGTTGTCGACCTCGCGCTTGGACAGCGGCGTCGGCCGGGCTCCCAGGCCGACGAAGCCCGTCACCCCGGGCGTGTTGCGGACCACGTACCACGAGTCGTCGTCGAGGTCCATACGGACCATCAGGTAGCCGGGAAAAACCTTGCGGGACACGACCTGGCGCTTGCCGTTCTTCAGCTCCACGACGTCTTCCATGGGGATGACGACCTCGAAGATGCGGTCCTCCATGTTCATCGAGGAGATCCGGCTCTCGAGGTTTGACTTCACCTTGTTCTCGTAGCCGGCGTACGTATGTACGACGTACCACCGTCCGGGCCGGTCGTACGGGCTCTCGGGCGGCTTGACCACGTCCTCGGTCCCCGCCTCGCCCACCACCTCGGCGACCTGGACGTCGACGATGGCCTGGGGAGCCGCCTCCCACCCGTTGCGACGCTTGCGCGCCGCTTTGACGCCCGCCGGGGCGGCGTCCTCGATCTGACCGGTTTCAAGATCTTCTGCCATCACTACCTTTGCCACTTGCGCCTCTTCGGGCTCCACGGACCAGCCTGGCGCGTTTACTTGAACAGCTGGGTGGAGCCGAGCGAGTACACGTAGTCGATCGCGTACACCAGCGCCATCACGAAGGCCAGGGTGAAGAAGACCACGGTGGAGTAGTTGAACAGCTCTGCTCGCTTGGGCTTCATCACCTTGCGCAGCTCGAGGATGACCTCGTCGATGAACTGGCGGGGGTGGAAACCGCCCCGGGAGGGGCCCGTGGGTGGGCGGCGCTCGGTTGAGCGCAGCGCCGGCATGCCCTCGGCATCGAGGGTGCCCTGGCGCTGCAGGAGCCGCTTTTGCTCTCGGTTGTACTCGCTTGTGCTCACGTCAGTGACCTTCCCATATGAAGCCTTGTGCAGGGCAGGAGGGACTTGAACCCCCAACCGCCGGTTTTGGAGACCGGTGCTCTGCCAAATTGAGCTACTGCCCTTTGGAGCCTTGCCATCCGGCGGCCTGGACCCGCGCTCAGGCCCCGACCGGGTCGAGAATAGCACCGATGCCGCCCGACGCGTTCGGCGGCGCCGTCCCTGGCAGCCCGGAACTAGCCGTGGGTCACCCGCAGCCGAGGGCCGAACTTGAGCGCGCCTATGGCGACGCGAGAGCGCCGCGCCGGGCGCACCGGACCAGAACGGGCCACCATGGCCCCGGCGCCGACCGCGGCCAGACCGATCGTGACCAGTGCGCAGGCGACCAGCCAGCGCTCGCGCCTTTCCCGGTCGACCGGGCGCGGCCTACGGTCGACCAGCCCCTGGCTGAGCGCCGTCAAGGTCTCGCCGGTCAGCTCAGGAGCAGGCAGGAGAACGGGCTCGTTCCTCAGGCTGCGCAACACGCGCAGCAACCGGCGGTAGCCGGCCAGTTCGGCCTGGCAGGCCAGGCACGAGCCGAGGTGGTCGGCCATGGCCCGGCTCGGCCGCCTGCTCCCGTCCACCACAAGGGGCAGCTCGGCGGCCACAGCTTCACAGCTGACCAGGGCCCGGAGGTGCCGGGGCGAGCGGCGGGGGACCTCAGCTGGCCACGGCATCGTCATCTATCTCAACAACCGGGGTCGAGGCACCCGCGGTTCCACTGTTTTGCGGATGGCTGCCCTGCTTGAGGGCGTCTTGCCTGCCCCTCTGGCCCAGCCGCTTGCGCCGGCGCAGGTCCGGCCGTCGCAGGTCTGGGCCGTCCAAGGCCTTGAGATGGCACCCGGCGTCCTCGCGCAGCATTTTGCGGGCCCTCTGCAGGCGGACCTTGGCCGTCGCCTCCGAAATCCCCAGCTCCGCCGCTATCGACTTATGGGAGAGGTCATAGACGTCGCGCAGTACCACGACCTGACGAAGCCTCCACGGTAGCTCCCGCAGAGCCAGGGCCAGCGACGCCCGTTCGTCGCCAGCCGACGCGCAAGCCTCCGGGTCATGCTCGCGACGGCCGTCGCACATCCTGGCTTCGTCGATCTTGTCCAGGTCCAGCTGGTCGTGGCGGCCGCGCCAAGAACGGCTCAACTGGTTGCTGGCACAGTTGGCGGTCACCCGGTAAAGCCAAGTCGAGAAGCGGGCCTCCCCCCGGAACCGGGGTAAGCCCCGGAAGGCACGCAGGTAAGTCTCCTGAGCGACGTCGAGAGCGTCCTCCTCATTGCCCGTGAGACGGAACGCCAAGGTGTAGGTGCTGGCCCAGGTCATGCGGACCAGGTCCTCGGAGGCGTGCACGTCACCACGCCTGGCCGCGTCGACCAGGATCTTAAGGGCCGCCTCATCAGGGCCGCCACGGGCCAACGGCCTTACCTGGTCTCCTTGTGCACGGTATGCTGCCGGTCCCAGCGGCAGTACTTCCGCATCTCGATGCGGTCGCGGTCATTTTGCTTGTTCTTGGTCGTGATGTAGTTACGCCGCTTGCAGACATCACAAGCCAACGTCACCTTGACCCGTTTCTCGTTCCTAGCCATGCTGCGCTGCTCCCTCCTCCCGGCTGCCCGAACGGGCTCTGCCCACCAACGCTACAGCCTTCATCGGCCCGACCAGGGTAACCGGCTTCTGGTCGGCTCTGGTTTGGTAGCGGCGGTCGGACTCGAACCGACGACAACTCGATTATGAGCCGAGTGCTCTGCCAACTGAGCTACGCCGCCCTGGCGGTTTGCAAAACAAGCCGAGCCCCCTGTCAGAATCGAACTGACGACACCAGCCTTACCATGGCTGTGCTCTACCGACTGAGCTAAGGGGGCAGCCCGGTAGGGACCGGTCGCCCGCCCAATAGTAGCGGCCCGGCTCGTTGCGGTGGGCGGCTGCACCTAGCCTGGCACCCATGACCGCCCCACCGTTCCCGTCCGCCCCGTCAATGCCGCGCGACCAGCGCCCCAAGCAAACGGTGGGCAACGACGGGGGTCGCGGGCGGGCCGCTCCGGCAGCCAGGCTCGTGGTGGCCCGCGCCGTTCACGCCGAGGGCATCCGTTCCATCTACAACCGGGCCATCGAAACGACCACGGCCACATTCGAAATGACGCCCAAGACACTGCCCGAGCAGCTCGAGTGGATCGCCGAGCACTCGGGTGCCCACCCCGCCGTGGTTGCGGTCGACGATGTGGACAGCGTCCTCGGCTTCGGCTCCCTGTCGCCCTACCGGCCCCGGCCTGCCTACAGCACCACGGTCGAGAACTCGGTGTACGTGGACAAGGCCTTCCAGCGCCGGGGCATCGGCCGGGCCATCCTGGAAGAGTTGGTGCGACTGGCCGAGGCGCACGGCTTTCACGTCGTGATCGCCCGGATAGCCGGGGACAACGACGCCTCGGTGGCGCTGCACACGGCCTGCGGGTTTGAAATGGTGGGCGTCGAGCACGAGGTGGGCCGCAAGTTCGGCCGCTGGCTCGACGTCGTCTGCATGGAACGCCTTCTGTAGTGGAACTCAACGCTCTCCAGCAGCTCATGGCGGCCACCTACGGCGAACGGGACGCGGCGCGGGGCCGCCAGGCGGCCGTGGCGTGGTTGGCCGAGGAACTCGGGGAACTCGCCCAGGCGGTGCGCAAGGGCTCCCCGGAGCAGCAACTGCACGAGCTGGGCGACGTCCTCGCGTGGCTGGCCTCACTGGCCAACCAGCTCGGCCTGTCCCTGGAGGAGGCGGTCGGCCGCTATGCAGGGGGCTGCCCGGCGTGCGGCGGTGTGCCCTGCGACTGCCCTTGAGCTGCTGACGCCGGTTCGCGAGCTCTCAGGCGGCGACCGAGCCGCGCCGGAGGAGGGCCTCGGCTATCTGCACCGCGTTGAGCGCCGCCCCCTTGCGGAGGTTGTCCCCGGATATGAACATGGCCAGACCGCGGCCGTCGGGCTCGGACATGTCTTGGCGCAGCCGTCCCACCAGGCAGTCGTCGATACCTGCGCAATGCAGTGGGGTGGGCACCTCCACCAGGCGCACGCCCGGGGCGCCCCGCAGCAGCTGCCTGGCCTGCTCGGGGGACAACGGGCCCTCGAAGCGGGCCAGCACGGATAGGCAATGCCCGGTGAAGACAGGCACCCTCACACAGGTCACGCCTACCGCCAGGTCAGGTATGTGCAGGATCTTGCGGCTCTCGTCGCGCAATTTGTGCTCTTCGTCGGTCTCGTCGTCGACCATCTTCCCCGCCAATGGCAAGACGTTGAAGGCGATGGGGCCAGGAAAGACTTCGGACGGGGGGTAACTGACGGCCGAACCATCGAAGGTCAGAGCGGCCGCCTTTTCGCCGACGGCCTGGATCTGCAGGGCGAGCTCCTCCACCCCCCTGCGGCCCGCGCCCGATGTCGCCTGGTAGGTCGACACCACCAGCCGGACCAGCCCGGCCCGGTCGTGGAGCGGCTTGAGCACGGGCATGCAGACCATGGTCGTGCAGTTGGGGTTGGCCACTATCCCTTTCGGTATGCGCGCCAGGTCGTCGTCGTTCACCTCAGGGACGACCAGGGGAACCTCTGGGTCCATCCGCCACGCCTTGGAATTGTCGATCACGGTGGCCCCCGCTCCCGCCACCACGGGTGCCCATTGAACGGAGGCCGCCGCGCCCATGCTGAACAAGGCGATGTCGACGCCGCCGTGATCAGCTCGGGCGACGTCTTCGACTTCGGTCCCGTCCAGGACCTGACCGGCCGATCGCTCTGAGGCGAACAACCGGAGGCGGCCCATCGGGAACCTGCGCTCCCGCAGCACCTGGCGCATGACCCCGCCCACCTGGCCGGTGGCGCCGTATACACCCACAGTCAGCGCCATCAGAGGTTGCCCTCGCCTTCCAGCCCGAACGCCTTGTGCAGCGCCACAACCGACCGGTCGGCCATGTCCGCCCGTACGACACAAGTAAGCCGTATAGCCGACGTCGAGATCATTTCGATGTTTATCCCTTCTTCGGCCAGCACCTCGAACATGGTGGCCGAAACGCCGGGATGGGTCCTCATCCCGGCTCCCACTATCGACACGGTAGCGATGTCGGGGTCGGCGTTAACACCACGGGCGCCGATCTCGTCCTGCAAACTGGCCACGACCTCCCGGGCGACGCCGAGGTCGTCGTGAGGCACGGTGAAGGAGATGTCGGTGGTGCCTTGCTCCGAGACGTTCTGCTCGATCATGTCCACGTTTACCAGCTCGTCAGCCAATGCCCGGAACAACCGGGCAGCGATGCCGGGGCGGTCGGGCACACCTACCACGGTTAGCTTGGCCTCGGACTGGTCAGACACGACGGCGGATATGATCGCCTGCTCCATAGCACTGCCTTCCTCTTCGATCCAGGTGCCCGGTTCCCAGGTAAAGCTCGACCGCACGTGCAGGCGCACCCCGTGGGTGCGGGCGAACTCCACCGACCGCATGGCCGGCTTGGGACAGCCGGCGGCGTTCATCTCCAACATCTCCTCGTAACTGACCTTGGCCAGGCGCCGCGCCCGCGGCACGACCCTGGGGTCGGCACTGAAGACGCCCGGGACATCTGTGTACAGCTCACAGGCGTCGGCGTCCAGGGCCTTGGCCAGCGCCACCGCCGTAGTGTCGGAGCCGCCCCGGCCCAGGAACGTGATCTCGTGATCAACGGAGACCCCCTGGGCGCCGCCCACGACCGGGACGCGACCAGCCTGCAGCGCCGCTCGCAGCCGGTCTGGCCGCATCTCGACGATCTTGGCCTTGGTGTGCTCGCCGTTGGTCACGATGCCGGCCTGGCTGCCGGTAAAGCTGTCGGCGGGGACACCGAGGTCGTGGAGCGCCATGCACAGCAGAGCCATCGCCTTGCGCTCGCCCGCGGTGATCAACATGTCCATTTCCCGCCCCGGCAGGGTGCGGGACACCTTGGCGGCCAGATCGAGGAGGTCGTCGGTTTCGTGGCCCATGGCGGAGACCACGATGACAGGGTTGTCGCCCCGGCGGTGTGACCGAGCTATGTAGTCGGCGACGTTGCGCATTCTCGGCGCGTCGGCGACCGAGGAGCCTCCGAACTTCTGGACCAACATCGCCACGACAGCCCAGGCTACCAGGTACCTCCCGAGGGCCGTCCGACCAGCCTGAACAGCGAGGTTGCCTCCATTCGACTACGCTGCGGCGCCGTGCCGTCAGATAAACGCATGCAGCAGCGGGCCAACAGGCACCGCATGGAACAGCTACGCCGGCAACAGTTCCAAAAGCGGCGCCGGCAGCGCTTTTTCATCGGTGGTGGGACCGCCGCCGTAGTGATAATCGTGGTCGCTGTCCTCGCTGCCGTCCTCTCGGGCGGGTCAAAACCGAAGGTCGCGGCGCCGACGACGACCCTCGCCAAGACGACCTCGACTACCGCCGCACCTACCTCGACGACGGCGCCACCCGTGTCCGTGCCTTTGATCGATGCGCCCGCCAAAGTGGGTTGCCCCAAGCTCAACGGCTCCTCGCCTCACTACACCCACTTCGCCGCCGCCCCGCCCATGTGCATAGACACGACCAAGCACTACACGGCGAAGATCGTTACCGACATCGGGACGATAACCGCCACGCTCACAGCCGCCCAGGACCCCGCCAGCGTCAACAACTTCGTCTTCCTGGCCGCCTACCACTTTTTTGACGGGACCGCCTTTCACCGCGTGTGCACCGGGTTCGTCGACCAGGGAGGAGACCCCACCGGTACCGGCACCGGGGGGCCGGGTTACTCGTTCAACGGGGGGACCCCCAAGAGCGCCGGCGTCTACACCAACGGGGCGTTGGCCATGGCCAACTCCGGTAGTGCCAGCACCGATGGCAGCCAGTTCTTCATCGTGGTGGGTAACACCGGGCCCACCACCCTCACGGCCCTCTACAGCTACTTCGGCAACGTGACCGGGGGTCTCGGCGTCGTCAACGCCATCAACAAAGACGGCTCGTCGGCGGCGACAACGAACGACTCTTGCCCGCCGCGTGTGGTGCACAAGATCATCAAGGTGACCATCACCGAGTCCTGAGCGGGGGCTGGCCCCGGTCGGGCTACGCTCTCAAAACAAGGGTGTGCCGGGAAGCCTGGTCGGCGATCGGGAGACCGCGACCATGACCAACTTCAGCTTCGAGGCCAGCCGCCACCAGCCCGGGAGAAAGCTGCCCAGCTGGCGCTGGGAGGCCCTGAGGACGACCTTCTGGATGGCGCCGACGGTCATGGTGCTCATCGCCGGGGTGCTGTTCGTAGTGACCCTCGAGATCGATTGGGCGGCCTATAACCACCACGTCCATCTCCCGTTTTGGATCGAGTCCGGGAGCACGGACGCCGCCCGCGAGGTGCTCATCGCCATCGCCGCCGCCATCATAACCGTAGTCGGCGTGGTGTTCTCCATCACCATCCTGGCCCTAACCCTGGCGTCACAGCAGTTCGGCCCCCGCATGATGCGCAACTTCGTGCGCGACCTCGGCAACCAGCTCACGTTGGGCACGTTCGTGGCCACCTTCGTCTATTCGGTGCTGGCGCTGGTCGCTATCACCAGCGTTCCTCATCGTCCGGACTTCGTCCCCCATCTCTCGGTCGCCGTGGCCGAAGCTTTCATGCTGGTGGACCTGGCCGTCCTCATTTACTTCATCCATCACATCGCCAAGTCGATCCAGTTGCCCGAAGTGATCGCCGGCATAGCCCGGGACCTGCTAAGGGCCATCGACGCCGAGTTCCCCACTCCGGTAGGCGAGCTAACCAGTACCGCGGCGCCGGCGGCCGGGAACGACAGGCCCGTGAGCGAGCTGCTCCAGCTGCTCGACGAGCGGGGCGCGGCCGTGCTCGCCAGCGCGAACGGCTACCTGCAGTTCGTCGGGTATGCGCAACTGGTCGCCATCGCGTCACGGTTGGACGCCGTCCTCCGTCTCAACCAGCGACCGGGGCACTTCGTCGTGGCCGGGCGGCCCCTCGCCACCGTCTGGCCCCGGGGGGCGGCGGAGCAGGTCAGGCTGGCCCTCTCCGAGGCGCATGTGACCGGTCCGCACCGGACCCTGATGCAGGACCCGGTCTTCGCCATCGACCAGCTGGTGGAAATCGCCATAAGGGCCCTGTCCCCGGCCGTCAACGACACCTTTACCGCCCTCACCTGCATAGATTGGCTGTCCGCCGGGCTCAGCAGGCTTTCGGGGCGGGCCCTCGTGGAGGCCGTCTACCGCGACGAGTTTGGCCGGGCCCGGCTCATTGCCTCCTCGCCGTCCTACGCGCACATGGTCAATCGCGCCGTCGACAAGTTGCGCCAGTCGGCACGCGGAATGCCCGCGGTCATCATCCGCCTCCTCACCGCCCTGACGGTCGTGGCCGAACAGACCACCTCGGCCCATCAGCGCAGCGTCGTTCTCCGCCAGGGGGACATGGTCCTCCAAGCAGCAGAGGAGTCGGTGCCCGACGCCAGCGACCTGGCGGACATTCGCCTTCGTCACCAGCAATTACTGGACTGCTGCCAACGGGAGGACGAGCCAGCACCGTCGACCGCGGGCTGACCGCCCTTAGCCGCCCGCCTCCCCCAGGGCGTCTATGCCGTCGACTTGACCATTGAGCCAGATGGTCACCTTGCCCTCCCCGGCCACGCGCCAACGGCCGTCCGGTCCTCTCAGCAAGGCCGTGCGCTCGTCTATGGCGGCGATGCGCAGGCCGCCGGAGGCGAGCTTCACTGTGCGGTGCGTCTTCTCATCCGACCAGCTGGCGGCGTGGGGAAGCACGGCGAGCTGGGGCAGCAGACCCAGCCCGAGAGTGAGCGCCCCGCCCCGGGGGTCGACCATGGCGTCACCGAGCACCATGGCCCCGGCGGACGAACCGGCCACCACCGTCCCGTCTTTCCAGGCTTCGACCAGGGCGTCCCAGACTGCCGAAGCCTTGAGGACGGACCGCAGGTGAAGTACCGAACCCCCGGCCAGGTACACAAACTTGGCCGCTCGTACCGTCCCGGCGTTGGCGCGGTCCTCGGCATCGGCGCGGCGCAGGACCATGCACGCCTTGACCGACGCTCCCAGGGGGGCGAAATAAGCCGCCGCCGTCTCGACCGCCCGCTCCGGGTGCCAGTAAGCCGCCGCCGTCGGGAGCACCACGACCTCTTTGCTCCCGGCCGCTCCCAGCAGCTCGGCATCGAAGACCTCACACCCGGCGGACCACTCCGCACCGCCCACCAGGGCCAGTTCGCCCGGGAGCGCCGCGGCCCGGGCTGGGCCCAGCGGTCCAGGGCTCTCCGGGGAGCTGCCTGGCAAGGGGGACCGTGGGTCGTAAGTCATCCGCGGGGCCAGTATTGCACGGGCGGACGAGCCACGGCACAGGCAAGCACCTCACTGGCGGTGCGGCCCCACCGGAGCGACATACGCCCGATGGAGCCGGCACCGCTCGTGTGGTCGGAGCCGGCATCGATCCGGCGACCTCGCACTTTTCAGGCGCGCGCTCTACCGACTGAGCTATCCGACCGCGGACCTGACGGGATTTGAACCCGCGGCCTCCGGCTTGACAGGCCGGCGTGCACTCCAAGCTGCACCACAGGTCCCAGTTGCACTGGTGCACCGCCTTGTCCAACTTTGGCCTGACGGTGCGAGACAGTATAGAACGTACCGACCGGTGCCGCTGCCGACCGCATTCCGGAGGGTGAACAGGGTGATGAGCAGACTGCGTAGGGCATTGTGGCGACCGGGGGGCCGACGAGTGGACAAGCGCGTCACCCTGCTCGCTTCAGCGGCGTTGTTCGGCTGCGCCAGCTTTGTGCTGTCCACGCTGGCGTCACCCACCCTCACGGCGCCGGCGGGAGCGGCCCCGCTGCCGCATGTGGCCTCTGCGCCCGGGGGGCTGGGGGCCATGGTCCGCCTGGCGGGCGTCACCACGCCGGCCCCCGGCCTGTTCGGGGCCAAGGTGCTGGGCCGGGCGCTGCCCTCCTCGGCCGTGCGGCTCGAGATCTACCTGCAACCCGACGGCCCCAGCGCCCTGGGGGCCCTGGCTGACGCGGTGTCGTCACCGGGCAACACTGTGTACCACCAGTTCTTGAGCGTCCCGGAGTTCGCTGGCCGCTTCGGTGCTCCCCCCTCCCGGGTCACCGCCCTCGACGGGTACCTGAAGGCGCAGGGCCTCCGGGTCGGCCCGCTGGCCGGCGACCACCTGGCACAGTCGGTTACCGGCTCTGCCGCCGATCTGGACCGGGCGTTCGGGACGGCTCTGGTCAGGTTGCGTACGGCCCAAGGTGACGACGTCGTCGGTTCTACCCTGGCCCCCAGCTTGCCCGCCCACCTGGCCGGCGCGGTCAGCTTCGTGGACGGTCTCGAACCCTGGGTCGACCAGGTCAGCAACCTGGTGCGGTTCCCGAGCTCCCCAAATCTGGACCGGACGCGGCAAGGACAGGGGGGGACCGAGCAAGTGACCCCAGGGTGCAGCGGGATCGCCGACGCCGGGCTCACCCCGGCCCAGCTGGCATCGGTCTACCGCTTCAACGGCTTCTACGGCCGGGGCGACGAGGGGCAGGGCGAGACCATCGGGCTGATCGAGTACGCCCTGGCCGATGAGCAGGCCGTCTCGGACTACGAGGCCTGTACCGGCGCCTCGCTCACGGTCGACTACGTCCCTACCGGCTCCCCGCCCAAGCAGACCAACGCCGAGGTCGCGGCCGACATCGAGGTGGTGGCCGCCCTGGCCCCCAAGGCCACGGTCGTCGTCTACGAGTCCAACCAGGCCGGCACCGGTCTCGGGCCGTGGCAGCTGGCCGTCTCGGGCACGGCGGCCGGCGGGCTGCCCGACGTCATTTCCTCGTCCTGGGACTCGTGCGAGCCGGACACGGGCCTGGGCAGCTCGTACTACGAGGCCGAGGAGGCTCTGTACGAGGAAGCCGCCACCCAGGGCCAGACCGTCCTGATCGCCTCGGGCGACAACGGCTCGGAGGCCTGCGTGCCCGACTCGGACAGCGACGCCCTGGCGGTCAACGATCCCGCTTCAGCCCCCATGGTCACGGCCGTTGGCGGTACCGCCAGTGACACCGCCGACGGCCCTCAGTACGTCTGGAACAGCCGCGGCGCCACCCCCTCGAACTGCCTGAGCACGGGCTGCAGCGTCAGTGGCGCCAGCGGCGGGGGTGCCAGCACGATATGGCCCCGGCCCACTTACCAGCCCTCGTCCCTGGCCCAGGCGGCCGCGTGCAACCTGGGGGTGGTGGGCTGCCGGGAACTACCTGACGTCTCCGCCTTGGCGGGCGACCCTTACTCCCAGTACTGCTCGGCCCGGGCTTGCGGCGGCATCGGCAACTGGGTCGGGTTCGGGGGCACGAGCCTGGCGGCACCGTCGTGGGGAGCGGCCGTGCTGCTCTCCGAGCCCTCCTGCCCGACCAAGATCGGCTTCCTCAACCCGCTCTTGTACAGCGAGCCCGGCGCCCTCACCGGCGCCGTCACCTCAGGGGACAATGACCTCACCGGGACCAACGCCGGCCTGTACCCCGCTTCGCCCGCGGGCGGGTTCTCGATGGCCACCGGGCTCGGCTATCTCGGGGGCCAGGATCTGACCGGAGGCGCCTTGTGCGGGCCGTCCACGGGCCCGGGCGGTAGCCGTACGTCGACGGGCCCGCCAGGCGGTGTGGCCCCGACCGGCGCCCACGGGTCACCGCCGGCGGCCCGGGCATGCGCCCTGCCAGCTGACGTGGCTGTCCCCGGCACCGTCCGGGCACTGGCGGCGGAAGAAGGCACGGACCGCTGTGCCGGGTACTGGGTCGTCACCGGCACGGGCCACGTCGCTGCGTTCGGCAGCGCCGTCGTCTACAGCCCTCAAAGTTCCGCCCGGCCGAAGGTGCCGATCGTGGCCATCGCCGCCACGCGCGACTACCGGGGCTACTGGCTGCTCGGCTCGGACGGCTCAGTGTTCGCTTATGGCGACGCCACCTCCTTCGGCCCCCGCCAGGGCCTGCACCTGAAGTCTCCTGCGGTCGGGATGGCAGTCACCCCGGACGGCAACGGCTACTGGGTGGTGGCCCGGGACGGCGGCGTGTTCGCCTACGGCGACGCCCACTTCTACGGCTCGATGGGCGATAAGCCCCTGAACAAGCCGGTGATCGGGATAGCGGCGACGGCCACCGGCCACGGGTACTGGCTGGTTGCTTCCGACGGGGGCCTGTTCTCGTTCGGCGACGCTGGTTTCCACGGGTCCATGGCTGGCACCCGCCTCAACAGCCCCATCGTGGGCATCACGGCCGGGACCGGGGGCGACGGCTACCGCCTGGTCGCCGGCGACGGCGGCATCTTCTCCTTCTCCGCGCCCTTCTACGGGAGCTTGGGGGCGGCCCGGTCCTCAGCGCCCATCACGTCCATGGCCGCCAGCGTCGACGGCGGTGGCTACTACCTGCTCGATGCGGCCGGTCACGTTTATGCCTACGGCGACGCTCCTTATCTCGGCAACGTCGTCCCCGGGCCTCCGCCCGGTGCCCCACATTGAGCGTTACGGCCCGGTCCGAGTAGGTTTCCCGGGGTGATCAGGGTCGGGGTCGTCGGGGACTACGACCCTGGGAACGAGACCCACCAAGCGACCGACGCCGCCTTCGTCCATGCCTCGGCCGCCCTGGGCGTGCCGGCCATGGTCACCTGGACCGGCACCGACCAGCTCGCCGGCGGCGCCACCCACCTCCTCGAGCACTTCGACTGCCTACTTATCGCACCGGCCAGCCCCTACGTCAGTACCGAAGGCGCCCTCGCCGCCATCCGTTATGCACGGGAGGCCGACATCCCCGTCCTCGGCACCTGCGGCGGGTTCCAGCACATGGTCCTGGAGGTGGCTCGCGACCTGCTCGGGTACCGCGACGCGGGCCACGCCGAGCTCGACCCCGAAGGCGAGCGCCTGGTCATAGCCCCCCTGTCGTGTTCGTTGAAGGGACAGGCGATGCCCGTGACCCTGGTCGAAGGGTCCGTCGTCGCCGCCGCCTACGGGCGGGAGCAGACCACCGAGCGCTACTACTGCGACTTCGGGCTCAACCCAGCCTACGTGGACGACCTCGCCGGCGCCGGACTTGTGGTCAGCGGCACCGGCCCCGAGGGCGAGCCCAGGGTCGTCGAACTGCCGGGCCACCGGTTTTTTGTGGGCACTCTCTTCGTTCCTCAGAGCCTGAGCAGCCCCGCCTCGCCCGCACCGCTGGTAACGGCCCTTCTGGCCGCCACCAACCGATGAACTGCCCCTGGGAGGCCGCACCATGAGCTCCGGAACTGCCAGCGGCCCGGGATGGCCGCAAAAGCCGTGGGTGGGGGTCAACTTCTGGTCGCGCCAGGGCGGCCCCCGCATGTGGGCCCGCTACGACCGGGACGTGGTCCGCCAGGAACTTGAGGTGCTGGCCGAGCACGGCTGCACGCTGACACGGTCGTTTTGCTACTGGCCCGACTTCGTCCCCCGCCCCGAAGTCCTCGACGAGGACGTCATGGACCGCTTCGTCGATTTTCTCGACCTGCACCAGCAGGCGGGCCTGGGCACCATCCCCACCTTCATCGTCGGCCACATGTCGGGCGCCAACTGGGACCCCGCATGGCGGGGCGACCGGGACCTGTACCGCGACGTGTGGTTGGTGGCCCAGCAAGCGTGGTACGTCGCCGAAGTCGCCCGCCGGACGGCCGGGCACCCGGCCGTCGTGGCTTGGCTGCTGACCAACGAGATGCCCATCTACGGGCGGGACGGGGACCAAGAGTCGGTCACGTCCTGGGCCCGCCTACTCGTCCAGGCCTTGCGTTCGGCCGGTGCCCGCCAACCCGTCAGCGTGGGCGACGGAGCCTGGGGGACCGAGACCAGCGGTAACGACAATGGGTTTTCGCTGCGCCGGCTGGCCCCCCTGGTGGACTTCATCGGGCCCCACACCTACCCGATGTCCGATGACCCGGTCCGCCAGATGATGGCGCCTGCCTTCCACTGTGAGCTGTGCGGTTCTTTCGGCAAGCCCGTCATCCTGGAGGAGTTCGGGCTCTCGTCGGACTTCGTCTCGCCCGACAACGCCGCCCACTACTACCGCCAGGTGCTGCATTCGAGCCTCCTGGCCGGCGCTCGGGGCTGGCTGGCCTGGAACAACTGCGACTATGACAACCTGGCCGAGCAGGAGCCGTACAGCCATCACGCCTTCGAAATGCATTTCGGCGTCACCGACTCGGCCGGGCGTCCCAAGCCTCAGCTCGACGAGCTGGCTCGGTTCTCCGCCCTGGTCCACGAGCTGACCGCGGCGGGTTGGCAGCGCGTAGGTGGCGAGGTGGCGCTCTGGGCCCCCGAGCTGTTCGAGCACGACGAGCCGTCCTGGTCGTACATCCACCGGGCCGACATCCACCCCAACATGTACCAGTCGTACATCGCTGCCCGGGAAGCCGACCTACCCGTAGCCGTGGTCCGCGAGCGCGACATGGTCGTCGACGGGGGCCCTCCGGCCCCGGCCAAGCTCTACCTGCTCCCTTGCGCCAAGCTCGTCACCGCTCCGGGGATGAAGCTGGCGATGCGGCTGGCCGAAGACGGCGCCATCGTGTTCGCCTCCTATTTCGCCGGCAGCCAGCCCGGCCAACGCGGCCCCTGGATGCCCTGGCTGGAACCGGCCTTCGGCGTCAGGCACCACCTTCGCTACGGCCTGGCCGACCCTATCGAGGACGCCGAGGTCACCTTCGAGATGGTCGCCGACCTGGGCGAGCTGGTGACCGGCACCACCCTCAGCTTCCCTGTCGGCGGCAGTGCCAATGCCCGCGCCTACCTGCCGGCGGAGCCGGACGGTGCCCAAGTACTGGCCGTCGACGGCCATGGCCGCCCGGCCCTGTTGCGCCACCAGACGGGCAAAGGGGCCATGGTGCTGTGCACCTACCCCATAGAGCACATGGCCAGCGAACGGCCCCGGGCCAACCCGGAGGCGACCTGGCGGCTGTACTCGGCCCTGGCCACCGAGGCCGGTGTGAGCCGGCCCCTGCGGGCCGCAGACCCGAGGGTGAGCCTGGGGAGGCTCAAGGTCGGGGAAACAGACGCCTTCGTGGCCCTCAACCTCTCCCCCGACAATGTGAGCGTCGACCTGCTGAGCGACGGCCGGTCCATCCTCTCGGCCCAGGGCGCCACCGTCACCCGCCTGGCCCTGGCGCCCTACGAGGTCGCCGTGCTCTACCTGGACGGCACCGTCCGCTAAGGCGGGCCCCTCCTGCGGCCTCAGCCCTTCAGGTCGTCCAGGAGGCCGAGAAGCTCGTCGGCGGTCATGCTCCCGGGGGCGACCCGCTCGTGCGCCATACGGTTGGCCGTGTCCTGCAACAGGACATTTACCGGGGTGGGCACCCCGTGGAGGCGTCCCAGCAGGACGATCTCCCCGTTTAGGTAATCGGACTCGATCGTCCGCTGGCCCCGGGCCAGGCTCTGCCACGACGAACTACCGCCCCGGGGGTAGCCGCTGACGTCGTCGCCCGGGTTCAGCCGGTTACCCCGCCGTGCCCGGTCCTCGTCCACGGTGACGTGCTCGATCCCAGCCGCCTTCAGGCAGGCCTCCCCTTCGTCCCACGCCAATTGCGCCAGGCGGGTGTCCCGGTGGCCCGGCCCGCAAATGGCGTCGACGGCATTGCCGAGGTTCCGCAGCAGCTTGGTGTACTTCCAGCGCATGATGTCGGGCCGGACGACCGACTCTATGGTGCTCTCGGACAATGCCACCGCTACCTGGTCGGCGACGCTGTCAACACCTGACGGGTAACGGCCGATGTCGAGCAGCGCGGTTATCGGCGACGAGCTCGCCACCACGACCCCGGGCTCGAGGTGGCTGGCGGGGCACATGACGCAGATGCCGTAGACGTGGGGGAAGCGGCGCAGGGCCGTGGGCTCGTTGGCCACGCCGTTTTGCACGCAGACGACTGCGACCGACTTCGGGGCTGAAGCGCTCAACTGGCGCAGGGCCACGTCGGTGTCCTGGCTCTTCACGGCCAGGAGGACCACGTCGTCCTCCCGCCAGTCG
>Ga0181517_10001643_pt1 | contig 24230 bp, 19 predicted proteins | sample PEATcosm2014_Bin_31_FD_119748 | JGI IMG/M metagenome (GOLD analysis project Ga0181517, IMG submission 119748) | Peatland microbial communities from MTU Mesocosm Facility, Houghton, MI, USA - PEATcosm2014_Bin01_30_metaG | ecosystem: Environmental > Terrestrial > Soil > Wetlands > Peat | place... | reverse complement strand
TGCGGCGCCGATATCCGCGAGATCAATACCCTGCGCAAGCACCTCTCTCGCATCAAAGGCGGCCAACTGGCGCGCATGGCTGCGCCTGCCACCGTGGAAGCGCTACTGCTGAGCGATGTGATTGGCGACGACCTGAGCGTGATCGGCTCCGGCCCGACCGCGCCGGACGGATCGACATTTGCCGATTGCGCGGCCATTGTCGACCGCTACGGCCTGCGGCCCGAGGATTTGTTCGTCGACGCGCTGACCTTCACGATCGGCTCGGGCGATCCGACGCTGAAGACCGCAGCCCTGGAAACGCTCGCCGCGATTCGGCGGATCAAAGCGGAAATCCCGGGCGTGCATTGCCTGCTGGGGCTCTCGAACGTCAGCTTTGGACTGTCGCTGAAGAGCCGGCGCGTGTTGAATTCGGTGTTCCTCGATCTCGCGCTCCGGGCGGGCCTCGATGCCGCGATTCTCAATCCGAAGCACATCGTGCCGCTGGCGCAACTCGACGAAACCGACGTGCGCCGCGCGCTCGACCTGATCGAGAACCGGCCGGTCGACGGCGGCGATCCGCTTGAAGCGTTCCTCAATCACTTCGCCGGCCGGCCCGACCTCGAAAGCGACGAAAAGATCGCCGAATTGCCGCCCGACCAGGCCGTCTTCGAGGGCATCGTCGCCGGCAAAACGCCGCTGATTTTGCGGAACCTCGAACCGCTGCTGGTGGAACGTTCGGCCGAAAGCATCCTCAACGACCTGCTCGTGCCGGCGATGAAAAAGGTCGGCGAACTGTTCGGCGCCGGCCGCATGCAGTTGCCCTTCGTGCTCAAGAGCGCCGAGGCGATGAAGCGGACCGTCGATGTTTTGCGCCCGCATTTCGTCGCCGCCGACGGCGGCCGCCAAGCGAAGCGGCTGCTGCTGGCGACGGTGCGCGGCGATGTGCACGACATCGGCAAGAACCTGGTGGACATCATCGTCGGCAACAACGGTTTTGGCATCGTCAACCTCGGCACGAAGGTTCCGGTCGACACCATTGTCGCCGAGGCGCGCGCGCAGCGGGCCGACGTCATCGGCATGTCCGGCCTGCTGGTCAGTTCGGCGATGATCATGGCGGAAAACCTCCGCGCGATGACCGACCTAGACGTGCGCCTGCCGGTGCTGGTCGGCGGCGCCGCGTTGACGCCCGAGTACGTGCGCGACGTGCTCAAGCCGGCCTACCCGCGCGGCTCGGTGACGTACTGCGCCGACGCCTTCGCCGGCCTGAAGGCGATGCAGGAAATCGCCGCCGGCCGCACGCCCGCCGACCCGCCGGCGCCGCGCGCCAGCACAATGCCGCGCGACGCCCTGCCCCCCGGGCCGATGATTGTCGAGAAAATTGCGCCGCCAACGCCGCCGTTCTGGGGCGATCGCCTCGTGCGCAACGTCAATCTCGATTCGGTGCTGTCGTACATCAACAAGGTCGTGCTCTTCCGCGGGCGCTGGGGCTACCGGCGCGGCGAGCTGCCGAAAGACGATTTCTTCCGCGTCATGCGCGACGAGGTGCGGCCGAAATATCGCCAGATCTTGCAGGTGGTCAAGGGTGAGAAACTCTTCGTGCCGCAGTTCGCCTACGGTTATTACCGGGCCCGCGGCGAAGGCGACGCGATCGTCGTCGAGCGCGACGGCCGGTCGTGGCGGTTCGAGTTTCCGCGACGGGCGGCCGAACCGCGCATCTGCCTCGCCGATTTCGTTCGCCCCGACGGCGACGTGGTCGGCTTCTTCGTCGCGACGCTCGGCGGCGCCGCCGCGGCGGGCGAACAGGAAATCTTCCGCCGGCACGAGTTCCTCGACTACTATTTGCTGCACGGCCTCGCGGTCGAAGCCACGGACGCGCTGGCCGAGTACGCGCACGAAATTATGCGCCGCGAATTGGGCGTCGGCGAAGACCACCGCCTCGATTGGCAGGAACTGGTCACGCAGAAATACCGCGGCAGCCGTTACGGCTTCGGCTACCCGGCCTGCCCCGATCTGGCGGCGCATCGGGCCGTGTTCGAATTGCTGCAGCCCCAGCGCCTGGGCGTGACGCTGGCGGAAGCGGACCAAATGGTCCCCGAATTCACGACCGCGGCGATCGTGCTGCACCACCCGCAAGCGAAGTACTTCGCCGTCTGACGCCCTTTGAGACGGAAGCCAACTGCGTTATCCTGCCTGAAACCGGCCTTGGACGACGACTATGACCACGACGGCGGAAATATCTGACGCGCCCGATCCCGTCGCGGCGGGCAAAAAACATCGAGCGTCGGATATCCTGATCCTGATTCTCCTGGCGGCGACGCTGTTCGGCGCGGGGTTGCTGCTCGGCTGGCGTAACCAGCGACCGGTGGCGTCGTTTCCTTACCGGAATTGCCGCTACGAAGATCACGTGCTGTCCGCCGTCGGCTATTTCGAGGCCCTGGGCTTTGGGTCTTCGTTTTTTCTGCCGTACAGCACGCCGACCGACTATTACGCGCCAACCAGCCACTCGGTGTACAAGCACATTCCGCCGTTCAGCGAGGTGTTCTTCGGCGTCGTACACGCGCTGCTGGGCGTGAACACCGTGCGCGGGCTGCGCTGGTTTTCGATCGTGCTGAACCTCGCGGCGCTGGCGGCGCTGTTCCAGGCGATGGCGTTGCTGAAAAACCGGGCGTTCGGTTTGCTGGTCGTGTGGGCGGTCGTCGCCCAGCCGCTGTTTTGGATGCGCGCCCACGGCTTGTATGAGTACGCCTTCGGCCTGCCCCACCAGGCGCTGCTGCTGCTGGGCTTGGCGCTCTACGCCCGCACGCAACGGAAGGCCGGGCTGGCGCTGGCGTTCGCCGGCGCGTTTTGGCAGGGCTTGTGCGCCATGGTTTATCAATTGGAAACGTATTTCATCGTGCTCGGTTTCATGGTTTTCGCCACGCCGCGGGAACGCCGCCGGTATTTTCTGGTCGCGCTGGCGGGGCCGCTGGCGTTCGCCGCACACCTGCTGCAAATCGCGCTGTGGTACGGCTCGACGATTGAGGCCGGCCGCGATTTGTTCGACTCCTACCTGCAACGGTCCATGGCCGCCGGCCCGATCGCCCAGCCGACCGACGCCCTCTTTCAATATCACAATTTCGGCGCCTACCTCGCCGACGCCGCGCAACTCGCCGCCGAACGCGCGGCGGGCGGGACGGGGCCGGCGCTCCTGGCGTTGGCGCTGACCTTCGGGACGCTCGGCGCGGCGGCCGCGCGGAAATACGCGACGCAGGCGCGCACGGCGCTGGCTTGGCTTGGTTCGCTATTTGTCGGTTCCGCGCTCTGGTTCCTGGCGATGCCGGAACAGGTGGCCTTTGATCCGAGTCCCGCGTTGTTCAGCTTGTCGCTCGGCGTGGCGTTGTCGGTCGCCGTGCCGCTTTACGCGTTCGGCGCCTGGTGCCGCGTGGTCGTGCGGCGCCGCAAATTCTGGGCCGCGCCGGCGGCGCTGGCGTTTGGCGCGGCGGTCGCGGCGGTCTGCTGGATGCGGCTGCCCGGCCTGGCGGCGTACGCCCGGGGCGAGATCGCGACGGCGAAGTCCTTCGTCCTGCTGGACGGTCGCGAACCGCCCCCGCTGTGGTGGGTCGCGCAGTCGGACGGCTTGGTCGGACCGGCGTGGGAAACGGCGATCGGCGTCCGGGATCTCGGGCCGGGGAAATTACGCCGCGCGGCTTGCGACGCCCGCGCCACGCCGGCCTGCCGCGAGCCGATTCAGGGCCTGCGGTTGCAACACTGGCACGACATCTTGCCGCGCGCGGCGACGATCGCGATGACCTGCGCCAAGCCGGGCGACACCCGCGTCGCGCTGTATCAACTCGGCGAGGACGACGTGAACGGCCGGTTGCTGGCCGAGGCGGCCATGCCGCATTTCACCGGCGGGCGCATTGTGCTGCCGGCGGCGCCGCGCGCGCCGGGGCGTGTTTTTCGCATCGAGATCGGCCCGGCGGCGTGCGATTCCTACGTGATCGAATCGGCGATGTTGCAATGAGCGCAAGAGGCCGCCAAATCGGACCCGGCGCCGACTTGAAAAAGGCCGATCTGCGCGGCGCGGAGCTGGCCGGCGCGGATTTGTCCGGCGCTGATCTGCGCGGGGCCGATCTGACCGGCGCCGATCTGACCGGCGCGAACCTGTCGCGCGCCCGGGCTGCCGGCGCTAACTTCACCGGCGCCAAGCTCGCGCGCCTTGCCGCCGCCGGGGCCGATTTCGGCAAGGCGAATTTCGCCGAGACCGATTTGACCGGCGCGGATTTGTCCGGCGCCATTCTCTACGGCGCGCGGTTTTTCGGCGCGAACCTGAGTGCCTCCGCGCTTGCCGGGGCCAACGCGGAATTTGCAATTTTTAGCGATGTCGATTTGACCGCCGCCGACCTGCGCGGCGCGAATTTTCAGCGTTGCCGCGCCGCCGGCGTGCGCGCGGCGCAGGCGCGCGGCGAGGCCGCGGATTTCTCGCGGGCGACGCTACGCGACGTCGATTTTTCCGGAGCGGATCTCCGCCGGGCGCGATTTCTGGCGGCGGACCTGGCCGTCGCGAAATTCGACGGCGCCGATCTTTCGGGCGCGACATTGAACGGCTCGGCGCGCGCGAACGTCAGCTTCGTCGGCGCGGTCATGGCGGGCGCATCGGCGCATTTCGTCGCGGGATATCCGGTGGAACTGCTCGCCGATCTCCGGCGGCGCGGCGCCGCTGTCGACGCCCTCGCAGCGCGGCGCTTGCTGCGGCTGCTCCGCCGCAGCCCGGCCGCGAAGCTCGTCGCCGCGGCCGTGGTCGCCACCCTCGCGCTCGGGCTGCGCCTTTATTTTGCGGACCCGCATCATTGGTCGGACGCGGCGCTGCAGCGGCGCGCCGCCGCGGAACTGCGGCTGGGCCGCTACGACCGCGCGGTCCGCTTTTACGAGCTGATTCTCCAGGAGCCGGGTCTCGATCGCAACGGCGCGTCCGACGCGCGGCTGGCGATCGCCGGCGCGTTGGCGCAGGAGGGCCGCACGGCCCAGGCGCTGGAAAGCTACCGCGCCATCGTGACGGACTACGCCGGCCGCGCGCAGGCCACGGCCGCCTTGGCCGCGATGCTGGGCCTGCATTTGCAAAACGGGGACGGCGCGGCGGCGCGCGAGATCATCGACGAAATGCGGCGGACGGGAACGCTCGCGGCCGAACTCGGCCTGGCGGAGGCGCTGCGGGCGGCCGGCCGCAAAGAAGAGGCGGCGGCGCAATACCTGTCGGCGTTCGGAAAATACCGCGCGCCGCACGATGCCGCCGGCCAGGCGTTGGTCGAGGCGGTGACGTTGTTGTGCGAACTGGACCGCCTGGAAGACGCGGAAGCGACGCTCGCCCAGCTGGAACAATTCGATTCGTCAGCCGCCGATTTAGCGCGGCGCGCCGCGGCGGAAATGTCGCTCGGCGGTCTGCTGCGCAAGCGCGGCGCGTTCGAGCGCGCGGAGCAGGTTTTCCGCCGCGTTTACGACGAACGGCGGGATGCGGCGCAAACCGCCCGCGCGGGCCTGTCGCTGATCGAGCTTTACCAGGCGCAGGGAAAATTCGCGGAAGCCGAGGCGCAGCTCGCCGACCTGCGCCGGCGCGGCCCGAACAAACAGGAGCGCGGCGAAGTGGCGCTGCGGCAGGCGCAATTGTACGAGGCCCAGGGCCGGACCGATCTCGCCGAGCCGATCTACCGCGAACTGTACGACAACGGGGATCGGGCGCGGATGTTCGACGCCGGGATGGCGCTGGCCGAGATGTGCGCCAAGAGGGAACAGTTCGCGGCCGCCGAAAAAATTCTGGCCAAAATGGAATCCCGTTTTGGCGCGACCGCGGGCGCCGACGATCGCGCGCGCGCCGGCCAGATTTCGCAGAATCGGCGCGAATTCGACGATGCCGACCGCGAGCGCCGCCTGCGCCTCGCGCAGCAGCAGCGCCGCGATGCGGAGGCCATCCAACTCAGCCGCCTCCGCCGGGCGCAGCAACAGCGCCATGACGACGAGGAACTCCAACTGCGCCGCATCCGCGTGGCGCAGCAGCAGCGCCGCAACGAAGAGGCGATCCAACTGCGGCGCGTCCGTATATTGCAGCAGCAGCGCGACTTCCCGCAGGCGCTGGCGCAACTCGAGGCGCTCGCGCCCGCGTTGACCGATCCCGACATTCGCGGCGAGGCCGATCTTTTGTTCATCGACCTATATCGCGCGGTCGGCAACCTCGCCGGCGCCGAGGCCGCCGTCGGCCGCGTGCAACAACGCGGCGGCGAACAATCCGCACATGCCCGCATAGCGCTGGCGCAGTTCTATTCGGTGAAGGGCCTTGGCGACAAGGCGGAAGCAATCTACCGCGACCTTATTGCCGAGGCGCCCGACGCCGCCGCGACCCTGCAGGCAAAGGTCGATCTCGCGGGCTTGTACCGCGGCGCTCGGGATTACGTCGAGTCCGAGGCGCTCTATCGCGAGTTGTTCGCCCTGCCGGGCGACGCCTGGGTGAACTTCCACATCGGCCTTTCGTTCGCCAACCTGCTCACCGAGGAGAAAAAATACCCTGAGGCCAACAGGGTGCTGCAACAAATGCGCGCGCGCGGGACGGCGGGCGAATCCGAACGCGCCGGGATCGCCCTCGCCCAAGCGAAACTGCTGAGCGAGTTGAAAAAATTCGCCGAGGCGATCGCGCTGTTGGAAAAGGAACTGCCGTCGATCAACGACCCGGGGCAACTTCACGACACCCAGCAAATGCTCGCCGACTTGCGGGCCCAAAGCTCACGCCGGTGACGCCGATCGCGGAGCGGTTGGGCATCGCGCAATCCGCGGGACGCGTCAGAGCAGTCGTACAGGTCGGACGCGTCTGACAATTCCTCGCCGATGAGCGACCACGCGCCCGACTTTTTCCTTTTTCCTTGCGCCGGCGTCTGCCTTCTGGCAGACGCCCGGCGATTGCGCTATCCTGCGCCGAACCGACGGCGGATAGGGAAATGCCGAGAACCGATTTTTCCGAACTGCTCCGCGAGCGCTTGGTCGTCTTCGACGGCGCCATGGGCACCGAATTGTACCAGCGGCACCAGTTCGTCAACGTTTGTTACGAACAGCTTTGCCTCACGCAACCCGACCTGGTCAAGGAAATCCACCGCGCCAATCGCCGGGCCGGCGCCGATGTGTTGACCACCAACAGCTTCGGCGCCAATCGTCGCAAGCTCGGCGGGTTTCTGCTGGCCGACCAGGTGTTCGCAATCAACAAGGCGGCGGCCGTCGTGGCGCGCGACGTCGCCGGCGACGACCTTTACGTCGCGGGCAGCGTCGGGCCGCTCGATGCGCGCATCGGCGCGGGCGGCCTCCCCGAGAGCCAGGCGGTCGAGATTTTCGCGGAGAGCATTCGCGGACTGCAGGCGGGCGGCGTCGACTTCATCATTTTCGAGACGTTTGGCCGGCGCGAAGACATGCTGGCGGCGATTCGCGCGGCGGCCGCCTGCGGCGCGCCGTACATCCCGAGCATGGCGATCGGCGAACTGGGCATCACGCGGCACGGCGAAACGATCGAGATGTTTTACGCGCCCTACCCGGCCGACTTGCCGCCGCCGCTGGCGCTCGGCTTCAACTGCGGCGTCGGGCCGGCCGAGTGGCTCGAACGGTTGGAGAATTTCGTGCCGAGCGCGCCGTTCCCCGTGCTCGTGCAGCCGAACGCCGGCCTGCCCAAGTTGGTCAACGACCGCATGATCTACATGACCAGCCCCGAATATTTCCAGACCTACGGCCTGCACTTCGCGCAGATCGGCGCCCGCGCGCTCGGCGGCTGCTGCGGCGCCGGTCCGCAGCACATCGCCCAACTCGCGGCCGGCGTGAAGACGTTGCACAAGAAACGCATCGAGGTGCACGAACTCGCCGGGGAAAAGACCGTGTTGGTCGACCCCTGCCCGACCGAGCAGAAATCGCGTTTCGCCTGGAAGCTGGCGCGCCGGCAGTGGACCACTTCGATCGAGATCGTCCCGCCGCTCGGCTACGACATGACCAAAACGCTCGAACGCGCCCGCGCCTGCCAGATTCAAGGCGTGGATGCGATCAACGTGCCCGACGGGCCCCGCGCCAGTTCGCGCGTCAGCCCGTTGATCGCCGCAATGACGATTCAGCAGAAGGCCGGCGTCGAGGCCGTGCTGCACCTGACCTGCCGCGACCGCAACATCATCGGCATGCAATCCGACCTGCTCGGCTGCGCCGCCGCCGGGGTCAACAACATTCTGATCATCACCGGCGACCCGCCGAAACTCGGCGATTATCCGTTCGCGACGGCGGTCTTCGATCTCGACGCGATCGGCTTCACGCGCATCGCCGGCCGGCTCAACCGCGGCGTCGACATCGGCGGCCACGCCGTCGCGCCGGCGACGTGTTTCTGCATTGGCGTCGGTGCCGACCCCTCGCATCTCGATCAGGAGCGCGAGGTCGACCGCTTCCATCAAAAGGTGGAGGCCGGGGCGGAATTTGCGATCACGCAGCCGGTCTTCGACGCCGAGGTGCTGGCGCGGTTTCTCGAACGCGTGGAAAAGCTCAATATCCCAATTCTCGCCGGGATCTGGCCGCTGGCCAGCCTGCGCAACGCGGAATTTCTCAACAACGAGGTGCCTGGCGTCAAAGTGCCCGACTGGATCATCCGGCGCATGGGCGCCGCCTCGACGAGCAAAGAGGCGGCGCGCGACGAGGGCATCGCCATCGCCCGCGAGCTGCGCGACGCCGTGCGGCAAAAGGTGACCGGGGTGCAGGTCAGCGCGCCATTCGGGAACGTGCAAACGGCCCTCGCGGTTCTCGAAGCATGAGGATGAGGAGGACGGGTTTTATCCACAGATTACACAGATTACACAGATGATGTTTTGCAGGATTCTAATATTTCATCTTAATTCATCATCTGTGTAATCTGTGTAATCTGTGGATAGACAAAAACTCTGCGGATTCAGAAACATCGAGGCGGTCATGCCAGAAAAATACGTTTGCACGAATTGCGGCTTCATTTACGATCCGGCGGTCGGCGATCCGGCGCGCGGTTTCCCGCCCGGCACGCCGTTCGAGGAACTGCCCGACGACTGGACCTGTCCGATCTGCTACGCCGACAAGCGCGCCTTCGACCGCCTGTAGCGCGGGCCTTTCGCGAACGCGCCGCGCATGAAAAAATCCACGCTGCTGCTGCTCCTGGCCTTCAATATCATCTGGGGCGGCACCTACGCCGCGACCAAATCGCTCATGCAGCACGCGCCGTATTTTCTCGTCACCGCGACGCGCTTTTTCATCGCCGCCGTGCCGCTGCTGCTGTACGTCGCCCGCCGCTACGGCCTGCGCATGGACCGGCGCGACGCCCTGCGTTGCGCGCTCATCGGCGTGGCGACGTTCACGTTGAGCCCGGCGCTGATGTACGCCGGCGTGGCGCGCGGCCGCGCCGCCGACGCCGCCATCCTGACCGCGACCGAGCCGCTGCTGATCTCGGTCGGCGCCTATCTTTATTTGCGGGAGCGCCTCGCGCCGCGCACGCTGGCGGCGCTCGCGGTCGCCTTCGGCGGCGCCGCGCTGCTGTCGGAATTCTGGCGCGCGCAGGGCGGCGCGCGGCCGTTGTCGGTCGCGTTGATCGCGCTCGCCGTTTGCTGCGAAGCGGTCTACTCGGTGCTCGGCAAGGAAGTGCTGCGCCGCCACCCGCCGCTCAAGGCGATCGCCGCCTCGTTGGCTTTTGGTTCGGCCGTCAATCTCATTGTGGTGTTCGCCGCCGGCTGGCCGCGGCGTCTCGCCGGCTTCACCGGGCGCGATTGGCTGGTCCTGGTCGGCTATCTCTCGCTGCTGTGCACGATTATTGGCTATTCGGTCTGGAACCTGTCGCTGCAGGCCAACGCCGCTGCGAGCGTCGCCATCACGATTTTCGTGCAGCCGGTCGGCGGCCTTTTCCTGTCGTGGTGGTGGGTGAACGAAACGCCGGCCATCGGCCAACTGCTCGGCGCCGCGACGATCCTTGCCGCGGTCGCCGTCGCGACGCTCGGGCGGTCGCCGAATCCCGCCGCCGCGCCGCCGACCGGGCCGACGGTGTGAAGGGAATTGCGGATTGCGGATTGCGGATTGCGGATTGCGGAACCCCGGTCCCCAATCCCCAGTCCCCAGTTCCCAATCCCCAATCCCGATTCTCGGTTATTTGACAGACGCAGCGTCGCCCTTACATTTGGCCGAACATCATGGGGCGTTCGGTGATGCCTTCGCAAATCTACACTCGCGGCGGCGACCGCGGCGAAACGTCGCTGGTCGACGGTTCGCGCACGCCAAAAGATTCCACGCGCGTCGAGGCCTACGGCGCGGTCGACGAGGCCAATTCCTGGATCGGCGCGGCCCGGGCGGCGACGGACGAACCTCTCTTGCAGGACGTGCTGGCGTTCGCGCAGCATCGATTTTTCAATTGTTCTTCGAATCTGGCGACGCCCGCCGGCGCGGCCGTTCAGCCGCCGCGGATCGCCGAGGAAGATGTGACATTTCTCGAACGCGCGATCGACCGCTTCGAGGCGTCGACCGGCGCGCTGCATCGCTTCATCGTGCCCGGCGGCGGCCCGGCCGCGGGCTTCTTGCATGTGGCGCGCACCGTCTGCCGCCGCGCCGAACGCGCGCTCGTCCGGCTGGCCCGCGAGGCGCCGGTCGATCCGCTGGTGCAGAAGTTCATCAACCGCAGCAGCGACCTGCTGTTCGCGGCGGCCCGCTACGCCAACTTCGCCGAGGGGCGCGCCGACGTGTTCTGGGATCCGGCCGCGCCCCCGCCGTCGCTCGCCGATAAGACGCCGTAGAGCGCGCGTCGTCCCCGTCCGCGCCATTGGACAGGCTCCGGCATGCGGGCTACATTCACGCGGCGAAAGGAGCCGCTGGAAACGATGACCGACAACATGAATCAACGCTACGAAGAACTCAAATCTCATCTGCGCACGCTCGGCAGCGTCGTGATCGGCCTCTCCGGCGGCGTCGACAGCGCTCTGCTTGCCGCGGCGGCATACGACGCGCTCGGCCGCGAGGCGCTGGCCGTCAGCGGGCATTCGGCGACGCACCCGGAGAGCGAACTGGCCGACGCCAAGGCGTTGGCGGCGGCGCTCGGCATTCGTCATTTCGTCATCGACACGACGGAAATGGACGACCCGGATTTTGCCGCGAATGGACCGCGCCGCTGCTATTTTTGCAAAAAACACCTTTTCGGCGAGATGTGGCGGATCGCCCGCGACGAAGGTCTAGCCTACGTGATCGAGGGCAGCAACCGGGACGACTTGTCCGATTACCGGCCGGGCATGGACGCGCTGCGCGAATTGGGCGTCCGCTCGCCCTTCGTCGAACTGAACATCGGCAAAGACGAAATTCGCGCCCTGGCGCACGAACGCGGCCTGACGGTTTGGGACAAACCGGCGGCGGCGTGCCTGGCGTCGCGCGTGCCGTATGGCGAAATTATCGACGAGGCCAAGCTCGACCGCATCGAAAAAGCCGAAGACGCCATGCGCGCGCTCGGCTTCCGCTTGGCGCGGGCCCGCGATCACGGCGACCTCGTGCGGCTCGAAATCGATCCGGCGCTGTTCGACCGGCTGACGGACGCGTCATTGCGCGCCCGGATCGTGCAGGCGATGAAAGACGCCGGCTATCGCTATGTGTCGCTCGACTTGCAGGGCTACCGCCGCGGGGCGATGAACGAGACGTTGAACGACTAGGCCCGCCTCGCGCGCCGTTTACTGACGGACGCAGCGCGCGAAATAATTGGCGTCGTCGGTGCTGTAATAGGTGACATTGCCGTCGCTGAAATCGACCAGCCAGGCGCTGGCGGACAAATCGGCGACCGCCGAGTTCGACCAGAACTGATCGCACGGACCCGGCAATTCCGCGGGTCCGTAACAGCCGCCGTTCGGACCTTGCCCGTCCTGGCAGGCCGAGCATGCCGCATTTTGGCACGTGGAATTCGCGCAGGAGTCAGTGACGTCGCAGGCGCCGCCGGTCGCCGTCCCGGCGCAGCCGCGGATCAGGGTGCGCAATTGCGAGACGGTCGGCAGGGTCCAACCGCCCCCGGCCAGCGTCAAATTTGCGCAATAGGTCGCCGCGTCGGTCCAGTCCACATATTGCGTCGCGGGCGTCACTTGCCAGGTCAGGCCCGAGGATGGGTCTTTCCACGTCCCGCCGGCCGTCGTGTCGTCGTCGGCCGCATCGTCGTCGGCCGGGCTGTGATCGTCATCGTCGTCGCTGGCGTCGTTGTCGTCGTCGCCGCCGGCATCGTCATCGCCGCTCTCGCTCGACGAGCAGGAAAGCACCAGCAACGCGCCCAGCAGCGCCAAAGCCAAAAATGCCCATACGACTCGCATCTTCATGTCGCGCTCCTTTGCCAACGAAGCAAACGCCTGCGTTCGCTTCTTCAGGCCACTTATCGCTCATTCATTGCGCCGTCGACATCATACCATTAACGGTGCCAGCTTTTTCCAGACGGCTTCCATTCCCTCACGTTTTTCGGCCGCGGTGATCAGCGCTTCGGCCGGATCGATTCCCGCGTCGCGGCAGACCTGGGCGATTTGCGCGCGGCGGGCGTTGCCCTTCAATTTGTCGGCCTTGGTGAACACGAGCACGCATGGGCGCTCATAGGCGTGCAGAAACTCGATGAGCTGGCGGTCCATTTCGCCGAGGCCGCGGCGCAGATCGACCAGCACGAGCACGCACCGCAAATTCTCGCGGCCGCGCAAATATTCGGAGATCAGTTCATCCCACGAGCGGCGCTGCTCTTGCGACACCTTCGCGTAGCCGTAGCCGGGCAGATCGACGGCCAGGAATTTTTCGTCGACGTCGAAAAAATTGATCAGACGCGTCTTGCCCGGCGTCTGGCTGACCTTCGCCACTTTGCCGACGCCGAGCAGGGCGTTGAGCAGCGTGCTTTTGCCGACGTTGCTGCGGCCGGCGAAGGCGATCTCGGGCCGGTTCGCCGGCGGATAATCGCGCGGCTGGGCGGCGCTGACGAGGTAGCGGACGACGCGGACCTTCACGAGGTCAACCGCCCGACGCGTAGGCGTGCAGACCGCTGAGCAGCAGGTTGACGCCGAGGTAGGTGAAGATCACGGATAAAAAGCCGACGATCGCGATCAGGTTGCTGCGCCGGCCGGTCCAGCCCACGGTCAGCCGCGTGTGCAGATACAGCAGGTAAATGATCCACGTCACGAGGCTGGCGGTTTCTTTCGGGTCCCAACCCCAGGGCCGGCCCCACGCTTTGTTGGCCCAGACCGCGCCGGTGACGATGACCAGCGTCATCAACGGAAAGCCGACCATGACCGCCTTGTAGCCGAGCCGGTCCAGCGCGTCGGCGGCGGGGAGGGCCGCCAGCAGTTCGTCGCGCCGCCAATGGAAGACCACCACGAGCAGCACAAACAGCCAGGCGAGCACGAGCAGCGCCAACGAATAGGGGTTCGCCGCGAGGCGGGTGTCGGGCATCTGCGCGGCGCGGAAAAGCAGCCACGCGCCCGTGAAGGTCAGCAAGACGAACAGGGCGAACGTCGCCTGCGCGGCGAACTTGTCGACGCCGCCCTCCGGCCGGCGAAGCGCCGCGACGGCCGCCGCCGCCGTGACCGCGGCGAGGAAGAGGGTCGCCAGCATCAGCGGCCCGGCGCCGGGCACGGCGGTTTTTTCGTACTGGCCTTCCGCGCCGCCGGGCAGCGCGACTTTCATCCAGCCGTCGGGGCTGGCGACGGTCTTGTCCATCGGGAACTCGCCGTCCAGGAGCACGGCCCCGCGCGAGGCGGCGAGCACGGCGAACATCACAAATCCGGCCGCGACCGCGACAAACCACGCCATCCGGACCTTGTCTTTGAACAGGAACAGCACCGCGAAGACGAACGCGGTCAAAAACGCCGCATAGCCGATGCTCGCGACGGCCACGTGGATGTGCAGCCACACCGACTGCAACGCCGGCACAAGCGGCTCGATCTCCTTGTTCGGCGAGAGGCTGGCCAGACCCATCGCCAGGCAGGCCAGCGGCAGCACGAACGCGCCGGCGATCTTGACGCGCCAGCGCACCTCGACGACCAAGTAGACGACGATGATGCCCCACACGAAGAAGACCAGCGACTCGTACATGTTCGTGAACGGCGGATGGCTCCAACCCGCCGCGATCCACCGCAACGCCAACGCGCCGGTCAGCGACGCGCCGGCGAGCACGCCGCAGCCGAAACCCGCCCGCCACGCCGTGTCGCGCCGCGCGCCCAGGTAAATCAAGTAGCCGATCGTGGCCGCGATGAACGCCAGGAACGACAGGTCGAACAACGCCGCGCTGGTCGGCGCCGCCTGGCCGCTGGCCAGCCCGCTGGCGATTTCCCGCAGCAACGCGCCCATCGCTTACCCTTTCGCCGCGGCGGCGGTTTCGTCGAGCCACGCCTTGGCCGCCTCGCGGTTGCGCGACGCGCTGACGGCCAGCGTCGCCTCGCCGCCAGCGATCCGCGCCCAAACCCGCTTGTGCGACGTGTAGAACGCCAGGAACAAGCCCACGAAAAAGACGCCGAAGCCGATGTACAGCAGCCGCACGCCCGGATCGGCGGTCACCATCACGCCCGTGTAGTAGCCCTGCCGCACGCCGACGAACGAAACCGCGTACGGTCCGAGGTTCTGCGCCGGACCTTTCTCGCGCAGCCACGCATCGTACTGGTCGCCGCCGGCGGTCAGCAGCACGTGGACCTCGAGGGTCTCGGCTTCGCGCCGCGCCTGATCGACGATGAAGCCGTCGCGCCGTCCCGGAATGGATTGCACCTGCTGCGCGACGACCGGCAACTCCGTCGTCAGGCCCGGCCCCGTCAGGCGCAGCACGGGAAATTCGTCCTCGCCGTAGCTGGCCTGGTAAAAGTGAAATGCGCCGACGCTGAGCGGATGGTTGACGCGAATCGTCTGCTCGTCGATTTTCTTGCCGTCCTGCCAGACCGAAAGCGTACTGCGGTATTCTTTCGGCCGCTGCGTGCCGGGGTACATTTCCATCGCGAATTTCTCGCACCGCACATCGAACGGCAGGCGCATGAGTTCGTCGTTCTTGGCGGCGAAGACGTTGACGCTGCCGCCCTCGGGCAAGGCGATCTGCCCCTCGACGCCGACCAGCGCCCGCACCAACGCGCCGGCCAGCACGAACAGCAGGCTGCAGTGCACGATGACGACGCCGTAGCGGAACAGCGGCGAATTCTGGGCGAACAGATGCACCGCACCGTTTTTCTCCGTGCGCTGCACGGGGCCGATTGCCGCGAAGCGCCGCTCCAACGCGCCGAGACTCGCCGCCGTCGCCCGGACGCGCGTCGTCAAACCCGCCTTCGTCTCGGTCTCATCGTCGAGGATTTCAGAGGTCGCGGCCACCAGACGGCGCGTGCGCCGAACCGTGCGAATCGTGCACGCCGCGAGGTTGACCATCAGCAAGGCGACGAGAAACAGGAACCAGACGCTGTGGAAAACGTCGAGCAGGCCGGACCGGCTCATCAGCCGCCAAACCGGGTCGGCCATTTTCTCCGCCAGCGCCTGCCGCGGCAGCGAAATGTCGATTTGCGGAACGATCGTGCCCAGCAACACCGCCAGGCCGAGGAAGATCATCGTAAAAACCGTCAGCCGCAACGAGGCCAGCCAGTCGAGCAGTTCTTCGACGAAATCGCCCTTATTTTCCGCCTTTTCGCTTGGCATCGGCTCCCTCAAAATCGACACGCTTGGCTAGCACGCCCGGTCGCGGAGTGTCAAGCGAGCGGGCAGCGAGGTAATGCGGAATGCCGAATGCGGAAGACGGAGCAGTGGGCGCATCATCTCACCCGCTTGAACCCTCATCGACGCGCGTGGCAAGATGAACCGGCGTGGCGTCGCCCGGGCGGCGGCGAAGTGTGCGCGCGAAAGGTTCGATGCAAAAAACGGTGCTCGCGATATTATTGGGCGCGACGTTGGCGGCGGCCGGCATCGTCTGGGCGCGGCCGGAATGGATCGTGCCGGAACTCTCGGTCGGCCGCGACGGCGCGTATTCCTACGACATGAACAACCGCGGCCGGCCCGACGTCGTGGAAATCTGGCGTCACGGTCACTTGGTCATGGTGAAACAGGACACCCGCGGCGGCGGTCGCTTTGACGCAATTACCTATTACAAGGACGACCGGCCGGTGATGTTCGAATACGATCGAAATTACACGGGCGTGATCGATTACCGCACAAGCGTCCTGCCCGACGGCTCGGAACGCACCGAAGTGCTGCAAGACGGCGCCTTCGTCGAATTCCGGCCGCCAAAATCGGCCGCCGCGCCATGACCGCAGACTCGACCGCCGCCGGCCGGCCGAACCCGCCCGCGGGCGGCGCAGCCAAAGCCAACCCGCCCGTCGAACCGCACTGGGAGTCCTTCGAGAAAGAAGTGGTGCGGTTCCGCTTCACGAACCAGCACGTGGTCATCGGCCTGCTGGCCATTCTCGCGCTGGCCGCCTATTTCAGCTTCAAGATGGTCCACACGGTCAACGAAAACGAGCGGTTGCCGCCGCCGCAGTATCTCGCCATGGGCACCATCGTCGCCGAACGCGCGACCGTGCTCGAACAACCGTTGCCGACCTCGACCATCATCGGCGAACTGCCCGAAGGAGCGGTCGCCTTTATCCTGGCCGACCGGCCGCAGGATTGGCGCGAGATTCGCGCCGCGGTCAAGACCGGCCATGGCCGCAAGATCATCGCCGGCTGGGTGCGCAAGGCCGATATTCGCTCGCCGGCGGACATTCGCGAGCCGGCGCGCGCTTTGGCAAGAGAGGCCGATCAAATGGCCCGCGTGCTCGACGTGAAGTGGGCGATCGAGGAAGACGGCCGCTACGAGGTGACCGGCCGCGTGGTGAGCCTGACCGACCAGCCGGTGCGCACAGTGAAGGTGATCATCACGTTCTACGACGAAAAGAACAATCCGATCGATCAACGCTTCACCTACGCCGGAACCGAGGCGACGCTCCGGAAAAGCAATCCGGTGCCGTTCGTCTTCGTCGGGAACACCGACAAGAGCTTCAAATATATTATATGCCGCGCGGAGTGCCGCGTTCTGGCGCCGGAAGCGATCGTCCCGGAGCAAGAATAGCGGCCGGACCCGGGAATGATTACAATGTCGCGCATCGGGCGCGAGCACGCGTAGGGGGGCAGAAATGCGATCCGGGAGATATTGGGCGGCGATGTTCGTCGTTGTCGCTTGTCTGGTTGCGCTGCCGGCATTGGCCGCGGACAGCCCGAGCGCCAAGCCGCACGTGCATGCCGAATTGATCGCGGACGTTTCCGGCGTCGCCCCAGGCGCCACGTTTCATTTGGGCGTAAACCTCAAGGTCGATCCCGAATGGCACATCTACTGGTCGAACCCGGGCGAAACGGGCCTGCCGACCAAAGTCGATCTGGCCGCGTCGGCCGCCAAGCTCAGCCCGTGGCACTATCCGTCGCCGCTCCTTTTCGGAGCGGGGACGCCGATCACGGGCTACGGCTACGAGAAGGAAACGACGATCTGGACCGAGGCGACGGCGTCGCCGCAACTCAAGGGCGAATTCGCCGCGGCCGGCAAGGTGAGCTGGCTCGTCTGCCGCACGACGTGCATCCCAGGTTCGCAGGAGGTGGCGCTCCACCTGCCCGTCGCCGCGGCGGCCCGTCCGGGTAAAAATGCCGCGCGCCTGACCGCGGCCCGCGCCGAATCGCCCGTAGCGCCCGCCGCGATTCCGGGCCTGAAGATCACGACCGCCTTCGACCCAGCGGCGGCCGTGCCCGGGCGCGACTTCCAGGTCGCGTTCACGGTCAAGGCGCCCCCGGGCGCGCAACTTGCCCCGCGCGCGGCCGCCGACCGGCCGCTCTTCGCCGAGCATCGACCGCACAATTTTGACGTGACGAAAATCGACGGACCGGCGCCAGGCGCCGACCCCGCCGACTCGTTGACGGTGACCGTGTCGGCCACCGCCGCGCCAGGGCTTGGCGGCGGCGAAGCGATCGGCGGCGTTTTCCAGTTCGATTTGCTCGACAAGGGCGAACGCAAACCGGCGGCCGTCGAATTCGACGTGCCGCTGCCCACCGGCGCCCGCGCCGCCGCCACGACGGACGAGGCGACGGCGCCGCCGCTGGCCGCGGCGGCCGCCGCGGCGCCGGCCGCCGCCTCGTCGGGCCGGATCGCGAAGGCGCTGACGATGGTGCTGTTCGCCTTTCTCGGCGGCGTCATCCTGAACGTGATGCCGTGCGTATTGCCCGTCGTCTCGATCAAGATCTTTTCGCTGATGGGCCAGGCGAGCATGGAAAAGCGCGAACTGCGCCGGCACGGTTTGGCGTATTCGGGCGGCATTCTGCTCAGCTTTCTCGCCTTCGCGATCGTCGTCGCGATTTTGAAAAGCGGCGGCGAATTGGTTGGCTGGGGATTCCAATTCCAGTCGCCGCGGTTCGTCGGGGTTTTGGCGGCGATCGTTTTCGTTTTCGGCTTGTCGCTGCTCGACGTTTTTCTGGTGCTGGCGCCCAATAGCGCTGCGCTCTCCGATGTCGCCGCGAAAGAAGGCGTCAAGGGCTCGTTCTTCAACGGCGTCTTCGCGACTGTTTTGGCGACGCCCTGCACCGCCCCGTTTCTCGGCACGGCCGTCGGCTTCGCATTCACCCGCTCGCTGCCGGCGACGTTCCTGATTTTCCTCGCCATCGGCGCGGGCCTCGCGTTCCCGTTTCTGCTGCTCGCCTACTTTCCGGGCTGGACGCGCGTGATGCCCAAGCCGGGCGCCTGGATGGACACCGTCAAGTCCGTCATGGGATTCTTGCTGATGGGCACGGTCGTCTGGCTGCTCGACGTGCTCGGCAAGCAAGTCGGCGCCCCGGGCGTCACCCGGATGCTGATTTATCTCGGTCTGCTCGGCTTTGCGGCGTGGTTGTTCGGCCGCTTCGGCAACGTGACGCGCGACGCCCGCCTGCGTTTCGCCGCCACCGCGGCGGCGCTTGCCATCGCGCTGGGCGGCGGCGCTTATCTGCTGCGGTTTGCGCCCGGTCCGACGCCCGACGCGCCGGCCGCCGAAGGCGGCATCGTGTGGCAGCGGTTCTCCGAGGACAAGGTGCAGCAACTGACGGCGTCCGGCAAAACGGTGTTCATGGATTTCACGGCCGCCTGGTGCTGGACGTGCAAAGTCAACGAAACGGCAGTGATCGAGACCGCGCCGGTGCGGGCGGCGATGGCGCGGCTGGACGTGGTGCCGATCCGCGGCGACTGGACCAACCGCGATCCGGAGATCACCGAATTTCTCAAGCGCAACGGCAAAGCCGGCGTGCCGGTGTACGCGGTGATCGGCCCGGGCCTCGGTTCGGCGCCCTTGCTGTTGCCCGAGGTCGTCACCAAGGAAATGATCGTCGAGGCGCTCGAAAAAGCCGCCAAGAGAACCTGATGCGCTGGACAAATCGCCAGATCGTTCTAAGCTTGGGTGCGGAATCGCCGCCATCGTCGACAGCAAAAAATTGCGAGACCGGGAAAAGATGAAGAAAAGCCTCATCGCCGCGTTGCTGCTGGCCGTGATCGCTGCCGCGGTCTACGCGCAGGACGCCGGTCTCCCGTTCATCAGCTCCAGCCAGGCGACGTACAAGCTGCTCGGCTCGCCGGAGCCGATTCAACTTTATCGCAATATCGGCCATCCGACGTTGGTGTTGTTTTGGGCGAGTTGGTGTCTGCCGTGCGTCGCCGAGGTGCCGCAGATCAACTACCTGCACGCGACGTACGCCGCCGCGGGGTTGAACATCCTGGCGATGAATCTGGACGAGAAGATGACCGAAGAAGCCTTGAAAGCGCTCGTAAAGCGCTTCGAGATCATCTATCCGGTCGCGGCCCCGTCGCCCGAGCTCGTCAACGATTTTCACGTCCGCGCAGTTCCCGCGACGTTTCTTTACGCGCCCGATGGCCGGCTCGTGGGCTCGTGGCTCGGCCCAACGACGGCCGAGGCGATCGAGAAGTATCTGACGAAGCTGTTGCCGGCGAAGGCGGCCAAGCCGGAAAAGGATACGCCCAAGCCGTGAGCGAGCCGCACCGTCGCGTTTGGACCGTCGTTGAACTCGCCGCCGCCATCAAGACCCGTCTCGAAGATTCGTTTTCCAATGTGCAGGTGCGCGGCGAGGTGAACGCCCTCGCGACGCCGGCCAGCGGCCACGTCTATTTCTCGCTGAAAGACGGGCAGGCGCTCATCCGCTGCGTGCTCTACCGCCACATTCGCCGCTATCTGCGGACGCTGCCCGTGGAAAACAAGGAATTCCTGGTGCGCGGCAACGTCAGCGCGTACGGCCCGCGCAGCGAATACCAGATCGTCGTCGACTACCTCGAACCCCTTGGCGTCGGCGCCCTGCATGCCGCCTATCTCGAATTGCAGCAGCGGCTCGCGGCGCGCGGCTGGTTTGCGCAGGAGCGCAAGCGGCCCCTGCCCCCGCTGCCGGAGGTCGTCGGCATCGTGACGAGCCTGGCCGGCGCGGCGCTGCACGACATGCTGCGCATCATCCTCGCGCGGCGGCCGGGCCAGCGCGTGGTGATCGCGCCGACGCTCGTGCAGGGCGACGGCGCGGCGCCGGCGATCGCACGGGCGATCCGTTTGCTCGCGGCGCACGCCGCGCCCGACGTGATCATCGTCGGCCGCGGCGGCGGCAGCCCGGAAGATTTGTGGTGCTGGAACGAGGAAGAAGTCGTGCGCGCCGTCGTCGAGTGCCCGGTTCCCGTTATCTCCGGCGTCGGCCACGAGGTCGACGTCAGCCTCTGCGACCTCGCCGCCGACCTGCGCGCCGCGACGCCGACGCACGCCGCGCAACTCGTCGTGCCCGACGTTGCGGAACTCGGCCGCAAGGTTGTCTTGCTGCGCAATCGCGCCCGCCGCGCGCTCGACGCCCAGCGCGCGCTGTTGCGCCGCCGGCTCGAACACGCCGCCGCCCGCCTGCGCCGCGAAGCGGCGCCGACCGCCCTCGCCGGCCGCCGGCTCGATGAGTTGCGGCTGCGCCTGACCGCGTTCCTGCGCCGGTTGCTGACCGATCGCCGTCATCGCTTGGCGCTGCTGGCGCGCACGCTCGAGGCCCGCTCGCCGCGCAATCGGCTCGCCGAACGCCGCCTCCGGCTCGAAGCCGCCGTGCCGCGGCTGCATCGCGCCTTGCTCGCCCGGCTGGCCGAAAAACAGCGCGTCGCCCCGCTGGCCGCGCGTCTGGCGCGGGCCGGTTCGATGTTGGTCCGCGAGCAGCGGCTGCGCTTCGGCGCGGTCGCCGGCCGCCTGGGCGACGTCAACCCGTTCGCCGTGCTCGAGCGCGGCTACGCCATTGTCGCACGCGCCGACGGCCGTATTGTGCGCGCCGCCGCGGAAACGGAAGTCGGCGAACTGCTCGCCGTACGGCTGCACGCGGGCGGGCTGAAGGCAAGGGTGGAAGAGAAGACGTGAGAACGGGATCCGGGATTCGGGAGTCGGGAGTCGGGGTGCGGGGTCCGGCAACCCGCAATCCGCAATAACCTCATTCACCGTTCTTGAGCGCTTCGCACGCCTTTCGCGCCAGATCGCGGTCGGCCGTCAGGCCTTGTTCCTCGAAGAATTGCACAAGGCCGCAAAAAACGCGCGCCGGGTCGATGCCGCGCAGCGCACGAAGTTTCGCGGTGCAGTGCGGGCAAAACAGCGCGGGCTGGGCGTCGGATTCCGCCAGATGATTCGAGCCGTTCATCAGGCACGAGCCGGCGATGCAATGCGCCAGCCCCAGCGCGTGACCGAGCTCGTGCGCCATCGTCATCAGCATGCGGCGACGCGCGACAACGGGGTCCGGCGATGCCTGCCGCATAGTCGAGGTTACGTTGACGCCCGTGTCCGGCGCGCCCAAGCCGAAGACGAAATTCAATTCCTCGATGCCGAGGTCGAACGCAGTGACGCCCGCGAAACCCCAGACGTCGGCGGGGCGCGACGTGCCGAGCATTTGCAGCAGCCGCGAGGCGTCAAGTTGTTTCCGGTTGCGGAAATACGCCGCCGGGGTTGCCATCGCCGGCCGCACGCGAACCGGGCATTGATAGACGATCTCCAAGAACCGCGCCGCCGGCCGGAGCGATCGGGTCGTCGCGCTGTCGAGCGGCAAGATCGGCTGAATGGCCACGCCCATCGTGCGGTCGCGCGCCCGCGCCGACGCCCGCGCCAGCAAATTCGCCGTAGTCTGCGCATGTTCGGGAAAGTGCGTCAGCCAATCGTCGGGGCCCGGTTCCGGCAACCGCGGCCAGAACGGCAGCAACGCTCGCAAATCGCCGAAGTCGCCCATATATTCCGTGGGGACCCTCCGGAATTTCGCCCACGGATCCCCGGCCGCGGGCGTTGCGGCGCGCTCGGGGCCGGCGGTTTGCGCCGGCGGAAACGCGGCGCCGGGTTGCGCTTTTCGGCTGCGGCACGCGGTCGCGGCGGCGAGTACGACGGCCAGCGCGACGCATGCCGCCAATCGCGGCCGGCGCGGCATCGCGGTCCGGATTTTTGGTCCTTTCTTTGTCATCCGCGATCTTTTATTCTTCGATTCTCACGGAGGTTATTATGCGCCGAATCTTGATGTTGGCGGCGATTTTTTTACTGGCGGCGACGGCGTTCGCGGCCGACGCCGTGCACCTGCGGCTCGCGACCACGACCAGCACCGTCGATACCGGCCTGCTCGACGCGATCCTGCCGCAATTCGAACACAAGACCGGCCTCAAGGTCGACGTCATCTCGGTCGGCACGGGAAAAGCGCTGAAGCTCGGCGAGAATGGCGACGTCGATGTGCTGCTCGTCCACGACCGCCCGGCGGAAGACGCGTTCATGAAAGACGGCTTCGGTTCGGTCCGGCGCGACGTGATGCACAACGAGTTCGTGATCGTCGGCCCGGCGGACGATCCGGCGCGGGTGCGCGAAGCGGCCGGCGCGGTCGACGCCTTTGCGCGCATCGTCAAGGCCGGCGCCGCGTTCGTCTCGCGCGGCGACGACTCGGGCACGCACCGGCGCGAAATACAGTTGTGGAAGGCGGCCGGCGTCAATCCCGACGCCAAGTGGCGGCTCGCCGTCGGCCAGGGCATGGGCGCGACGCTGCGCATCGCCGACGAGAAAAAGGCGTATTGCTTCAGCGACGACGCCACGTTCGCGAAGCTCGGCCCGCAACTCGCGTTGAAAAGACTGTTCGGCGGCGACAAAGCGCTGTTCAATTCCTACGGCGTCATCGCGGTCAGCCCGGCAAGGCGCCCGCACGTGAGGGCCGCTGCCGCGATGCAATTCATCGAGTGGCTGACCGGGCCCGAAGGCCAAAGCGCTGTGCGCGATTTCAAGATCAACGGCAAGGCGTTGTTCACGCCCGACGCGACGCCGTGAGGGCTCTTCGCTTTGCGCGGATGCGTTGGGTTAGTCAAATCGCTCGTGGGAATCATGGTCGCTGCGCGGTCGCGGCTCCGATAAGACCTATAGGTCCTATAGGCCCTATATGTCCTATGGGTCTAATGTTTTTTTCGGGCGACCACAAAGTGCGAAAAGGGCACTGATCCATGAACTACATCGCTTCCGGATTCCTCGACGCGCTACGGCTGCTGGCCGCCCGAGACGCCGAGTTGTTCGCCACCGCATGGACATCCATCCGCATTGCCGTCGCGTCCACCGCCCTGGCGACCGTCGTCGGCGCGCCGCTCGGCTTCGCCGTCGCGATCGGCCGTTTTCGCGGGCGCGAGGCGACGATCGCCGTGATCAATACGCTGATGGCGATGCCGACCGTGGTCATCGGTCTGCTCATGTACTCGCTGCTGTCCCGCCGCGGCCCGTTCGGCCCGCTGGCGCTGCTCTACACGCCGACGGCGATGGTGCTGGGCCAATTCCTGCTGGCGCTGCCGATCGTTGCCGCGTTGACCCTCGCCGCGGCCGGCGACGTCGATCCCCGCGTGCGGCAGACCGCGCTGGCGCTGGGCGCGGGCGGCTGGCAATCGGCGGCGGCCGTGCTGCGCGAGAGCCAGGCCGGCATTCTCGCGGCGGTGGCCGCGGGCTTCGGCCGCGTGTTCGCCGAAGTCGGCGTGTCGATGATGCTCGGCGGCAACATCCAGGGGTACACGCGCAATATCCCCACGGCGATCGCGCTGGAGACCAGCAAAGGCGAATTCGCCCGCGGCATCGCCCTGGGCCTGATCCTGTTGCTGGTCGCGTTGGGCGTAAACGTCGTGCTGCAAATCGCGCGGCGCCGGGTGACCGCGTGAACGCGGCGCCGCCGGTCCCCGGACGCGAGGCGGCGTGGCGCCTCGACGACGTGGAATTTGCGCGACCCGCGGGCTTCACGTTGCGCATTCCTGCCCT
>Ga0181517_10001642_pt1 | contig 24234 bp, 23 predicted proteins | sample PEATcosm2014_Bin_31_FD_119748 | JGI IMG/M metagenome (GOLD analysis project Ga0181517, IMG submission 119748) | Peatland microbial communities from MTU Mesocosm Facility, Houghton, MI, USA - PEATcosm2014_Bin01_30_metaG | ecosystem: Environmental > Terrestrial > Soil > Wetlands > Peat | place... | reverse complement strand
CGCGCAGAATCGAAAACGCGGAAGGCTGCTTGCTGCGCTCCTCTTCCGGGAACAACGCGGGGAGCGGCTTCAGCACGCCCTCCAGGCGCCCTTCGCGCAGAGCGAACTCCTGCCAATGCGGATGGCCCTCCAGCACGGGCTGGAGCATGGCGGCGATCCTTTCGCCGCGCTGGTTGAGCGGGCGAAATTCCACCCGGCGATCGTAAGAGACGATCTCGAGCGGCGGGCGGGTCGAGGCGATATCCCAGCGCGAGTATCTCCCGGGATACTCGTATCCCGATGAGAGATAGATGCCGCGGTGCCGGTCCAGATCGCGCAGCAGGTGCTTCAGGCCCTTCTGAAAGGAGGCCTTCGACGACGTACGCGAGACGGCGATCCCGTGGGGGGTGGTATAGCGGTATTCGCGCATGTGGAATTCCGACGTGGGGATTAGTTATCAGGATAGCAGACGGGCATGTGAAAGCGGCCCGGCCGGCGCTTTCCAACCGGGCCGCGGGGAAGGGATAGGGAACTCGAAACCGGCCGCCGCTAGCGCTCGCAGGCCGCCGCTTCGCGCATTTGACGAATGGCCCGGTCGGTCTCTTCGATGGCCTTGTCGCGATGGCCGCAGAAATCGGTGCGGGCCGAGCGCATGTACTCGCGAGCATCCTCCAGGGCGCGGATGGCCTCGAAAATCCGGGGGTGGCGCGGCGGCTGCGGGTTGGCCGTCATCGGCGCCGCTACCATGCCTATCACGACGAGCAGCGCCCACGGCAGGAATCTTGATAAGTTACGTTTCACGTCATTCTCCTCGTTACCAGATTTCAACCGGGATTTCATTCGGCGGACCCGGTCGGGCCGCATTATACAACTGTTATCGATTTTCGGACCGTCTTAACCCGTGTTGATTAACCCGGATTCCAGCCCCGTGTTGCGCTCCCTTTACCGCGTCTCATTCCACCCGGTAATTGGGCGCCTCTTTGGTGATGATGACGTCGTGCACGTGGCTTTCGCGCAGGCCCGCCGGCGAGATCCGCAGGAAGCGCGCCTTGCGCTGCAGCTCGGGGATATCCCGCGCGCCGCAATATCCCATGCCGGAGCGCAGCCCACCCACGAGCTGGTACACCAGCTCGGAAAGCGGTCCTTTGGCCGCCACGCGCCCTTCGATGCCCTCGGGCACGAGCTTGGAATTGGGATCGAGCGCATACCGGTCCGTGCTGCCCTGCGCCATGGCGCCCATCGACCCCATGCCGCGATACGTCTTGAACGTGCGGCCCTGGAACAGGATGGTTTCGCCGGGGCTTTCATCGGTGCCGGCCAGCAGGCTGCCGATCATCACCGAATCGGCGCCCGCGGCGATCGCCTTGCTGATATCGCCCGAGTACTTGATGCCGCCATCGGCGATCAGCGGGACACCCGCTTCGTGCGTGGCGCGCGCGCATTCCGAAATGGCGGTGATCTGCGGAACTCCGGCGCCCGAGACCACCCGCGTGGTGCAGATGGAACCCGGCCCGATCCCCACCTTGATGCCGTCCACGCCCAGCGAGATCAGCTCCTTCGCGCCTTCGTATGTGGCCACGTTGCCGGTCAGGAGCTGCACCTGGGGCAGCTTGCTCTTGATCGTCTGGACGGCTTTCAGCACGCGCGTGCTGTGCCCATGGGCCGTGTCGATGGCCAGCACATCCACCTTGCGCGCCACCAGCTCCTGCGCGCGCTCCAGGAAGTCGCCGGTATTGCCGATGGCCGCGCCCACCCTCAGGCGCCCCTGGCTGTCCTTGGCCGAGTTGGGATACTTCAACTTCTTCTGGATATCCTTGACCGTGATCAGCCCTTTGAGGTTGTACTGGTCGTCCACCACCAGCAGCTTCTCCACGCGATGGCGGTGCAGGATGGCCTCGGCCTGCTCGAGCGTGGTGCCCACCGGAACCGTAATCAGGTTCTCCTTGGTCATCACCTCGGCGACCAGCAGATCGGCGCGATTCTCGAAGCGCAGGTCGCGGTTGGTCAGAATGCCCACCAGCCTGCCGTCCTTGGTTACGGGGACGCCGGAGATCCGGTAGCGCGCCATCAGGGCCTGCGCATCGGCGATCGATTGATCGGGCCGGATCGTGATAGGGTCCACGATCATGCCGCTCTCGCTGCGTTTCACCTTGTCCACTTCCTCGGCCTGCCGCGCGATGGTCATGTTGCGGTGCACGATGCCAATGCCGCCCTGCTGCGCCAGCGCAATCGCCAGGTGCGACTCCGTCACCGTGTCCATGGCGGCCGAGACAATGGGGATATTCAGCCCAATCTGGCGGGTCAGGCAGGTGCGCGTGTCCGTTTCCGCGGGAACCACGTCGCTGCGGGCCGGTTCGAGCAGAACGTCGTCGAATGTGAGGCCCTCGGGGAGTACGTCTTGAATCATGGGATTTTACCCATGATAGCGTAGCCGCCGTTATCCCACTTTGTGGGCCTGCAAACCGGTCCACTCCTCGGAGAAAATGATGGAATTGGCGGGGTTCTTGGGATCGTATTTCACCCACGCCGAGCCGACGCCCGAAAGGTCCGGAGGTAGCCGGTCGGTCAGCCCCGTGGCGTCCTGCGACGCCGTGTAGGCCACCCCGCGCACGATGTAGGTGTAGAAGAGCAGGCCTTCACGAAACTCCAGAACGCTGGCATCGCCCATCTTGCCACGCGCCACCAACTGCGAGCGCCGCGCCCGTTCGCGCTCTTCGGGAGTGATGCGGCGCATCAACCAACGGCGATATCCCATGGTTCCGAGTGCCGCCGCCAGAATTAAGGCCAGCGCAAGCGTAACGGCTTCCGCCACCCTGTAAGGGACCAAGTAGGGGATCAAGGCTCCCGGCATGTGCGCGATCATTCACCTCGCAGCGGAAATCTCCCGCCCCCAGCTTGCGCGCTTGCCGGCCTCCAAGCTGTCGGCATCCCCAAAGAACCTCACCTTCCATCCCTCCGGACAAACTCAATTTTAACACCCGTGCTTGCGGGCTAAGACATCTCCCGATGGTTCGGCATGCCTTAGCTTGCCGGAATTCGCACCGCCCTCTACGGGTGCAGTCGCCCTTAAAAGGAAATCCCCAACAGAATCTCGACCTGGTCGGGCGCGAACCGCAGCAGGCCGCCCGGTCCCGAGATGTTGGCCGTCCAGCGCTTGTAGCGCACTTCCGGCAGCAGCCGCATCCACGCGGCCCGGGCCTCGATTCCCGCCCCGGCTGTGAGACCGGGATAGAAGCGCTTGTACAGGTCCGATGGGTCGCTGGTATCGAACACCGCGGTCGAACTGGTCCCGCTCGCCAGCGATCCCGAGGTCAACGTGACCCGCCCGCGCACCGGGCCGGCGTAGCGCAGCACGCCTCCGCCCACCACATACGGGTGTATCCCGCGCCCGAAGCGGTGTTTCAGCATCAGCGGTGAATCCCAGGAGTCGCCGTTCACGTCGATCGCCGAGTTCTGGAAACCGCCATTGGCCGAATCGAAGTAGTTGACGGTTCCGGCGTAGCCCATACGATGGAAGAGGAGGTCCATTTCCAGGCCGAAGCCGGCCGGCAGGCGCTTTTCGATCGACCCGCCCACGGTGTACCGGCGTGTGGCGGCCGAATAGTCGCTGGAGCCGTGCAGGCTGCCGCTCGAGCCGGTGTCGAAGTACTCGGTCAAAGGGATTCCGGCTTTGATCCCGAATTGCCAGCTCTGGCCGAATCCGGGCCCGGCTACCGCCAGGACGAGCAGGGCCGCCGGAAGCCGGGGCCGGAATGCCGCGGAAATACCCATATTCCTAAGACCCCCGGGGCGCCTTTTCCGCTACAGGCCCGCACGGCGCCGGCCATACCCATCGGATATAATCGTTCTTGGCTTCCCCGGCGCAACGTTCGGGCGCCATAGCCGTAAAGGAGCAGCCCGTTTCATGCAATCCCGCCGCATTTTTATCGGCAAAGTGGCCTCTGGGCTGGCCGGCACCCTGGCAACCGCCAAGGGGCTGGGCGCCAACGAACGTGTCCGCCTCGGTGTGATCGGCGCCGGCGACCGCGGGCAGCAGATCCTGCGCGACGCCCTGGCTTGCACCAACACCGAGTGTATCGGCGTGGCCGACGTCTATTCCCGCCGCCTGGAAGAGGTCCGCAGCATCGCCCCCAACGCCAAGGGCTACGTCGATTACCGGCATTTGCTGGATGACAAGAGCCTGGATGCGGTCCTGATCGCCACCCCTCAACACCTGCACGCGGAACATTTCATCGCCGCCCTGGATGCCGGCAAGCACGTCTACCAGGAAAAAACCATGGCTTTCACCGTGGAGCAGGCCAAGGAGATGCGCACGGACTGGCAGCGGGCGGGGCGGCGGCGCGCGGTTCAGATCGGCCATCAGTGGACCTCCACAGGGCAGATGGCGGACGCCCTCAGCTTCCTGAAGCCCCAGTTGATGGGCAAGATCACCGCCATCGAAAGCCACATGTACCGCAACACGCCCCACGGCAAGCCGCAGTGGGCGCGGCCCATCCATCCGGATATGACCGCCGGGAACATCGCCTGGAAATCTTTTCTTGGCGACGCCCCCGAGCATCCGTTCGACGCCCACCGCTTCGTCAACTGGCGCTTGTTCTGGGATTACTCGGGCGGCAACGTTTACGAGAACATGTGCCACCAGCTCGCCTTCTGGTACAAGGGCCTGGGCCTCAAGATCCCTGCCGCGGTCACCATGACCGGCGGCGTGTACCTTTGGAAAGACGGCCGCGAAGTTCCCGATACCATCAACGTCTCGATGGAGCACGAAGAGGAGATTCTGTTCACCTGGGTTTCCGGCTTCGGCAACGATCAGTTGCGGGTCACCGAAGACGTACTGGGCACCGATGGCACCATCTCGCACACCCAGCAGAGCGTCCGCTACATCCCGCAGAAGGTCAATCGCCGGGAAGCCAATGAGATGGTGGGCACCACGCGATCCGACAGCAAAGCCCACATGCAGAACTTCCTGGATTGCATACGCGACCCCGCGCAGCCGCTGGCCTGCCCCTTCGAGATCGGTTTCCGCGTGGCCGTGGCCTGCCGCATGGCCGTCGAGAGCTACCGCCGGCAGCGCACCGTGCGCTGGGATGCCGCCACCGAACAGATAGTCTAAGATCGTCTAGAACATGGATTTCGAGTACACTCCGGAACAGGTCCAGCTCCGCAAGGCCGTCCGGGAATTCGCGGAAGCGGAAATTGCGCCGCACGTCGCGGAGTGGGACGAGGGACAGATCTTCCCTCTCGAAGTGGTCCGCAAGCTCGGCCGGCTGGGCTACATGGGGGTGGTCTTTCCGGAAGAGCTGGGCGGCGCCGGTTTGGGCTACATCGAGTATTCCATCGTGATCGAGGAACTCTCGCGCGTGGATGGTTCGGTGGGTATCATTGTGGCGGCGCACAATTCGCTGTGCACCAATCACATTTACAAGACGGGCAGCGAGGAACAGCGCCGCCGCTACATTCCCCAACTGGCTTCCGGCGAGTGGATCGGCTGCTGGTCCCTCACCGAGCCGGAAGCCGGCTCGGACGCGGCCGGCACACGCACCTCGGCAGTGAAACAGGATGGCTGTTGGGTGCTTAACGGCGCCAAGACTTTCACCACCAACGCCCATTTCGCGGACGTCTGCGTGGCCATGGCGGTGACCGACCGGGCCGCCGCGCAGCACGGCATCTCGGCCTTCATCATTGAAAAGGACACGCCCGGCTACCGCCTGGGCAAGAAGGAAAACAAGCTGGGATTGCGCGCCAGCGCCACCGGCGAGGTGATCTTCGAAAACTGCCGCCTGCCCGATTCGCAACTGCTGGGTCCGCTAAACGAGGGTTTCGTGGACAGCCTGCGCGTGCTCGATGGCGGCCGCATCTCGATTGCCGCGCTCTCCATCGGCATGGCCCAGGGCGCCTATGACGCCGCACTGCGCTACTCCAAGCTGCGCCGCCAGTTCGGACGGCCCATTTCCGAGTTTCAGACCATCCAGAACAAGCTGGTAGATATGGCCGTGGACCTGGACGCCGCGCGCCTGCTGAACTACCGCGCCGCCTGGATGCTCGACCAAGGCCGGCGCGTGACGCGCGAATCCTCCATGGCCAAGCTGTTCGCCTCCGAAGCCGCCGTGCGCATCGCGGGCGAGGCCGTGCAGATCCATGGCGGCTACGGCTTTATCAAGGACTATCCCGTGGAGAAGTTTTACCGCGACGTGAAGCTCTGCACCATAGGCGAAGGCACCAGCGAAATCCAGCGCCTGGTGATCGCACGGCAGCTTTTGAAAAGCGAATGAACCAGTGGGCTTCGAAGATCCGCGCGGGCGATGCTCGGGCGCTCGCACGGGCCGCCACGGGCATTGAAAACGGCGACCTGCTGGCGCTCGAGACGCTCGAAGAACTCAGGCCCTTGGCCGGCCACGCGCGCATTATCGGGATCACCGGCGCGCCCGGCTCGGGCAAGAGCACCCTGGTGGACGCCCTGGCGCTCACCCTCCGCCGTCGCGGCAAAACGGTGGGCATCATCGCCGTCGATCCCACCAGCAGCGTCTCCGGCGGCGCCGTGCTGGGCGACCGCATACGGATGCAACGGCACCACGCCGATCCGGGCGTCTTCGTACGCTCCATGGCCACGCGCGGCTCGCTCGGCGGCCTGGCGCGCGCGACCGCGGATCTGGCCGTGCTCATGGACGCCGCCGGCCGCGACTACGTGGTTATCGAGACCGTGGGCGTGGGGCAGGACGAAATCGATATCGCCGGACTGGCCCAAGTCACCGTGGTGGTCCTGGTCCCCGGAATGGGCGACAGCGTGCAGTCTCTCAAGGCCGGGATTATGGAGATCGCCGACGTCTTCGTGGTCAACAAGGCCGATCGGCCCGGCGCCGACACGGTGGAGAGTGAGATCGGCCTCATGCTGGACCTGGCGGAAGAACAAGGAAGCCGGCCGCCGGTCATCCGCACGGTAGCCACCGACGGGACCGGAATCCCCGAGTTGCTGGAAGCGGTGAACGGGCCGGTCAGCCCGTCCCGCCAGTCTCGACTTTACTCAGGAGAGCGCAAGTTGAAAGCGGAAATCGGAATCATCGGCGGCAGCGGCCTCTACTCCATGCCCGGATTCGAGGAGCGGGAGGAAATCGATATCGCCACACCCTTCGGCCGGCCCTCGGAGAGCTTCGTGATCGGCACGCTCCGCGGCCGGCGGGTGGCCTTCCTGGCGCGGCATGGCCGGGGCCATCGCCTCTCGCCTTCGGAATTGAATTTCCGGGCCAACATCTACGCCATGAAGTCGCTGGGCGTCGAGCGCATCGTCTCGCTCAGCGCGGTAGGCTCGCTCAAGGAGGAGCACCGTCCGCTCGATTTCGTCATCCCCGACCAGTTCTTCGACCGCACGCGCGGCCGCGCCTCCACCTTTTTCGGCGAGGGCCTGGTGGCGCACATCGCTTTCGCGGACCCGGTGTGCCCGGAGGTGGCCGGCGTGGCCGAGGAGGCCTGCCGCGCGGCCGGCGTGAACGTCAAGCGCGGCGGCACGTACCTGTGCATGGAAGGCCCGGCCTTCTCCACCAGGGCCGAATCGGAAGTCTACCGGAGCTGGGGCATGGACGTCATCGGCATGACCAACCTCCAGGAAGCCAAGCTGGCGCGCGAGGCCGAGATCTGCTACGCCACCGTGGCCATGGTGACCGATTACGATTGCTGGCATCCGGCTCACGACGCCGTCACGGTGGAACAGATTGTCTCAAACCTGCTCAAGAACGCCGCTAACGCCTGCCAGGTAGTGGCCGAGGCGGTGACCCACATGCCCTCCGCACGCGCGTGCAAATGCGGATCGGCGCTGGCCCACGCCATCATCACCGACCGCGCCGCGGTGCCCGAGGCCACGCGCCGGAAACTGGGGATCCTGATTGAAAAGTACCTCGTGTAAGATCATCGCCGAGGAACTCCTCGCGCAATGCCTGAACGGGACTGTGCCTAAACAGGTTCCCGTGGCCCTCATGCAGGAGGCCGGCGGGCCGGCCCTGTTCGGCATTCTGGTGGAGGGGCTGGCGGACCGCTTCGAGCCGGCGCTGTGCGATATCTACGCCCGCTTATTCTCGAAGGCCGTAGGCAGTATCATGGGCCTGGACCCGGGAATGCTGGTGGCCCGCTACGAACGCGTGCGGCGCACCCGGCCCATCACCGGCAAGCCGCACCGCATTTTCGTGCTTTCGCGCGTGACGCTGGGCGCGGACGTGGCCGTCACCAGCGTCCTGATGGCGGCCGCCAAGCGCCGCTTCCCGCACGCGGAAATCGTCTTCGTGGGGCCGCGCAAGAATTACGAGCTGTTCGCCGGCGACAAGCGCATCCATCACGCCGAAGTGGCCTACCAGCGCGGCGGCCTGCGCGAGCGCCTGGCGGTAGCCGCCGAACTAAAGGCCGCGCTGACGGTCGAGGAAGCGGTGGTGATCGACCCGGATTCGCGCCTCACCCAGCTTGGCCTGGTGCCCGTCTTTCCGGAGGAGCGCTATCACCTTTTCGAGAGCCGTTCCTACGGTGGAGATTCGGACCGCGCGCTGCCCGAGCTGGCCGCCGCCTGGGCCGCCGAGACCATCGGGGCGGCCGGCGCCAAACCCTATATATCGCTGGGCGAGCAGCCCCGCCGCGCGCCCTACATTGCGGTCAGTTTGGGAGTCGGCGATAACCCCGCTAAACGCCTGCCGGACCCGTTCGAAGAGGAGTTGCTCAAGCTGCTGGCCGGCCAGGGCGTGCCGGTATGCATCGACAAAGGCGCGGGCGGAGAGGAAGCCGGGCGCGTGGCGCGCGCGGTGGAGCGCTCGGGAATCCAGGCGACGCTTTGGGAGGGCTCCTTCGCGGGCTTCGCGGCCATCATCGCCGGCAGCCGGCTCTACGTGGGATACGATTCGGCCGGCCAGCACGTGGCAGCCGCCCGCGAGGTGCCCCTGGTGAGCGTGTTTGCGGGCTTCCCGGTTCCGCGGATGTTCCAGCGCTGGCGCCCCGTAGGCGAGCACAGCCGCGTAATTCAGGTGGACGGAGCCGACGCGAAGGGAGTGTTGGAGAAGGTACGGGAGGGGATTGGCGGAGCCGGATTGTAGCCGGCCCCGCGAGCTGAAATCGGACTTACCTTACTTAGCCTTCTTCTGCTTCTGCTGGCCGACGCGCACCTTGAAGTGCAACTGCTTGGACTCCTGGTAGGCTTTATGATCGTGGCGCGCCACGACTTCCGCCAGGTACTGATCCACGCTGGCCTCCCTAGGCAGGACGGCCATGACGGTGAAGTTCTCGTTGCAGGTTGGGCAGAAGGGCCGGAACCGCTTCACATTCGGAATTGCCATAACTCTTATCAGTCTACCAGAGAGCCGGGGGGGATTTTGGGACCGCTCGGGGGCACTCGGCGGTTCAGAGGTCGTCGCGCTGGAGGCCGGTCTTCTTTGCCAGCACCTTCATCGCGGCGGGACCGAGTGTCACCCGGTCGTGGTACGCGAACAAAACGTCGGGCCATCCAGGGCGTTCGAGAATCCGGTGAGATGTCCCGCTTTGCCTCTTGACGCTCCAGCCGATTCGCACCAGTGCCGCAAGCGCCCTTTTCGCCTTGGTTGAGGGCCATCCGGCCGGTCTTCTTTCAGGCGGCAACGAAGGACACGTCCATGGGACCGGGGACCGCTTCCCCATGCTCCAAACGGTCGGCGATCAACCTCAAGGCGAGCGCCTGAACGGCCGCCGTGGCCTGCTTCCTGGTCCGTCCGTAAGCCGTGACTCCGGGGAGCGCCGGAATGTCCGCAAGCCAGCGTCCATCCTCTTCCCTGAAATATTCGATGGCGAGCGCGAACTTGCTCACCAGGGGAGCCTTCGGCATAGTCATATCATCCCACGGCTCCTCCCGGCGTCCAAGCTGGCATCGGCCGGAGCGGCCAAACGCCAGAAACACCCCGGTGCCTAACCCGGTGCCTAATATGCTCCCATCAGCCCCGGCTCGGTGGTGCGCAATTCCAGCCAGCCGGACTGGGGCACCGCCTCCAGCGGCAGGCCTCCCTGCCAGATCGAGAATTGGAAGCGCACGCCTTCGCCGGGCGCCACTCCAATGGCCGAGAGCGGAACGGCGGCTTCCAGTATGCGTACCATGGCACATTCGGCGCCCTCGCCGTCATGCACCAGTTTCGTCCTGGTAATGTGAGCGGAGCCGGGCAAGAATTGAATCTCGATGAAGCTGGTCTCGCCGCCATTGAGCGGCTGGGCCGTGAGCCGCGCTTCCACGCCGGGCAGTTCCGGTTCCTGCCCGGGATGAAAATCGGCCCTCAGATAGAGCCGCTTGCCATCGCTGCCGAAATAGACTTCTTTCACCAGGAACTTCCGGCCGTGCATCGACCCGGAGCGCTCATCCACGCGATAGAGACCTGCACCCATCCATTCGAAGTAGGAGGTGACCTGGCCGTCGATCACCGGCCTGATGGGACCCGAAGGGTCGATCTCCACGGCCGGCACGGCCATCTGCAGGATCGGCCGCGAAAGCTCCTCGGGCGGCGCCAGGTTGAGGAAGCGGTACACGTTGGCCAGATGGCTGCGGAAGAGCTGGTCGAAATCCTCGCGGTTGGACGATTCGTGCTCCGGCCCGTACCACCAGCACCAGTCGCTGCCCTCGGCGATCAGCAGTTCCTCGAGCGCCAGGGCGCGCTGCGGATCGGAAATGCCGGTCACGGAATCGAAGGTCTGGCGCGCGCGCAGCAACTGCGTCCAGGCCTGGTTATCCTCCTCGGCCCCGATCCACACGTCGAAATTGGCGTTGATCCACGAGCCCGGAAAGATGCGATCGAGCCGCTCCGGCTCCATCGACTGCAGCGCCTCGCTCACCGTCACGGCGCTCATGCGCCGGTCGCCGGAGATGCGCCGGTACAACTCGCTCAGGAACGGACGGCCGTTGAGATGGTAATACTCCCACGCGTTCTCGCCATCCAGAATGATGGGCACCAGGGCGTCGCGCCCGCCCCCCAGAATGCCGCCGCAGTTCTCGCGGATGCGATGCAGGAAGTCTTCGGCGGCCGCCGCGGCATCCATCTTGGAATAGACGAAGCCGATCAGGTCGCTCAGGAAGTGGTCCCGGAAGATCACGCCCAGGCGGCGCTCGCGCTGCTCCCAGCGGTAGGAGCGGTACAGCCCATCCACGCCCACCGGCCGGCCCACCGTCCGGTCCAGCACTCCGCTATCGGTGGCCGCCCATTGAAAGCCCAGCTCGGAGGCGATGCCGAAAACCTCGTCCGAAACCGAGCCCTCCGAGGGCCACAGCCCCGCCGGCGCCACGCCGAAGTGCTCGGCACAATACTCGCGCGCCAGGGCAAGCTGGCGGCGGGCATCCTGCGGATAGCGGAATCGCGGCGGCAGCGGCACGTCCGGATGCGACACGCGCGCGATATCCGAATCGCACAGCAGCGGCAGAATCGGGTGATAGTACGGCGTGGTGGAGATTTCGATCTGCCGGCTGGCGGCCAGCTTGCGGTATTCCGGCAGCACCTGCCCCACGATCTCGCGCTCTTTTTCGCCCATGCGCCGCTGATCCGCCACCGTGAAATTGCGGCCACGCGCGATCCATTCCCGCACCTCGGGATCCCGATCTTTGAACTCCTCGTCGAACCAGGCGAGCTGCGACCACATCTGCAGGTCGCGGAATTCCCGCGGCCCGAATAAACTCGCGGATGTCGAGTGCTTCTGCGCCTGCCAGGCGTCGTAAAGCTCGCCATAGCGCGGATAGCGATAGATCATCCGGCCCGGATCGGAATAGAACGAATGCCGCAGCAGAAAGGCGCGCTCGGCATCGGTCAAACTCTCGGCCGGCTTGAGCGCCAGGTTGAGGAAGGGATCGACGGCCGCGCCAGAAGCGTATTCCTCCACCTGAGCCATCATCGACGGCACCAGGTTAAACGTCTGGCGGACGGACGGAAACTCCTCTAGAATCCGCACCATCCCGTAGTAATCCTTGAGCGCATGCATGCGCGTCCATGGGAGCTTGTACTCGCCTGAGACCAGGTCTTTGTAGTAGGGCTGGTGCATGTGCCATAAGAAGCACAGATAAATTCTTGGCATGTTCTCTTTTCAGCGTGCCGCGCCGTGGGGGTGAGCCGGCAGCGCGGCCGACGGTTATCTATCGGCCGAAATAACTCCGTACGGGAGGGGGCGGCTCATTCTTGCGTATGGCCAGCCACAGGACATCGTTCAGTTCATCGTCGTCGTTCTCGTCGGCTTCCTCGAAGTTCATGTGGGCCGAGGCGGCCGCCGCGGAAGTGGCCCCGGGATTCCGCTCGGTCAGCGAAACGCGCGGCTTCTCGGCCGTGTACGGCGCCGGGTCGGGGGTGCGCTGGAAAACCGCGGTCATGGGGCGCGCGCCGGCGTCGAAATGCGTCATGGGGCGTAGGCCCAGCAGAAATTCCATGGTGCGCAGCATGGATGTGGTGTTGTACATGGTGCCATCCACGCTATGCCGCTTCACCCACGGCGAAATCACCCAGGCCGGGGAGCGGTGCGAATCGACGTGGTCCGCCCCGTTTTGCGAATCGTCCTCCAGCACGCAGATGGCGGTCGTCGGCCAGAAGCGCGAATGCGAAACCGCCTCGACGATGGTTCCCAGCGCGTAATCGTTATCCGCCGCCAGCGCGAGCGGCGACAAACGCCCCGCCGCGGCGCCGTAAGTATGATCGTTGCCCAGCCGCATCACCATCAGGCGCGGCATGTTGCCGGAGCGCTCGTAATCGGCCAGCTCACTCAGGAAGATCTTGGCGCGCTCCACGTCCGGGTACATCAGGTCGAAGCCGCGATAGAAGCGGTTGGTCACCTTGGCCAGCACGGGGTCCCGGACGGAGGCAACCTGTTCGTCGGCGGGCGAAGGAGGCAGCGGCTTGTTATTCACCATGTAGCCGAAGTTGCGGATGGAAACGCCGGCCGCCGCGGCGTTGGTCCAGATATAGCCGGCGGGCGGCAGCGAGGTTGGGTCGATCTCCTCGAAATCGGCCTGCGTCCGGCGCTTGCCGTAATTGTTCGGCCACAGCTTCTCGACGTAATCCGGCGCGATAGCGGCGGTAGACCAGTTGTGCCCGTCGGCACTCACGTCGGAATTGACGTAGAAATTATCCAGCAGCACGAATTCGCGCGCCAGCTTGTGCAGGTTGGGTGTGACGGTCTCACCGAAAAGCACCAGCGACGGATCGCCGTTGCCCTCCTTCATATCGCCGAGCACCTGGTCGTAGGTGCGATTCTCCTTCACGATATAGATCACGTGCTCGATGGCCGGCAGCGGATCGGGGTCGTCCAGACGGGCGTCGCTATAAGGCGTGTTGCCCAGCGATTCGCGTGTCCATTGCTCGATTTGATCGGGCGTGAAGGGGTCGATCCAGGACGCCGTCCCGGTCTGCAGGCGGGCCACATATTCTTCCGCCGGCACGCCCAGATGCAGCGGCTCGGGCGCCTTGAGCGGATTGGGGCCCTTGAGATTGGGATAGGAGCGCAGGCCCTTACCGTTGAGCACCACCAGAGTGCCGGAGGCCAGCGACCGCACGGCGGTGGGATACCAGCCCGTAGGGATGAAGCCTTCCACGCGGCTGATCCCGCCCGAAACATCCACGGCCGCCACCACGTTGCCGTCCGAGCAGGCCACGAAGAGATGTTTGCTGTCGGCGCTCAGCGCCAGCGCCGATGGCGTCATGCCGAGCGGCTGGCGGGGCGTCATCGAGACGTTGATACTCTCTACCACGCGCAGTTCTTTGGCGGCGCTGACGGACACCGCATAGACATTGTTGGTGTTGGCCGCGGCTACAAACAGACGCGCCACCCATGTCGGCTCGCCCTCGGCCGGCTCCTCGGGGCCGCCCGAACGCCATACGATATCCGTGGGATGCGCGGCGATGCGCACCAGCGCGAGCTGGCTGCCATCGGCGGTATTGTAGTGGCCCATCGTCCCATCCGCCCAATGCGTGATAAAAAACGACTTGCCATCGGGATGGAACAGAATGCGGTAGGGTCGCCGGCCGGTCTTGAAGCGGTCGATCACCATGCCGGATTGCGGGTTGATTACCGCAATGGAATCGCGATACAGCTCGGCGGCGTAGAGCAGGCGGCCATCGGGCGAGAAGGCCACATCGCCGACGAAATCCTGCGCGGCGCGGCGCCCCGGCGGCACCACCTCGAAGGTCCGGCCGGCCGTCAATTTTCCGCCCGCGAAATTGAACTCGAAAACCGAGGCGCGCGATCCGCCGCCTACGTACAACCGGTCGCCGCGCGGCGCGAAAGTCAGCCCCAGCCAGCCATCCGGCACGCCGATGGTGCTCACCACGCTGGCCGAAGCGATCTCGATGGCGCTGATAGAAGGCGGCTTATATCCGCCGTTCAGCACCACCAGGTACTTGCCGTCCGGCGAAAGCGCCGTGGACATGGGCAGCGTGTCGAGCGGAATCTGCTTGCCGGCCGGCTGCACACGCCAGCCGCTGTTCAGCAAAAAGCCGCCCCGGGCGAGCGGGCCCACCTGTTCGCGAGGAGCCGGCTGGGAACCCAACAGCGCCGCCAGCGCAAGCAGGCCAATGACCAGGAGGATACGTGTGGTTCGCGAGCCCAGCGGATTCTTCATGGATGTACTCATTGTACAAACTCCCGAAGGTCCGGCCGGCCAGTTCGACCGGCGTTAGCCCGGCTGCTTCGACTCCCTCCCGCAACTACAGCAAGCCATCGCCACGTACCGCCGCATCGGCTTCCACGAAATCGCGCCATACTATGAGAATCCGGTCCCCGGAAGTCCTCTTCATGGAGCAAGCCTTATGCCCACAGGCCAAATCGTCGGAATAGGCGGCATCTTTTTCAAATCCGCCGATCATCAATCCCTGCGCACCTGGTATCAAGATAAACTCGGCATCCGCAACGGAGACGAAGGAGGCATGTTCAAGAGTGGCGAACACATAACCGCCTGGTGCATCTTCCCCGCCGCCAGCCCCTACTTCGAGCGCCCGTTCATGATCAACTACATCGTCGACGATCTCGACGCTTTCCTCGCCAAGTGCGCCGCCAACGGAGTCCCGATCGACCCAAAACGCGAAAACGTCGACTACGGCCGCTTCGCCTGGATCTACGACCCCGAAGGCAACAAAATCGAACTCTGGCAGCCTCTCGCCTCGACCCCGTAGCCTGCCTTACTTCACATCCCCAAATTCGATCGAGGATGTAACAACGATCACCGAATCGCGATCATCAGATCGGCCGGGCCGGGCAGCCGCACGCGCCGTATCTCGCCGAAGCCGGCCTCACCCATCCAGGCGGCGTATTCGGGTTCGCTGTAGCTGCTGCCGGCGCGCGTCCCCACCAGCATGTTGAGCGCGAACAGCGCGGCGAAGCGGGGAGAGGTCTTATCGGCCTCGAGGATGAAATCCTGGACTACCAGCCGGCCGCCCGGTTCGAGCGCCTCGCGGCAGCGCCTGAACAGGTCGCGGTTTTCGTCTTCGGATAGCATGTGGCAGATGGCCGAAACGAAAACCAGATCGTAGCCCCCGCCCAGGCGGTCCGTGCGCAGATCGCCCGTGCGAACATGCACGCGGTCCGCCACACCCGCCTCGTCGATATGCCCTTGCGCAATGGGCCCCACGGCGGCCAGATCCACGATGTCGGCGCGCAGCTTGGGATTAGCCATGGCGAAGGTGATGGAATACGCGCCCGAGCCGCCGCCCACATCGAGCATCCGCACCACGCTCTCGGCGCCCACCGCGCGCACCACCGTCCCGGCCCGCGCGGTGGCGTTGTAATGCATGGCGGCGATGAATGGCTCGGTCCAACCCGGCCCGCGGCGCTCTTCCGCGACCGAGGTGCCAGTCCGTACCGATTCGGTGAGGTTGGTCCACGTGTCCCACAGATGCGCCGTGTGCAGCGAGGCCAGGCGCGCCGGATAAGGAGCGTCCGCCGTGAAATGGCGCGCCGTGACGGGCGTGTTGTAGAAGCGGCCGTCGCGCTTGTCCAGCAGGCCCATGGCCGCCAGGGCGTTGAGCAGCATTTCCGTGGCCCGCGCATCGGCCTTAACCTGCACGGCCACTTCCTCCGCACCGGCTCCCCCGCCCACCGCGGCGAAAACATCCAGCTCCAGAGCGGTGAGGATCACGCGGCTCTCCTGGAAAGCGCGCGTGCGCTCGAGGAGATCGTCCGGCAGCGCTCCGGAGGCCGCCCGGGCGCGCAGCCCGGCCTTCATCTTCTCGCGGTTGCCGAGGATCTCGGCACGCAGCGCCGCGCCATCCATGCGCGCCAGCCGCTCCACCGGCGTGTCGTTCTCGAAATGCGACTTCACGATCTCGGGCACGTCCTCCGGCATCACACCCGCGTACCAGACTCCCTCGGGATAGACGATCATGTTGGGCCCGTGCTCGCACAGCCCGATCGAACCGCAGGCCGTGATCTGCACTTCGTCCTCGAGCCCGCGCGCGCCGATCTCGCGCCGCAGCACCTCGATCGTTTTGGCGGAACCGCGCGCCGCGCAGCACGGCACGCCCTCGGGTTTCTGCTGATCGCAAACGAAAACGTGATACCGGAACGGTTCCATGGGAATCCTTTAGCGCGGCCGGAGGCGCGGCCGGTAGGCCACCGCATCTATCTCTATGCTGATGTTGGGAAGGGCGAAGGCCGTCACTACGGTGGTGCGCGCCGGCTTGGCCTCGCCGAAGAACTCCGCATACACCTCGTTCATAGCCTTGAAATCCTGGGCGTCGGCCAGGTATACGTTGCACTTCACCACATCCAGCAGGGTGGCGCCGCAGCCTTCCAGAATGTGCCGGATATTGCTGAGCACCTGGCGCGTCTCCTGGCTGATGCCGCTCGTGACGATCTGTTGCGTGGACGGATCCACGGGCACCTGGCCCGAGACGAAAATGAAATCGCCGGCGCGAACGGCCGGGGAGTAGGGGCCGCGCGGCGAGGGCACGCCGGGCGGGGAGATGCGCTCGATCATCGTCAGTGTCCTTCCGCTTCCAAATACCGCTCCACTTCCATGGCCGCCATGCAACCCGCCCCGGCGGCCGTGATGGCCTGGCGGTACACGCGGTCCTGCACGTCTCCGGCGTGGAAAACGCCCGGGATATTGGTGCGCGCGCCACCCTTCGAGAGAATGTAGCCGTCCGGATCGGTCTCGATCTGGCCGCGAAACACCTTGGTGTTGGGAATGTGCCCGATGGCCACGAAAAAGCCGTCCACCGGCTCCGTCCACACTTCGCCCGTCTTCAGGTTGCGCAGGCGCGCGCCGCAAACCACGTGCGTGGCCACGTCGAAAATCTCTTCCACCACGGTGTTGGTGAGGAACTTGATCTTGGGATTCTGGCGGGCTCGGTCCAGCATGATCTTGGAGGCCCGGAACTCCTCGCGCCGGTGCACCAGGGTGACCTGGCGGCCGAAGCGCGTCAGAAAATTGGCTTCCTCCATGGCGGAATCGCCCCCGCCGATCACCATGATGCGCTTCTCGCGATAGAAGAAGCCGTCGCAGGTGGCGCACGAGCTGACGCCGTGTCCGATGAGCTTCTGTTCCGATTCGAGCCCCAACCAGCGCGCCGTCGCGCCCGAGGCGATGATGACGGTGCGCGTCTCGGTCCACTCGCCCTCGATGCTGAGGCGGAACGGGCGCACCGAAAGATCGGCGTCGATCACCGATCCGTGCACGTACTCGGCGCCGAAACTCTCGGCCTGGCGCTTGATATTCTCCACCAGGTCGGGGCCGTTGATGCCTTCGGGAAAGCCGGGGAAGTTCTCGACCAGAGTGGTAAGCGAAAGCTGTCCGCCGGCGTGATGGCCGCTCACCACCAGCGGTTTGAGATTGGCGCGCGCGGCATAGATGGCGGCCGTATTGCCGGCGCAGCCCGAGCCGATAATGACCACGTTTCGCATGGCTTTGCGTTCAGCGTAGCACAGCCGGCAAGCGGGGCCCGCGCAGGCGCTTTAGGGTTACCTCTTCTTCATTAAGCAAACCCACGCCCTCGGCGGGTCTGGTAGGTTCGACTCAAAGTGACCAGAAGCCAGCGACAGAATCTCGAAGCATGGTTCGACAGCGTTCACAATGTCTTTGGCAGACCGCTGTGGCGGGCCTGGGCCGAGACGTTTCTCGTCGGCGTTCCCGATCAGACTGAGCCACAAGGCGTCGTCTGCTAAGAGACCGTGAACGTGTGCGGCGAAGCGGTGCCGGTCCTTGCTCGAACGCATGGTGTGGAAGCACCCACGGTCAAATGCGAAGCCGCATGGCGTTTCCTGGAAGTCGCTATTCAGAATGTCGGCGACTCGGAAGCTACATTGATCCCCGGCCTTTGACGCTTTCTCTTTTGCCTTTTCGATTGCAACTTCAGAAGTGTCGAAGGCTAATACATCAAACTTCTGTTGAGCAAGCCAGATTGCGTTGTCGCCGGTCCCGCAACCGATTTCGAGGGCCCTGCACGGCTTGATCGAAATTGTTGTCACGATCTGGATCAGGTTGAAATCGGGTCTGCCAATATCCCAAGGTGTGTCGCCAGTTCGATAGTATTCCTCAAACTCATGCACCATATCCTCAATCTCCCACGGCCCACACGAGCGGGCAACTCTATTCGACTACGGGGCCGAGGCACGGACGCCTCGACCGGCGACGGGGCCCTCTACGCGGAAACGGTTGATGGCCTCCTCGTTCAAGTCCAATCCCAGACCGGGGCCCTGCGGAACCACCAACTCGCCATCCCGGAACGCGAACGGGGCCGAATTCAGGATCGCCATCGCCGGCGTGACGCGGTCGTTGGGCAACTGCGGCGGAGCGAGCACCGCAATCTCCTGATACATCGAGCCGATGGCCGCCGACGCCTGTACCCGGCCCGCCAGGGCCAGCCCCGAAATGCCATGGGGGCAGATCGGAATGCCCCACGCCTGGCACAGCGCACCGACCTTGCGCAGGGTCAGAATGCCCCCTACCGTGTTGCAGTCCGGCTGCAGAATGTCGTAGGTACCGTGCGTCAGACACTCGCGGTAGGCCGCCAGGCCGCGATATCCTTCCCCACCGGCGATCAGGATATCCACTTCCCGCGCCAGGCGCGCCGGAGTTTCGAAATCGTTGCGGTCGAAAGGCTCTTCCAGCCAGTAGACACCGGCCTTTTGCAGGGCTTGCGCGGCAGCCAGGCCTTGCGGATAGGTCCATAGGCCGGCAGCCGTGGCGGTGCGGTCCACCATTGTCCGGAACCCCGGCCCCGCCGCCGCCATGATCTCCGAGCAGGCGTCCACGTCATCCATGTAATTCGGCCGGAAAATCTGGACCTTCATGGCTCTGAAGCCGGCCTTCTTCACAATGGCGCCTTGTTCCCCCTGCTGTTTGGGCGTCACGTGAGACTGGCGGTCCGGCCACACGTAGGTCAGATAGACCGGCAGCGTCACCGGCAAAGCTCCACCCAGCAGTCTGTGAACCGGCTGGCCCGCGGTTCTGCCGATGGCATCCCACACCGATTCCTCAATGGGCGCCCAGTTGATTAGGCCCCGCTTGAGGTGCTGCTCCACGGCGAACAGATCCTCGCCGACCATGACCTTTTTAGCCTGCTCCACATCCGGCGTCGAGCTGCCCAGGAAGGAATAGCCGCGCACGCCCGCTTCCGTCGTAATGCGTGTGCACACCAGACGCGCCGGATCCGCGTTGGGTCCACTGGCGGGGGCCGCGGGGGACGGTTCGCCTCCGGCCCGTGGCAACCGGACCGCGAAGGCTTCGATGTTCTGTATGCGGACCCGCTTGACGTCGGCGGCAATGGCCTTCACGGGCTCGAGGATTTGACTGGTCGTGGCGCCCGCGGCGGCAAACGTCGCGGCGCCTTTTAGCAGCTCTCGCCGGTTCATTTCAGCTCCTTCTCGAAACTGAGCTTAAAGGAAATCCACGAAACGAGACGCTAAGAGTCTATCATGCAGGAATTACAAGGATTACGGGGCTACGCTGCGGGGATGGGCTGCGGGGCGGATCGGCCGATCCGCCCCCGTGGGGCATGCTTTAGCTTGCCCAGATCACATGTTTAGCCGAACAGTTCCTGCGCGCGGATCATGCGCTCGGGCACATGCACCCCATTCGGGCAGTGCACCGAACACGTGACGCAATCGCCGCAGCGCACCGCGCGGGCGGCTGCCGGCAGTTCGTTGAAATTCTCGCGGCCCAGACCGAACTGGCCGTACAGATCGGCATAGGACAGGTAGCGGATGGTCTCCGGGATGGCGGCATTCTTGGGGCACTGGCTGCGGCAGTTATAGCACATGCGGCAGTAGAGCGGCCGTACATCCTCGTTGAGGGCCGCCAGCAGCTTCTCCTCGCGGTCCGTCATGGGTTCGGACATGGCGCGGAAATTCTCTTCGAGCTGCTCGTTATCCACCATGCTCGGAATCATGCTGGCGAAGCGCTTGTCGCGCATAACCCACTTCAGGGCTGCCAACGGCCCGCCGGACGCCTTCACGCGCGCCGAAGCGCCGGGGCGCGCCGGAGCCATCACCTTCATGGCCACCAGGCCGATGCCGGCATCCCCCAGGCGTTTATAGGTCGCGTCGTTGTTCGTCCCGATAGTGAAGTTGAAGGTGCTCAGCAACACTTCGAATTTACCCACTTCGAGCACGCGGTCCACGATGGCGTTGGGATTGTGGGTGCTGATGCCGATGTGCCGGATTTTCCCTTGCTCCTTGGCCTTCTCCCAAACCGTGACCAGCTCGTCGGGAATCAGCGAGGCCTCGTCGCGCGAGTGCATGTACCAGATGTCCAGGTGATCGGTGTTCAGCTCCTTGAGGCTGGTCTCGAGGTGCGCCTGCGCATCCGCGACGGTGCGGGCCAGCGATTTGCTGGAGAGCGTGATTTTGTCGCGCGACCCTTTCAGGCACGCTCCCACCATGCGCTCGTTATTCCCGGACTGGTAAACGCGCGCCGTGTCGAAATAGGTGATGCCCATATCGAGGGCGCGCGAGACCACGCTCGAATCGGAGGTGATCATGCAGCCCATCCCCATGGCCGTGACCTTGAGCCCGGTCTTGCCGATAGTCCGATAGGCCAGCGCGCCCGCGGCCGGCGGTTTGACGGCGGCGGATGGCGCGGTCTGAGGCGATTGCGTGACGGCCAGGCCAGCCGCTGGAAGCGCCAGACCGGCCGCGAGAAAGTTCCTGCGCGAAGAATCCTGCATCTGTTCGTTCTCCTTCCCGGTGCGCCAGGGCAAGGCTCTGGCGGGAGCCGGACCGGACATTCCGGCCCGCAACTCCATAATGAGAGACTAGCACCCTGGGAGGGGCGCGGAAGAGAACATCAAGCGCCGGGCAGCGCTTATTTCGCGGCGTACCCCGTGCGCAGGGCGTAACCCCACTCGGGACGGCCGCCGCGATCCGCCTTTACGGCCGCGCGCTCCCAATCGTAGCCAATGACGCGAAAGGCCGCCTGCCACTCGCGGCCGCCACCATCGAGGAGAAGATAGCGGGCTTCGGGGCTGCCCGATTCGATGGCGTGCGGAAAGCGGTATCCGGAATCGTAATAGGCCTGCAGCCCCACACTGCCGGGATTCGCCACCCGAGTGCCATCCTCCAGGCGGACGTGTTGCGGCAGGTGGGAATGGCCGCACAGAATCACGCCGGATGGCGTGCCCAGGCGGGCGCGAATTTCAGCCGGGCCGGCGGGCCGCGCGAATCCGCCCGAGACATCCTCGACCAGGTACTCCGTATCCGCCTCCGGCGTGCCATGGCACAGCAGCACCTCATCCGCCACGCGCGCGGTGGCCGCGAGCGAGGCCAGCCAGGCTTGGCGCGTTGCCGAGAGCTGTTCGAAAGCCGCGCGGTCGGATGGGCCCATTTCCTCCGGCCGCTGTTCCACCAGGCGGCGGTCGTGATTCCCGCGAATGTGCACCCAACCGGTCTGGGAGATGAGCAGATCGGCGGTCTCGGCGGCCCATAGCGGCCCGGAGAGGTGGTCGCCCAGGTTCACGACGAGATCCGGCGAACAGGCGCGCAAGTCGCGGATGACGGCTTCGAGTGCCAGCAGGTTGCCGTGGATATCGGCGAGCACCGCGATCCTCATGCGCTATTTCGCCGCGGCGTTCAGCAGCCCGCGCACGCGCAGCCAGTCCGCCAGGCGCGCGGTCCAGGAGGCCAGCGCTTCGTCTGTCTGCGCCAGGCCCACGCCATGCCCGCCCTGCTCGTAGATGTGCATCTCGGCGGGCACTCCGGCCTTGCGCAGCGCCAGATAAAATAGCACGCTGTTTTCGACCGGCACGACCTCGTCCGCGGTGGTGTGGAACAGGAACGTGGGCGGCGTCTGGGGCGTCACACGCAGCTCGTTCGAGAGGCTCGCTGCCACCTGGGGATCGGGATTATCGCCCAGCAGGTTGCGCATCGAGCCGCGGTGCGTGTAGGGCGTGGTGAAGGAGATCACCGGGTAGACCAGCACCATGAAATCCGGACGGCTGGCGGCGCGGTCGATAGCATCGGCGGCGGCCGGGTCGCCGGAATCGAAATGCGTTCCGGCCGTGGAGGCCAGGTGGCCGCCGGCCGAAAAGCCCATGATGCCGACACGGTCCGCCGACACGCGGAACTCGGCGGCCCGCGCGCGCACCGTGCGGATGGCGCGCTGCGCGTCTCCCAGCTCGATGGGGTGGTGGTAGCGCGGCCCCAGGCGGTATTTGAGCACGAACGCGGCTACCCGCAGCGAGTTCAGCCAGCGGGCTATCTGGTCGCCTTCCTTATCCCAGGAGAGCACCCCGTAGCCGCCGCCGGGGCACACCACCACGGCGGTGCCGGTGCCGCGGCCTCCCGGGACCAGGTAAGGCGTGATCGAGGGGATGTCTTCGGGCGCGGCGCCCAGTGCGCCGGGAGCGGCCTGGGGCCACAATGGTATCGCCGGGGACGTGGCGGGAATCTGCGCCCACAAGCTCGCCGCCAGCGTAAGAAGAATAGCGGAAGCGCGCACCATAGCCCTACGGTATCACCCGCACGTCGCCCTTGCCCCACACAGTCTGGCGTCCCACTCCCACCCAGTGGGCCGCGCGCAGCCAGGGCAGGAACTCGCCCAGCGCGCCTTCGTATTCGGCCTCCCCGGTGAAGCCTCCCAGCGGATGCACGCGGCCGGTGCGCGCGGAGCGGCGTTCGGCGCGTTCCCAGGTCAGGTCGGCGTGGCACAGGCGGATGGCGGCGGCGCGCTCGCCCATGCCCCGGAAATCGATGGCCAGCGGCCCGGGACCGTAGAGGGCCCGCAGGGTGCTGAGGCGGTCGCGCAGGCGGCCGAAGAGGATCGCGAATTCCGGCCGCTCGGCCAGGCGGCCTTCGCTTTTCAGCTCCGTGGCGGTGGCGAAGCGCAGCACCACCCGGCCGAGAGCCTCGGCGTCCGGATCGAGCGGCAACTGGCACGGCCCCTCGGTGGGCGCATCGTCCAAGCCCAGCCGCTCCACGCGTTCCAGGGCCGCGCGCTGGCGGCCCGGACCGATGCCCTTTTCGCCCAACCGGACGAAGGCCCGCTCGAAATGCGGCAGCAGCGGCAAGCTGAGATCGAAAATATGCACGTCGAAGAAGAATACGCCGTCTTCCGGAGCAGTGATGCCATCCAGGTGGGCAGGGCGGAACAGGAAGGGCCGCGGCCACTCGGCCAGCCCGCTGGGCGCGGGCCCGGAGGCGCCGGACGGGCGGCCGGCGGGGCGGGGCTCGAAGATACGGGCATAGACTTCCCGGGGCGCGGATTCGCGCAGAGCCGCACCGAAGGCGCCGCGCAGGGCGTTGGCGCTGATGCCGCGGGGAAAATGGAGATCTTCGGCGGCGCGGAAATGAAAACGAAAGCGATTAAATTCGAATGCGATCACCGGCTAGTGGCGCAGGAAAGGCGCCCTCCTGTTGTATAATGGTATGGCATTTGGCTCTAGTTTTCCGCTTCGTCGACAGTTCAAGAGGGGGTTGCGTGAGTCCATCCGCAACCCCCTTTTGGTTTAAACGGGGCGGGCCGGGTGCAGATTAGCAAAAGGATTGAAAAGGCAGATGAAAGAAAAAGGCACAGTGAAGTGGTTCAACGCAGCCAAAGGCTACGGCTTTATCCAGCGGGAAAACGGAGAGGACGTCTTCGTGCACTTCTCGGCGATCCAAACGCAGGGGTACCGCACGTTGGATGAAGGCGCGCGAGTGGAATTCGAGGTGACGAAGGGGCCCAAGGGTCTGCAGGCAACCAACGTCACGGCGGCCTAATAGCTCCGCGGGCCGTTCACAAAGCATCCCCATGCTGCGGTCCGGCCCGCCCGCAAACCTGGAGGTTTATGAGCAAAGAGGACAGCATAGAAGTAACGGGCACGGTACTCG
>Ga0181517_10001641_pt1 | contig 24245 bp, 17 predicted proteins | sample PEATcosm2014_Bin_31_FD_119748 | JGI IMG/M metagenome (GOLD analysis project Ga0181517, IMG submission 119748) | Peatland microbial communities from MTU Mesocosm Facility, Houghton, MI, USA - PEATcosm2014_Bin01_30_metaG | ecosystem: Environmental > Terrestrial > Soil > Wetlands > Peat | place... | reverse complement strand
GCCGCTTGGGAGACGGAGCGGGCGGAACAGGTTGCCGCGTTGGAGGCTGCCCGCGCTTCGTTGAATGAACAGCAGACTGCGTGGGAAGTAAAATGCTCGCAGCAGGCTGCTGAATGGGAGACCACCCGGGCCACCTTGTACGAGCGGCAGGCCGCATGGGAAGTAAAATGCTCGCAGCAGGCTGCTGAATGGGAGACCACCCGGGCCACCTTGTACGAGCGGCAGGCCGCATGGGAAGTAAGATGTTCGCAGCAGACTGCCGAATTTGAGACCGCCCGGGCTGTGCTGAATGAACAACAGGTTGCCTGGGAGACGAAACGCTCGGAACAGGCCGCTGAATTCGACGCCGCCCGGGCCACATCGGACGAGCAGCAGGCTGCATGGGAAGCAAAATGTTCGCAGCAGACTGCTGAATTGGAGACTGCCCGGGCTGCGCTGGATGAACAGCAGGCCGCTTGGGAGACGGAGCGGGCGGAACAGGTTGCCGCGTTGGAGGCTGCCCGCGCTTCGTTGAATGAACAGCAGACTGCGTGGGAAGCAAAAAGCTCGCAGCAGACTGCTGGACTGGAGACCACCCAGGCTGCGCTGGGTGAACGGCAGGCCGCTCGGGAGACGGAGCGGGCGGAACAGGTTGCCGCGTTGGAGGCCGCCCGCGCTTCGTTGAATGAACAGCAGACTACGTGGGAAGTAAAAGGCTCGCAGCAGGCTGCCTGGGAAGCGAAACGGTCCGAACAGGCGGCCTGCCAAACCGTGGATTCCACTCTGCAGGTCGAGTACGACAGTCAACTAACCGCCCTGGAGCAGTTCCAGTCCGAGTGGGAAGCACAAAAGGCCCAATCGGAGGCTGGTTTAGCGGCCCGAAAGTCCGAACTGACGGCTCTGCAAGCCGAACTGGATTCAGCTCGCGCAGCGTTTGCCGAGCAGCGCTGCCAGTGGGAGTCGCGCCACGAAGAGACGACAACCTCGCAGTCGGCGGAGAGCGGACGGCTTGCGGCCCTGCAAGCCGAACTCGATTCAGCCCGTGCAGCGTTTGCCGAACAGCGCCGCCAGTGGGAGTCGCACCATGAAGAGGCGATAACCTCGCAGTTGGCGGAGAGCGGACGGCTTGCAGCCCTGCAAGCCGAACTGGATTCAGCCCGCGCGGCTTTTGCCGATCAGCGCCGCCAGTGGGAATCGCGCCATGAAGAGGCGACAACCTCGCAGTCGGCGGAGAGCAGACGGCTTGCAGCCCTGCAAGCCGAACTCGATGCAGCCCGTGCAGCATGGGACGAACAGCGGGCCGCATGGGCGACCCAAGAGGCTGGCATACGGCAGACGCTGAATGACCGCGCGGCAGGGTTGGACGCCATGCGAGTGGACCTCGAATCGCAACAACTTGTATTGGAAAAGGAGCGTCGGCTGTGGGAATCGCAGCGTCATGACGCTGAAACGACGCAGTCGGCCGAAACCGAGCACTTGGCTGCCCGAGATGCAGAGCTCGACGTGCGGCGTCGCGCGATGGAAGAAGAGTACATCGCCTTGGAACGCCATAGCAGCGAAGCCCTGCGCCAGGCGGAGGCCCGGGAATCGCAATTACGCGATCTGCAGGCCAATTTGGACGCCCAAGCCGAGCGGTTGGAACAACAGGAGCGACAATTCGACGCACGGCTTACGGAACTCCGGTCGCGCGAGCACGAACTGGAAGCGCGCCGTGGCGAGTTGGAATCGAAAATCACCGTGCCGGAGGCATCGACCGTCGCAGCCGAAACCGCGGCAGTTGCCGCCGAGGCGTCGCCGCTTGTCTCTCCAACGCCGGAGGTCGCCCCCGAGGCCGCGGATGCTGAACTGATCGCGGCGACCGTGGAACCGTCCTCGCCAGCAAGCAAAAGCGGGCCTGCCACTGATGCCGTAACCACGAAACGCGCGCCACCCAATACGGCGCCCATCGATCTGGCTGCCATCTTGCGGCAAACCGGTTTTGAGATTGACATGGTTGACGAGGAAGAACCATCCGCAGCGGATGCCAATCTCGGGGACGACGCTGCCGATGGCGCGACGACCGAAAAACCCGCTATCGACATTTCCGCTCCCGTTCCACGCCCTCGCAAACCGGTGGACCACGAAGAGGAAGACGTTTCGATCGACGACTATATGACCCGCCTGCTGGCACGCTCGCGAGGCGAGTCGGCGCCGCCGCCTGATCCAACAACCCGTGTATCGCGAAGACCAGTTGCCGTTGCGCCCGTTGCCGTTCCGCAACCCGCTCCGGCCCCCAATTCGCCCGCCCTGCAAGACGAGCAGCCCAAGCCGGGTGAGCCGTTGGAACTGGCGCCCCGTGCCGTCGCTCCGGAAAAACACGTCGACCTGGCCGCGATGCGTCAATTGGCCAACCTTTCGGCCAAGAGCGCCTTGCACAAGCACGAGAGCAAGCAGCTCTCGGGCAATACTCGTTCAAAGCTCTTGGTGGCGAGCGTGGCTGCCGTAGTCGGCGCGTCGCTCTTGACACTGCACCAGTTTCCGGGCGCTCCTCCGCTTACGATTTATGGCTCGCTGGCCTCGTTCAGCGTGCTGGCGCTGTGGGGAGTACACTATGTCATGCTGACGTCGCGGATGGCCGGCGAGCGGATGGCCTACATGAACCGCCATCTCAAGGCGGGCGAAGACACGGCCGCAGAGGAGAAAGACGAGACTCCGAACTGAGCGAGAGCCTCGCGATTGCGTCGCTGGGGGAGTGCGCACCATGGCCTTCTTCCTTGAGTTTCCCCAGCGGCGCATTCGCGGGGCTTTTTTCAGAATCCCCGCGCGGCCCGCACGTCGTCGAAGTCACGGAGATGGTAGTCGATGCCCACGTAGTCCAGCACGCGGCATAGACCACGCAGGGCAACCCCCATCCCATCCGGCCCGCTGAAGCCGCCAAACTGCCCTCCGCCCTTGAGGTGCGGTTCCAGGTCGAAAAAGACGCCGGGCATGCCGCGCCGGGTAAGCTTGCTCTCCAGCGACGGCAAGATCTGGCGGAAGTCGCGGAGAATCATCTCGTGGCCCGCATCGCCCAGGTCAGCCGGCACGAAGTGGGCCAGCTTGTCTTCCTCCACGTGGCCCCCCTTTATGACCGCCGGGCCGGTACGATAGTCCTTGATGTGCAACCAGCCCAGGCCCGGTTTCATCGCCATGTACTGCTCGTATACCTCGGACGTGGAGAAACCCTGCGTGAGAATGTTGCCGGCGTCGAAGATCAGCACCATGCCCGGATGGTTCACCTGGCGGTAGATCTCGCCCAGGATCAAGCCGTTGCTGCCCACGAGGTTTGCTTCCACTTCCAGCCCGAACGTCAGATCGGAACGGTGGAAGGCCTCGGCCATTTGGCCCAAGTGGTCGACCACCTGCGGCATATGCTGGCGCGGATCGCTTCCCTTGGGGTGGTAAAACGAAAAACCGCGGATCAGCTTGGTCTCGAAAGCATGCGCCAACTCGCAGGCCTTCTGCACGTCGGTGGCAAGATATTTCTCGAAAGGAACGTAGGCATTCTTCGTACCGTCCTCGACATCGACCAGCTTGACCTTGCCGATGGGCGAGCCGATCGACGAGACATTCAGTCCGTACTCGTTCTGCAATTGGCGGATCTTCTGGATCTCGGCCACGCTCAGTTTCATGACGTTTTTCACGCCCTGGCCGGCGTCGATAAAGCGAATACTGTAGTATTGCAGGCCCAGCGCGGCAAAGGCGACAAACTGCTCGCTGGCCGTCTTGTTGTTGGCCGACTCGTCGGCAAAGCCCGAGAGGATGACACGCGGTATCTCGTTCATGGCTGGTTCTTCTCCGTCGCGTTGAGCGTCTTGGTAAAAGTGGCCGATACGGTCGTCGTGATGCCGCCGCGGGCGGTGAAAGCGGCCGTCAGTTCCAGTCGCCGCGGCGCCAGAATCGCGACTACGTCGTCGAGAATCCGGTTTGTGACGTGCTCGTAAAAAATCCCCTCGTTGCGGAATTGCTGGAGATAGAGCTTGAGGCTCTTGAGCTCCACGCATTTCCGATCGGGCACGTAACGGAACGTCAAGGTGCCAAAATCGGGCTGGCCGGTCTTCGGGCAGACCGAAGTGAACTCTGGACAGACGATTTCGATTGAATAATCACGATGGGCATACTGATTTTCGAACGTCTCCAAGACGTCGCGGAAACTCTGAGTCACTTGCACGTTCCTTTCCTTCAGCGAATAATTGTACCATTCATCCATGATTAGCACCAATCCACCAAAACCCGAATTGCCGGCCGTGATCCTCCTATCCGGGGGGCTTGACTCGGCGACCGTGGCGGCTATTGCCCGGCAGGAGGGCTATAGTCTCTACGCCCTTTCGGTCGATTATGGCCAACGGCACCACTTCGAGCTTGAGGCGGCGCGGCGGGTGGCCCAGGCCTTGGAAGTCTCCCGGCACGTGATCCTCGACGTGGACTTGGCACAATTGGGCGGCAGCGCCCTGACCGACGCGCTGGACGTGCCCAAGGACCGGCCCGTCGACGCCATGTCGGAAGGCATTCCGGTGACCTACGTCCCGGCGCGGAATACGGTGCTGCTCTCGCTGGCCTTGGCATTAGCCGAAACCGTCGGGGCCGCCGATATTTTCCTGGGCGTCAACGCCGTCGATTATAGCGGATATCCCGATTGCCGCCCGGAGTACATCGAGGCCTTCCAACGGCTGGCCAACCTAGCAACGAAGGCGGGCGTGGAAGGCCGGCTGAATTTTACCATTCACACGCCGCTGATCCATCTCAGCAAGGCGCAAATCATCCGCCGCGGCACGGAATTGGACGTTGACTTCGGCCTGACGCACACCTGCTACGATCCTGACGAGAACGGCATCAGTTGTGGCCGCTGCGACGCCTGCCAGTTGCGGCGGAAAGGCTTTGCCGAAGCGGGCCTCACGGACCCCCTGCCCTACCAGGACGCTTAAGAGCCGGAAGAACTACACTATTTCGATGCGCATCGCAGAAATCTTCCGATCGCTGCAAGGCGAAGGCCGTTTGACGGGCGTCGAGAGCGTCTTCGTGCGCACCAGCGGCTGCAACCTCCGCTGCCGCTTCTGCGATACGCGCTATGCCTCCTGGGAACCGGAAGGGCGCTACTGCTCCGTCGAGGAAGTCGTGGCGCTCGTCGAGCGAACGGCAGCCAAGACTGCGGCGTCTTCCGCCCTCGATCACGTGGTCATCACTGGCGGCGAACCGATGCTAATGCCCGAACTGGTCCCCCTCTGCGCGGAGCTCCGGCAGCGGCAAATGCACGTCACTATTGAAACCGCCGGCACGCGCTATCAGTCCGTCGCATGCAACCTGATGGCCGTCAGTCCCAAACTTTCGAATTCAACGCCGCGCGCGGAGGAGGCGCCGCAGTGGATCGAACTTCACGAACGGAGGCGTGTCGCCCCCGAGGTTTTGCGGCGGCTCAATGCCGAGTACGATTGTCAATTCAAATTTGTCGTCCAGAGCCTGGCCGATTGCGAAGAAGTGTTGGCCTATCTGACGGATTTCCGGGAGATCGACCGTCGCCGCGTGCTGCTCATGCCCATGGGCATCGAGCCGGTGGAACTGGCCGACAGGGCCGTCTGGCTGGAACCTTACTGCAAGCAGCACGGATTGACGTTCTGCCCGCGGCGGCAGATCGAGTGGTTCGGCTGCCGGCGGGGGACGTAGCCTGTTTGTTGCGAGAACATTTGGAAGCGAGCTAATCGCATTGGTAGAGTGGGCCGAGTAACACGAGTCCCACCACATTCGATACGGAATTTGGTGGGACTCGTGTTACTCGGCCCTACAGTCCACGCGTGCCTCGGCGGGAAAATGCTCAGCCAGGGCGTGGCAGCCGCTTCACGGCCTGCCCCAACGCCGAAACGCTGAAAACCAACGGATAGATCTTGTCGCAATACCACAGCCGGGCGACGTGCAGGCCGATGACGGCCGTCTGGCGATGGCGCGACTCCTGAATCGCCCGCACGATCCATTGCAACCCTCCCTCCAGAACCGCCGACCAGCGCGGATCGGGCGGCGCGGCAAGCAGGGCCTCGACCGCCATGGCCGTCTCTTCCACACTCGACGTGCCGCGAGACTCGCCCTGGCCGCCACCCCATCCCCCACCGGGATCGACAGCGGCCGCCAGCCACTGCAGCCCGCGCCGGGCGGGAGGACTTGAGATTTGATCGAGGTCGCGATAGGTCAAGAGCACCTGGGACGTGCCATAGATCGGGTTCTCCGCGCGGGGAAAATTGGGGTTGCCAAACCAGAGCGGCCGCCAACTTCCGTCCGGCCGCTGCTGCGTCGTAAGGTATTCCATGCCACGTTGTATGGCCTCGTCAATCCTGCGATCCACCATCCAGACCTGCCACGCCCGCAAGGCCCGCAGGGCGTGCGCGGTAAGATCGGCGCCGCTGCCGTCGTGCAAATCGCTGCGGGAACCGCGGCTGAACGTGGGCCAACCGCCGTCGTTGTTCTGCATGCTCAGCAGCCAGTGGACACCCGCAGTGGCCGCGCTCTCGATCCGTGGCCGATGGGCTTCCGCGGCAGACTTCAAGAGCACCAACAAGGCGAGAAGGGCCATGGAAGTACCATCGACATTAGGCAACGAACCGCGGGCGTCGCTGTAGCCCCACCCGCCGGCTGGCGTTTCGTCTTTCCGGTTCGATTCGCCACGCTGGCAAGCCAGCAGCCAGTCCAGACAACCCAGTGCGCCCACGTCGCCGCTAGCCGACGCCAGGGCGTTGACCGAAATCGCCGTGTTCCAAACGGAAAGGTTCGTATTGATCGGCCACGATGCGTCGTCGCGGACGGTGTCCAAGAGGAAACCGATGCCTCGACGGGTGATGGGGAAGTCGACCCGGCCGGTCGAGGCCAGCCCCATCACGACGAAGCTGGTCCACGGCACGGTTTCCAGGAAACCGCCGCTGGATGGTTGCATGCGTCCCAGCATGGCCAGGCTGCGACCAACGCTCAGACGTCGCGTCAGCAAGGCCAGCGGATTGCGCGGCCAGCGGTGGAAGAACCGGGCCTGCCCCATGCCAACTCGCACAGGCTCCGCGTAACTGGTCACGGTTCCCAACCGGCGTTTCATGGCCCGCGGCAACCAGGCTAGTTCAAAGGCCAGCGCCGGCACGTCGCGCCAGGCGGTCAACCCCGCCAAGGCCGAGTTGCCGAGGATGGCCGAAAGCAGCGTCGGATCGTGGCCGTACTCCCGCCGCAACCCGGCCAGCCCGTCGTGGCTATCGAACCAGTGCTGTGCGCGGGCAAGCGAATCAGCATAGCGTTGCGACTGATCGGCCAGGTGAATGGCCGCGCGGACAAGCATCGTTGCCGCCAAGTTCGGAGGCCCCGAACACGTGTCGCCCCAACCGCCGTCGCCGTTCTGGGCGGCAACAAGCCAATCCACCGAGCGACAGGCCAATTGCCGATAGGCCTCGCGGCGAGATTCTTCCTTCACCTTGAGGGCGACAACCGACAACGCGCTGGCCGCGCTAGCCGTAGCGAAGAGCGAACTGGAAAGCTCTCCCACCCAATGGCCCGCCGGAACACGTAAGCCCAGCAGTTCGCGGCGGACAGTCTGGAAAGCAGGGAGCAAGGCTTGGAAATCGATCATAGTGCCCTATTCTATAAGGGCAGGATAGGGGGTGGCAATAGCCGACGTAGAATGTGGTAATTCATTCATCCCACAAACCACCGCATCAGCCAGCCCTTCTTCAAATCGGATACGAGGACGGGTTCCGGCCGCTCCAAGGCGGCCAAGAGGGCCTCGATCGCCAGGTAGCCGCTCCGCACGGCGCCTTCCATGGTGGCCGGCCAATCCGTGGCGGTCCAGTCGCCGGCAAGATACAATCCGTCGATCGGCGTTCGCTGGGCGGGCCGCTTCGCTTCGCAGCCCGGTTGCACGGAAAAAACGGCCCCCGGCTGCGTGAGCACGCGATGGTACACGAGCTTTGCCTCACCAGCCAGCGGCCAAATGGCTTGCAATTCGCCCAATACCTCTTGCAGCACTTGCCTGGGATCGCGGTCTGCCAGGGCCTGCGAAGCGCTGATGACGACAGTATAGTGGAAAATGGCAGGCTCGGCCTGCGGCGTGGCGTGCCTGTTGCCCTGGAACACCCACTGGCTCAATCGCCCGATCAAGGCGGCATGCGGCAGGTCCATGATCGACCGATCGAACCAGAGATGCACCGCCGTGATCGGCGAAGAATTCAACCCGGTGCCGGCCTCGGCCCGAGGAATCTGCTTGAGCAGTTCCGCTCCCAGCAAAGTACCGAGTTGTTTCCACGAGACCGCCAAGACAACGTGGTCGAAGCGGCGGCAGAGTCCGTCGCCCTGGACGACGCCGAGAAACCGCCGCCCATCGACTTCCAAACGTTCGACCCGCGAGCGCATGCGAAGATTTGCACCGCGGCGCGTGAGCCAATTGCCGGCGCTTTGCCAGATTTCGCCCAGCGGCAGCCGAGGAATGAGGACCTCGTAGGCACTGCGCGTCGCCATGAACCCGTCGACAAAGACCTTTCGTGCCGCCGTCACGGAGACGTGATCGAGGGAATCACCCAAGGCGCTTTCCAGCACCACGGTCCAGAACCGCCGCACAGCATTCTCCGGCTGCCTCTGCCGGCAGAGCCACTCGTCCATGGTGGGCGAGTCGGCGACATCCGTATCGCGATAACGGGCCAATCGCAACATCGCCCGGCCGATGGCACGTCGATCGCTGCCCTTCAGGTAACCGAGCCGCCGCAACGGCGGCAGCAGGTGTAACGGCGGCGGCAGCCAGCGATTGGCGGCAAAGTCGCAACGCGTGCCGTCCGGGCCGAAGAAATGCAGCGTCGCATAACGATCGAAGCCGTCGGCCGTTTCCGTGCGGCGACAGAAATCCAAGAGGTTCGTACAGCAGCCCATGGCCACGTGCGGCGATAGGTCGACGAGTTGACCGACACGGACGTCGTGATAGGAACCCGCCCGACCGCCCGGCGCCGGCGCTTGTTCGAACAATTCGACGTGGAACCCTCGCTCCACCGCCGCCACGGCTGCCGCCAAGCCGGCAAGACCACCACCGACAATGGCCAACGAAGGTTGCGGAGAAGAGGAGGAGGTGGCAGGCATAAACGCATGAAGCGAGGCAAGAAATTCGAAATCCGAATGTCGAAATCCTAAACAAATTCAAAGCAGAAAATCGAAAGGCTCGAAACGGACGGTTTGGATTTCAGTCCTTCGTATTTCGAATTTGTTTCGTATTTCGACATTCGGATTTCGGATTTTGCCCCCTCGTGCTTTGGATTTCGTATTTGTCATTCAGTTTTTTCCTGCATCGTCTGCTCAGCCTTTACCGGCAGCAGCGTCCACCGTGCGGCCAGCCAAAGTTTCTGCCAGCGGCTCACGCGGATGCGGCGTGCGAAAACGTCGGCCGGATGACGGCGAATGGCGTCCAACAGCGAGTGATAAGTGCCCATCATCAGTCCAAAGATGCGGCGTCCGTCCTTGTGCAGCGAGCGGGTCAACTCGGCCGCCTCGCGATAGAATTGCTCGGCCCGCTCGATCTCCATTTCCATCAGCCGCAGGAATGGCCGGTTCACCACGCCGCAACAAAGCTCCTCGGCGGAGTAGCCGCAGGCGGCGATGTCCTCCAGCGGCAGGTAGACGCGTCCCCGCCGGGCGTCTTCGCTCAGGTCGCGGAGGATGTTCGTCAGTTGCAGGGCCAGCCCGGCGGCACGGCTGGGCTGGAGGACGTTGCCGCCCAGGTACCCCCAGATGTGAATACACGCCAGGCCGACAGCCGACGCCACGCGCTCGCAATAGACAGCTAATTCATCGAATGTCTTGTAAACCCGCGGCTCTAAGTCCATCTCCACTCCATCCAGCACGGCCAGCAGCGATTCCACCGGGATGCGGAACTCGCGGACCGTTTGCACCACGGCCGGCAGGATCGCACGGCCACGGGCGTCTGCTTCAACCAGGGTTCCCTCTTGCAAAAAAGCGTGCCCCGAGAGCGCCCGTTCCAGGGCACGACGCCACTCGATCAGCACCTCGCCCGGCGACCGTCCGGGCGGCGGATCGTCGGCCAGGTCGTCGCTGTGCCGCATGAAGGCGTACAGGGCATACATGGCTTGCCGTTTCACCCAGGGCAAAAGGCTGAACGCCGCCGGAAAGTTCGAACCTGCCTGGCGTGTCAAACGCTGGCACGTTTCCTGGCTCGCGAGAATCTCATCCGCTGTGCTCATGTCACGTCTTCCGGAATCCGGCCCCGTTTCAGTTCCCACCAGCATTTACACAACAGCCGTAACTTGATCCCCTTGGAAATCACCGGGCGGGAGGTCCAAACGTCGTAGTTCTGTTGCCGAATCGCCCCCAAGATCGCCAGGCCGCCGTGGATGAAGAGAGCCACGTCAAGCTGCAATTCCGGCGGCATCCAACGGATCAAGGGGATGCCGCGGCGCAAATGACCTTCGGCCAGATCGACCTCGGCGGCCATCAAGCGGCAAAAGGCATCGTTGACTTCCCGCCGCTCGAACATCTCCTCATCATAGCCGAAACGGGCACGGTCTGCCGAGGGCAGATAGACGCGGCCCATTTCGTAGTCCCGCGCCACATCCTGCCAGAAATTCGCCAGTTGCAGACCCGTACAGACCGAATCGGCCAACTGGGCCCGCTCGGGGGTATGGACTTTACCCAAATAAAGGATCAAACGACCAACCGGGTTGGCCGAATAGCGGCAGTATTGCGTCAGTTGCCCCATGTCTTCGTAGCGGCGGACCCGCTGGTCTTGGCGAAAGGCCACCAGCAAGTCGATGAATGGATCGATGGGAATCGAGTAGCGCTGGATCGTGTCGGTCAGGGCCACGAAGACCGGGTGCCGAGGCTTGCCGTCATAGCAGTCGCGCAGCTCTTTTTCCCACCAGTCCAGCAGCGACAGGCTGCGTTGCGGGTCGCCCGGTTCGTCGGCCAAATCGTCGGCCCAGCGACAATAGGCGTAAACATTGTAGAAATGTTGGCGCAGCCGCCAGGGCAGCAGCCAACTGGCGACGGTAAAATTCTCATAATGCCGCCGGGCCAGCCGCCGACAGTAGGCCCTCCCCCGTCTGGGGTGGAGGGGCTTGGGGATCTTTGCGTCCGGACCGTATAATGCCAAGTCGTGCGAGAACATGCACTCTATTATGATAAATTTCTTAGCAAGGGGAAACCATGCGCATCATATTAGCCGCCCCCCGCGGTTTTTGCGCCGGCGTTAATATGGCCATCGAGACCCTGGAGAAGGCCGTTGCCCTTTATGGCATACCGATTTACGTCTATCACGAAATCGTTCACAACAGTTGGGTTGTAGAACATTTTCGGGGCAAAGGGGTGGTCTTCGTCAATAATTTGGACGAGGTTCCGGAGAATTCCTACCTGCTTTTCTCGGCCCACGGCATCGCGCCGGAGATCCACGAGCAGTCGCTGGCCCGCAAGCTGAAAACGATCGACGCCACCTGCCCCCTTGTAACGAAGGTGCATCGCGAGGCCATCCGCTTCGCCCGCGACGGCTACACGATCATTTTGGTAGGGCATGCGGGGCACGACGAAGTCATCGGCACGATGGGCGAGGCCCCAGAGGCGTTTCGCCTGGTGCAGACGGTCGACGACGCCGCGACGATCCAGATCGAGCATGCCGAGCGGCTGGCCTATCTCACGCAAACGACGCTTTCCGTGACGGAAACGGCCGGCATTATCGCCAAGCTGAAGGAGCGGTTCCCGCAGATTGTCGCCCCCAAGAAGGAAGACATCTGCTACGCCACGCAAAATCGCCAGGAAGCCGTGCGCACGCTCTGCGGACAGGCCGACATGCTCCTAGTGGTTGGCAGCCACAACAGCTCGAACAGCCGCCGGCTCGCCGAATTGGGTCTCACGCACAATGTTCCTTCGCACCTGATCGACGGCCCGAAAGACATTGATCTTTCCTGGTTCCAGGGCGACGAAACCGTGCTGATCACGGCCGGTGCCAGCGCGCCGGAATCCGTGGTGCAGGAGTGTGTCGACATGCTGCGTTGGCGGTTCGGCGGTTCGGTCGAGTTGCAGTCGGTGCGCGAGGAGCAGATCCGTTTTACATTGCCCGCGCCGTTGGAGGATCTATCCCGCAACGAGATGTCCTGAAGGCGCAGCAGTCTCGGCATCGGTGTCCGCGGCCTTTTCACGGAACAGACAGGAAAATGGGCGACAGGAAGATAAAACGCGGAATGAGGGCGTAGGCCCTGAACAAGCGGTTCCGGCATCGCTGTCCACGGCCATTGGACCTACCGGCCGGACTCGGCAAAGGTGATTTCCAAGGCCCGCACGTACGCGTCCATGGTGATATCCTGGGCATGAAGATTCTGCTTGCCGCCAAATAAGCCAGCAACGCCGCATCATTCACGCTTTGCCGATTCCTGACATTCAATCTCGCGATCCTGGTGCGATAGGCTGACAGGGGGGGCTGCCCAAGCAGACCACCCAAATCCGGCCTCTTTCGGCCGCCGACCGCCCCGATTATGCTGCCTTGGTCCCCGCCAGCCTACCGATCCCGGAGAGGTTTGTCGCGGCGATTGCCTGAGCGCCCGGGACGCGGCAGCAGATGTCAAGAAAAACCAGGACACGTGGCGGCCAATTTGCCACGCCAGAGGTAGACGGCATGGTCGATCAGAGGGGATGACGACGCATTTTCTTGCGCTCGGCGGAGTTCTCCGCCGCAGGCAAGGACCCTGCCCCTTGAAGACCGGCCCTACCCCTTATTAGAATGAGCACGATTCCACCTGCCTTTCCGTTGAGAGGGCCGAAGCATGTCCAAAACCCAGTCCGACAAGAGCCTGCTTCGCGGGGTTAACGCTGGCACGCCTTCGGGGGCAGAAACGCTCGACCGCAAGTACCGCCAGAAGCTTCACGCCCTGGCTGACCGCGGCATGGATAATCGCCTTCGGCAGCGAGAGGACCCGGAGGACGTCGTCCAGTCGGTCCTGGGGACCGTCTTCCGCCGCACGGCCAAAGGACAACTGCACTTCGAGCACACCAGCGAACTGTGGCGCCTGCTGGAGACAGTGACTCGCCACAAGATCATCAAGCACGCCGAGCACCACAAGGCTAAGAAGCGGACTCCCAATGCCGAGGAATACCAGGACGCGGATGCCTTGTTGGACCGCGAGCCGACCCCCGATGAGCGGGCCGTCGCCAAGGACCTCATCGACAATCTTTTGAAAGGCATCGACCAAAGCTACTCGAAAATCGCCTTATTACTGGCGGAGGGCCATTCCGAACGGGCCATTGCTGAACAGCTCAACTGTACCCGCTCGTCCGTGACGACCAAGATCGGCCGTCTCCGCAAACGGCTCCAGGCGCTGCTGAAGGAGGACTCCGATGATCGAGTGGAATGATGAAAGCCACGATCTGCTTGACGATCTGATCCGTCGGCTGGAAGAAGCCTGGCGGACCAGCAGCGGAGCCGATCTCGCCCAGTTCATTCCCGCCGCCGATCATCCCCTGCGCCACTCGGCTCTCGTGGCTCTAATCAAAGTGGACCAAGAACTTCGCTCGCGACACGGTAAAGGCAAGACCGTCGAAGAGTATCTGGCCGAGTGGCCGGAATTGCAATTGCAAAGCGAACTGATCGCGGAATTGCAGGCCGCCGAAGTCGAATTGCGGGCAGAATTCACCACGTCACGATCAGCAGCCGACGCGGTGGCTGATACGCCGGATCTCCCGCGTGTTCCCTCATCCTCTGACGCAACGATTGATTACGCGCCTCTCTCGTCACCCATGAGAGAGACAGCGACGAAGTCGTCAGCTGGAGGCACCCCGCAGCGTATCGCCCGTTTCGAACGGATCGGGCTTTTGGGTCAAGGGGCCTTTGGCACCGTCTACAAGGCCCGCGACACACAGTTGGATCGGCTGGTGGCCGTTAAGACCCCGCGGCTGGGCGTCTTGGGCTCGAATGACGACGCGCAGCGGTTTTTGCGCGAGGCAAGGGCGGCTGGGAACTTGCGGCATCCCAATATCGTACCGATCTACGACGCCGGCAAGATCGGCAACTCCTACTTCATTGCCAGCGGCTTTATCGAAGGCCGAACGCTGGCCGACTGTTTGGCGGAAAAGAAGAAGTTGCCGCAACGGGAGGCCGCCGTGCTGATCCAGAAGATCGCCTTGGCGCTGCACTATGCCCACAGCAAGGGGATCATCCACCGCGACGTGAAGCCGGCCAACGTAATGCTGGATAGCGACGGCGAGCCCTTGGTGATGGACTTCGGCATGGCTCGACGAGACAAGGGTGAAGACTTAAAGACCCAAGAAGGGATGCGTCTGGGCACGCCGGCCTACATGAGTCCCGAACAGCATTCCGGGCAGAGCCACCTTGCCGACGGCCGTAGCGACCAGTGGGCTTTGGGCGTGATGCTCTACGAGATGCTCACCGGGAAGCGTCCATTCCAGGCATCCAATGCCAGCCAGCTTGCCTATGCTGTTCAGCGGACCGAACCGAAGGGTCCCAGCAAACTCGACAATCGGATCCCCAAGGACCTGGAGACGATCTGCCTGAAGTGCCTACAGAAGCCGGCGGACAAACGGTATGCCTCGTGCCAGGAGTTGGCCGAGGACTTACGGCGTTGGATTGCCGACGAGCCGATAACGGCACGGCGGATCGGCCTCCCCGAGCGGTTCTGGCGGTGGTGCAAACGGCAGCCGGTGGTGGCGGCACTCTCGGCAGCCGCCATGCTGCTCATCGTGCTGGTTGCTGTGATTAGCACGATCGGCTGGATGCGGGTGGTTAGGATACAAAGGGAACGGGCCTTGGCCCAAATCGATGCCTTGCGTCGCGCGGAGATTACCCAAGTGCCCTACTTGATTGAGGGTCTGGCGCCCGTACGTGCCGAAATCGTCCCGCGGCTAGAAGAATTGATCGCGCAGCCGGACCTCACGGAAAAGGAACACCTCCGCCTGAGCTTGGCCCTGCTTTCCGGTGATTCACAGCAGGTCGATTATCTCCGCGGCCACCTGCTCGATGTCGAGCCGGATGAATTGCTTGTGATCCGCAGTGCCTTGGTTCCCTATTGCAAGAATCTGGTGAAGGATTTATGGACCGTCGCGCTGGATCCACAGTTATCGAAGAACCACCGTTTTCGAGCGGCCTGTGTCCTCGCGGCTTTCGATCCCCAGGGGGCCGACTGGGCCAAGGTTGCAGAACCCACGGTCGACGTTTTGGTCATCGAAAATGCCTTGCGGGTTGGCAAGTGGATGGAGGCACTACAACCGGTTGCCAAGACGCTCTCTTCGCCGCTGAAGCACGTCTTCCGCGACACAAGTCGTTCGGAATCCGAACGCTCGCTCGCGGCCGGCATCCTCGCCAACTACGCCGCCGACCGTCCGGACGTGCTGGCCGATCTCTTGGCAGATGCGGAAGGAGAGAATTTCACCTTGCTTCTAACCGCGTTGCGCAGGCACGGCGAGCGTGCGGCAACCGGCCTGATGACGTGTTTGGCAGAGAAGCCGGCCGACGAGAAACCAGACAATCGTACTCAGCAAGACATTCAAGTGTGGCAAGAACGGAAAGCACGGTTTTCCAGCCGGCAGGCGAATCTGGCAATCGCGCTGTTTCTATTGGGCCGGCAGGATACGGTTTGGAGCCTGCTGAGGCATACTGCCGACCCAAGCGCGCGAAGCTGGCTTGTTCACCGGCTTGCCCCTTTCGACGCTGACCCGCGGGTCATCCTCCGCCGCTTGGACGAAGAGCAGGACGTCTCGGCCCGGCGGGCGTTAATACTCTGTCTCGGGGAATTCGGGCCCGATCGTCTGTTGGCCACCGACCGCGACGCCCTCGTACCGAAGCTCCTAGCCATGTACCGCGATGACGCCGATGCGGGAATCCACGGCGCTGCGGAGTGGCTCCTGCGGCAGTGGAAACAACAGGGCAAGATCCGCGTGATTGACCAAGAGCTTGCGGCCGCCATGGTTGACAATCGTTTGGACGAACCGGCTTTAGCTCGTCCTGGATCTACTGACTACGCCGCCAGCCCGCCCGCTAAGGCCGGCATCACGAAGCAGTGGTTCATTAATGGCCAAGGCCATACTATGGTGATTCTCACGGTGCCAGTCGATCCTGCGATCCGATCACCGAAGGAAAAGAAGGACAGCCAAACTAATCAAACCCAGCCCCGCAAGTCGATCGCTCAGAACTTCGCCATCGCCAGCAAGGAAGTGACGGTGGCGCAGTTCCATCAATTCATGCCCAACTTCAGGAGTCCTATCCAATACCATGCTAGTCTGGATCCTGACCTACCAATCCAGGGCGTCAACTGGTATCTCGCTGCAGCCTACTGTAACTGGCTGAGTGAAAAGGAGGGGCTCGCAAAGGACCAGTGGTGCTATGAACCCAATGTCTTAGGCCAGTTTGACGAGGGCATGAAGCAGGCCGCTGACTGGTCACAGCGGACGGGCTACCGCCTGCCAAGTAACGACGAATGGACATTTGCTTGTGAAGCTGGGGCGACGAGCTACTATTACTATGGATGGACCAAAGTACTTTTGGGCAAGTACGCCTGTAACAGCGCGACCACGAAGGCCGAATGGACCTTCCCCGTGGCGAGCCTGAAGCCCAACGACTTCGGGCTGTTCGACATGTTGGGCAACGTATCAGAGTGGTGCCGGGACCCTCTCTATGCTGCGCGCGTGACAGATGCTGACAAAGACGGAGCAGCAGGCGAAACGGTAACCGGCCAGAGCCGTGGCGTTTTGCGTGGTGGAGGGTTTGCCGATCCAATTCACCTCTTAGCTAGCTTTTGGTTTCTCTTCGATTATCCCGCATTCGATTCCCCCAATGTGGGTTTTCGAGTAGCAAGGACTTACAGCACCGCCAAGCTTACAAACGGAGCAAACGGCCCAGAAACGCTGGCACACACGCGGCAGACCGCGGTCGAGAACGCGGTACTCACTTCGCCCCGGCAAGGACAAGCAGCCTTACTTTTTTCGGTTTGGTCGAATGATCAGACTGCACGTGCCGCGAACTCCGCCACACTCGATCTTGCTGGGCCGCTGACCATTGAGGCCTGGATCCGTCCAGTTGGCAACTCGCCAAAGGGTGTACAGCCCATCGTTTCAAAGAAAATCGACAAGACGGGCTATTGCCTGGTGCTCAGTACCAATTCACCACCAACGCTCCGATTTGAAAGCGGGGAAACGGCATTGTCGGCGGAGTTGCGAGGCAAAATTGAGCGATGGATTCACGTGACTGCGGTGCAGGAGCAGGACGCGATGAAGCTCTACGTTGACGGCGAACTGAAGTCGGCCATCAGGTCGGCTGTTCCGCGCAGGAAGAACAACCACCCGTTGTGGGTTGGTTCCGGTCCTTTTCGCGACGGCTGGTACGGCGCTATTGATGAAGTGCGAATCTGGTCAGTTGCCCGTAGCGAAGCGGAGATTCGTGGGGCGATACACCGCCACCTGACCGGCAAGGAATCCGGCCTGGCCGCGTACTGGGATTTTGACGAACCGGGCGGAAATAGCGTGCCCGATCTTACCGGGCATGGTAACATACTGACGCTATCTCCCGGCACGCATCCAGGATCGATGTGGTGCGAAGGCGTACCACTCTCGCGCGCCGACGCAACCGCTCCTGTCGCCAGAAGCAATATCGTTCCCGACGGACCCTGGAAACTTCCCCCCGGTGCTCCGCCTCCCGCCGTCGCACCGTTCGACGCCAAGAAAGCCAAAGAACATCAAGCAGCCTGGGCCAGACAACTTCGCATCCCGGTCGCGACCACCAACTCCATCGGTATGACGCTAGTGCTGATTCCGCCGGGGGAGTTCGGGATGGGCTCGCCCAAAGAACTTATTGAAGAAGAATTAAAGGCGCATGCCGATAACCCGTGGTGGAAGTACCATCTGCTATGCGAGGGGCCGCAGCACCGGGTACGGATTACCAAGCCCTTCTGCCTTGGCGCCACCAAGGTTACGCAGGGAGAATATGACCGGGTCATGGGCGAGAACCCGAGCGAGTTCTCGCCCATGGGCCAGGCCAAGGACAAAGTCGCGGGGCAGAACACAAAACGGTTTCCGGTGGAGAATGTTTCCTGGGAGGATGCGGCGGAGTTCTGCCGGAGACTATCGGCGATGCCGTCAGAACAATCGGCCGGACGAACCTACCGTTTGCCTTCGAATGCACAATGGGAATACGCCTGTCGTGCGGGCAGCACAGGCCGGTTTTGTTTCAGCTCAGCCGGTAGCGGACTTTCAAGGGAGGACGAGGAGAAGAGACTTTCCGACTACGCGTGGTTCGACGGTAATGCCGATGGAAAGACGCACCCGGTGGGCGAGAAGCGGGCCAACTCCTGGGGGCTGTATGACATGCACGGCAACCTATGGGAGTGGTGCCAGGATTGGTATGAGGACCGGTATTACGCCAAGTCGCCGCTGGACGATCCGACAGGTCCAACTAGCGGCTCGTCCCGGGTGATTCGCGGCGGTGGCTGGAACAACCCGCCGGAGATTTGCCGGTCCGCGATCCGTGCCAGCAGCGTGCCTGGGTTCTGGAACGGCAACCTGGGTTTCCGTGTCTCCCGAGTTCCGGGAGACAAGTAGAGCGAGCGGAGCCGGGGCACGGCCAGCACCGGCCACTCCGCCAGGATTTCGCTGCAATCGCCTCCCAAGCCAACCGCAGCACTTCCGGGATGGACTTGGCGTGGGTTCGCTGGGGCGGCGCGCGCAGCGGCGATGCCAGGGTTCCCATAAAACCACCGATTTTTTGGAACGACCTCAGCCCAGCTACCTGCCGCAGTCACCTCCTCCGCCGCAGCGAAATGGCACGGACATGGGAAAAAGTCAGGATACTTTTGGTTTTAGTGACCGGCAGGCAATTTGACAATCCCGCCATTCCGAATTGCATCGGACATCACGGAACAGCGATCTTGGAAGCCGCCGCCATACCAGGAACGCTCACCATCTCATTTCGACAACTCCTTCTCTTCCGCCTTTCTCGGCTTCACGGGCAGGTCGAGAGGCTTCTCCTTTATCGGTGGCCCAGGCAGGGTCTCGCTCGGCTTCGCGGGCGGTTCGATGGGCTTAGCCTGCTGCAGGTTCTTTGAGGAAAGGCCGCCGTGAGAATGGGTCGCCAACCACACCGCCCAGATCCCGACAGCCAGTAGTGCCGCCAGAGCCACGAACCAAAGCCACTGCCAACCCCGAAAGGCGGCATGCCGCTCCAGATCGGAAACCAGTGCCGTCACCGACTGGTAGCGGTCGCCCGGCTTCTTCGCCACCATCTTCCGAAAGATGCCATCCAGCCACGGTGGCACAGCAGGGCATGCCTTGCGAAGCGACGGCACGGCATGCTCGCGGTGGGCGACGAGCCGCTCCATGACGGTCTCGCCGCCGAAGACCGGCTGACCCGTAAGCAGATAATACAGCGTGCAGCCCAAGGAATAGATGTCGGCGCGGTGGTCGGTACGCCGCGTATTCATCGCCTGCTCGGGAGCCATGTAATCGACGGTGCCGAGGACGCACCCGGTCTTCGTCAGGTCGTCGCCGGCTTGCTCCGGCAGCGGCCGGAAGCGGGCGATGCCGAGGTCGAGGATCTTCGCCGTGCCACCCTGGTCAAGGATGAGGTTCGACGGCTTGATGTCGCGGTGGACGATGCCTTGGGCATGGGCATATTCCAGACCACGAGCCGCCTGGAGGATGCAGTCCAGAGCCTGTTCCACGGGCATCGGACCGTGCTCCCCGATTAGCCGTGCCAAATCCTCGCCGTCGACCAGGTCCATGACGTAGAAGTGGGTGCCGTCCGCGGTGCCCGCGTCGTGGACGGCGACGATGTTCGGATGAGACAAACGGGCCAGTGCCTGGACTTCCCTCTGGAACCGTTCGATCGACTCCGAGGACTTGACGAGGGACTCCGGCAGCAGTTTCACGGCGACCGTGCGGTTCATCTTGCGGTGGATCGCCTTGAAGACCCGCCCCATGCCACCGCTGCCGAGTTCCTCCAGCAGTGCATACTGCCCGAGGATGCCGTGCCTCTCGCGTTCCTCGGTCGAGATGGCTCCCGCCTCACCAAGGGTCTCGTCCGCGACTTCTTCCGCTTGACGGTTGAGCCAGTCCGACATTTTCAGCACGCGCGTCCAATCCCGCAGCCGCTCGGCAAGGTGTGGGGTATCGCGGCACAACTCCTCCACGCTGGGCTCCTGCCCCTGTTCGCGCAGGTCCTCCCAGCGGTCAAGAAGGTCTCGGAACTGGTCATCGTTCGCGGTCATGGTCATTCGTAGCACGGATTTAGTCCGTTGGTCTCTACTTTTCGCCGAAACGGAGTGAATTCCGTTCTACGCAGGAGCGTTCCTGTCGAGGCTGCGTAGTCCTAACGATTCCGTGGGCAGGGGTTCGCCCGTGCGTGCCTTGTAGAGCAAGTAGCGGGCGTCCTGCCAGCGTCGGCGGACGGTCCTGGTGGTCACGCCCAGCACCTCGGCGGCCTGCTCATGGCTCAGCTGCTCGTACCACAGCAGATTGAAAACCTCCTGCTCCTCCTCGGGTAGCGTCCCGATCTGCTCGTGGAACTCCGTCCATTCCATGAGGTTGGCAGGTTCGCCCGACGTGTCCGCTGGCTCGTGCTTCGGGGGCGTGTCGCCCTCGGAATTCCGTGCCGCCGTATCGTGGTGGCTGCCCAGTCCCTCGACTCCGTAGTAGCGGCGCGACAGGTCAATGAGCACGCGGCGGATCTGGGTAGCCGCCAGGTTGTAGAAATGCCTCGGCGACTCGGGCTGCACGGACTCCATGGCGCCGTGGAGTCGGGTTACCGCTTCCACGAACACGTCGTCGTTCTCTTCCCAGCGACGGACCTTCGGGTAACGGCGAAGCATCTTCCTCGCCAGACCGCGCAGCCGCTCGCAGGAATACTCGATGAGCCCGCGACGAGCGTCGGGATCGCCCGACCGCATGAGGTCGAGCCAACCGGCAGTCTGACCCGTAAGTTCCGACATGAGGGGCGAGGGAAAGGTGATGGTACGGTGGTTTGTCCACTATCATCCTAATCATTTCCCCGGCAGATGGCAACCTGAGTCCCTGGTCGGTCATGGCTACATGGTTCTGCGTGGCGGCCGGAGAACGGGTCTGGGACTGATGCAAGAGGCCGTCTGCGCCAGCATGTCGTGCCAGTCGCCGTGGCGCCGCAACCAGTTCGCGCGGTGATTCGCCACGTTGATGCTGCGTCTGATATGGACAGTGTTGGTGACGTTATAGTAGGTCGCGTAGAAGTGGCTGCCGTGGTCGCAGTAGGCATTGCAGACAGGCACCGCCCACGCGCCCGAGCAGGCGGCGTTGAAACACGGACCGACGAAGCAGCCGTTCAAGCTGAAGAAGAAACGGTTGCTCGTCCTGGCAGTCGCCTCTACGGTGCTGAAGGACAACTCTGCCGATGAGCGACTGCGCGCCGAGAAGGTGTGCAAGACAAAAAGCGTTCGCCTACCTCGTGCAGGAGGAGAAGGGCGTCCAGGTCTTCCACGTCGAGGAAATCAAGGACAAGACCGTCGTCGTGAACGTGGACGGCAAGGAGCACGGCACGAGCGTCTCGGAGTCCCTGGAGGTCACGAAGACCAAGGTCGAGGGCATCGCCAAGGACTTGCCCGTCGTCGGACGCTGGAAGTCCAAGGAGGGCGATGTGTTCTACCTTGCCATTGGCGGCACAATCAACAAGAAGGGCAACCTCGTGCGGGGCGAGGCAGGTAAGGCGAGGTAACCTTTACGAAATTCCTGAAACCGACCAGTAAGCTCCGCGCAGCCGCCAACACGGATGCCGACTTGCGCAAGTCGGCGCCGCGCATTACTAACCGCCGCCGGTTCGCTACGCCGGGGGCCGGTTAAACTGTCATCAAAGAGCATGCGGGCGCGGCCGACCTTTTTCAGCGCGCTTTATACTCCAGCAGCTTTGGCCGCTCGTGAAAGAGTTTCAGAATCAGTTCGCCGAACGCCGTGTTGGCCCAGGCGAACCAAGAACGCGTGAAGCGATGGGGGTCGTCCTTGTGAAACGCCTCGTGCATGAAACCTGTGCCGGCGTGGGTCCGCTGTAGCGTGTCCAGGCAGAGGCGGATTTCGGCGTCATCGCTACTGGTACTGGCTCGCAGGATCACGCCCAGGGGCCAGATCATGTCCAGGCCGGCATGCGGGCCGCCCGGCCCCTCCGCGGCGCGGCCCCGTGCGTAATACGGATTGGTGTCCGACATGAGCATTCGCCGCGTGTTCTGGTAGAGCGGATCGGAAGATCTCATCGCGCCGAAATAGGGAAGCGCCAGCAGGCTGGGCACGTTGCTGTCATCAAGACAGTAGAAATTGCCGTAACCGTCAACCTCGTAAGCGAATACCTTGCCGAACCTCGCATGCGGCACCACGGCGTGGAGGGCCAAGGCTTTCTCCACTTCGTCCGCCAAGGCACGGCAGGCAGAGGCCGTCTCGCGATCGGAACGGATCGCATCGAGCATCTCGGCCGCCTGACGCAAGCTCACCACGGCAAAGAAATTCGAGGGCACGAGAAAGGGAAACACGGTCGCGTCGTCGCTGGGCCGGAACATCGAACAGATCAGCCCGACCGGCCTGACCGGCCGGCCATAACCCGATCCCGGCAGGGTGTCGGTCGGCGTCTCGGTCCGCCGCTGGAAACGATACGGCCCGCGGCCGGTCTTCCGTTGCTGCTGGCGAAACGTATCGAGCGTGAGCCCAATCGCCTTGTGCCATGCGGCATCAAACGGGCTGGCGTCGCCACTGGTTTTCCAGTAGCGATAGGCCAGGCGGATGGGAAAGCAGAGCGAGTCGATCTCCCATTTGCGCTCGTGGACACCCGGCTTCATTTCCGTCATGTCGCTCTTCCAGTCGCTGACCTTCTTCTCATCCTTGTAGAAGGCGTTGGCGTACGGGTCCTTGAGGATGCAACGGGTCTGGCGATTGATCACTCCCGCGACGAGTTGTCCGAGCGCGGGGTCGTCCTTCATCAAGGGCAAGTAGGGCCAGACCTGGGCTGTGCTGTCGCGCAGCCACATGGCGTCGATGTCGCCGGTGATTACGTAGGTGTCGGGCCGACCTTCAACGACGCTGAAATCAACCGTCGTATCGAGCGTGTTCGGGAAGCAATTTTCGAACATCCAAGCCAATTCCTTGTTGCCGATCGTGCTCTTCACGCGGTCGATGACCTGCTCGACCGCCGCGCTCTTGAACTTCCGCCGCGCTGGCGGCGTACGGACGGCGGGGAAGGCGGCAGCGGCGGCCCCCACGGTCGCCGCCGTGCATAGACCGGCAGCAACGAGCGAGGCAGTTTCGACGAATTGTCTACGATTCATAGTGACGAATCCTCGGTAGAGTGCGTGTGGAAATGATCCGGGCGGAAGTGACTATCGAAACAACCGCACAGTATAGTTGTCGGCGGCGCGACTTTCAACCAGCGTCTTCAGCATGCCCTCTCTGGGATCCGAAGACACAAAGCGAGCTGCCCATTCACGAAACGCTCAGCGGGCGCACGCTATTGGCATTTCCCGCCTCGACCCGCTGGGTAAGAAACTTGACGTTTTCGCCGGACGGACGCCAACTGGCGATCGCCATCGGCGACGGCACGATCGAAGTCTGGTGGCTGCCTGAAATCGAAATTAGGAAGCTGTTTCAAAACCCGTAGGATGTGACCGAGCACCGCGAAGACCCACCAAAGTGGCAAATAGCAGGTGCCGGCATGAATCTGGAATACGCGCTTTGCGGAATCGTCAAAAAAAGACAGCAACCTGTTTCTAACCGGGTGCTAGCGCAATGCTTGCGCGTCACTAACAGACAGGTGCTACTATAGTCGGTTTTGCCCCAGCCTTACCATCGGACCTGTCCACTTGGTGCATGGCACTTATGGGACAACAGCCCAGGAGAGAAGTCGTGACACGACGTTCAGCTTTTACGCTCGTGGAGTTGCTCGTGGTTATCGCCATTATCGGGATCCTGATCGGCTTGCTGCTCCCGGCGATCCAGTCTGCACGGGAGGCAGGAAGGCGAGCAAGTTGCATGAACAACGAGAAGCAAATTGGGCTGGCGCTGCTCAACTACGTTAGCACTAAGCAAGTCTTTCCGGCCGGTTCCATCACCACTATGACCATGGGCGGGCCGCAGTTGTTCGATACTTGGACCGAGGCCTCCAGCATGGCCGCGCACGCCAACATGCACGGCCAAAGTTGGATGTTGGAGATCCTTCCTTTCATGGAGTACGACTACCTTTACAAGCAGTGGGACTATGCTCGCAGCGTCAACGGCAACGGAAAGGTCTCGTTTACGGATAT
>Ga0181517_10001639_pt1 | contig 24257 bp, 14 predicted proteins | sample PEATcosm2014_Bin_31_FD_119748 | JGI IMG/M metagenome (GOLD analysis project Ga0181517, IMG submission 119748) | Peatland microbial communities from MTU Mesocosm Facility, Houghton, MI, USA - PEATcosm2014_Bin01_30_metaG | ecosystem: Environmental > Terrestrial > Soil > Wetlands > Peat | place... | reverse complement strand
CTCCTTGACCATCCTGCCCACGCGCACCAGCGAGCGCTGCTCCGAGTGGAAGCATGACCCAGCGGCAAAGAATCTCCGCGGAGATGACGTATTTCACAAAGTTGCCTGCGGGGATGTACGCCAACAGCAGCACGCGCCCCGCGACCGAGAAGAGCAGCGCTAGCGCCCCGTAGCTGCCGATGCGGCTGTCTTTCATGATTGCGAGAACCTGCTGCCGATTCCATCCTCCTCCAAATGCATCGGCGGCATCGGCGAGACCGTCTTCATGCAGCCCTCCGGTCACCAGAGTGGAGCAGAGCACGATCATGAACGCGATGACCGCGATGGGTAGGTGCGGCGACAGCAGGCGGTATAGTCCCGCAGCGGCGGCTCCCACTGCAAGGCCCACCAGAGGAAAATATTTCGCGGCACGCGGCAGAGCGTCTGGCCTGTACGGAAGCCAGTTCAGCGGCAGACGCGTCAAGAACTGAAACGCCGACGCAATGTCTTGAAAGATTCTGATCATTCGCTCGCCGTGCTTACTCCCGCCGATGAAAATGTAGCCATCTCGTTCAATAGCCGAACGGAAGACTCGATCACCGGCATGGCCAGGACCGCGCCGGTTCCTTCACCAAGCCTCATTCCCAAGTTGAGAATCGGTGTAAGTCCGATATGTCGAAGCAGGTGGCGATGACCTGGCTCTTCTGAACAGTGGCCGGCAAGCAGGTAACCGCTCACTTCAGGCGCAAGGCCGTGCGCGATGGCTGCTGCTGCCGTCGAGATGAAACCATCGCAAACCACGGCCATCCGATTTGCTGCAGCACCGAGGATGAACCCAGTCATGGCCGCGATTTCCAATCCGCCCACACAGCGAATGATCTCCAGTGGACTCGGCGTCTCAACGGATGCGCCAAAGTGCCTGTGAATGGATTGTTTGAGCACCTCGATCTTGCGGGCTCTTCCCGGCTCATCGAGCCCGGTGCCGAGGCCAGTGACTGCACCAATCTGCTGCTTCGTTAGCACTGCGGCAACCGCGCTTGCGGAGGTCGTATTGCCAATGCCCATTTCTCCGACGGCCACCAGGGTTTGTCCCTGCTCACTCGCGGCCTGCGCCACGTGAATACCAGCATCGATAGCGGCTGTGAGGTCCTCCTGTGTGAGCGCAGGTTCACGACACATATTCCCGGAGCCGCGTCGAACTTTCATCCGGAAGAGCCCTGGCGCAGGCTCGAACTCTGCATCGACGCCCACGTCCACCACTGTAAGTTGCACATCGTGTAACCGCCCCAGCACATTGATTGCCGCTCCGCCTGCGATGAAGTTTTGCACCATCTGCGCCGTCACTTCTCGCGGGTAGGCACTCACTCCTTCCGCGGTCACTCCATGATCGGCGGCAAACACATAGACTGCCCGCCGCAATGGAAAAGGGATTTGACCGGAGAAGATCGAGAACATCTGCGTTGCAATGTCCTCCAATCGGCCCAGGCTGCCGATGGGTTTGGTCAGGTTGTTGAGCCGCAGTTGGGCTTCAATCGTGTGACAAGGATCGAGTGGCTCGATGCTCGCAACCACGCGGTCCAGGGATGAAATAAAGGTCTTACTCATAAGTCATGCTCCATGCGATCCCGCATTCGCTCCAGCAACCTGGGGCGGTGATGCGGCAAACAGTTAAAGGCGATTTCAAGAATCTCGGGCCGCAAAATCTCCGCGGGCGAACCTTGCCTCATTGGCTCACCCGGACTCAGCAGCCACACAGAGGTGAAGGTTCCCTCAATCAGCGCAAGATCGTGCATTGAGGCAATAATTGCAATTCCTTCGCGGCGCAACAAACCGATCAGATCGATCATCTCGAACTGACGCCCCATATCCAGGTGTTGCATCGGTTCGTCGAGCAGCAACAGTTGTGGCTGCTGCGCAAGACCAAGCGCAATTTTCACGCGCTGGCGTTCGCCGCCGCTGAGTTCATTGAAGACGCGCGACCGCAACGACCACGTGTCTGTCAATTCCATGGCTCGCCGCATTGCTTCATAGTCGGCTGAGCATAATCCGGCAAACATTTTCAAGAACGGAGTGCGGCTCTGTTCCACAAACTGTTCGACAGTAAATGAAAACGGGACATCGACGTTCTGCGGTACGTATGCCACCGATCTGGCAATCTCCCGATGTTTCAAGGCCCGCATATCACTGCCCTTCAAGGTCACCTGTCCACATGCGGGAGCAAGCGCACCGGCGAGCAGTCGCAGCAAGGTCGTCTTTCCTGCTCCGTTTGGCCCCACGACCGCGATGCATTGATTCTCAAAGACGCAGGCATCAACATCCGTGAGAATGTTTCGATCCCCATAGGCAAAGCCAACCTGCGCAAACTCAATCAGAGGCTTCATCCCATTACTCCCTGCCTGGTGTTGCGCAAGAGGTACAGAAAGAATGGTCCCCCGATGAGAGCCGTCAGCACACCCACCGGTAACTCCGCCGGAGCAATGGCGGTGCGCGCGACAGTATCCGCCACCAACAGAAAGAGCGCGCCAGACAAGGCAGCGGCTGGCAGCAACCGTACATGGTCGGGGCCCAGCACCATGCGCAGGATGTGAGGCACAATCAGTCCCACAAAGCTGATCAGCCCACCCAGAGCCACCGCGGCAGCCGTCAGTATCGATCCAATCACGATTACAGCAATGCACGTCTGTTGCACAGAAAGACCAAGGTGCGTTGCATACTCTTCGCCCAGAGCGAGTGTATTGAGGTTTCGAGCCAGCGGGACCGAAGCCGCAAGCCCGATGGCCAACATCGCCGTAACAATCGCCAGTTGCGGCCACGTTGGCTGCGCAATCGTTCCATGCAGCCACGAAGCCAGCACGCGCATGCCTGAGCCGAAGTCGTGGTCGAGCACTTCGAGGAAATACGATGAGTAGCTGAGCATGGTGCTCACCGCGAAGCCCGCCAGCAAGAGAGCCACCACCGGCGTACGGCCGTCCACGCGCGCCAGCCAATAGACAAGCGTGATCGAGCCCAGGGCCCCCACAAAGGCCAGGAGCGCGGCTGTGCCGAATCCGGCGATAGAAATCGGAGGCAGCAAAAAGACTCCAAGCGAAGCGCCGAGCACGGCTCCGCCCGAAGATCCAATCACATATGGATCCGCGAGGGGATTTCTGAAGAGTCCCTGAAACAGCAGGCCGGAAACGGAGAGCGCCCCGCCCACCAGAAGCGACGCCACAATGCGAGGCAAGCGAATCGAGAAAAGAATGATGCGCTGATCTTCGGAGAGCGCTCCGCCGTGGAGGATGTTATTCACCACCAACCATATCGGCACACGTACAGCGCCCATCCCCGCGGCAATCATCACTGCGAGGACGATCGAGGCAGCCAGTGCCGCCAGCAGCCAGGGCTGCCGGCGTTTCCTGGCCCAACCATGCGCCGTGCCGGCCGGAATTACTTCCGTGACCAGGATTCACCTCCGAGAGTGAACTTCATCCCCAGCCGGAACATGAACGGCAGCGACGGATAGCCGAATGCCTCGCTGTAGTGCTCACACAAGAGGTTCTGGAAGTTTCCTTCGATGGAAACATGGCGGTTCGCTTGATAGCTCGACGTCAGATCCATCTTTTGATATGCGCCATCGAGATTGCGGTTTGGCAGCAGCATCGAGTCAGGGAACTTCGGATCGGAGCTGGTAAGAAAGTCGCTGTCATCGCGGCTGCCGACGAGCGTACCGCGAAGACCGGCGAAGAAACTCTTGTGCCTGTAGCCGGCTTCGAAGTAACCCGTGTGCGGCGCGATGCGGAAAGGACGCGCTCCAACCAGTGGAGAAAAGACTCCGATGGGGATATTGGAAAAATTGAAGCTCGTATTGAAACTGGGGCCACTCGAAAAGGAACGTTGGATCCGCGCATCCACATAGGTATACCCTGCACGGACAAACAGATCGCGCGTGACCTGATGCTCGATCTCCGCCTCAAGCCCTTGCGCGCGATACGCCTCTGAGTTCACCGTCGCGCCATATACCGCTGCGGCGGCGATCGCACTGGGCACGCCAAGATTCAGGAGTCCTTGCGGTGGAAGGTATTCGACGCCGTTGGTGAACTCATTGTGAAACAACGTCAGGCTCACGCGGCTATTGCCATTGAGCAACAACTGATCGATGCCACCGTCATACGAACGTGAATTCTCCGGACCTATCGACGCCACGTGGTACTGCGCGATGAGTTGCGCCCCGGAGGGTGAACCAGGAGTGGCGGGGAGGCCGGAGAGCAAAGCATAGAGCGAATCGGTCTGATCGAAGAGTGCCGGCTCTTTGATTCCCTCGCCAAAACTGACGCGCAGTTTGGTCCCGCCGAAGATCCCCTTGCGCGCCACTTGCCAGGCCAGCGAAGCACGCGGAGTAGCGGCAATACCGAAGAGGCCGCTGTCTTCAAGGCCACTGCCAACCGTATAGAACAGGCGGTTGAGGACATCCCCCTGAAGCTGGAATGTGTAACTGTAATTGCCGCGCTCGATTGAACTGGACGGACCTCCGGAGTAACCGCGCTCATCTTCATAGCGAAACGCCACGAGCCCGAGCAGATGTGGATTGAAACGGTAATCGGACTGCGCATAGACGAAGTCCTTGTCCGTCGAACCTGGGTAAGCGTACGGGTAGGGAGGTCCATCATTGGACTCCATCGCCTGACCACTGACCGTGTATCCATTGCTGGCGCGAATGGTTACAGGGGCTCCGAGATAGCCAAGCAGATTACCCGACTCGTCGTATTGGGGAATCCCCGCGGGCGCGAACTCGACATACTGCACCCTCAAACGCAGGCCGCCATACTGCAACTGGTTATGCCAGTTCGCGGTGCTTCTGTCGTCCCATGTAACGCCGAAGTAGGCATCTTCATTCGCTTGTCCGGCGTTGCCCGGAAGGCCATATAGTTCGATTGCGCCCGGCTGTCCGGATGCGACCTGATCATGGTGCACGGTGGCGCGCAGGCTCGACGTGGGAGAGATACTCCAGCCGAAGTTACCTGTAAAGGTGCCGTTGTGATACTTGTCGCCGGGAATTGAATTGCTGCTGTCGAAGCGTGAGTAGCTGGAGAGATAGTCGAGCTTCCCATACTTGCCGCCAGCCGTGCCTTCCTGATGATAAGTTCCGAAGTTGCCGCCCTCGGCAAAGTAGGTGAACAGAGGCGCGGGCGTACTTCCTCGCGCGGTCGTCAGGCTGATTACTCCAGCCAGGGCATCTGATCCGTAGAGGGCGCTGTTGGGACCTCGCAGCACTTCGACCTGCGCAACGGATGCACTGGCGATGTTGGCAAACTCGACCGTTCCGCCAATGTCGTTGACTGGAATGCCATCGATCAGAACCTTATTCGCATCGCCGGCCCCGCCACGTATGTAAACGGCGGTGGTGCCTCCCGCTTGTCCGGTCTGCAAAGCCTGCAGTCCGGGCAAAAGTCGCAGTCCTTCCTGAATGTCGCGCGTGCCCTGGTAGTCGGCTCTATCCAACACGGTCACGGTTGTGCCCAACTCGGATTCCGGCGTGGGAGAGCCTGTTGAGGTCACCGTGATCTGATCGGTGAAAGATGCCAGCTGAAGAACGAGGTTCTCAGAGGGCTCATCGGCATGGGCTTGTGTGTCGAGCGCTTTCTCTATCGTGCGGAATCCCCGGTGGGAAACACGCAAGCGCAGGCCTGGCTCCGGCTTCCACGAAATGCTGAAATATCCTTTTGCATCCGTAGCAACCGAGGCGACCGGCACGCCGTTTTCGAGCAATTCCACCTGGGCGTTGGGTATCACTGCGCCGGACGGATCGGACAGGACGCCATGAAAGTTGGAGAGCGGAGCGGCGAATGCAACAGCGCTGAAGGCAAGGACGAAACTGCTCACCCATCGGAATGGGTTCGAATATCGGAACATGGTTTTCCCCTCGGAAAGTGCGCCTGGACCGGTCTCCTGACTCGCGCCTCAACAGCAAACGGCTGCCTTCCCGGAATCTCTTCCAGTGGCAAACAAGCCGCGCCTCTTCGCTTACAGTTACGGGGTAGTGGCGGATTCACACCGCGCTTCTCGATCATCCAGGTTTTATTGATCCGGCAATTGATTCGTGTGATTGCTTTCCCATCTTTTCGCGTGAAATACGCGGGAAAGGATGGGGCACTCACACATTATTTTGTTGCCAGATGAATAGCGGTTTGCGTTTCAAGATGGAGCGTCCATCTCACGGATGAAATTGTCTGGCTAGATCCTCCAATGCATCGAAGGCAACCGGGCTGGGAAGGTTGATCCGTTCGTCCACGTAGTAGACCCGATTGTTCTTCACAGCCGTCATGCTGCTCCAGCCTGGCTGCACGCGGATCTCTTCAGTCGACATCTTCGAACCACGTATGAGCAGAAGCGCTTCAGGAGACCGCGCCAAGACGGCTTCCAGGCTCACTTGGGGCCACTCCTGGTCGATGTCGCCGGTGACGGAACGCCCACCGGCAATCTCGATCAGCTCTGTAATGAAGGCGTGTTTGCCAATGGTGACGATTGGGTCATAGCCCAACGGCATCAGAATGCTCACCACCGGCTTCCCTTTCACTCGCCGCCGCACCGCCGCTTCGCGGGCGCGCAACCTGGCGACCAACTCGCGCGCGGAATCCTCCCGATTGAGGGCCAGCCCGAGGCTTGCAATGGACCGGTAGATTCCATCAACCCCATGCATCGAGACCATGAAGACCGCAATCCCAAGCCGTTCCAGTTGCTGCGATGTCTCGGTATCGCTCATGTCTTCGCTGCCCAACACCAGGTCTGGATGCAACGACAAGATCGTCTCGATCGAGGGCGACAAAATCGATCCCACACTTGGCTTGCTCTTCGCTTCGGCCGGATACTTTGTGTAGTCGGTTACCGCGATCACATCCGCTCCGGCTCCAAGCGCATACACATCGTCCACAACGTTTGGCATCAAACACACCAGCCGATGCGGATGCTCGGGAACCTGGACCGTGCGGCCCAGTTGATCCGTCACCGTGCGTGCATTGCATGACGGAACAGCAATGCAGAAGACAAGACCTGCGCAAAGCCTCTTCATACCTGCACCTCCGTGGCGCGCGTCTGCAATGCGGCTCTCACCAGCGATGGGGCAAGTGTGGGATTTCCGCGAAAATGAAGATGTACATAGCTGGCCAGCACATTTTTGAATTGATATCCCTCAACTTCCTCGTACCCGGAGAGCGTGTACTTCAACCGATACGCGGTTGGAACCGCGTTGGCCGCTTGCGCGTGCGAGCAGTGAAAGCTGTGTCCGCGCACCTGTGTTCCGCGTTCGCCGAGCAAGCAGTTCCCGGTGAACTCCACATGGACATAGCCAAAGTGCACCAATCGCGGCGTCATTTCAAACTCCATCGGAAGCACTCCGGCCATTGCGTGGCTGCGCCCGTCGAGCGTCGTCAGAGCCCGGCCCAGATAGATCATGCCGCCGCACTCGGCATACACCGGTTTGCCAGAAAACGCGAACGCGCGAATCTCCGCGTTCATCGCGGTATTGCGGCTCAACTCGTCCGCATATAATTCCGGATACCCGCCACCTAAATAAATACAGTCGAGGTTCGGTGGAAGTCCCGCATCCGCCAGCGGACTGAATTTCACGATCTCCGCGCCGCACTCTCGCAGCAGATCGAAATTGTCTTCGTAATAGAACGAGAACGCCTTGTCCCGAGCAACGCCGATGCGCACGCGTGGCTGCCCAGGGCGCAGGCCTTTGGCTGCGACGCTCTCCGCGGCGGCACTGGGCAAGGTCAGGTTCAGCAGCGGCGCAATATTGAGATGCCGCCGTCCCGTTTGCGCAAACGCTGCCAGCCTATTCTCCGCGGAGGTTGTTTCTTCGGTCGTATGCAGTCCCAAATGCCTCTCAGGAATCGCGATGGTCGCCTCTGCCGGCAGCCGGCCCAGCAACGGCGTCGTGGTCACCAAGCGAATTGCGGATTCAAGAAGGCGATAGTGCCGGTCGCTGCCCACACGGTTCAGCACGATGCCCGCAAAACGCACTTCGGGATCGAAGCTCTCGAAGCCCTTCGCCACTGCTGCAATGCTGCGCGCGCTGGCGCCGGCATCCAGCACCAGCACCACAGGCAGAGCCAGGAGCTTTGCAATCTGGGCTGCGCTTCCATCTTCGCTATCGCCGTCCACGCCGTCGTACAGCCCCATCATGCCTTCGACAATCGCGACATCGGCATTGCGCATGCCGTTCGAAAAGATGGCCCGGTTCGCCGCGTTATCCAACATCCAAGTATCGAGATTGCGCGACGTACGTCCGCAGATAGCGGTTTGGTGTCCACTGTCGAGGAAGTCCGGCCCACACTTGAACGGCTGCACGCGCAGGCCGCGCTCGCGCAACATCGCCATCAACGTCAACGCGACCGTGGTTTTGCCCACGCCGCTCGCGGTTCCCGCCACCATGAAGGCAATCATGGCCGGCTTCCGATGTTGCCTTTGAGGGCCAAGGGAAGTCCAGCTACCATCAGCACCACATTGTCGGCAACCGCTGCTACACGCTGATTCAGTTCTCCCAGCGCGTCGCGGTACTCACGACCAGCCGGATAGGGAGGCACCACTCCGCTTCCAACCTCGTTGGAAACCAATACCACCGCGGCAGGCATACTGCGCAGCGCCTTCATAAAAGCATCGATACGCCGCGCCGTGCTCGCTGGATCGGCTTCGGCGGCCTCCATTAGATTCGACACAAACACAGTCAGGCAATCTATCAGCAACAGGTCGAAGTTCGCTCCGCAGTCAATCAGAACAGACGCCAACTCCAGCGGCTCCTCGATGGTCTGCCAGTGCGCGGGACGATCTTCTTGATGGCGGCGGATCTTCGCGCGCATCTCCGCGTCGCGCGCTTGTGCCGTCGCAACATAGGCCACGCGCTCGGACTTCACGGCAAGCTCTTGCGCCCAACGGCTTTTGCCGCTGCGAACGCCGCCGAGAACGAGCGTGACCGTCTTGCGGTCTCTCTTCTTCATGCATTACCTCTGACCACGGAGTTCAACTCAACCGTGGACAGCGGGATCAATTGTGTAGGCAGCTTTCACGTCGCCGGTGCTTATCCTGACCGACAGGGGAACGCTCTCCAGCTCTCCCATCGAAGCCGGATCAAGCCTAGATTGGCATCTGGCCGGTCTCCTGACTCACGCTTCAACGAATCCAGACAGCCTTCCCGAGGAAACCCTCAGTGGCCGGAGCAAGCTCCAAGTCCAGTTCTCAGCGATTACAGTTACGGGGTAGTGGCGGACTTGCACCGCCTTCCCGACACCAGATGGCTCGATTGTATATCCGCGCGGACGTGCGGTGTCAAACGCCCCGAGACGCTGGTCTCAGCCGGAATTGACTTTCGCCGGCCGGAAACAATCGATTCCGCGCCGCGCAATACGAGTCCTTTCGGCTGGCGCGACGTTCACCCTGGCTGCTGGGGGAGCAAGGAAATGCCATTGGCGTTTTCAGCCTTTTCCATTCGCCTGACTGATTTTTTCAATCCGCTCCAGGGATGACTGGTGCAGCTTTGAAGGACGATGAAGCCGGATTGGGTATAGCTTTCCTGGAACCGCTCTCCGGGGCGGATCGGCCGGGGAGAAGAGTGTAGATGGCTGCGCTCAGGGAGCAGCCCGTGAGGGGGCCAGCTACCCAGGTCTGACCCACCGAAAGATTTTTTGCCGCTTCCAAAAACTCTTGATGTAGTCTTTTTTCTTTTGGTGTACTATTTTTTTCAATTCCCGTTGGCTTCCACCGACCCGATTCTACCCCCCCCCCCGCAGGTAACAGTAAAACAAGTGTTGACGAAGTAGGATCGGAGACCGAGTCCACAATCTGCAGGCCCGGATTGCGAGCGCTCCCGGGCCAGCCGCACCCTTCGCAGGAGGTTGAAAATGAATTCCCTTGCTCTGCTCAAACGAGTGCTTCTTGCCACAGCAGGCGTGATTGCATGTTTGGGTGTCGCCCCTCCGGTCGCCGCGGCCCCCTTCTCTTACTTTTATGTGATCACCGCCCCTCCCAACTGGGCATTCGGCAATCCCCAACCCCTCAAATCCTGGCTTGCCCTGACCGCAACCGCGCCAGGGCCTGCTCTCGCCAAAGAAAACTATGTATCACTCTCACTTCTCGGTCGGCCGGGCTACTGGTACGCCTACGATACCTTCTTGGGTGAGGCCAACGGGTTTATCGGAGCAGACGTATCGATACCCACGGCGCAGTGGGTAAACCCTGTGGGCTATTGGTGGGCCGGCGGGCCGGCTCCGGTATTCGGCGGCGCGCTCCTGTTCTTCAACTCCTTCAACAACGGCACGTTTTACGCCAACGAGTTGATCATAGGTGATCCTCCGGCGTGCGACGGCCTGTGCGAACTCAACCTATTTGAGACCAGCCTTGGCATCGCGGCGATGAATAATTTAGTTGCTGGTCCTGGTTCCGTGACGCCTCCCAGTGGCGACGACAGTCTGCTCACCCCCCCAACTAACTTCGTCAACTACGATGTGACACAGGGGAGTCAATTCGTCGACACCCCAGAGGGACCCACGGGGATCTACCTGCTGCTTGGCGTCCTTGCGATTGGGGCCGGCACCTTCTTCTCCCGGCGGCGTCCGTTACTGCCCGTTGAATAACAGAACCACTCATGGGCTCTATCAGTTCGGCATCCGGCGCACTCTAAGTCCGTTCGGACAAGGCCGGATGCCGGGCTCTCAGGCGGCACTCTTCGTGCTGGCGCTTCGACAGTGCAGGATGGCCGCACGCGATCAGATCCGTGCCTTGCGAACCGCGCGGGGATGCGCATTTCCATTTCCGAGTCAGAGCGAAACCAGAGTCCCTGTGGCCCGGTCAGTTTCGAGCAAGGTCGCCGCTCCCTGATGGTCGCGTCGACTTTAGCGTAGTGCCTCCGGGATACACCAACTCTGGTTTCGCTGTAGCAGCGGCCAGAACGGAGTTACTGCTTTTCATCCGGCGCGTCCGCGCGAATTTCCTTCGGCTGTATGAGGAGTTCCTTGTAGACGCTCCGCAGCTTTTCCTTCATATCCTTGAATCGCTTGTACAGATCCACTTCGCGTTTGGCATCTTCGGTGCGCCCCATCTTGCGGTACAAGGTCGCCAGTCTGTAGTGCGCGATCGCATTGGTTGGTTCCAGTTGCACCGTATCTTCCAGTATCGGTAGCGCCTTGCCCGTCTGATTCATGTCGATGAGCGTCTTGGCCAGCTCCAGCTTGGCATCCGAGTCCAGTGGCTGCAACTCGACGGCTCTTGCGATTTCTTCGTAAGCCTGCTGGTTATTTCCCTTTTTCGCATCGATTTCGCCGAGGCCGAGTTCTGCTTTTTCATCGCGAGGATTCTGCGCCAGAGCGGCTCGATACTCCTGCTCCGCCTCTTTCTTTGCGGCAGGATCCGAGGAGGTATTCAGCAGTTCGGCCAGTTCAAAATGTACGCCCGGCAATCGAGGATCAATGGCAATGGCCTTGCGATAATGGGCGATTGCGCCGTTGGTATTGCCTTGCTTTGTCTGCTCGTGGGCGATCATCTGGTGCATCTGCGCAGAGTCAGGCGCGGCCAACGCCAGCGCCAGCATCGACTCGCTGGAAAGATCGGAATGAGTGCGGTAAGCGGCATACAAGACCTCCGGATTTCCAGGATCGGTTTTGCGCAACTGCGCCAAGGCGCTCGCGGCCTGATCCAAATCGCCGGACTGGGTGTAGAGCCCAGCCAGTTCCAAGCCAACTTGCACTTTGAATTTCTTGTCAAGGATCTGAGGGAAAGACGCTTCCAGGTCTTTTCGGGCGCCGGCAAAGTCCAGCGTGCGCAGTTCCGCGATGCCCAGCACTCCCTGAATCTTGATGAGGGAAGGCTGGCTGTCCAAGGCCGCGCGAAGATGCGGAATGGCGTCGGCAAACTGCCCTTGAAAGAACAACAGGACGCCGAGGTTTCCTTGCGTCTCCACGTTTGCCGGATCGATGGCAGCGGCTGCCCGCAACTCGGGTATGGCCAGTTCGGGCCGCTTGTCGTGCAAGTAGCCTTGCGCCTTCTGAACGTGCGCAGCAAACTCCTGCTGTTTGTCCGCCGGTTGCTGAGAGAAGCAAAATGCGGCGATCAATGGCAGGGATAAAGCGATAAGGACGTTACTCAGTTTCGCAATCATGGCATCCAGATTATATAGAGCGGTAAAGTGAGCCGACCAGCCGCTAAAAGGAAGAGGCGGCGATAGAATCGCCGCCTCTCACTTTTGCGGTCAAAATCGACCTGGGTTGAAGTTAGAACGTCATGCGCGCAGTAAGTTGCACAACGCGTCCGCCTTCTGTGGTGCCACTAATCTGTTGAGGCGCCACGGTTGTGAATACGCCACCGGCGTTGGGAGATCCCAGGTTTGCACCGGGAGACGAGAAGCTCGGGTGATTGAAGGCGTTTGAAGCGTCGACGCGCATCTTGAGCTTGATGCCTTCCCACGGCAACGAGAAGACCTTACCACCGGAAAGATTCTCATATTGAAGTCCAGGACCAACCAAGGCGTTCCTTGGCACGTTCCCGAAGGTTCCGTTCGGCGCATCCGAGAAGGCCAACGGGTTGACCCAAGCGTTTTTGCAGCCGCCGCCGCCCGATTGGCACTTGGCGCTTTTGTTCGAGACATACGGACTCACACCCACAACATAGTTGGGGAACTGCGATCCCGCACCCTGGTAGGTGTTGTTGGACCCGAAGACCGAGAACGGATTGCCCGACATCGCCACAACCGTCCCGGAAATCTCCCAGCCGCCTAGCGCCCCATCCACAAGCGCGTTCTTGTTCAAGAACTGCTTGCCTTTGCCGAAGGGCAGTTGATAGACCACATACCCCTTGAAGGCCTGGCGGACGTCGAAGTTGGAGTTGCTGTAGTTCTTGGACGCCTCATTCTGGGTTAGAGTGCTTGCAATTTGATAATTCTGGGATCCGCCGCGGCCACCCCATCCTGATGAATCCTGATCGTCCAACATATGCGACCAGGTGTAATTGAAGCTTGCGCTCAGCCCCTGGCTCAGACGCCTTGTAATGGTTGCCTGGAGTGAGTTGTAGTTTGAGACCGCCTGGTAAAGATTTCCGCCGAGACCTGTGAAGTTGGGATATGGACGGGCACAACCCGCCGCATTACCGCTTCCGCAGGTGGCTTGATCGCCAGCAGAGAGCTTGGTCAGAGGAACCGCGTTGATGTCGGTCGGGAAGGTCAGGTTGTACCCGTGACTTGCTACATAGGACACTGTTGCAGCAAGGTTGGTGGTCAACTGACGTTCCAGGCCAAAATTCCACTGCCAGATTTTGGGAATCGGGGTGTGGTAATCGTTGAACCCTGTGCCCCCACCGCCGTTGAAGCGGCTTGGGTCGGTGCTGGATGCCGTGTAGGGCAGCGCGGCGCCTGGCTGATAAGGGGCTCCGGCGCCGATCCCGAGCGGGAAGATCGTGCCAGTTCCATCGAACTTTGCGACAGGATAGATTCCGTTCGTCTGGTCGCCGTAGCCGCCAGTAGACTGGACGGAGCCGCCCAAGCCGCTCCCATAGTTGTCGGTACTCCAGTTATAGGAGTAAAGTCCCACGCCGCCCCGGACTGTAGTGTTCGGCCTGGGCGACCATGAGAAACCAAAGCGCGGAAGAACTGTGCTGTACACGTCTGCCTGCAGGGATGAACGGCCGTTGGCTTTGGTTTCGCCAAACCAAAAAGCGCCCATGGTGCCGTCGGTTGGGTTCTTCACGGTCGGGTCGAAGGTGGCCTCATTGCCCTTTACTTCGCTGAAACCGTGGCTGATCTCGTAGCGCAAGCCAATGTTCACGGTAAGGTTGGAACGTAGTTTCCAATCGTCCTGCACGAACATTTGCGGCTTGAACAGGCGCGCTCCGTACTCCGGCGAGATTCCCGCGCCCCATTGCGACGCGTAACCGAGCAGGAAATCGGCATACTCTTCGCCTGTGGTTGTGTTGGGGCACATTTCGTCGGCGTACACGTTCGCGCCAGTTCCGCACGACGCATGGTCCCAATTCTCTGTATACGAACCGTTGAAGAGCATGCCGCCCGCATTGATGTTGCCCCAGGCGGTGGAATTGTCCCGATAGGAGGTCAATTCTCCACCGAAGTGAAGGATGTGTTTTCCTTTGATCATCGACACCACATCCGACGGATCGTAGAGGTGCTCTTTGTAGACTGCGTTAGTGCCAGGCGCGATCGAGTTGGGAGCAGCGTAGCCTAAGGCTCCGTTGCTCCAGCCCAGGTTGTCATATGGATCGTTGCGCCCGAAGGCCACGGTGGGAAGAATATTGGCCTTGCTAAACTGCCAGCCAATCTTGGATGGATAACCTAGCCCCGTGCTGCTGTCTCCAAAGAAGTTCAGCTGATTCGTGTAGCCGAGGCGGAATTCGTTGACGGTTGTGGGGGTGATGTTCCAGACATCGGTAATCTGGGCGTTTTCGTTGTCCACGTCGCCCATTTGGCATCCGACTGGGCAAGCGTAAACTCGACCGGATTGGCCTGCGGTTTCGACCTCGTCGGCTTCCGTATTGGACAACGTCAGCCGATTGTTCGGTGTGATGTCGTAATCCAGGCGCCCAAAATACCTTCTCCAATTGTTGGGGTTGGGATTCACCGTGAAGAAGTTGTTCGTCGTCACACCGGCCGCATTGACCGAACCAGTAATTGGATTGCTGGTCGAGTTTGCGCCGGTGGGATAGAACTGCTGGAGGGCTGCGGAGACCTTATCGAACATGGCCGCAGGAACTGCGTTGCCCAGGCCAGGATATTCATCGGAAAATTTCGCCCGGATAGGATAGGAGTTACCCTTCGAGTCGACTCCAACCTTCTGCGTGGTTGGATCGTAGATCGCCCAGGGAGTAGCGCCTGCAGGAGCGGCATCGAATTTGCCGGCCATCACATCGGCGGTTGGAACGGTTGTCTGGCCGTTGGCCACGCCGCGGTCGATGATCTGGTCGTAGCCGAAGAAGAAGAATGCTTTCTTCTTGAGGGCTTTGACCGCAATCGGGCCACCAACGGTCCCGCCAAAGTCGTCGTAGCGCAATACCGGGACCTTAGGCTTGGAGCCAAAGCCATAGGGGTTCGCGTTCAGGTAGTTGTTCTCAAAGTACTCGTAACCGGATCCGTGGAACCGGCTGGTGCCGCCCTTGGTGATTTGGTTGATGACCAATCCGCCGACGCCATATTGCGCCGAGAACGAGGACAGCGAGACCTGAAGTTCGTCTACATCGTCAAAGACAGCGGGATTGGCGTTTTGGCTGCTGGGCAGGGTGGTGGACGCACCATCCGCAAGAACGTTGGTGTAGGGAAGGTTGCCGTTGGTCGACACTTCCTGACCAGGATTGGAGGCACCGGCGCTGCTACTCGAAGCTCCGACCGCGCCCGGAAGCAGGATCATGAAGTTCTGCCAATCGGGGCCGTTACCGCCGCCAGGATTGGGCAACTCAGCCATGTCGTGCGATTCCAGTGTGGCCGTCTGATCTCCCGATTCGGTGTGAAGCAGTGGGACGTCTGTGTTGACCGTGATTTGCACGGAAGTTGCGCCGACCTTCAGTTGAGCGTCGACTTTCATATTCCCAACCAACACGGTGACGGGGCCGCGTACCAGTTCCTCGAACCCGTCTTTCTTGAACGTGAGGGTGTAGCTTCCGGCCAAGATCGACGACGTGTCGTAAAGACCATCTTTATTGGTGGCGAAACTCTTCGATACCCCGGTATTGACGTTGAGCACCGTCACCGTCACATTGGGAATCAACGCTCCCGACTGGTCGGTCACGCTACCGCGGATATCACCGGAGTTCGTGCTTTGTGCAAGACACACTCCCGCTCCCGAGAAGATCAGGAGGAGGAGCAGCATCCATCGCAACATATTCTTCATGAACTGCCTCCAGAATTGCTTTCGTTTGTTGTCATTACCCGAAACACCGGCACCAGGAGCCTCAGAGATCCTCAGAACCAAAAGGCGCTCTGAACCACCTTGGCACCAAGCCGATGCGCACGCGACTCTTTGCGAGATTTCCAGAAGGTAATCAGAGACAAGCGATTGCCTTCAAGGAGCCGGACATTTGTTTTTCACGTGCTCGGGGATTAAATCACGCGAAAATTGCCATTGTCAAGGGATGTTTTCGCGCGAATCCACCATAGACAATCGTTTGCATCTCGCACTCTAGCGTGGTAGGAATTCCGCGATAAACGGGACGGCCGCACGCGCCTGGACACCCGCCGAGGTAAATCTGGCCTTGACAAACGTTTGTATTGATCGGCATTCGCTTCGTGACGGCTGCCAAGAAATATGTAAAAACGATTTATTAAATATAGTTACCAGAGCGGCTTTTGCGGCGCGTCCTCGGAATTGCAGCCTCGCCGGCATGGTTCAGGCGGCCGGGGCCATCGAATTTGGCGCCGGCTATCGCTTCCCGAGCATTCCAAAGCGAATCCAGAGCTGGCGTGCCCCCGGCAGGCTACCCAACCGATGAAGCCTCTGCCGATACCGCGTCGGCCAGCCATTTGTGAACGTCTTCCAAAGGGACGGGATGTTGCGGACTCCATTGCGGACTTTTGCCTGGGGGCGCGATCAGGAAGACGGAGTTGCGCGATTCCGAGACGCAGAGACAGCTGGTTTGTTCGTGCTCGGGGTACCGCGACGCCGCCAACCATACATAGCGCGCCAGGATGAGCGCGTCGACAGCGCTGCCTTCGCGGTCGTCCACATCGGGCAACGTGCTGATTCTTTGCTGGTTCTCGAAGATTGCGATGCTGGTGAACGGCTTGGGCTTGCTGCGCAGGCCGAAACGCGCCACGATGACCCGCGGACGGGCCCGACGCAACGCTTCGGAGGCTGCCCATTCGACAAAGGCATTGGAAAAGTTGAGCGCCCCGTTCCCGCTGAGGAAGAGATCAATGACAAAGCTGCGCAGACGCTCCTGGCCGGCAAGCTCGGTGGGCCACCAGCGATCCCAGTCCTCATGGCGCACCGCGGTCAGAAGCTGATCGCTAGCCTGGAGGTTCTTTGGGGCTTTATTGACCTCGGCAAGAAACCTGTCGCGGAAAGGGATCAGGGCTGCATAACTCAGGGAACACGAGGCTGTTGGCTTGGCAGTGGAAGCCGTGCCATCCAAACTTCCGCCCGCGTCGATCATCCACAGGTCAGAGTCCAGGGCGCATCCCTGGCCTGCCAGCAATGCGCTTATGCCGGGCAGGCCCTGCTGCCCGCGGGCGACAAGCTCGCACAACTTGCGCGAATCGCCCGCAAGCTTGAATTCCCTGCCGCTCGGGCCCCATTGTTTCCACGGATCCGGCGAATCGATGGGCAGGCTCTCGGGCAGGACGAGCAGGATAAGCCGTCCAGGCCGCTGCTGAGCAGGCGCGATGCCTTGCCCCGCTGCGTGGATGGCCTCGAATACCCTTTGCACCTCGCGCCGCCACTCACTATAAAATTCCGAGCGCGCAAGAAGTGAGGCATTCTCCATGGTGTCGCCGAACTGGGAGAAGTTCCAGCGCTCGACGCCCATCCTGGATTCAAGCGCGGTGAGCGGAGCGATGAGCGTCTGGAACGCAACAGGCTGAAACGACTGCACGCCCTGCATGAATTGCACGAGCCGGTTCCGCTCAAAGGGAAACAGCGTATTCCACGCGGCCAATTGCTGGTTCAGAGAGGGGCGCATCGTCAGCGGCAGCCGCTCCGTCAGTTGGCGATATGCGGCCAGCCTTGCCTCATCGGCCTGCTTGCTCTGAAGCTGCTCGTCCATCGTCGATCGCATCATATCCATAACCCCGGCAGCGGCTTGCCAGGCAAATCCAGATTCTTGATTTCGAAGAGGCGCGCAATGGTCGGACAAATGTCAGTCTGCTCGATGGGGTCATCGAAGACCTGTGCTTTGCGCACCGCATCGCCGATGCACATCATCCACGTGAGGCGAGTTGAATCGCTGTTCTGCCGGTGGTTGAAGAAGCCGTTGGTGGTGGACCCATCCATATCACGCCCAAACTCGGGCAACACGATCATGGTTGTTTTGTCCTTGTAGGCGGGCAGTAACTGAACCTGGTTCCATAACTCGTAAACCAGACGATCCACCGTTCGGATGCCGCCGAGATGAAGCGAGTAGGAGCCGAAGTGCGCAACCTCCATGTCAGAGAAGGAGATGGCCAGAAACGACGGCGAAAATCGTCGCATGACTTCCGAGGTGACGAGAAACGTGAATTCGTCTCCGGTGACTGGCGCGCTGGTGCTCACCAAGTCTTCGATTGCGTGCTGCAAGGTGCTCAGGGTAAGAGCGTCGAGCGAGGTATCGCCCGAGACCGACCAGCCCAGTCCATCGTAGTTGTCGCTATTGAGCATGGCTTCGATCTCGGGCAGTACCGTCGACCGATCTGCGCTGTGCACCGCACGACCCTGCTCCGCGGCATGAACGACAGCATTGATGAGCAATTGTTTGGGGAAGATTACGTTGGCTCCGTAATCGGGCCCGAAGTCGCGCATCGAGCTTGCGCCGATCTGGCTGGTGAGGGCCTTGTTGCTTGAAATCAGCCAGGTTTGATCCTGCGCGAGTCCGATGCCCTTGCGCAGATATTCGAACAAAGTGGGACTGGCCGGACGGGACTTACCCCAGTCGTCCAGCCGCTGCCAGTTTCCGGTGAGGATACTCGATATGGTGTTGTAGTGCGAAGTTACCCCCGCGTTACGCACAAATGGGTAGAACGCGCTGCGCGGCAATAACTCGCGATAGAGATGGGGAATGTTCTGGAATCCGCTTTCAGAAAAGCTGTCTTCACGCCGGATTCCGCCGCACGCGACAACGATGACTTTTCGTGCGGCGCTCGCAGGCGGGACACTCGCGAGAGCGGAGCGATGCAGCCCCGCCCACTGATCCACGATCAAAATTGCCGCGGCCTTCAACAAATTGCGGCGAACAGCGTCCATGATTCCCTCGCGATCTGGTAGTGCGCGCCCTTCAGAAGAGAGGCACGCACGCTTCTTTCCGGCGAATTCAAACAACTTGTTTATAACATCGCCCGCACCCTTATAACATCATTTGCCCACTGCTTGCAGATTAAACGCCGCGGCCTGAAAGTCTCCGCGCAGTTCCACGTCGACGCCATGCTGCATCCAGTATGCGCCGCTTGCCTCCGACGGCTGCCCGTCGCTCAACCGTCCCGCCAAAGCATGAACGGTGTAGCGCACATCGGGATCGAGACCGCGCAGATAGATGCGGGGGAATGGATAGAGCTTCTGGCTGGAGTGCAGAAAGGCAAACGTCACCGCCTGGCGGCGATCTTGCGAGACCGATTCGGTAACCGACTGCTCGCTGCCGTTTTGCGGAGAGATCAGGCGATAGAGCGAGCCGCGCTGGATGGTTTGACGAATCTGCTTGTACTCATCAACCATTCTTTTGGCAACCGCGAAATCCTCTGGATGCCAGTGGGTAAGATCTGCGCCAATGCCCAGCGAACCTTGCATGGCCGAGAGAAATCGATACTCAAGCGAAAGATTGCGCTGATTGACCCAGGTGGGCGAATCGGTGACCCAGGCCATCATGACACCGGGGGCGTAGGGGTAAGTGAATCCATCCTGTATCGATAGGCGGTCGAAGGCATCGGTATTGTCGGAGGGCCACATTTCGTCGGTGTAACGCATGATGCCCAAATCGACACGGCTGCCGCCACCAGAACAGCTCTCAATCTCTACGCCGGGATGCCTGGCGCGCAACTCGTCGAGAATGGAATAGAGATTGCGAATTGCGTCGACATAGACATTCTTTTGCGCGTCAGGTGCTGCCGCGGGCCATCCCGGTTCAGACCAGTTGCGGTTGTAGTCCCACTTGAGGAAGGCGATGTCGTTTTCCGAAAGAAGCTTGTCGAGGAACGAGAAGACGTAGGCGCGCACATCCTTGCGGGCGAGGTTGAGCACCAACTGATTGCGGCCTTCCGTGCGAGGACGTCCGGAGAAGTTCAGCACCCAGTCGGGATGCTTGCGATAGAGGTCGCTGTCGGGATTGACCATCTCCGGTTCGACCCACAGTCCGAAATCCATGCCCAGCGCGTGCACTTTGTCGATCAGCGGCTTCAAGCCGTGGGGAAACTTGTTGGGATTCACATACCAATCGCCGAGTCCGGCGCGGTCGCTGTTGCGCTGACCGAACCATCCATCGTCGATGACAAAACGCTCGACGCCGATTGACGCAGCCTGCTCCGCCAGCGCTACCTGTCCCGCTTCGTTGACGTTGAACTCAGTAGCTTCCCATGAGTTATAGAGAACGGGCCGCAGCTTGGGCGCAGGCGCATGAGGGAGCAGGCTGGCAAGCTCAAAACGGTGCATGAGGCGCGATGCGCCGCCGATTCCCTGATGCGAGTATCCCGCATAGAAGTTGGGAGTTTGAAAGTCCGCATTCGCTGCCAGACGATAACCGAAGTCGAAGCTGTTGGGGCCGCCCGTGATGCGCAGTTGCTGCACTTGATCCTGCTCGACGCTGATTTGCCAATTACCGCTCCAGGCCAAGCCACCGAACCATACATCGCCATTGTCCTGATCGTCGGAGCCATTTCGATCGATGGCAAACCAGGGATTGTTTTGATCCCCCGTCGATCCGCGGCGGCTTTCCAGAATGGTTTTGCCGGGCTGAATCAACTGCTCGTGCAGACTCCATTCGCCTGCCCAGCGGCCGCTCAGATAACGCAGTCTCATTTGCGCGCTGCGGGGGAGATTCCACGTCGCCGCGGAAATCTGATCGATGGTCATGGGCTCACTGGTACGGTTGTGAACGAGCGCCGACCGGCACAGAATTCCCGTGGTAGAGTCGATCTGATATTGCAGATCGACGTATACATCCAGCGCGATATCTTTCATGACAATGGTGAGACGATCGCCCTGAATGGAATGCGAGAGATAACGAAGGGCCAGGTCGCGATTGCCATTTGGGAAGGTCACCTTGAGATCCGGCTCGACGTAAAGCCCCTCGCCCCATGCAACGAACTCCTGCGGCGTGGTATTTACCGGGCTATCGAAAGACGACAAGCCGGGATCGGAGTGGGGCGCGGGAAAGGTGTCGCCGTCGGCGAGGCGCTTGCCCCAATACAACGTCTGCACCTGCTTGCGCTCGTTCACGCCGAGAGCATAGGTTGTATCCGCCGCATCCAGGCGAAAGACCTGTGTCTTGGTGTCGAAACGAATCGAGGCGGCTTTTGCTTGCGCGTTCAGCGTTGCGGAAAGCAATGCGCCACAAACGCAGATGAAGGACAAAAATGCCGCAAAGGATAAAAAGCTATTCTTGCTCCCCGACTCGCGCAAGCGATGGCCGCTGGTTCTGGATGCTATTCGGTTGATGCTACGATTCATTTCTTCTTTCTCCTTCTTCGATTACCGGGGAACGCGAGGGCCCATGTGAAGCACGAGACTGTAGGCATGGACACGCGTCGAACAAGCTCCGCTGTTTGCTTCGGAACTCTTTGTCGATGGCTCATGCCACTTCTTTCTTATTGATCCGGCAAGAATTGAGTGTCGTTGTCTCCCACCCTTTCCCGCAAAATACGCGGGAAAGGGTGGGGCACCCATACAGTATTTGTTGCCGGATCAATCGTTATTGTGTTGCAGAAGGAAGCGTATGGCGCAACCACCGCCCTTGGCCAGATTCAGATCGAGCGTATCGCCCGCCTTGACGCTTTGCTTTCGCATGACAACGCCAGTAGGCTTGCGATCGGCGTCCCCGGCATCTTGATAGATTTCGGCGGTGTAGGTTCCAGCGCCGAGGAATCCGAGGGGCACATGCAGTGCGCGCGCACTCCAGTTGGTGATGCTGCCCAGATACCATTCGGCCCCGCGCCGGCGCGCGATGGTGACATATTCGCCGGGCTCGCCATTGAGTTCGCGCGTCTCATCCCAGGCCGCCGGAACGTCCTTGATGAACTTGAACTCGGGCTGATTGGCATAGGACTGCGGACTATCAGAAACCATTTGAATAGGCGTTTGGAAGACCACGTACAGGGCCAGTTGCTGGGCGCGCGTGCCCATTACCATGGGACTTACATCGCGCCCCACGAAATCGTCTTCGGTTACATTGTTGAAGCCGCCGGGAGTGTAGTCCATGGGGCCGGCAACCAGACGCGTAAAGGGAAATACGGTGCGATCCACAGGACTATCGCGCCTGCCCACCTTGTTGTTTTCGATGCCCAGCACTGCTTCGTAGCTCACGACGTTCGGGTAAGTGCGCTCGATGCCCCACGGCTTGCTGGCGCCATGAAAGTCAACCATCAAATGATGCGCGGCCGCTTCGCGCGCCACATCGTAATAGAACTTGATGCCGTCCTGATCGTCGCGATTGACGAAGTCGATCTTCAACCCGGCCACGCCCCACTTTTCATAAACTGGAAAGGCCTGTTTCATCTGCTCCATCACCGAGGCGGAGTAGAGCCAGATCCACACCTTCACGTTCTTTGTGGCTGCGTAACGCACCAGCTCCGGGACGTCAACATTACCGCGGAGTTTGGTGATATCGCTGCCGTCCGACCAGCCCGCGTCGAGCATCATGTAGGGGAAACCGGAGGCGGCGGCGAAGTCCACATAGTACTTCATGTTCGTGGTGGTGTAGGCGGTTTTGCCATCCGGGCCCACATCGGCAACCCACCAGTTCCACGAGGCCTTACCGGGATGGATCCAGCTTGTGTCCGGCAGGCGGTTGGGACCGTTGAGGCTATCGATGAGATTGGATTCGATCAGGCGGCCCGGATCGCTCGCCACCATCAGCACGCGCCACGCCGAGTGGTGCGGAAGAGATCCAACCACAGCGAGTCCCGGATCGTCGAAACGCGGAGATAGCCGCGAGACGAAGTAATGCCCCGCCCAATTGCCCGAAGGATTGGTGACATACATGCCGCTGTTGCCTTCGAGGTCAGCTTCTGTCAGCGTCATCCACGCGGTGCCGGGCAAATGCATCAGCAGCGGCATGCCAATGAGGAAGTTGCTGGATACTCCGCCCTGATTGCTGAAGGCGGTGATGGGCAACTTGACATACTCGCTCTCATAACTGCTGCGGTAGTTAGGAAGCTCCAGCGCCCAGGTGGTGGCGTCACCGGCCACGCGGAACTCCGTATCCTCCTGCTTGAGGCGAAGCTCTTTCATGTGTTCCTGCGCCGGCAGCAGATAGCGAAAGGCCACGCCGTCATTGTAGGCGCGCGCTTCAATGTCGAGGATGCGATGCGCGGCGCTCTGCTCTTCCAGATGCACGGTGAGGCTTTTGTACTCCTCATGCACTTTGGATGTTTTGCCGGCGATCAGAGGGAAGTCGTCAACGCCAGCAGCCGCTTCGCTGCCAGCCACGCGAACGTTAGAGCCAAGGGTCGGATAGCCTTCCATCTCCAGGCCCAGCGCGGAGGGGTCGAGGACCGGCTTGCCCTGGAAGGTGACGGTGTAGACAAGCTTTCCGCTCTGGGGCGAAGAGCCATCTACGGGCTGAACCGCAAACTGGATCGAAAGCTGTTGATTGGGGGAAACAAGCTTCAGAGAGGATTGACCCGCTGCATAGAGAGTCATCCCACCTGCCATAGACACCAAAGCAACCATTCTACGAAGAGAAGAGAGATACACAGGCATAACCTCACGGGAGCGCCTTCATTGCAGAGGCCTCCTCGGTCTTATGGTTTAAGAGGGATTGCGGAACGGATGTGAACGGGTTTCGACAAGACAACAGGAGCGAGTGGCGGCCGTCCCATGCGAACAAACAGGACGGCCGCTTTCTGCTCTTATTGACCGGGGCCGATGGTGATGTAGCAGAGATCGGGCGACCAGTAAGATCCGTTCGGATTGCCAGTGAACTCGATGCTGTTGCTGTAATTCGCCTGCAGCGGAACCTGTACCGCGACCGGAGGCGCGGGGGCGTTCCAGCTGGAACCAGGGTTTACGAAATTGACATCGATCATGGTGGTGCTGCCGTTGACGTAGGCCGCAAAATCGCGGACCGCCGCCGTAGCGCCATACACATTCATGGTGTAGTTGCCCGTGGTGGGCACCTGGATGTCGTTGATGATCACATAGGAACCGGGATTGGCGTTGATGTTGCCAGCCGAATTGCCGTCGGGCGATCCGGTGCAGCTGTGGATCTGCGCCTGCGATCCGAGCGTGTTGTAATATGCGTCGCCGGCATAGGTGCAGACGGCACCGGTGCAGGTGATGCCGTCGAGATCATAGGTGACGGCATTGGGCAGCGAAGATTTTCCGACAGCGACGGGAACCGACGCGGTGGTGTTGGACTTGGGCGAAACCACGATGAGTTCCTGGCTATTGACCCACTTCACGCTGGGCGCGGGATTGCCG
>Ga0181517_10001635_pt1 | contig 24309 bp, 24 predicted proteins | sample PEATcosm2014_Bin_31_FD_119748 | JGI IMG/M metagenome (GOLD analysis project Ga0181517, IMG submission 119748) | Peatland microbial communities from MTU Mesocosm Facility, Houghton, MI, USA - PEATcosm2014_Bin01_30_metaG | ecosystem: Environmental > Terrestrial > Soil > Wetlands > Peat | place... | reverse complement strand
GCGGTAGCATTCCGGTTCGCAGAGAAGTTTACCAGCATCGCGGCACCGCGGGCGCAAGGGGCAATCGGATGAGATGCGGCGTCCTTCCCTACGGGAAGACAACGATTGCCCCTCTGCGTTACCATCCCGTTCGAGTTCAATTGCGTTCCGGGAGCGTTGAAATGTATCCATTCGTCTTGGCTGATCCTGTTCAATGTCCAATCCGTATGAGTGTTCGGCGGTTCATCTCTGTCGCGGCTTGCCTGTCGATGCTGTTCTTCGCGCAAGGCCGCCTCAATGCGCAGACGTATCAGCCCACCTGGGACTCTATCGACAAGCGGCCCACGCCCACCTGGTTTACCGATGCCAAATTCGGCATCATCATTCACTGGGGCGTCTACTCGGTCCCGGCGTATGCGCCGGTGATTCCCGGCAAGCTGGCTTACGCGGAGTGGTACTGGCACCAGAAGGACGAGGGCCGCGACAATCCCAAGGCCAATGCGGTCGAGGCCGGCACCTGGGGCTATCACAAGAAGACGTATGGCGCCGATTTCGTCTACAAGAACTTCGTTCCGGAGTTCAAGGCGCAACTGTTCGATCCCGATCAGTGGGCCGCGCTCTTTCAGCGCTCAGGCGCGAAATACATTGTCCTGACCTCGAAGCATCACGAGGGCTTCGCGCTCTGGCCCAGCAAGGAGGCTTCGGCAACCTGGGGCCGTCCGTGGAACTCGGTTGAAGCTGGGCCGAAGCGCGACCTGCTCGGCGATTTAACCGATGCGGTGCGCGCGAAGGGCCTGCGCATGGGCTTTTACTACTCGCTTTATGAGTGGTACAACCCGCTCTGGCTCACCGACAAGCCGCGTTACGTCAGCGAGCACATGTTCCCCCAGTTCAAGGATGTGGTCACGCGCTACAAGCCATCCATCATCTACACCGACGGCGAGTGGGAAATGACCTCCGCCCAGTGGCACAGCCCCGAGCTGGTGGCATGGCTGCTGAACGAGTCGCCGGTGAAGGACGAGGTGGCCATCAACGACCGCTGGGGCTCCGAAACGCGCCACAAGCATGGCGGCTATTGGACCACCGAGTACACCCCCGGCATGAGCGGCGCGGAGCACACCTGGGAAGAGAGCCGCGGCATGGGTTACAGCTTCGGCTACAACCGCGCTGAAACGGTGAATGATTACCACACCGGCCGGGAACTGGTCATCATGCTGGTTGACATCGTAAGCCGCGGCGGCAACTTCCTGCTCGACATTGGCCCCAACGCCGACGGCACCATCCCGGTCATCATGCAGGAGCGGCTGGAGCAGATTGGCAGTTGGCTCAAGGTCAACGGCGACGCCATCTACGGTACACACCCGTGGAAGCAGACGCGGCAATGGAGCGCGGGCGAGCAGCCCAAGGTCAATTACAACGCGGAGTTTGAGACCGCCTACGACGTGGCCAAGCTGTCGGCAAAGCCGGAGCCAGGCAAGGCAGCCATTGAAACCTTCTTTACCAGCAAAGGTAACGATGTTTTTGCGATCTTGCCGCGCTGGCAGAGCGGCAGCTTTCTGTTGAAGGATGTGACGGGCGTGAAATCGATAACGCTGCTCGGAACGGAGGGGCAGTTGAAGTTCAAGTCCACTTCAGCCGGAACAACCGTTGCGCTTCCCGATCTGCCAGAGGACTTGCGTCAGCAGCCGGCCTGGGTCTTGAAGTTCAGCCGCTGACAGGCCTCAGCGTCGAGCGTGCCTCTGCTCGAGAGCGGCCAAAGGTTTCTTGAATCGCCATTGCCGTTGTGATATGCTCAGGCCCTTCCCCAAGGAGATCGGCAAGGAGAATATCCCTGTGCGCGTTTTGCTTATGGCTTTTTCGGTTGCCCTTGGCTCACTCGCCCTGTCGGGGTGCGGATCATCGTTCAAAGGCGCTCTGAATGAAGGCCCAGGCGGCGGACCTGTGCCCGCGGACGGTCAACCGGTGGTAACCGCCGTCAGCCCTGCCTCGGTGGTCGCGGGCGGACCGAGCTTCACCATCACCGTAACTGGAAAGAACTTCGCGTCGGGAGACGCGGTTGAATGGAATGACCTGGCCCTCGACTCGACCTTCGTTTCGTCCACCCAGATGACGGCAAAGGTGCCAAACACATTGCTTTACGAGGCAATGCCGGTATCCATCGACGTGCAGCGCCCGGTTGCCGATTCCTTGCTCTTTGGCGCCACCCTCAACGTTACGGCTCCCCCTGCGCCGGGAACCGCCGGATTTACCTTGTCCACTGTAACCGTTCAAGCGAACGATATGGTTTGGGACCCGGCTTCGAAACAGATCTATCTTTCTGTGGCCGGATCGGACCCGAACTATCCGAACACAATTACGGCGCTCGATCCTGCCACCGCCAAGTTTGGGCTCTCGGTCAGCGCCGGTCCCGGCGCTGATCGTCTCGGCGTTTCGTCAAATAGCTCATGGCTCTACGCAGGCATTGATAGCAATGGCACAATACAGCGCTTCGCACTGCCCGGCCTCACGAGCGACATCACCATTCCCCTCGGGGCAGGCCCGTCTTCGAAGCCGTATTACCCTGCCGGTCTTCAAACCGCGCCTGGCAGTTCGAATACGATTGCTGCCTCGCTGTTCACTTCTCTTGGCGAGGTTGGCGGTGTTGTCATCTACGATGGGGCAGTTCCGCGCCCGGTGGCCTTAACAACCGATTTCGGGCCGCGCGAACCCCTTCGTTCCCTGGCCTGGAACGCCAGCGGGACGGCTATCTACGCTGCACTCAATGGGTACTATGACGACACAATATTCGCCCTGTCGGTCAATTCGACAGGAGTCCAGTTGGTCAAAAGAGACGATCTCAACCCGGGGAGCGAGGCAGTCAATCTGGGGGGCGTTCACTACTCGGCGTTAACCGGCTATGTGTACGGCGATGAAGGTGATGTCTTCGATCCTGCCACAAATTCGGTGATCAATCATCTTCCCGAGAACGTGGCCCAGAATGGTTTTTCCAGTGGCTCCAATCTCGTGACGATCGATGACAGTCTCGGCACGGCATGGGTCATAGGATCCGTGAATTTCGGCTCTAACTCGCAGGTGATGATTGAGGCCTTCGATTTGCAAACCAACGCGCTCCTCGGATCCATCGTCATCCCCAACGTGCCCGGTACGCCGCTCAAGCTCATTCGTTGGGGGACCAACGGTTTGGCCTTCCTCACCAACCACGCCGACAACTCGCTCCAGGGGTACGCTGTCTACATCCTGAGTGGCCAATTTGTCACGAAACCATCTACGCAATTCCGCAGGGCCAGTCCGCGGCATTTTGGGGGGTTATAAGCGCCGGAGATGGATGTTGCGCAAGACCTTGTGTTGATTCTGTCTTGAAAGCAGAAACAAGGGCGCCCCAAAACGGGGCGCCCACTGTAGAGCTTATACAAGCTACTTCAAATTGATCGTCGCCTTCAGCGGCAGGTCCTGCGATGAGCCGCCGACCATGAAGGTGTAGTCGCCCGGAACCAGCACCCAGCCGTCCTTCTGCTCGTCAAAGATCGACAGATACTTGGGGTCGATTTCGACGGTTACGGTGTTCGTTTCGCCCGGTTCCAGTTTGACCTTGCTCCAGCCCACCAGCCGCTTGGGCGGCTCCAGCGCGCTGGCCGGCAGCGATGCATACACTTCTGCGATCTCGGCTCCTGCGCGTACCCCGACGTTACCCAGCGTGAAGGTCACCTTGATTCTCTGTTCTTGTGTGACCTTGAACTCCGCGTAGTTGAAGCTGGTGTACGAGAGCCCGAAGCCAAACGGGAACAGCACCGGCTTCTTCTCGGCGTCATACCACTTGTAGCCGACCTTGACGCCTTCGTCGTAGGCGACGGGGAAGGGAGGGAGACCCTTGGCCCATTGCTCCGGTGTTGCTGCGCCGTCAAAATGGCGGGAGGCGGGCGGCGGCTGCGTGATGGTCGGATGCGGCAGGTCGGCCTCGCTGCGCGGGAAAGTGTTGGGCAGCTTGCCGCTTGGATTCACCGACCCAAAGAGAATGTTGCCCAATGCATTGGCGCCGTCGCTGCCCGCAAACCACGCCTCAACAATCGCCGCTGGAGCGTCTACCCAAGGCATCGTCACCGGGCTTCCGGTCTCCAGAACTACGATGGTGTGCGGATTGGCCGCTGCCACCGCGGCGATCAGCGCGTCCTGGTTGTGGGTCAGCGACAGGCTGGGCAGGTCCATGCCCTCGCTTTCCCACACGTAAGCAAAGACGATGGCCACATCGGCGTTTTTGGCCACCGCTGCCGCGGCGGCAGGATCGGCTCCCGAATCAAAATTCACAGCCGCCTTGGGCGCGCGAGCCCGAATCGCCTTCAGAGGCGAAGTGGGGAACCATATCTCCTCTTGCCAATGGGTTGCGCCTTTGCCCGGAGGGGCGATGGCGTTGCCTCCCGGAGGATCTACCTGTGCCGAGCCGCCGCCGGAGATCATACCCACGTCAGAGTGTGCGCCGATCACCGCAATGGTGTGCAGGTGCGCTGCATCCAGCGGCAGCGTGGCGCCCTGGTTCTTGAGCAGAACAATGCCACCCTCTTCGATTCTCCGCGCCACATCTAACCCCACAAAAGGATCGATGACCGAGCGCTCACGCGGATAGTCGATGACCCCGGCGGCAAACATGGAGCGCAGAATGCGACGCACGTGGTCGTTCAATTCCGACTGCGAAATTCTGCCTGCCTCGACGGCAGCCTTGTACTTGGCCTCGTAAAAGACGCGCCCAGGCTGCTCGTTGTCCAGCCCCGCCGCCGATGCCTTTTCCGTCGAGTGCGTTCCGCCCCAATCCGAGAGGACGAACCCCGGAAAGTTCCAGTCTTTCTTGAGCACATCGGTAAGCAGGTATTTGTTTTCGCAGGCAAAGTCGCCGTTGACGCGATTGTACGAGCACATTACCGCCGCTGGGTGGCCCTCGGTCACGCCGACCTCAAAGGCCAGCAGATCGCTCTCCCGAGCCGCCCGCTTGCCGATAGAGATGTCGACCGAGTTGCGGCCGCTCTCCTGGTCGTTGAACGCGTAGTGCTTGATGTCGCCGATCACGTGCGCCGATTGAGTTCCCTGAATGAGACGGGCCACCAGCGTTCCGGCCAGCACCGGGTCTTCTCCCAGGTATTCAAACGTCCGGCCGTTGCGCGGTTCGCGGGTAATGTCCACGCCGCCGCCCAGCGACATGTTGTAGCCCTGCGCGCGCAGTTCGCTGCCAATCAAAGCGCCGTAGTCGTAAGCTGCCTGCGTGTCCCAGCTTGCTGCCGCGGCCACGTTGGCCGGCAGAGCCGTGGAGTAGCGGCCGTTGGCCTGGCTGGAGCGGACGCCGTAGGCCGCGTCGCTCATGTCGATGCCGGGAATGCCCAGGCGCGGTACGCCCACCGCGTAACCTACGCCGCGGTTCGACGGCGCATTCTCCGGCGTCAGCGGATCTTCAGTTGGCATGCCGACGCCGTGCAGCAGGGCAATCTTTTCGTCCAGCGTCATTTCCTTCAATACCAGGTCGGCCCGCTCATCGGCCGAGAGGGCGGTGTTCATCCACGGCCCCGTGGGTTTGGGCGCTTCCTGCCGTCTGCGTTGCGAGAAGCCGGATAAAGCGAGCGAAATGAAACAAAGCAATGCGATTGCTGAAATCCGGAGTCCGGTGCGGCGGCTTGAGCGGTTCATGCATTCTCCCCAGAAAAACGTAGTTTCTTTGCACGTACTATCCTATTTCAGTTGGGCCGCTCGAGGAGCCGGGACGGTGGAGGCGGGCGGCAGGAATGAACAGCCTGATTTCATGCTCCATGTTTCTCGCGAGGTAACCGTGAATCGAAGAACCTTTGTAGCGTCAGCCGGCGCATTCCTGGCAGAACCTCTTCTGAGTTCAATGCTCTCGGCTCAGCCAAATACCTCTGCAAACGCCACCGCGCCGCACGCCAAGCCGCATACTGGCGCCTCCCCTGCCGACTACACGCTGAAGATCGCCCCATGCAAGCTCGAGATCTCTCCCGGAGTGACCATCGAGACAATTGGGTATAACGGACAGGTTCCGGGACCCGTATTGCGGCTGCGGGAAGGGAAGCCGGTAAAGATTGACGTCTTGAATGCATCCGGCAATCCCGACATTGTGCATTGGCATGGCCTGGCGATCGACTCGCGCAACGATGGCGCCATGGAAGAGGGCTCTCCGATGATTCCCGCGGGCGGCCGGCTGCGCTACAGCTTTACTCCTCGTCCCTCCGGGACGCGCTGGTATCATACGCACGCGGGCGCAGGGTCAAATCTGTCACTGGGCACCTACACCGGACAGTTCGGATTTTTGCTGGTGGAAGGGAGACAGGACCCTGGCCACTTTGACAAGGAGATCTTCCTCGCCGTCCACCACTGGGTTCCGGCCTTCGTTCCCATGGTCGAGACGATGCAGGCGGAGTCGGCAAATGTTCCTGCGACTTCAGGTTCGGATGTGGGATACAAGTACGCGACCATCAACCAGCACCGGCTCGGCGCCGGCGAACCGCTGCGCGTGAAGGCAGGGCAAAGAGTCCTGATGCATTTTTTGAATGCAAGCGCAACTGAGAACGTGGTTCTGGCGCTGCCGGGACATACCTTCAAGGTGATTGCCATGGATGGGAACCCGGTTCCAAATCCCTCTGCAGTTGAGGTGCTTTCGCTTGCAGTGGCCGAGCGGATCGATGCCATCGTCGAGATGAATTCTCCCGGCGTGTGGGTATTGGGTTCCACGCTTGAGAAAAGCCGCGCCATGGGGCTTGGGGTGGTGGTGGAGTATGCTGGCAAGGCCGGAGCGCCTGCCTGGAAGGACCCTGTACATGCCGACTGGGACTACACTGTTTTTGCCGCCAGTACGCCCGCTTTGGCGCCGGACGAAACCATCAACTTGACCTTCTCCGATGAGGGCGCAAAAGGCGATTCCAAATTCTCGACCTGGGCCATCAACGGCAAATCGTGGCCGGATGTAGACCCGATCCGCGTCAAGCAGGGCAAACGCTACCGTCTTGCAATGTCGAATTCGAGCGGCGATCAGCACCCTATGCACCTCCATCGTCATAGCTTTGAAGTGGTGCAGATAGGCGACAAGAAACTGAGCGGATTGAAAAAAGATGTCATCAACATCATGCCGCTTGACACCGTTGCGGTCGATTTTGTTGCAGATAATCCCGGCGACACACTGTTCCATTGCCACATGCAACTGCATATGGACTACGGGTTCATGCAAATGGTCAAGTACGTGGGTTAGCAGCCTGTGGTAGAAGTAGAAATGCTCGAAGCAGGGGCTAAAGCCCAACGTTGATTTTAGGGCGTTTGCGGCGCGACTGAAGTCGTGCCCTGTTACAAAACACGCGCAGGGTTGCGCAAGGAGCCAACGGTGAAACTGAATCCTGGAAGTCTTGCAATCATCTGCCTCGCGGCGTCTTTTACCCCCTCCGCATTTGCGCAAAGCACCGCGGCCGATACCTTCAAAGCGAAATGCCAGATGTGTCACGGAGCAGACGGCGTGGGCGCCACACCTGCCGGTAAGCTTGTGAAGATTGTGTCCTTTAAGGACCCCTCGGTGGTCAACGCCTCCGATGCGGATTTGATCGCCGTCGTCAAGAAGGGCAAGAACAAGATGCCTCCATTTGAAGGCAAGCTGAGCGACGATCAAATCCAGTCGATCATTGTATACATCCGCACGCTTCAGAAGTAGATCAAGGAAAAGGGTGTTGCGCCCGGCGGTTAGTCTATTCGCTCATAGGGCAGGTAGACGGGTTCCCATACGTAGGCGGCAAGCTGCTCCTGCAAAGCCTCGACACTTTCCACGCCGGCCACCCCATCCGCAATGGCTTGCCTGCCCACGCCTTCCGCCACCTTGATGCCGACTTTGCGTGAATCGGCTACCGGAGGCAACAGCGGCTGGCTGCTATCCAGACGGGCCGGCGAGAGTTGGGCTAGCGTTTTGGTGGCCGCCATAATCATACTGTCGGTCACGCGCCGCGCCCTTGACACAAGAATTCCCAAAGCGAGTCCGGGAAAGATGTACGAGTTGTTGACCTGGGCAATGCGGACCAGCTTGCCGTTGACCTCAACCGGCGCAAAGGGGCTGCCGGTGCCCACAATGGCGCGGCCATCGGTCCATTTCAGCAAGTCCGCAGGCGTGGCCTCGGACTTGCTGGTGGGGTTTGAGAGCGGAAAGATGATGGGCCGCTCGACGTGGCGTGCCATCTCGCGCACAATCTCTTCGGTAAACGCGCCAGCCTGTGCAGAAACGCCAGCCAGAATCGTCACCTTGGCATTGCGCACCACGTCCAGCAGCGAAATGTCCTTGGCGCCGGAAAGCTGCCAGCCATCCACGTCGGCTCGAGCGCGTGCAAAGGGCCGCTGGCCTTCCTTGATCCCGCTGCCACCCTCGATCACCAGGCCGTAACGGTTGAAGACATAGATTCGCTTGCGCGCCTGTTCCTCGGTCAGTCCCTCTTCCTGCATGGCGGTCAGCAGCAGGTTGGCAATGCCCGCGCCGGCCGCGCCGCTGCCGTACATGGCAATGATCTGCTGGCTCAACGGAGCGCCGGTGGCGTTGACTGCGGCCAGCAGGGTCGCGGTGGTAATGGCTGCAGTGCCCTGGATGTCGTCGTTGAAAGTGCACAGGCGGTCGCGATAGCGCTGCAGCAGGCGCGCGGCATTGTCGCCGGCAAAGTCTTCCCACTGCAGCAGGATGTGCGGCCAGCGGCGCATGACCGCGGCGACAAAGGCTTCGACAAAGTCGTCGTACTCCTGGCCGCGCACACGATGGTGCTCCCAGCCGATGTAGATGGGGTCGTTGAGCAGGGTCTCGTTGTCGGTGCCCACGTCGAGCAGCACCGGCAGGCAATGTTCAGGCGGAATGCCGGCCAGCGCGGTGTAGAGCGCCATCTTGCCGATGGGAATGCCCATGCCTCCGGCGCCCTGGTCGCCAAGGCCGAGAATGCGTTCGCCGTCGGAGACGACGATGCAGCGAATGTCGTCATAGCGCGGGTCGGCAAGAATTTGGTCGATGCGATTTTTGTTGGGATAGCTGATGAAAAGCCCGCGCGGCTTGCGCCAGATTTCGCTGAAGCGCTGGCACCCCTCGCCCACCGTCGGGGTGTAGACAATGGGCAGCAGTTCCTCAATATTGTGCTCGATAAAGGAGTAGAACAGCGTTTCATCGCTGTCCTGCAGTTCGCGCATCAGGTGATACTTGCCAAACTTGGTATCGCGATGGTCCAGAGCTTTCTTGCGCCGCTCGCGCTGGTCTTCGAGCGTGCCCACGTGAGGCGGCAGCAGGCCATGCAGCCCAAAGGCGTCGCGTTCTTCTTCAGTGAAAGCCGTACCTTTGTTGAGCCGGGGATCCAGCAGCAGGTCGAACCCGGATAGCCGGGTCCGCACCACCGCCCGGCGGGTGGGCTTGGGCGAGGGGGAATCAACGCTCATGTATGTTTTGTCCTCTGCGCAACCGGAGTGGGGTTTCCCGGCTACTGCTCCTCAATGATAGCCAAGTCCCACGGCGGCAGGCTCGAACCCACGATGAGGGTGCCCCCGGTCTCTCACTTTTGGGGACCGGGGATGGAATCCGTCTACTCCTCGACGATGGCCAAATCCCACGCTCCCAGAATTAAATCGGCGCCCTTGGCCACAGGTCTTCCGTCGATCAGATTGGTTCCGTTTCCGTACGAGTAGGAAACCTTGACTTCCGCGGCGGAGTAGTTGAAGTAGTAGTGCAGGCGCTTGCCCATTCGATTCACGCCGTGCTGCACGTGGACGGCGGCCGGCAGTTGCTGGTCCGGGCTGGTGAGTCCGGCCTTCTGCAACGCGCCGCGCAGCACTGCCGTTTGCAGCTTGTCAGAGAGATAAGTCCCCTCGTAGAGCAGCGTTCCCGCGCCAAACTCGTTCTCCGTGATGGCCGGCCACTTTCCAAAGAAGGGGTGGTCGTACCAGGCAATGGCCTTGGCGTGCTCAGGCATCAGGAACTCGGCCCAGTATTGAACACTGTTGCCCTCGCCTGCCTGGAAAGGATCGCCTTTCAAAGCCAGCGGGTGTTCGAGATTTGAGAACTCCTGGTAGCTGAAGCCCGCGACCTCGCGCAACGGCCCCGGGGCGCGCACCCAGCGCACCGCCGAATTTTCATTCGCGAATCCGCTCTTGAAGGTCATCACCACGTGGCCGCCATTCTTCACGTAATCGGCAATGCGCTGCAGCAGGGCGTCGTCCGCAATATAGAGCGCTGGCACAATCAGCAGTTTGTAGGCGGAGAAGTCGGTGGTGGTCGTGAAGACAAAATCCGAACCCACATTCAAGTCGTAGAGCGAGCGGTGAATCTGTCTTACCAGCGAATCGTAATCGGCAGTTTGCCGGCCCGCCATCCAGGGCATCGGCGCGTTGGATGTGAACGGCATAAAACCAATTGCGTTGGCTGAGTCGCGGCTCCACAAAATGGCCACCTGGTTATGAATCTGCAAGCCAACCAGATGCGGCCCGATCTTTTGGAGTTCATGCGCCGTGCGGCTCACTTCCGCATAGGCGCGGTTCGGCTCAAGGTCGTGCGAAAGAACGCCCTTCCAATAAGTTTCCTGGTTGGCGGCAATCGAGGCCCAGTGCCAGTACTCCACCATGTTGGCGCCGTTGGAGAGGTGGGTGTAGACGTCCTCGCGCATCTGTCCGTCATAGGGCGGAAATTGGAAGGCCGAGCTCCAGTCGGTGCTCTGCGCGTTGGTCTCGGTAATCAGGAAATTCGAGTGCTTCAGAGAGCGCGAAAAGTCCTCCTGGATGGCCTGGGTCGCGCCGTCGAAATGATCCTGCGTTCCGTGGTAGACGTTGTCGGCGGGAATATCGAGCGCCTCGGCCACGGCCTCTTCGTTCACATCGTGGCGCATCATGCCGCCGAAATCGGTGGTCACAAACTGCCGCGGCCCCGCGCACTCGCGCATTAGCGCAGCCTGCCAATGCAGAAAATCGGTGACCCGCATCTGGCTCCAGCGCGTCCACTCCAGCTTGTAGCCGGTGCTCTGTGCGCCATCTCGGGTGGGCAGGTCTTCCCAGGTGTGCAGGTCTTCGCCCCAGTAGTTCAGGAACCATGCCTTGCTTAGAGCTTCCGGGGTGACGAATTTCTTTTCCAGATAATGCTGAAAGCCGATAAAAACATCTGGATTGGCGGCTTCGTAGCTTGAGGTCTCGTTGTCCAGTTGCCAGCCGATGACCGTCGGGTTGTCCTTGTAGTGGGCCACGATGTGCCGGATGAGCCGCTCGGCATAAAAACGGTAGGCCGGCGAGTCGGTGTCCATGTTCTGGCGCATGCCGTAAACGCTTGAAACCGGCTTGCCGCCGAAAGGTCCGGCAGGAATCCGGTCGGCGAAGATTTCCGGATGTTGATGAGCCATCCACGCCGGGATTGAGTACGTTGGCGTGCCAAGGATCACCTTGATGCCGGCCTTGCCCATGGCGTCGACCACACGGTCCATCCACGCATAGTCAAAGCGGCCGTCCTCGGGCTCCCACAGGCTCCAGGTCGACTCGCCCATGCGCACCACGTTCAGCCCCGCGGCCTTCATCAGCGCCACGTCTTTGGCCAGGCGATCAGTCTGGGCAGTTGGTGTGTCCTGCGGCATGTACTCGTTGTAGTAGGACGCGCCGTAGAGGACGGTAGGAAAGTCCAGCGCCTGCGATGCCGCGGGAGTCTTGTCGGCTTGCTGTGCGCTCGCCGCCAACCCGGCCAGCATGGTGATTGTTGCCAAGATTCCAGAGAGGCGCATGATCCAGGACTGCATGGAATTCCCTTTCAAAATCAAAGGATTACTTTATCGCAGCAGGCCCACCCTCGCACCATTATTCGAATTGCAGCAACACCATCTCCGGATGGGTTCCCACCCGCATCGGCGGACCCCAGGTTCCGGTCCCGCTGCAGATGCACGCCAGTAGACCAACCAAGCGGCCGCAAGCCTCGGTCAGTCTTGCCAGGGATTGAGAACCTGCACCCCGGCGGGCGCAAAGTCCTTCACATTGCGCGTGACGACAGTCATTCCATGGACAATAGCAGTCGCGGCGATCAGAGAATCCCGGTAAGAACGTGGGTTGGGCACCTGCAAGGCCGCGGCTCTCTGTGCGGCTGCGATATCGACAACCAGAATCCGCCCGCCAAAAGTCGGAAAGACCTGATTCTCCAACCAATTGCGAAGGATGGTGCCCTGCCGCGAGTCTCGGCGTTCCATAAGAAGCGTTCCTAATTCAAGTTCCAGCACCGTGATGACTGACAGGAACATGGAAGCAGCATCTACGCCCGCCGTCCAAGCCTTCACGTGGCGATCCATCTTGCCCGATTTCGCCTTACGCAACTCGGAGACAACATTGGTATCGAGCAGGTACATCATGACAAGTCAGCCGGTGTTGGAAATTCATCGCCTAAACGGGGCGGTTCGAAATCAATTTCAGCCACCCCTGGCATGGCCAACAAATCGAGGATGTTCTGCCGTTTGTTTGTAATTTTCTCGTAGTCCTTGATCGAAAGCAGCACATGGGCAGGCCGGCCGCGATCGGTGATGAACACGGGGCCTTTGCGAGCGGCCTTCTTTGCCCGGCTGGTGTCCTGATTGAATTCCCGGCTGGAAAGTGTGGTGATGGCCATGGCTCCCTCCCTTATGTAGCTACGTTGCTACATGATAGCATGAAAGCCGCCTATTCGAATTGCAGCAACACCATCTCCGGATGGGTTCCCACCCGCATCGGCGGACCCCAGGTTCCCGCGCCGCTCGAGGTGTAAACCTGTAATGCGCCGAAGCGCTGCAAGCCATAAGTGAACTTGCCGAAGACGCGCCGCGTGAACCAGTTGAACGGGATCAGTTGCCCGCCGTGGGTATGCCCGGAGACCTGCAGGCTCACGCCCGCCTGTTCCACAATTGGCAAGCGGCTGGGCATATGGTTGAGCAGGATGCTGGCCTCACCGTTCGCCGGGCGCAGTTGCTCGAGGGTGGCCCGCAGCCTGATGGGGAATGTGGAGTCGTGATACGGCACGCCAAGAATGTGCAGTCCGTCCACGATCACTTTTTCATTGGCCAAAACCCTGAAGCCGGTGCGGGTCAGCGCATCCGAGTAATGCGCGGCGCTGCCAAACTCCTCATGGTTCCCGGTCGTGAAAAACACACCGAAAGGCGCGCAAAGCTCCTTGAGAGGCGCGGCCAGCTTGTCCGGGTCGGCCCGGGTGCCGTCAAACAGGTCGCCGGGAATAAAGATGATATCCGGCCGCAGGCTGTCGGCCATGGCCACCACGCGGCGGCAGAACCGGGGTCCGTTCACGTTGCCCAGGTGCAGGTCACTCAGCAGCAGCGCAGTCCGGCCGCGCCAGGAGTCGGGCAGGCCAGCCAGCGCAACGGCCACCCGCCGCACTCGAATCCAGCGCGCATTCAGCAGGCCGTAAACATCGGTTGCCAGCGCAAGGCCGAAGAAAATACAGGCGATCCAGGGCCGGTTCGGCGCGATGCCCGCGAGCTTTAGCCCAGCCAACGCCAGCCAGCACAGACAGGCTGCCCAGAAGAAGAAATTCAACATGCCCAGCCAGATGGCGGCGATTTTGTAGACCAGCGAGACCAGCGGGTTGGTGAAGTAGAAGCCCAGCAGCGCCGCCGCCATGAAACTCATCGACAGCGCCAGCAGGCTTATGCCGAGCCCCCAGCTTGCTGTCGGGCTGAGAGGTACCCAGAAGGCTATCCAGGTGTGGTAGATGAACCAATGGGCAAGGGTCAAAAATGATTGCATCAGGAAGATGCCCACCACAGGCCAGGCTTTCAAACAGGATCTCCTTGCATTAATTCTTGCACGGGCAGGGAAGTGTCATTGTGAATCCGAGCCGGTCCTCCCACCGTGAAACAATCCATGCATGGTCGGACAGCCCGAAGACGCGCTGGGCGTTTACATCTCCATCCCCTTTTGCCGGTCGAAGTGTACCTACTGCAACTTTGCGTCGGGTGTCTATCCGACTAGTGAGCATGCGCGCTATGTTGACACGGTTATTGAAGATATGGCCGGAGCCAGGGCGTGGGCCGCGCGCATGGGCGTCGAGTTACCGCGGACGGTGGACACGGTTTACCTGGGCGGCGGCACGCCAAGCCTGCTGGCGCCCGAACTGCTCGGCCGGCTGTTTGTCACGCTTCGCGCCGAGTTCGACTTTACCCCAGACGCCGAAATCACCGTCGAGTGTGCGCCTGGACAGTTGGCCGATCCCACCCTGGCAGCCCTTGCTGTCGCAGGCGTCAATCGCGTCAGCCTCGGAGTGCAGTCGTTCATTGATCGTGAAGCGGCTATCAGTGGACGGTTGCACAACCGCGCCGTTGTCCTTGAAGACTTGAGAAGATTGCGGGCCGCGGGCATCGCCAACCTGAACGTGGACCTGATTGCTGGGCTCGCCGGACAGACCCTCCCTTCGTGGGAGGAATCGTTGGCGGTGTTGGTCGAGAGCGATGTCCCCCACGCCAGTCTCTACATGCTTGAGGTGGACGAGGACTCGAGGTTAGGCCGCGAAATGCTGTCGCATGGCGTGCGCTACCATGCAGAACTGGTTCCGGGTGACGATGCAATCGTACGGATGTATTCGGAAGCAATCGAGACCTTGGGCAAGGCGGGCTTGGCGCAATATGAGATTTCAAATTTTTGCCGCCCAGGATTCGAGTCGCGCCACAATCTTCGCTACTGGCAGCGTCGACCTTATCTTGGGCTGGGGCTCGACGCATCCTCGATGCTTCGAGAGGCAAGTTCGAAAGTATCACGCCGCGTGTTGCGATCCACTACAACCAGCGACCTGCAAGCGTTCCTCCAGCGGCCGGATCCGGAAGAGACGACTTGGCTTTCGTCGGAACAGCAGCACGAAGAGGCGTGGTTTCTGGGTTTGCGGCTGAATCGCGGCGTCAATGTGGCCGCGGTCGAACATGAATTTGGTTCCCAACTTGTGGCCAGTGCGCTTGAAGTCGTCGCCAGGCTCGTGAATGACGGCTTGGTGACATTGGAAGGAAATACGGTACGCCTCACCCCGCGTGGGCAATTGCTTTCAAACGACGTCTTCCAGGAGTTTCTTGACCTGCGGCCTCATTTTGTAGCAGCGGCTTGCGGAAAAACTCATCCGCAGTAACACGAAGTGTCGGGGCACGACTTTACAGGCCGCGGAAGAGCTTGGTTGATTTGAAAGGGCACGGCTTCAAAGCCTTTCCTGAGCGGAGTCGAAGGATGCCACAGAGTCTCCCAAACAAGAATTGGCTTTAGCCGCCGAGGGAATGCAAATGGTTGAGATGCATTCCCTCAGGGGCTAAACAGGCTGCGGAAAAAGACCCGAATTCGAGCAAACGCTGGAATAGGTCGTAGCAGGGGCTAAAGCCCGGCGTTGATTTTAAGGCGGTTGCGGCACGACTGAAGTCGTGCCCTGCTACAAAACAGGCGCAGGACGGTGTGACGGTGAGTTTTTCCGCAGCCTCTAAAGCCCAACTTGCATTTCTGCTGTCGTGCGGCACGGCTGAAGCCGTGCCCTTTCAAAACGGGAATGTCGAGAGGAATGTGTCCGACACTTCGCCACCCTGCAAAGTCTCTCGAAAGCACTGGATCGATTCCGGACCCTCCGCCTTGGCGGACTGAAGCGCCCGCTCGGCCTCGCGCAGTACCACCACCGGCGAGCGGCCGTGGCTTGAGGCGATGCCAAAGCAGGCCGTGGCGCGAATAGATGCGCCGTTCAACCGATAGGGCTCGCTGAAAACCTCCTGGCGCAGGCGCTCGGCAAGCATTTCAGCGTTCATATTGCCGCAGCCCGGCATGGCCACCAGGAACTCGTCTTCGCCCACCCGGCCCAGCAGGTCGTAGCTTCTCAGCAGCCGGTTGGTGCGCGCCACCACCTGGCAGAGCAAATCGTCGCAGGCTGCAGCGCCCAGCCTCGAGTTCCAGTGGCCAAAGTCGTCCACGTCAAACAGGATCAAGCAAAGCGAGCTCTTCATGCGCTGCACGCGGTCGGTCTCCCGGAACAGCATGCCCAGCAGCGCTTCGCGGTTGTAAATGCCGGTCAGCCGGTCCAGTTGCGTATTCACGGCGGCGGTGTCGCGCAGCCGCTCCAGTTCCTTCGCTGTTTCGCAGGCGCGCAGCACCGCCTCCAGCCGGGGTCGCAGGAAGGAACGGTCCAGGTTGCGCGGGAGCAGGTCGTCAATGATGCCCTCCGCCATCCGGTCGGACCATTCCTTGGTCACACTGTCCGAAATCAGGACAATCGGCAAACACTGAGTTCCCGGCTCTGCGCGGACGGCGGCCAACAACTGGCCAATCTCCATCCCTGGCAGTCTCACATCCAACAGTGCCAGCGCAGGCGGATGGGCCGCGGTGAGCGCGGCCAGGGCAGCCTCGACAGAAAGAGCCACGGCAATGCGCGCCCCGCACGCGGCCAGCTCAGGTTCAAGGTCGCGAAGCAGATCAGGGTCGGGTGACGCGAGAAGGTAGGTTTGGTTGGCCAGCACGTTGTAGGACCTCGATGCTGGTTGTATCGGCGAACATTAGAGAATATTTATAAACAAGGCTATTGATTCTTCAGCGCTTCCAATGACCTTTATTCAGCATCGAAGTGCCAAAAGTACTGCGAACGCTCCGACTCGTGCGGCTTCAACTGGCCTCCCATCCCATCCGCATTTCACGCGGAAAGGATGGGGGCACAGGTTTTCATTTCCCGCTTCAATCAACAAAGTCCACTTGCGGCGCGATGGGAATGATGCCGCGCTCGAAGCCCAGGTCGAGAAGCTTGCGGATCGCCTGGCGGCCATCCGCGCCATAGTCCAGGGTGCGATCGTTCACATACATGCTCACAAAGCGGTTGGCCAGCCGGGGGTCCAGGTCGCGTGCAAACTGCATGGCATATTCCAGAGCCGCCTCGCGGTTGTCCAGCGCGTGCTGAATGCTGTCATGCACGGCCTTGGTGACAATGCGCAGCGATTCCTTGCCCAGCGCGCGGCGAACCGCATTGCCGCCCAGAGGAAGCACCAGCCCTTGCGTCTCGCGCCACCACACCCCCAGGTCAAGCACCTTGTGCATGCCGCTGGAGGCATAGGTCAACTGGCCCTCGTGGATGATAAGCCCGGCGTCGTATTTGCCGGCCTGGATGGCGGGAATGATCTGGTCGAAGGGGACCACTTCGGTCTCCAGCGCGGGGTTGAAAATTTTCAGCGCCAGGTAGGCCGTGGTCAGGGTGCCGGGAATGGCGATCTTGATGCGTTTCAGGTCTTCGATTTCGATCTTGCGGCTGGAGACCACCATAGGTCCGTAGCCCTCGCCCACGCTGCCGCCGCAACCCATCAGGGTATAGGTGTTTTGCAGGTAGGGGTAGGCGTGGAAGCTGATGGCGGTTACGTCGTAGAAGGCTTCGTCCTGCGCCCGGCGATTCAGTGTTTCAATGTCGCACAGGGTGTGGGTGAAGCGATAGCCGGGGACGCGGACCTTGTTGGTGGCCAGGCCATAAAACATGAAGGCATCGTCGGAGTCGGGGCTATGGGCGATGGAGATGTCGATGATTTTTTCGGCTGCGGGTGTTTCAGTCTGTTGATTGCTCACGGTGTGGAACGGTCCTTTCGGGAAGCGGACGTTGATGGTTCTCCAGATTAATTAGTCCGGTGGCGCAGACGTTGAAAGCCGGTTGCCAGCGCGGCTGCGGCAACCACCTTGAGCGCATCTCCGGGCAGAAAAGGCACAACGGCAAGCGTGACCGCCGTCTGAATTGAGAGGTGAGCGAAAACGCCGAGCCAGAGGGCGCCTGCGGCCAGAATGGCCACATTCCCTGCGGCGGCGCTTATCGCAGCAGCGGCAAATCCACGGCCGGTGCTGTGCCAAAGGAACGAAATCAGGGCTGCGGCAAACGGATAGGCCAGCAGGTACCCGCCGGTTGGTCCCAGCAGGTGCGCCAGGCCGCTGCTTGCCAGCGGACCCGGAGTAAAGACGGGCAGGCCCATTGCGCCTTCGGCAAGATAAGCCCCCAGAGTGGCGGCGGCCAGACGCGGGCTCAAGAGCAGTCCAAGCAAGAGCACGGCAAAGGGAGCCAACGAGAGTGGAACCGGCGTGAAGTAGAGCGGCAGGGCAAGATGGGCGCAAACAGCCACCAGTGCGCTGCCCGCCAAAACAATGCCCGGAGCGCGCAGCTTTGTTGCGGCATGCGATGCGGCTCCGGCCATCTGGCCTGTCGGCGCGAAAAGTTCGTTTTGCAACGGGGCCTCCTTTAAACCTATGGTTTTAAGTCAGTTTCTTCCACGGGATCGATGGTCTCGTGCGGCCTTCGGCGCAGTTCGCGGCGTTTCATCAGGATGTGAATCGCCGAAGCCGCGGCCGCAATCAGCAGTGCAGCCAGCGAAATGAGAAGGCACACGATCAAATAGCGCATGGTAGTAAACCTGGCTCAGAATACCAGACGGGCGGGGTGCCGGGGCGGCTGGCGCTACGGCTGGCGGAGGCTGGAGTGGAGCCAGTCAAGGTAACCCTGGCTGCCAGACTCTACCGGCAGAACCAGGAACTCGGGGGTCTGGTAGGTGTGCAGGGCGAGCAGGCGGGCTTCGAGCGCGGCGAGCTGGTCGGGGGCGGTCTTCAGCAGCAGCATGGTCTCGGTGGAGAGCTGAATCTTGCCCTGCCACTGGTAGATGGACTGGACGGCCGGAATCAGCGTGGCACAGGCGGCCAGGCCCTCCTCGACAAGGGTGCGGGCCAGCTTGGTAGCTTCTTTCGGATTGTCGGCGGTGGTGAGGACGATGCGGGCGGACGGAGTGGCTTCAGGCATGGGCGCCTCCGAGGTCAGTTTACGAGGCCGCGCCAATAATGACAGGCGAATCTCACGTTGACTGAAGCGAAAGGAAGCCAGAAAAGCAAAGCCCCCAACCGCGGAGCTGGGGGCTTGATCGATGCGTAATCCAACTGCGTTACGCGCGAACTTTGCCGGTGACGCGATCCACTTCCTTCAGACGGGCAGCCTTGCCGCGCAGTCCGCGAAGGTAGAACAGCTTGGCGCGCCGCACCTTGTAGCTGCGCACCTTTTCAATCTTGTCGATGACCTTGGAGTTGAACGGGAAAATACGCTCCACGCCCTGCCCAAAGCTCATCTTGCGCACGGTAAACGTCCCCTGCGGGCCGCGGTTAATGGCGATAACCAGACCTTCAAACGCCTGCAAGCGTTCCTTATCGCCTTCCTTGATCTTGACTTGGACGCGAATCTGGTCGCCGGGCACGAAAGCGGGTAGGTCGGTGCGCTGGAGTTTGTCTGCCAGACGCTGCATTACGGGATGAATTGACATTGTGTTTTCCTACTGTTGAACTCAGAACCTTGAGTTTATCAGAGATGGCGCTTGTGTGCCTAATCGGGCGGCCTGCCGGGTGGTGTCCTAATTTGGTTTAGGCGGCTGGTTGCGCTTGGCTTCGTATTCGTCATTGTCGCCAATGCTATCCCAACGGCCAGCCTTCAAATCGATTGCTATTGAGGGGGGAGGTTCCCAGAAGTATATCCACTTGCGGTTGAGCCTCAATTCCCACTCATCGCCAAAAATGTCCACATAGAAGATCGAAGCACGAGCGAAGATGTGGAGTTTCTCCTCTCTGACCAAAGAGACCCTCGCTTCATCAACGCCGGTAAATGGTTCACCCCAAGGAATCTCGCCGGTAAGGATGGTCATCGATCCCTTAAAGATTCGATCCTCTGGAGTAAGGGTGGCGGGAATACCCATTGGGCACCACCAAGGCTCGCCTAAAGGATCGCCAGAATCATGAATTCCTACAAAGCAGGAATGTTCTCTTATGAACACCTGCGTTGTGCCGTCGAGGATCAATTTGAACGTCAATTCGTATCCATTTTCCGGGTCGGGATCATTGGCAAGGTCGGGATTTTCAAACTCAATCCGCAAGCGCCCCCTCTCCTTGCTCTTCACCATTTGAATCTGAGAATTGGCCGCGTCGGCGCTAGCTCGAGCGGCGGCAACAGAATCCCGCAAAATCTCGGTTTGCTCCTCCATCTGCCTAGCTTGAGTGCTGATGAGGCGAGCCTGACGCTCAGCCATATCAGCTTGCCTGCGAATATGTTCTGTTTGAGTCTCCATCCAGTCGGCTTGCCGGTGAACGTCACTGCGGGTTCGACCGATCAAGATAGCCTGCCAGATCATACCCCCCACTTGGAACGCACCGACTATCACCAAACCGAATGTGAGCCATGCGAGCCTGTTCTGTATCTGGAGGTTCTTGCGTCCCTGCTGGCAAGACTCATCGCAGCTTGGGGCGGCTGGCTGTGGGGCACCGGTCGCCTGGCTTGGGGTGGGATGGTTATTGCTTTGGGCGTTTTGCTGTTCCTGTCCTTTTCTAGTGGGTTCCTGTTTGACGGTCCCCTGTTTTGGCGTCCCTTGGAGCACATCCTGACCGGCCGGAATCCCTATTACTGCCAGTGGGCAAAGCAAACCGAGTATCGCCAGACGTTTCAACATGATGGCGGAAATGTATCACAAATACCTGTACGGGACACGGTAGAGAGTGTTGGAGAACAGGCCTATGGATTTCAAATGAGGACACTACCGCCCGCCGCGCCGATTTGCCTCAATGGCCCACTTTCGGCGATACTTAGGTGTTGTGTCTTGGCTGGCTGGACACTCTGGTCCGGCCCCTTTATTGGCTGGGCGAGCTTGAAGCGCGAAACCGCCGGCCGCGAATACCTTTAGACAACAACAGAGCACAGGATTTTGAAAGGAACCGTATCGCCGTGGTGATGATTCGTTTGGCGCGCGTTGGCGCCCGCAAGCAGCCCTACTACCGCATCGTGGTCATTGAAAAAGACCGCGCCCGCAATGGCCGTTCCATCGAGGTCGTCGGCACCTACAACCCCCGTACCGAGCCCGCAACCGTGGTGCTGAAGCACGAACGCGTCGCCTACTGGCGCGGCGTCGGCGCACAGCTTTCTCCCATCGTTTTGAAGCTGGTCACCAAGAATCCGGCGGTTGCTCCGGTTGCTGAAACCACCGCAGCCTGACCGTTTTTGCCCCTCCCGCATGCCGGTATTGCATGAAATTTGCCCGTCCGCCTCAGCCAGCGCCTGTACAATTGCTGACGGCGGCGGGTAGTTGCTGTTACTATTCGCGCACCGATTCCAGTGCTTGAATTCTGGACGTATACGGTCAGGGGAAAGCGCATGACCCAAAACGGTATGGTCGCAGTAGATGAATTGGTTCGCGAAATCGCGCGGGCCCTGGTAGACGAGCCGGCAGCCGTTGACGTCGAGTCAGTGGACCGGGACGATAATACTGTCCTCAAACTTCGGGTGGCGCCCACCGACGTGGGCAAGGTCATCGGCAAACAGGGCCGCACCGCCCGCTCTGTCCGCACCATCCTGGGCGCCGTCAGCATGAAGCTGCATCATCGCTACACGCTGGACATTCTGGAAGAAGACGACTAGGCCCGCAACGCCGCCCCGCAGGCCTCTTGCCGGCAAGCGGAGGCACTCCCGATGACGACTCCAGACTCGCCCGCCACCCAATGGGTTTGGCTCGCCCGCTGCCGCCACCCCCAAGGCCGCAAGGGCGAAGTCTTCGCCGACATCCTCACCGATTTCCCCGAAAAATTTGCCGACCGGAAAAAGCTCTGGCTCCTCGCCGAGCAGGTGAAGGGTACGGGCTTTAGCCCGTTCAATCACGCACCAGGCAGCACGGGGGCTTTAGCCCCTGAGGGAAAGCCTCCAGCCAGCCCATCTGCAAAAGACCAGCCCCGCGAAGTTGAACTCATAGCCCACTGGCTGCACAAAGGCGGCATCGTGCTCCACTTCGCCGGAGTCGATTCCATTACCGCCGCCGAAACCCTCAAGGGCCTCATCGTTGCCATTCCGCTCGAGCAGCGCGCCACCCTGGATGAAGACGAGGTCTATACCGGCGACCTGATCGGCTGCACGCTGGTGGACGTCGCCGGCCCCGCTCCGGTGACCGTCGGCCAGATCGAAGAAGTGGACCGTACCGCCGGTCCCGTGGCGCTGCTCGTCGTTCACGGCACAAACGGAGAGGTCCTCGTCCCCTTCGCCAAGAGCTTTTTGCGAAAGATCGATCTTGAAGGCAAACGCGTCGAGATGGCCCTCCCTGAGGGCCTTATCGATCTGAACGCGGCAGGATAAACCTGCAAGTTCTTTTCTTGCGCGAGCTATCGAACTCACTGCAAAAACAGGGAGAAGGGCTTTTCGGTCTCAGGAGGAGTATTCTGAGACTTCCCAGGAAACCTTATGAAAACCAGCATTCTCATCGCATCGATTGTATTTATAGCCGCTCCTTTAGCGGCGCAGGCTCCCGCGTTGCAGACGCACACGGGCGACATCGGATTCACCTACACACTCCCCGCCGACTGGCAGGTCGTGGACGCGCATCCAGCGCAGCAGCAGGCGGGCAAAGACGCCACCAGCGCAGCTGCGATGAAGGGCATTGAGTGCGTGCAGGTGGCGCTGACCGCGCACCATGGAACGCCGGCCTCTGTGATCGTCGCCGAAGCGCTGCCCGACGACTGCCTGGGCCACACGCTGACGCAGAACGATTTGGCTGGCTTCGCCTCAGGCGCGGCAGAAGGGTTGAAGCAGACCTTCGATATGGAGAACCCGGAGTACGGCACCTACTCCATCGGCACCCACACCATGTGGGTGGAGCGGGTCAAGAGCATGCCCAAAAAGAATCCCGGTGCGGAGTATCTCATCGAGGTCGTGTGCAGCATCCTGAAAAAGGGTGGGGTGTGCTTCATGGCCATGGAGGGCAGTGAATCCGGAATGCGGGTCTTCGAGAATAGCCTTGTAGCGTTGGAAGGCGAGCCGCCGTCAATCCTGATTCCCGCCAACGCCTTCGTCAAGAAACCGCAGTAGCGCTTCCCGAGCGGGTAACCAGCAAATCGTCTCCAACCCGCCTTTCGGCCTTTTCAGCGTCACCGGCAGGCTCCTACCGGGTTGTGGAAGAGTGGCCGACCATCCACTCGAAGAGGCGTAATATCGCTGTTATGAATCGCTTCTTGATGTGCTTGTTCTTTACCTTCATTTGCTCCACTTCCATTTATGCTCGTGCGCAAACTTGGCGCGAGGATCAGGCACGCCTTTGCTTTGTCAGACCTGAGAACAACGGTGCTATGAATACGCTGGAAAGTTGGATTCGTGTGGCGGACTATGCGGTGCCGGTGATCGGGGGCCAAGTCATCTGCCTGTACGTCCAGCCCGGCGATAGTGAACTAACCATTACTTCGCGATATCCGTACGACCCAAGCTCGAAGGACAACGAAGCCTGTAAATCAAAAACGCTCAAGTTTAGCCTGAGTGCGAACAGCAATCGCACCTTCATGATCTGTCCTGCAACGAAACAAGACCATTACGCGTGCGGCTGGCGTGTTACTAACTTCAAGCCCAAGAGTGGATGCGACGACCAATGATGGGCCGTTTTGGATCGCAGTTGTTCTATCACCGGCAAACCGGACATCACGTCTAACTTGACCAGTTAGCCTCCTGCGACCTTGCGTTCTACTGAAACGCCAGCGGCTTCCAGGCCCCGTTATCTTTCAGCGCCAGTTGAATCGGCCGCGGCGGCCCGCCCGGCGGAACCGTCACTTCAACCCATAGCTCCTGCCCGGGTTTCAGCACCGTCGGGCTCGCCGCATGTTCGGCGATATAAAAATTCACCGGAGACGCCAGCCACATCTGCTCGCACCGCGTTCCCGGCTCCGCCACCACTCTCACCCCATCGGAACCGTTGCGCGGATTCTGCAGCCGTATCGCCAGCAGCCGGTTGCCTTCCACCTTCAGCTTGGCCGGGAAGCTGAACCACGGCACGGCCCTGATCGAATATCCGTCTGGCCGGGTGGTCCCATCCACGTTGCGCGGAAACTGCGCCAGCCTGGCCGAGGGCAGCGTACTTTCGCAGCCGTCCACCGTCAGCCGCAGGCTAAGATACCGTCCCCGCATCGGCAGGGCAGGGTCGTAAACCATGCTCCGCGTCCAAACCCGCGGGCAGCTCCAGCGCTGATAAAGATACTTTCCCGCCACCGACGAAACCAGCGCCAACTGGATCAACAGCACCGCAATCGATGTTTTGGAGATCTTCATTCCGCCTCCTCCAGCGCAACGTCCTTCTGTCCCATTTTTTCGAGCAGCCTGCGCCGCGTCTTCTCCAGCACCCATCCGCCCGCCAGGAACAGAACCCCCAGCCCGATCAGCCCCAGCGACCGCCCCACTTGGTCGTAAATGTCGCTGAAGTAGAACCACCCCACGGCCAGGCCAAAGTACACAATCCCCAGGTTCACCAGCGCCCGCGAGCCCATCCGCACCCCCCACCAGATGATGAACACCGCAAAGGCCGCCACCAGTGCATG
>Ga0181517_10001629_pt1 | contig 24429 bp, 20 predicted proteins | sample PEATcosm2014_Bin_31_FD_119748 | JGI IMG/M metagenome (GOLD analysis project Ga0181517, IMG submission 119748) | Peatland microbial communities from MTU Mesocosm Facility, Houghton, MI, USA - PEATcosm2014_Bin01_30_metaG | ecosystem: Environmental > Terrestrial > Soil > Wetlands > Peat | place... | reverse complement strand
GTAAATGAGCAGGGAGGTGAGATAGTGGCGCTCTCCGCCCATCGCGTTGCCGAGGATCACCGCGGTGCGATCGAGGTCGAAAGGCCGCTTGGGATAACCGTAATCTTCGAGCGCTTCTCGAACGCAGGCCACGGCCCATTTCTGGCCTTGATCCATGGACTCGGCGACGCGCGGCGGGATGGGGATGCGCCATTTCAGCGGATCCCACTCGTACTCGCGCACCCAGCCGCCGAGCTTCGAGTAGGTCTTTCCCGGGACGCTACGATCGGTATCGTAATAGAGCGCCGGATCCCAGCGGTCGGGCAGCACTTCAGTGATACTGTAGCGGCCGTTCTTCAAGTTATTCCAAAACGCCGGCACATTCGGCGCGTCGGGCAGAACGGCTCCCGCGCCAACGATCGCGATAGCTTTATAAGCGGTATCTTCCATGATGGCTGAACTCCCCAAACTTAGCTCCCTGACGGTAAGTTAGTAACTCTCTATAGGAATCAGGCGGCTGGCGCCGCGCGCTTGGCCGCGCGGTTGTACAGCACGTCGGCCACGAAATCCATATCCGAGGTCAATCCGGCCTGCGCGCGATAGATGGCGGGCAAACGCAACGCCGATTCGAACGCGGGCATTTCGCTTTCGTTTACACCGCCCGAGCCGGCGAACCAACGCAAGCTCTCGGTGCCGACGCGCAGAGCCGCTTCGCGCGCGAAGATGCGAGCCACCGCGGCGAGGGCCGTGGGATCGAAGCGGAAGCTGCCTTTTTCGTTCACGCGGCCTTCCGCCATGAGCGCCGCGCGGCGCGAAAGGCTGCCGGCGCACTCGGCATAAGCGATCCATTCGCCGAGCCGCAGGAGGATGTGCTGAAAGCGCGTGAGCCGGCCGACGCGGGCCCGTTCCATGGCTTCGGCCAGCGCGTGCAGCGCCAGCGCCGCCACGTCCGCGCCTACATCCGGGTGCGAAGCGTGAATGGCTTCGCTGCGGCGCGCCTGCTCGTGATAATACTGGCCGCGCGTCTTCAGGTGAAGCTGCCAGCGGTCGCGGCTGATGGTCATCTCCATGATCTCGGAGGTGCCTTCGTAGATACAGGTGATGCGGACGTCGCGCTTGATCTTCTCCACCATGTACTCGTGCGTGTAACCGTAACCGCCCAGGGCTTGGATACTGGCCTCGGCGGCGGCATTACCGGCTTCCGTGGACATGTACTTGGCGATGGCGCCTTCGGTGTTGAGGCTGCCTTCGCCCGCATCGATGCGTTCGGCGGTCTCCTCGATATAAGCGCGGCCGGCTTCCAGACGAACCGCGTGAGGAACGATCAACTTATGCGTGTATCCCTGCTTCTCCGAGAGCGGCGCGCCGCCCTGAATACGCTTGGCGGAGTAGGGAATGGCGCGATCCAGCGCGGCCCAGCCGGCACCCAGGCCGAAGGTGGCCACCATGAGGCGCGTATAGCCGAACACTAACTGCGCCTGAATCAACCCCTGGCCTTCCACGCCGCCGATCAGACGGCTGGGATCCACAAAGACATCGGTTAGCGAGAGCGCCGCCGTGTTACTCAGCCGGATACCGTGCTTATCTTCCGGCTTATCGTGATTGAAACCGGGCGCACCTTTTTCGACGATGAACCAACTGGGGCCCGAGGGCGTGCTGGCAAGGATGGTGTAAGCGTCGGCGATTCCGCCGTTGCTGATCCACTGTTTGCTGCCGTTGATCTTGTAACCCACCACGCGGTCGCCTTCCATCACCCGCTCGGCGGTGGTCAGCAGAGCGCCTAAGTCGCTGCCGGCCTCGGGCTCGGTGGCGCCGTAGGCGAACAACAATCCCTCTTCGGCGATGCGCGTCAGCCACAACTTCTTCTGCTCGGGAGTGGCGCCCACGAAAATCGGGTCGCTCCCCAGGAAGGTGGCGAGGACGGAAGTGGCGATGCCCAGGTCGATGCGGGCCATCTCCTCGCAGACGCAATACACGTCGAAAGCGCCGCCGCCGAATCCGCCGTATTCTTCGGGAATGAACAGGAGCTGGATTCCCAGTTTATCGGGGCTGCAGATGTGATGGACGATTTCAAGCGGGCACTCGTCGCGATTGTCCCACTCGCGGAGCTGCTCGTCGGGAAGCCTCTTCTTAGCGAACTCCCGGAGCGATTTCAGGCTGAGTTTAAGTGTCTTTTTCGAAATCACGAGCGGCCTCCCTTTGCGGGAACAGTGCATTCTTCGCGAACGCGGTTAGTCAGTTGCGGCAGAAACTCCAGGATGTCGGATACGATTCCGACATCCGCGACGCGGAATATCGGTGCCTTGGGGTTCTTATTGATGGCCACGATGAACGGGTTGCCTTTCAAGCCGGCTAAGTGCTGGAAGGAACCGCTGATGCCGCAAGCCATGTAGACCTTGGGTTTGACGGTCTTGCCGGAGGACCCCACCTGGCGGGATTTCTCCATCCACTTAGCGTCCACGACCGGCCGGGAGCAACTTACGGCCGCGCCCATGGCCTCGGCAAGCTCCTCGGCGATGGCCACGTTCTCTTCTCCCTGGATGCCGCGGCCGATGGAGACCAGCACCTGGTGCTTGGTGATATCGACATCGCCCGTTTCGGCAACCACGGTTTCGAGATAGCGCCGTCCCGCGGCGAGCGGTCCAACCGCGGCCGACTTATCGACCACCTGGCCGCCGGCGGGAGCGCCGGAGAGCGGTTTGAAGGCGCCCGGACGGATGCCGATCACGGCGCCGCCGGAAAGATCGCAGCGCACGTGCGTGCTTACCTGGCCGCCGAATTCCTGGCGAACCAGCTTGAGAGCGGCTCGATCGGCGCTATCGATCTCCACCACATCGGGCACATAGGCGGCATCCATGCGGATCGAAAGACCCGGCGCGAGATCGACGCCGAAGTGCGAATGCGCGACTAATATAATGCTGCCGCGCGGCACAACCGCCGCCAGGGCCTTGCGGACTAACTCCGCGTTGGGGTAAGCCAGGGTCTCCGCGGCGATCTTCCAAACCTCGCGGCAGGAAGCGGCCAGCGTGTTGCAAACGGCATCCAGCTCCGTGCCCCAGCCGGTGACGACGGCGACCGGAGATTGAGCGGAATCGATCCTTCCCGCCGCGGCCAGCAACTCGGCGGCGGAATCGTCCGGTACGCCGGCCTTATGCACGACATAGACAAAGATCGGAGCCATTAGTTCAACCCTCCCTTGACTTTTAGTAACTCGACTAACTTTCCGGCGATCTCCTCGGGGCTGCCTTCGAGCATCTCGGCTCCTTTGCCCAAGGCGGGAATGAAGTAATCGAGGCGCTTCACCTTGGCCGCGGCTTCGCCGACCGTGTCCGGGTCGATGCCCAGGTCCGAGGAGTCATAAGTTGGAATCTCGCGGGAAGCCACCTGGCGGATACCGCGCATGCCAACATAGCGCGGCTCGTTGATGCCGGTTTGGATCGAGAGCACACAAGGCAGATCGATCTCGCTCACCTCCCGGTTACCGCCTTCGATTTCGCGGGCGATCTTGAGCTTTCCGCCGTCCAGAACCTCGATGGAATTCACCAGAGCGGCGAACGGGTAGTCGAGCATGGCGGCCAGCATGCCGCCGACCTGGGCGGCGCCGTCGTCGGCCTGCACACCGGTCAGGATCAGATCGTACTTGCCTTTCCCGACGAATGCCTTCAGAACCGCGGCGGTGCCCCGGCCATCGGATCCCTCGAACGCCTCGTCGGAAAGGAGCACAGCGTTGTGAGCGCCCATGGCCATCTCGCGGCGCAGGATCTCCTCGTCGTCTTCGGAGCCTACGGTGGCCACCGTTACGCTGCCGCCGGCCCGATCGACCAACTGCAGAGCCTCTTCGACCGCATAGTTATCCGGCTCGTTGATCGAGTAGACTAACTCGTCGCTCTCGATGCCGGTGCCGGCGCGATCCAGCTCGATTTCATTCTCCGAGGTATCGGGCACCCTCTTCGCGCAAACCAGGATCTCCATCTGTTCACTCCTTGGAAGCGCCGGGTAGCAGCCGGCGCAGGCGGCGGGTTAGCAACTCGCCAGCGGGCTGACAGCCCGCTCCACACAAACTTGTCTATCTACGAGTTCGGTAATATCGATGGCGGTCATCCGGCCTTCCATGCCGGCGACCTTAATCGCGTCTTCTATGTTGACCATGCAGAACGGGCAGGCAGTTACAATCACGTTAGCCCCGGCTTCGGCGGCCATACGGACTCGTACCACGCCCATGCGCTGCTCTTCCTTGGGCTCGTAAAACAACGCCAGTCCGCCCGACCCGCAGCAGAAGGAACGGTCGCGCGAACGGGGCATCTCGACTCTCTTCAACCCCGGAATGGCGTCCAGCACCTCGCGGGGGTCGTCGTAAATGCCATTGTGGCGGCCCAGATAGCAGGGGTCGTGATAGGTATAGACGCTGCCGTCATCGGGGAGCGGCTCGAAGGCGATGCCGCCGGATTTCACTTCGCGGGCGATCGTCTGGCTGATATGTTCCACCGGAGGCATGTCCTTGTAGTCGTGCTTCAAGGCGTTATAAGCGTGCGGGTCGTTGGTGACGATGCGCTGTACGCCGGAAGCCTTGATGGCGTCCGAATTATGGTCTCGCAGGGCCATGAAGAGCATCTCTTCGCCGAAGCGGCGGACTTCGTGGCCGCTATCCTTCTCGGCCGCACCCAGGATGCCGAAGTTAGTACCGATGCGGGTGAGTATCTTCGCGGTAGCCCGGCCGATCGATTGTATACGGTCGTCGTAGGAAGTAATGCTATCGACGAAGTACAGAGTATCGGCGCCGGGTTTCCCATTCAAGATCCGGACGGTGCAGGCTTGCTGAAAGTCCTTGTCCTTTACCCAGTCGGCGCGCTTCTTTTCCATTTTGCCGTAGGGGTTGCCGCGGCTTTCCAGAGCTTTCAGAGGCTTCTGGAGGGATTGAGGCACCTTGCCGTCATCCACCAGGCCGCGCCGCAGATCCACGATCTTATCGATCTGTTCGATGAACAGCGGGCACTCGGCCTCGCAGGCGCCGCAGGTGGTACAGGACCAGATTTCCTCTTCCGAGTACACATTACCGACGAGCGGCTGGCCGTTGTGGGACTGGCCGAGGACGGGATAGTGCCGGAAGGCGTAATCGCGGCCTTTGACGCTGATGAACCGCGGCGACAAGGGGCGCCCCACGGCGTTAGCGGGGCACTGGTCCGAGCAGCGCCCACAATCGGCGCAGGAATAAAAATCTAGGATGTGCTTCCAGGTGAAGTCCTCGAAGTTCTTAACTCCGAACGATTTCACCTGGTCGAGGCGGTCGTCGCTAACGCCCCATCGCACGGGCTTGACCGTGCCGCGGTCCAACTTAGCGAAGTAGATACTAAAGAAAGACGTCTCCACATGAAACTGGATGCCAAACGGCCGGTAACACAGTAAGAAGAAGAAGGCCAGTTGATGGGTCAGGTAAGCGCCGAGGTGAAGATTCTGGAGTATCGGTACGGGAGTGAAGATGAGAGCGTTTTTTACCATCCAAGGCAGAGAGAAGATGGCCAGGGATTCCACCGGCTGAACGAGCTGAAACTGGGCGGCCGCCCTGGCGCCGTCGAACAGGGCATCGGCGCCCATGAGGATCGCGATGAGCGCCAGGAGAAAGACGGCATCTGCGGTGCGAGCCTTACCGTAGCGGGCAGGTACGGCGTAACGGGCCGGTTTGAACACCAGGCGCCGAACCACCGCCACCACCATGCAGAAGAACACCACCGTACCGGCGTAATCTGCGAAAGTGCTATATATGCGGCTCAGCAGAGACGGGACAGCGGGCTCCGCGGAAGCTCCGGCGATACCCAGAGTCATCAGCGAGCCGGTACGAATCACTAAAGTGATAAAGCCCGCGAAGATCAGGATGTGAAGAATCCCGGCCCCGATGAAGCGGGGATGTCTCCACTGCAAGAACCAGTATTGCAACAGCCTGCCCAGGCGGAGGAAGGGCCGGTCGAAGCGCGGGTCGCGCTGGCCCTTCATCAGCGGGGCCAGGCGCTTCGCGGCTATGTAGATGAAGCAGGCCGTCCCAATCAAGGCGAGGATCGAGAACAGGATGCGCCCCTGAATGAACCAATAAGTGGCCTGCGCCGGCGACTGGATAGCGTCTAACATAGGTTACATTGCCGCCATCGTGTGGTTGGTGGTGGTGGCCGGCCTCTCACTAAAGAGCAGGCGCCGAACGGTGCGCAGGTCGTTCAAGATGATGCGGCACTTATGCACGTGGCAGTTCAGCAGTTTCAGCTTGAAGAGGGCCAGTTCGACCGCCTGAGCGCGGCGCTCTTCGCCGTCTTTGGCGCTGGAGAGCTTTTCGCGGTCGAGATCCTTGACCGAATCCAGAATCGTCTCGGCGAGCACATTCATGAAATCGTGCGCGCTCTCGATGGTATCGAAAGGCTGTTCTATCTCTTTAGCCGACATATTGCTTCTCCTTACAACACGCGGGCACACACTTATCGCATCCATACCGGAAAGCTTCCGGCATCGGTCTCTGCTTCGTCAGCCGGGCGGCCTCAGAGGCGGGTATTTACGATTAGGCGCGGAGCGCCCTCGTCTGAACGAGCGAACAGCGGATGATCAAGGGACCGCGGGCGGCCGGGTAGCGGTCGTTCGGCCGGAAACGGCGCACGGCAGCGCGCGCGAAGTTCACTTCCCGCGATTCCCATCCGGGCAGGTCGGTGGACAAGCCCGGACGTTAGTGTTAGTTCTCTGCGGGTCCTTCTTTGAGTGCCGGTATCCTCGATGCACGCGTTCACGCCGAGGTTACCGATGTCTTCGGATTTCGACCAGGCGGCGTTCATGCGCAAACTCCAGTACTCCGATTTATTAATTGAACTGTTACTGACGACCCTTGTGCGGCCGGCGAGTTCTAGTAAGCGTCAGCGGTGAATTAGGGTCACAAGATAATAATACTCAAATGTCTTTTAATAGCAAACACGAATTTCGCGTGTAACGCTGCGTTTTCAAGCGGAAGTGTAAGAACACGAACCCCACTGCGGTGCAGTATATTTGGGGTTATGCAGATTACTGTACGGTAGCGTACAGTGGAAGCGCACACACGCCGCGGGGGGTGGCAGCCGGGGGCGAAAGCGGGCCAAATCGGCACGCCTTCGACGGCTGGTAGCATGGACTTGAGGTCTGCGTCCATGCTCTTCGAAATCGCCAGCGTGCCGACGGCCGAAAACTCGGCCATCCACCTCCATCCGCGCGACAATATCGCGGTCGCCCGCGTGCCTATCGCGGCGGGTGCGGAGCTGCGCATCGGCAACACCGGCGTGGTGGCCGCGGGAGCCATTCCGGCGGGGCACAAGGTGGCGTTGCGCGCGATTGTGGCCGGCGAAGTGGTGCTGCGTTACGGGCAAAGCATAGGCCGTGCCAGCCAAGCCATCTCCGCCGGCGCGCATGTGCACACGCACAACCTGAGCTTCGAGGACTTACGGTTCGATTACGAGTTTCCGGCCGGAGAGAGCGGCATCCCCGAGCGGCGCCAGGACGGTCCCACGTTCCTGGGGTACCGGCGGGAAGACGGACGCGTCGGGACGCGCAACTATATCGCCATCGTGGCCGCCAGCAACTGCGCCGCGCACACGGCGGAAGCCATCGCGCGCAGCTACGACGGCCAGCCGCTGCCGGACAACGTGGACGGCGTGGTGGCGTTCGGGCATGGCGATGGATGCGGCCACGCGCCGGGCCCGGATCTCGACCAGATGCGGCGCACATTGGGAGGCTTGCTGGACCACCCCAACGTTTCGGCGGCCATCATGGTGGGGCTGGGCTGCGAGGATAACCAGGTGGATCGCTACCCCTCTGGCAGCCGGCTGGCCGTGCTCACGCTGCAAGCGAGCGGGGGCACGCGCGGCACCATCGAGGCGGCGCGCCGCGAGGTGGACCGTTTCATCGAGCGGGCGGCCGGCGAGAAACGCGTGGAAACGCCCGCTTCGGCGATCGTGTTGGGTCTCAACTGCGGCGGCTCGGATTCCTTCTCGGGCATTACCGCCAACCCGGCGCTGGGCTGCTGTTCGGACCTGCTGGCGGAGTTGGGCGCGAGTTCGGTGCTGGCCGAGACTCCCGAGATCGTGGGAGCCGAGCACCTTCTGGTGAAGCGCGCGCGCAACCGGCAGGTGGGCGAGAAGCTGCTCGAGATGATCCGCAAGTACAGGCAGTATCTGGGCAGTTTCGGAGCGGGATTCGACGACAACCCCTCGCCCGGCAATAAGGCGGGCGGCATCAGCAACATTCTGGAAAAGTCGCTGGGCGCGGCGGCCAAGGGTGGCACGTCCAGGCTGATCGAGGTTTACGATTACGCGGAGCGCATCGCGGCTCCCGGTTTCGGCTTCATGAACACGCCAGGTTACGATCCCGTTTCGCTCACCGGCCTGGCGGCAGGCGGCGTGAACGTGATTGCGTTTACCAGCGGACGGGGCAGCGCCATCGGCTTCCCCACCATCCCGGTGATCAAGATCTCGAGCAACACGCCGATGTACCGGCGCATGAGCGACAACATGGATGTCAACGCGGGCGCGGTGGCCGATGGCGACAAATCCATCCAGCAGGTGGGCCGCGAAATCTTCGATCTCCTGCTCGAGGTGGCCTCCGGCCGGCGCACCGCGGCCGAGCGGCTGGGACACAAGGAATTCGTGCCCTGGCGCATCGGGCCGGTGGTCTGAGGTTCAGTAGAATAAAGATAATGTTCCGATCGGTCTTACTATCTCTGCCGGTCCTGTTGTGTCTTACACTGGCCGGCCTCTCGCAAAGCCCCAAGAAAACGGCCCTGGACAAGGCCACTCTGGAGGCCTATGTCCGCCATCTGTACGTGATGGATTCGCATATTGCCGTACAGGTGCTGGACCCCAAGCCCTCCACGGAGCTGCCGGGTTTCCTGGACGTGAAGATTCACGCGTCGGCGGGCGCCCAGTCGCAGGATTTCAATTTCCTGGTCTCGAAGGACGGCTCGAAGATCTTACAGGCCTCGGTTTACGACGTGACCAGCAACCCGTTCAAGGCCGACCTAGACCGGCTGAAGACCGAATTCTCGCCCAGCTTCGGGACGCCCGGCGCGACCGTGGTGATCGTGGCCTTCAGCGATTTCGAATGCCCGTACTGCAAGGAAGAAGCGAACATGCTTCGGCAGAACCTGCTGGGCGCGTATCCCACGCAGGTGCGGCTGTACTTCAAGGAATTTCCGATCGAGAGCATCCACCCCTGGGCCAAGACGGCTGCCATGGCGGGCCGCTGCGTTTTCCGCCAGTCCCCCGCGGCATTCTGGGACTATCACGATTGGGCTTTCGCCCACCAGACGGAAATCACCGCGGATAACTTCAATCAAAAGCTGATGGAGTGGGCCAAGGGCGAAAAGGACGTGGACGCGGTTCAGCTCACGCGCTGCCTCGAAACCAAGGCCACCGAAGCCGAGGTGGAGCGGACCGAGGCGCAGGGCAAGGAGCTGGGTGTCAACTCCACTCCCACCTTATTTATAAACGGCCGCAGGATCGCGCAAGCCATCGACTGGCCGAACCTGCGCTCGATTATCGATTACGAGATCGAGTATCAGAAGACGGCCAAGAACGCGGGGGAAGACTGCGGCTGCGACCTGAAACTGAACGTGCCGGGATTGCAGGAGCAGAAGGCGCTGCCGCTGCAGAAGAAATAGACTGCGCGCCAGCCTATAGTTCGGGCAGCAGCTCGCGGATGGTGCGGACCAGGTCCGAGGGGAAGAAGGGCTTACGCAGGAAGCGCACGCGCGGCAGGCGGGTGAGCGCCGAACCGCGCTGGAGGCCCGAGATCAGCAGCACGGAGGTCTTGGGATGGAGCCGGAGAACCCGCTCGGCGAGTTTATTGCCGTCCATTTCGGGCATGACGATATCGGAGATGAGCAGATCGACCGCGTTCAGTTCGCACAGGCGCAAGGCCTCCAGCGCGCTGGGCGAGACCAGGACCGAAACGCGGCGGCCGCCGAGCATCTGCTCGACCAGCCGCGGGATCTGCGGGTCGTCGTCGACAACCAGCACGGTGCGCGTCGAATAGCTCATCCGCAGCTTTGATTCTACGAGCCGGGGGGCGTGGGCGCAACTTGCCAAGGGCGTTCCCACAACCGGCTGGGCAGTGTGCGCTTGATCGCAATCGCCGCAGCGGTCATAATCGACGGTGGCGGGCTGGACGGCGGCGAGCGGCACGGGGCCGGCGCCAAGCGGCTCGCGGAGGATTCATAAAGATGAGATTTAGCCGCTGCACGACCGGCGTTTTGCTGGGCGGCCTGGCCTTTTTGTGCTTCGCCCAAGCGCCTCCGAAGAAAGGAAAATCCGACGTGAAGAAACAGGCTTTCGGCACGATGCCGGACGGCACCGCCGTCGAAGTTTACACGCTCACCAACGCGCGTGGAATGCAGGCTGAGATCACCACCTATGGCGGGGCGGTCGTGTCCCTGACCGCCCCCGACCGCGCCGGCAAGTTCGCGGACGTGGTGATGGGAATGGATAGTCTGGATGGCTACCGCGGGCAGGCCAAGTATTTCGGCGCGCTGGTAGGGCGGTACGGAAACCGCATCGGACACGCCAAGTTCACCCTGGAGGGGAAGACTTACACGCTGCCTAAGAACGACGGCGCCAACACCCTGCACGGCGGCGTGAAGGGCTTCGATAAGCATGTATGGAAGGCCGCCCCGGGCGAGGGCGCCTCACTGGAGCTGACTTACCTCAGCAAGGATGGCGAAGAGGGATTCCCGGGCAACCTCTCGGCCAAGGTAGTCTACACGCTGACCGACAATAACGAGCTGAAGATCGAATATACGGCTACTACCGATAAGCCCACCGTCCTCAACCTGACCAATCATTCCTACTTCAACCTGGCGGGACCGGGCGAGGGCGACGTTCTCCAGCACGAGGTTCAGATCGATGCGGATCGCTTCACGCCGGTAGACGCCGGCTTGATCCCCACCGGCGAGCTGCGCGCGGTGAAGGGCACGCCCTTCGATTTCACGAAACCCACCGCCATCGGCGCGCGCATCGGGCAAAGCGACGAACAGCTCAAGTTGGGCAACGGCTACGACCATAACTTCATCCTCAACAAGGGCAACGGCGGCCTGACGCGGGCGGCGGTGGTGCACGAACCCAAGACCGGCCGGGTGCTGGAAGTCCTGACCACGGAACCGGCCGTGCAGTTCTACACCGGCAATTTCCTGGACGGGAAAGATCGCGGCAAGGGCGGCAAGGTCTACGCGTTCCGCGGGGCCTTCTGCATGGAGACCCAGCACTATCCCGATTCGCCTAATCACCCGGCTTTCCCGACGAGCGAGCTGAAGCCGGGCGCCACGTATCATACCGTGACGGTGTTCCGCTTCTCGGCGCGATAGGGCGGTTTCCGGATCGAGCCGAAAGATATATAGTCTAAGTGCCAGGTGAGCCGGAGCCAAGCAATCCGGCTCACAGAACACAGGAGTTAGCCATGAACGACTTTTCGCGCAGAAGATTTTTTCACCTGACGGGAGCGCTGGGAGCGGTCGCTGGGGGACTCCGTTTGAGAGCGCAGCAACAGTATCCCGCTCCGGTTCCCGCAACCCCGATTTATCCATACACCGAGCGGTCGCCCGTCAGCCTGGTTCAGGGGGACGTGCGCCGCAAGAACGTCTTCGACGCGCTGATGGCCGTGGACCGCGAGATCCGGCCCGCCATGAACCGGAAGAAGTATGTCCTTCTGAAGATTAATAATGTCTCGACGACCATCCAGCTCGCGGCCACGCACGTGGATGCCGTTCGCGGCATCCTCGATTACGTGGCGCCGCGCTTCAAGGGACCGGTAGTGATCGTCGAAGCCAGCGCCCGGGACACCATGGAAGGCTTCGAGACTTTCAAGTACGCTCAGCTCATCCCCGAATTCAAGGCCCAGAAGATCAAGCTGGTGGACCTCAACCGCGAGAAGAAATTCGAAGTCTTCGCCATCGTGGACCGTAATGTAAGGCCGGTGCCCGTGAGGCTGGCGTCGCAATTGATGGACCCGGACGCTTTCGTCATCTCCGCGGCCATGCTGAAGTCGCATAACGCCGTGGTGGCTACCGGCTCGGTCAAGAATATGGTGATGGGCGCCCCGCTGCACAGCGTGCCGGGCGACAGCCAGGAATTTCACGACAAGCGCCTCATGCATGCCATGCCGCTCGGCAACTGGCAGATCGGTATCAACGAGTGCCATCACGCCATGAACTACAACCTGGCGATCACCGCGCTCCACATGCGCCGCAATTGGGGCGTCGCGGTGATCGATGGCTACGAAGGCATGGAAGGTAACGGACCCGTGAACGGCACTCCCGTCCCCATGCACGTGGCACTGGCCGGGCCGGATTTCCTGGCCGTAGACCGCGTGGCCGTCGAGACCATGGGCATTCCCGCATACGCCGTCGGCTACATGCAATACGCGGCGGAAATGGGTCTCGGCCAATACGATCTGTCCAAGATCGATATCCGCGGCGTAAAGCCCGAATCGGTGAAGAAAACGTTTAAGCTGAACCAGAACGCGAACTTCCAGTTGGATTGGCTGACGGACTTGAATAAGACCGCCTGATCCGCTGCAACTCGCTCGGCCGGGACAATACTAACTTGGGAATGGAACGCTATAAGATTGCAGTGGTACTGATGTTACTCGGTCTGCCGCTGGCGGCGCAAACCGGAAATGCGGGACCGGCGCCGCCGGTGGTGGCCAAGTTCCTGGGCTTATTCGACCAGTTTCGAGCCGCCGACGCGCAAAAGGGAAAGCCCTCCGTTCCGCACGTCGGCTTTCAGCTTCGCGACAGCGAAATCAACGACTATCTGCGCTACTCTCTGAAGGCCACACCGCGTCCCGGGCTGGAATCGGTGACGGTGAAAGTTTTCCCCAACAACTATATCTCCACGTTCACGGTGGTGGATTTCGATCGCGTGGAGCGCTGGAAGCCCGGCACCATTCCCACGTTGTTGCGGCCCGTGCTGAGCGGGCGCAAATCCATCTGGGTGGATTGCCGCTTCCAGGCGGACCGTTCCATGGTCAGCTTCTCGGTGGAGAAGGCTTATTATGAGAGCATCCGGCTGCCTGGGTTCTTCGTGGAGAAGATGATCCAGGTGGTGGCCGCGCGCCAGCCGGAGAAATACGATACCAGCAAGCCCTTGCCGATCCCGTTCGGGTTGCGGCAGGTCTGGACCACCGAACACGTGATCCAGGGACAGAACTGAGGAGACATGCGGAAAGTTCAATGGGGCGTTCTGGGAGTGGCCCGCATCGCCACGACCCAAGTGATTCCCGGCATGCAGCGCGGGGAGCTGAGCGAGATCGCCGGCATCGCGTCGCGCGACCTGCCCAAGGCTCAAAAGGCGGCGCGCGATCTGGGCATTCGCAAGGCCTATGGCTCGTATGAAGAGATGCTGGCCGATCCCGAAATCGAGGCGGTCTACAATCCGCTGCCCAACCATATGCACCTCCCGTGGTCCATACGCGCCGCGGAAGCGGGCAAGCACGTGCTCTGCGAGAAGCCCATCGCCATGAGCGTCGCGGAAACACGGGAGCTGATCGCGGCGCGCGACCGCACGGGCGTAATCGTCGGCGAAGCCTTCATGGTGCGCACGCACCCGCAGTGGCTGCGCATCGAGGAGCTGGTGCGCGCCGGGCGCATCGGGCAGCTTCGCTACGCCGCGGCGACGTTCGCCTATTTCAATGTGGATGCGCGCAACATCCGCAACATCCTCGCATACGGCGGCGGCGCGCTGATGGATATCGGCTGCTACCCCATCAAGGTCTCGCGCTTCGTTTTCGGCGAGGAGCCGGTGCGCGTGGCGGCCACCATGGATCGCGATCCGGCCCTGGGCGGCATCGACCGGCTGACTTCCGCGATCCTGGAGTACCCTTCGGGCCCCTGCACCTTCACCTGTACCACCCAGGCGTTCCCTAATCAGAGCGTGCGGTTTTACGGCACCAAAGCCAGCATCGAACCCGAGGTTCCGTTCAACACGCCCAAGGACCGGCCGTCGCACATCCGCATCGACGAGGGCGCGGCGGGCACCACCATAGAGGAGTTCCCAGCCTGCGACCAGTACACCATTCAGGGTGATCGCTTCTCGCGCGCTATCCGCGAGGGCGGCGCTCCGCCCGTGCCGCTCGAAGACGCGCTGAAGAACATGGCGGTCATTGAGGCGGTATTCCGCGCGGCCGAAAGCGGCAAGTGGGAGAAGCCGTAGACCGCATCGCCGCAAGTGAAATCCCGCACCCGGCGGCCGCCGGCTGAGGGACAATCCAGCGTTTCTGCGCCGGACACGTAGGAATACCCGATTTTGGGGCCTCATATTTTGGGGCCTCATATGTTGTTAAAATAGACAGTATCGACCGGTATGCCGAAGGGAACCGGCGGTTGTGCCTTGCAGTGTCTTTCTGGCCAGGCCTGATCCTCGAGAGCGATCGGAAAGGGAAAGTTCATGCTACGAAGGTGCTTTTTGCGGGCGCTGGCCGCGGTTCCGGCCGCCGGCCTGGTCCCGTTTGCGTGGATGCGGGAGGCTGTCGCCCAACAGCGCGGCGCGATGTTTCAGGCCGATCCCTTCAAGCCTGAAGAGGCCAACAGCCCCTTAGGCGAGGGAAAAGGCATTCATCCGGGCAGAGTGGCGTGGACACGCGATGCCAAGGCCACCACCTGGGACGGGACCACGGGTTTCTGGTGGGAGGATGCCTACAACGATCAGAAGATCGTCAACGGGATGAGTTCCCGTTTGCTTCAGGGCCTGACCGGAAGCAAGAACGACAAACAGGCGTGGGACGCGCTATTCCGCAGCTTTAACGAAACCCATAAGCTGGGAAAAGCCGGCTACCGTCCGGGAGAGACCGTCGCCATCAAGCTCAACTGCAACCAGGATCGGACTCCGGAATGGGGCCAAGCTTCCACCGCTCCGTCCGGCCCCGGCCGCGGTCCCAGACCTCCTCTGAACGGCTTGCCCAGTCCGCATGCGGTGTACTCGCTGGTGGCGGATCTGATTGAAGCGGGCGGCGTGCGCGGCGAAGACATCCTGATCTACGATGTCGCGGCTAGCCGCAACGTCGGCAACCCGATCTTTGCCAAAATCCGGGCGAATTCGAATCCGCAATTCCAGGCCGTGAAATTCCTGGTGGGCGCCGATTACAAGATGGGCGGCCGCATGTTCGCCGAGCATGACGCCGGCAACCCCGTCAGGTTCTCCAAAGCGGGCGTGCCCACCGCCTATCTGGCGAAACAGGTGACCCAGGCAAAGTACCTCATCAACATGGCGCTGATGCGGCCGCACGGCATGGCTGGCGTCACCTTGACGGGCAAGAACCACTTCGGTTCCGTTTACTTCCCCAACGATGGCGGCTGGACCCCCGCGCCCCTGCATCCCAACGTTTTGCGAACTCAGCCCATGGGCGCTTACAACGCGCTGGTGGATCTGACGGGGCATCGCCACCTGGGCGGCAAGACCATGCTGTTTGTTTTGGATGGCTTGTACTCGGCGGCGCACAACGAAGGCAACGTCATGCGCTTCGCCTCTTTCGACAACCATTGGGCGTCCAGCTTGCTGATGTCGCAGGACCCTGTGGCGATCGATTCGGTGGCGCTCGATATTCTCAGGAGCGAGCCCAATGCCGTCGAGGTCCGCGGCCACGCGGATAACTACCTGCACGAGGAAGCCCTGGCGGCCAAGCCGCCTTCCGGAACCGTCTACAATCCCGATGGCAGCGGCACGCTGGCCAGCCTGGGCGCGCACGAGCACTGGAATAACGCGAGCGAACGGAAGTACTCGCGCAATCTGGGCAGGAAGCAGGGCATCGAACTGGTCGCCTGGGTTTAGACGCGTGCCCCGGCAGCCTGTTGCCGGGGCACCACCTCAAATTTCAGGGCCGGGCAAGTTAACTTGGCTTGCCCTCGAACGCCCTATGCGTAGATCCCTCGCAGCTTGATGGCGAAGGCCACGCGGTCCAGCGCCACCATGTAGGCCGCGATGCGGTTGTCGGCGCGGTGCTTATCGGCATAATCCACGATCGCGTCGAACGATTCCACCATGATCTCCTGCAGCCGCTCGTTGACCAGCGTCTCGTTCCAGAAGAAGCCCTGGCGATCCTGCACCCACTCGAAATAGGAGACTGTCACGCCACCCGCGTTGGCCAGAATGTCGGGGATCACGAAGACCTTCTTTTCGGCCAGAATCACATCCGCCAGCGGGGTGGTGGGGCCGTTGGCGCCTTCGCACAAAATCCTGCAGCGCAACTGGTCCGCGTTCTCGGAAGTGATGACGTTTTCCGTGGCGGCCGGCAGCAGCACCTCGCACTCCAGGAACATGGCCTCGTGCTTGTCCATATCCTCGCCGCCCGCGAAGCCGCAAATGGAGCCGGTCTCATGGCGGTGCCGCTGCAGCGCGGCGATATCGAGGCCGTGAGGATTGTAGACCGCCCCATCGTACTCGATCACGCACACGATGCGGAATCCCACGGCGCTCATCAGCCGCGCGGCCATGCCACCCACATTGCCGAATCCCTGAATCACCACGCGCGAGCTTTCCGGCTGCAACCTCAGGCGCTCCAGCGCCTTCAGCGTGACGATCATGCAGCCGCGCCCGGTGGCTTCCGGCCGTCCCCGCGACCCGCCCAGCGCCATCGGCTTGCCGGTGACCACCGCCGTTACCAGCCGGCCCGTGTGCATGGCGTAGGTGTCCATGATCCAGGCCATCACCTTCTCGTTGGTGTTCACGTCGGGCGCCGGGACGTCGCGCTCCGGCCCCAGAAAGTCGATGATCTCGGCCGTGTACCGCCGCGTCAGCTTTTCCAGCTCGGAATCCGAAAGCAGGTTGGGATCGCAGATCACGCCGCCCTTGCCGCCGCCGAACGGGATGTTCACCACGGCGCACTTCCACGTCATCCAGGACGCCAGGGCGCGGACCTCGTCGAGCGTCACGTCGGGCGCGAAACGGATGCCTCCCTTAGCCGGACCGCGCGCCAGCGAATGCTGCACGCGGTAGCCCGTGAAGACCTCCAGACGCCCGTCGTCGAGCTGCACTGGAATATTGACGGTGATCTCCTTGGCGGGCGCGCGCAAGACCTTGCACATGCCTTCGTCCAGCTTCAGACGGCGGGCCGCCTCGTCGAAGCGCGCGGCCGCGGCCAGCCACGGGTTCTTTTCGTTTTCGAGCGAAATGGAAACAGGCAACGCGAGCGTCGGCACAATAATGCCTCCGGTTTACATTATGCCAGACCGTTACGAACCCATCACCTCGAGCGCCTTCAGAATCGCCGGATCGCGCTGCGCTTCGACCTCGTCGCCCTTTTCCACGCCGAACGCCTGGTTGAAGATCTCCGTCTTGATGCGGTTGAGAATGAACTCCCGGTCGGCCGACCACTCGGCCACTCCCGGCTGCACCCGCCGCGCGGCGGCGAAGGAGCGGAACTCATCGAGCACCTCGGACGTGGCGTCGAACTCCTCGGTCACCTTGTTCCGCTGCAGGTAGTCGGTGGCGAATTCGGTGAACATGCCGCTGGCGTCCAGCACCATTTCGAGGCGATCCACCGTGGCCGCGGGCACCTCGATATCCGGCTGGATGCCGCCTCCGCCCGTCACCTTGCGGCCCTTATCCGTGCGGAATTCCTTCTGCGTGTTGGGGTGCGCCGTGACGCCCGAAAGCTCGAAGCGGGCCGCCTCCAGCGGTTTCTGAATGGAGCGCCCGCTGGGCGTGTAGTAGAGCGCCGTGGTGAGCGCCATCCCGGTTCCCCCGGCCAGCGGGAAGACGCTCTGCACCAGTCCTTTTCCGTAGCTCGGCACGCCCAGGATGGTGGCGCGGTCGTGATCCTGCATGGCCCCCGAGACGATCTCCGAGGCGCTGGCGGTCTTCTCGTTCACCAGAATGGCCAGTTTGAACGGGTAAGGCTTGGCATCCGGCGGCACCAACTCGGAGTTCTCGGGGACCGCGCGCCCGCGCACGGTGACGATCTTCTGACCGGGCTTGAGAAACAGCGAGGCCGTCTCGATGGCCGCGCCCACCAGCCCGCCGGGATTATTGCGCAGGTCCAGCACCAGCCCCGCCAGACGGTTGCCGCCCAGCTTCTCGATAGCCTCCCGGAGCTGCGCGGCGGTGTTCTGGTCGAAGCTCGAAACGCGTATATAGCCGATGCCCGCACCCACGAAAAACGCCCGCTCCACGCTGGGCGATTGCATATCTTCGGGCGTGAGTACGAAGCGCATGGAGCGCGCCGAACCGGGGCGGCGCACATCGAGCTGCGCCTGCCGCTGGCGCGACGCCGTGAGCAGCTCGGTAAGCTGCTCGACATCCAGCGACGCCACCGCGTAGCCGTTGATTCCCACGATTTCGTCGCCCGGCGAAAGCCCCGATTTAGCCGAGGGCGTCCCCGGCAGGGTCTGCAACACGATCACGCGGCCGGGCAGCAGCGAGACCACGCTCCCGAAGCCCTTCTGCGTGGAGGACTCCATCTTCTTGAGCTGCTCGAACTGGCCGGGGTCGAAGAAAACCGAATGCGGATCGAGCGTGCGCAGCAGCCCGGGGATGGCGCCCTGATAGAAAATCTGATCGGAGGGCACGGCGCTCGCGGCGTTCCCCTCCACGATGGCGCAGGCCTCCATGACGCGCTTCATCTGCGAATCGAGATCGTCGCCGGCGGCGAAGGAGGCGGCCGCGCAGACCAAAACTGCGGTGAAGCGAAACATCAATCGGGCCAGATCCCCGCGATATCCACTTGGACGCCCGGGAAGCGCCGTGGTTTCAGGAGGCCCTCCGCGAGGATCGGCGCGCTGCCGCGCAGATAGCCGTTCTCCAGATACAGAACTTCCACCGTGCGCGCCTCGGGCGAAACCACCCAAACCTCCGGGACGCCCAGCGCGGCGTAATCGCCCAGCTTCTCTTCGCGCTCGCGCCGTGTGTTGGAAGGCGAGAGCACTTCGACCACAAGCTGAGGCGCAGAATGTACGTAGCCGTCCTGCTCGACCATCGTGCTCAGCTCAAACACCGCCAGATCGGGGACGCGCGAAGTCAGTGGCTCGCGGCGGATGATCAACCCAAAATCGGAGATCAGTATGAGGAAACGCGCCGGGTCCAATTGAGCGTCGAGGGATCTGCGCAGCCGCTCCACGATCAACGCATGCTTCAGTTTTGCAGGGGGCATGATGCGGATTTCGCCGTTCACCACCTCTTCGATCTCGTCGGAGACCTCGGGCAGGCGCAGCCACTCTTCATAAGTGACTATCTTCGAGCTGGGCAGGCTCGCCATGTCTTTATTCTATCGCGTGAACTTAGTGGCCTTCCGCCGTGCGTGGCGCTCGAGCGCCAGCTCGATCAGCTTATCCACCAGTTTCGCGAACGGGATGCCGCTGTACTCCCACATCTTGGGATACATGCTGATCGACGTAAAGCCTGGAATCGTGTTGATCTCGTTAATATATAGCTTGCTCGTGGCGTTTTCGAGCAGAAAGTCTACCCGGCCCATGCCCTCGCACTCCACGGCCTTGTAGCACTCCACGGCCAGGCGCCGCAGTTCGGCGGTCTGCTCCGGCGAAAGGTCCGCCGGGACCTTCGCTTCGGCGCGGTCCAGCAGGTACTTGTCTTCGTAATCGTAGAAATCGCGCGAGGGCAGAATCTCGCACGGCAGCGAAGCCGCCGGCGCGTCGTTGCCCAGCACCGCGCACTCGAACTCGCGGCCCAGGATGGCCCGCTCCACAATCACCTTGCGGTCGTACTGCGCGGCCAGGGCCACCGCCGCCTCCAGCTCCCGCGCGTCGCGCGCCTTCGAAATCCCCACCGACGACCCCATATTGGCCGGCTTCACGAACATCGGAAACGGCAGCCGCTCGCAGGCTTCCGCGATGCCGGGCGCCTCGCGCGTCACCACCACGGATTCCACCACGGGCAGCCCGCGCTCGGTGCACACGCGCTTCATCATCTCTTTATCCATGGAGAGGGACGACCCCAGCACGCCCGCGCCCACGTACGCCAGATCCGCCAGCTCGAGCAGCCCCTGCACTGTGCCATCTTCGCCGAACGTCCCGTGCAGCACCGGGAAGACCACATCGATCTCCGGCTGCGCGCCCGGCTCGGGTAGAATCGGCCGCGGACTCCACTTGCCGTCCTTCGAGATGAAATATTCCGTGACCTCGTAGCGGGCGGGGTCCATCGCGTTCAGGATGGCCTTGGCCGAGCGGATCGACACTTCGTGCTCGCCGCTGCGCCCGCCGTAGAGGACGGCTACGCGTAATTTCATAGAATGCGTTTTCCCAATGCCGACATCACCAGCTCCACCGCCAGATCGGCCGTGCGGTTCACCTCGTCGATCACCGGGTTCACCTCCACCACTTCCAGCGAGAGCATCTTCCCCGAATCGCAGATCATCTCCATGGCCAGGTGCGCCTCGCGATACGTGACGCCGCCGCGCACCGGCGTCCCCACGCCCGGCGCGTCTTGGGGATCGACGACATCCATGTCCAGCGAGAGATGAAATCCGGCGGTGCCCTGGCAGGCCACTCGCACGGCCTCTTCCATGACCGCGCGCAGCCCGCGCTCGTCGATATCGCGCATGGTGAAGGCGCACACCCCCGAATCGCGCACGTTGGATTTCTCGGTCTGATCCACGTCGCGCAGCCCGATAATGGCGACGTTGCGCGGTGCCACCTTGGGCTTATAGCCCAGCAGTTCGCTCAGCTCCGGCGGTCCCAGGCCCACGATGCAGGCCAGGGGCATACCGTGCACGTTGCCGCTGGGACTCGAATCGGGCGTATTCATATCCGCGTGCGCGTCCAGCCAGATCAGCCCGATGCTCTCATTCCGCTGGCGAAAAAACTGCGAGACCCCGCTCACCGTGCCGGCCGCCACCGAATGGTCGCCTCCCAGCACCAGCGGCACCACGCCGCGCGCCAGCGCCTCGCCCACGAGGCCGGCCAGCCGTCCGCACGACGCCGCGATCTGCGGCAGGTACTTGGCCCGCGAGTCCCCCGCCGACAGCGCCTCGGCCTGCTCCGCGTAAATGTTGCCGACGTCTTCGACCTGGTAGCCCAGGGCCGCCACGCGCGCGTTCAGATTGGCCACCCGCAGCGCCGACGGTCCCATATCGACGCCGCGCCGTCCCTGCCCCAGGTCGAGCGGCGCTCCGATAATTTCAATTTGCGATTGGCGCATGATATTAACCGCTCCCTTACGGTCGCGGCTCGGTCCGAGCCGCGACCGTAAGGGAGCGGTGCTTTATGGGTGCAACCGATACAGCATTCTCGGAAACGCAATCGTCTCCCGGATATGCTCCAGCCCGCAGATCCACGACACGCAGCGCTCGATGCCCATTCCGAAACCGCCGTGCGGCACGGTGCCGAACTTGCGCAGATCGATATACCAATCGAACGCTTCCTTGGGCAGATGGAACTCCTCGATGCGCTTCAGCAGCAGCTCTTGGTCGTGTATGCGCTGGCCGCCGCCGATGATCTCGCCGTAGCCTTCGGGCGCCAGCACGTCCACCCCCAGCACCACCTCCGGCCGCTCGGCATCGGGCTGGAAATAAAATGCCTTGAAGCAGGCCGGGAAACGGTCCACGATGATGGGTCTCTCGGCGGCCTCGGTCAGCAGCGTCTCGTCGGTGCCGCCGAAATCGTCGCCCCATTTGATCTCGCTGCCCTTGGCCTGCAGGATCTTGACCGCTTCGTCGTAGCTCATGCGCGCGAAGGGCGCCTGAATCGCCTCCAGCTTGGTCACGTCGCGTTCCAGCCGCTTCAGCTCTTCACGCCGGTTCTCCAGCACGCGCCCCACGATGAATACCACCAGCTCCTCGGCCACCAGCTTGATGTCCTCCAGCGTGGCCCAGGCCATCTCCGGTTCCACCATCCAGAATTCCGTCAGGTGGCGGCGCGTCTTGGATTTCTCGGCGCGAAACGTCGGCCCGAAGCAGTAGACCTTCCCGAACGCCATGGCAGTCGCTTCGTTATAGAGCTGGCCGGATTGCGTCAGGTAGGCTTTGTTGTCCTCGAAGTAATCCACCTCGAAGAGCGTGGTGGTGCCTTCGCAGGCCGCCGGCGTGAAGATGGGCGTGTCCACGAGCGTAAAGCCGTGGGAATCGAAATAATCGCGGACGGCCTTGATCACCTCGTGCCGCACCTTCAGAATGGCGTGCTGGCGCTGGCTGCGCAGCCACAGATGGCGGTGATCCATCAGGAAATCGGTGCCGTGTTCCTTGGGCGTGATGGGGTAAGGGTCCGTTTCCGGAACGCGCTGCACCACTTCCACGTTCTCCAGGTCCATCTCGTAGCCGCCGGGCGCGCGCTGCTCGGCGCGGATCTTCCCGGTGGCGATGAGCGAGCTTTCCTGGGTCAGATTCCTGATGGTCTCGAACAGCTCTTCCGGCAGGGAGGATTTCACGGCCACGCACTGCATTAGCCCGTAGCCATCCCGCAAAATGGGGAAGGCGATCTTTCCCGAGCGGCGCAGGTTGTAGAGCCAGCCGGCGATCTCGACCGTCTCGCCCACGTGGCTCGACGCTTCGGCAATCGTGATTCGCGGAATCATACGCTACTGATCTTCCAATCTATCGAAGGTTTCTCTTACCACGTCCAGCGGATGGCTCATTCCGGGCACCTCCTTCAGCTCCAGCAGCAGCGGATACTGACCGTCCCGGCTGCGCAGCATCTGCATGGTGCCCGGCCAGTCGATCGTGCCGCCCTCGCCGGCGAAGGGAAACATGTGGCCGTCCTCCTTGCCGTTGTTGTCGTGGATATGCGTGGAGCGTATGCGTTCCTTCATGAGGTGGAAGGCCGTCTCCACGCCTTCGTTCATGTTGGCATGGCCCGAATCGAACGCGAAATTCATGCGCAGGTGCGTGGTCTCCTCGAACAGCAAAAGCCGCTCGGCGCTGGAGAGGCCGTTGGGGATGTTCTCCAGCAGCACTTCCACGCCGCGCTGCCGCGCAAACAGGTTCAGCTGTTCGAGCGCCGAGAAGGCCGCGTCCACCTTGTGCATGTCGAACTCCTCGCCGCCCACCCCCAGATGCTGAATCAGGTAGCGGAACGGCGCCACCTCGGCGATTTCCAGCACGCGCTTGATTTCGTCCACCATGCGCAGCCGCTCGCCCTTCACACGCTCGGTGATATTGAGGACGGATTGCGGCCCGGATCGGCCCCAGATCTCGTCGGTGTACATGGGCGCGTGCAGCGCGTGCAGCTTCAACCCGGAATCCTCGAACCAGTGGCCCAGTTCGGCGACTTGGGCCTTGTCGCGCCAGTCCAGGTGCTGGCGCCCGCAGAAGATCTCCACCGCCGGAATGCCCGCCTGTTCGATGCGGCCCAGCAGCGCGGTGGTCAGACGATGATTGACGAACAGGTGGGTGGATAGTACGTGATCCATGTCGCTCTCAGTATCCCTCCGCGGTAGCTTCAGTGCGCGGATCGGCCGCGCCTTCCAGCCATCCGCCGGCCAGCCGTATGGCCGCCACTTCTCCCTGCGCAGCCTCCCGCCGTACCGTGTAGCCGCGCTTTTCGAGCAGCGCCACGGTATCGGGCGAGTAGCCGGGCTCCATGCCCAACACGTCCGGCATCCACTGATGGTGGAAGCGCGGCCAGTTCACGGCGTCCTGCACATTCATGCCGAAATCGACGACATTGACGATGGTCTCGAGCACCGTGTTGATGATGGTCGGGCCGCCCGGCGATCCCAGCGCCAGGTAGGGCTTGCCGTCGCGCAGCAGGATAGTCGGGGTCATCGACGAAAGCGGCCGCTTGCCGGCGGCGATAGCGTTGGCTTCGCCCTGAATCAGCCCGTACATGTTGGGCTCGCCGGGCTTGGGCGCAAAATCGTCCATCTCGTTGTTCAGCAGGAATCCCAGCCCTTCGGCCGTCACCTGGCTGCCATAGCTGCCGTTCAAAGTATAGGTTACGGCCGCGATATTGCCCTCGCCATCCACCACCGTGTAGTGCGTGGTCTGGTTCGATTCACGCCCCGCAAATTGCCCGGCGTGGATGCGGCTGCTGGGCGTGGCGCGTTCGGGATCTATGGAAGACCGCAGCCCGTCGATGTACCGCGCATCGAGCAGCCCCGCGAGCGGCACCTTCACGAAATCGGTGTCGCCCAGATGCTGCGCGCGATCCGCGAAATAGCGCCGCATGGCTTCGGCCATGTAATGTACCGCCGTTGCGGAACCGGCGCCCGCCTGGGCGAAGCCGGTGCCCTGCAGCACGCCCAGCATCTGCAAAATCCCTACCCCGCCCGAGCTGGGCGGCGGCGCGGTGACAATCTCATATCCGCGATACCGTCCGGTCAAGGGCCGGCGCTCCACCACCGCGTAGTCTTTCAGATCGCGCAAGGCGATGGTCCCGCCGTGCCGCTCCATATCTGCAGCCAGCAGCCGCGCCGTTTCGCCCTCGTAGAAATCCGCGGCTCCCAGGCGCTCGATGCGCTCCAGCGTGCGCGCCAGCTCGGGCTGCGCGAAGGTCTCGCCCGCCTCGTAAAATCTGTCGCTCCG
>Ga0181517_10001628_pt1 | contig 24438 bp, 24 predicted proteins | sample PEATcosm2014_Bin_31_FD_119748 | JGI IMG/M metagenome (GOLD analysis project Ga0181517, IMG submission 119748) | Peatland microbial communities from MTU Mesocosm Facility, Houghton, MI, USA - PEATcosm2014_Bin01_30_metaG | ecosystem: Environmental > Terrestrial > Soil > Wetlands > Peat | place... | reverse complement strand
CTGGTGGTTCGCTCCGTCCCGGTGGCCGAGTTCGAGCAGATGATGCTCGACGGCGTCATTCGCGACAACTGCACACTGTCAGCCTGGGGACTTTACTTGTTGTGGAAGGCGCGGCAAAGCTAACTGGAATCGCCTCGATGCCTGGCGCACAGTTCAGCCGGCACGGACGGGCTTGAACGCGCAGCGCTATTGGCCCGCGGACCAATGGCCTAAGCATCTCTCCTATCGGTATAGAGAGAACATGGGCCGGGACGTCCGCGCTACATGGCGGTTGCGGCAGGATGAGTTTCAGCGCGCTACGGGCCGAAGCCGCGGTTCATATCCCACATCGGATAGTGCGGAAGAGCCGTGGCTGGATTGGCGACAAACGCTTCGTTTTGAGCCACCATGTCACGGGCGCGCTGCCGCGCCGCGGAGCCAACTAACCGGCGGCCCAGGGAGGGTGCAATTTCTCCGGCGCGAACCGTGCCGGGGGGAGCAATCAATCCTTCGGCAATAAGTGGGCGTTCGTTTGTCCCTGCATCGAAAAGCCCCAGCAGGGACTCGCGCAAACCTTGCATCACGCCGCTGCCGAACCGGTGAACCCAGCGTTTTTCGATCACATCGACCAGCCGGTCGTAGGCCTTTTGCGCATCTATGCCGCGAGCGGTCAGGCGAACAGACTTGCCGCGCCCGCCCGCTGAATCGGTTTCCACCACAACATAGGGCCGGTGCCGCCAACCGACGCCGGCTTCCTCAGGCGAGCCGCCCGTGAGCCGCGGAATCTCCTTTACCGGTATCGGTTTCTCGCCCAGCACGCGCAGAGCGTTGGCGCACAGCGCCAGGGGCGCCTCCGACGCGGGCTCGAACTCGATGGCGAAAGCGAGCAGAACCTGCGACAGCAGGATGGGCAGCGAAAGAGCCTGCACACCGGCAGAAACCCGAACGGGAAATGCTTGCTTGCGATGGCGAACGTCCAGAAGGCCGTGCGGCAAGACCACGTTGAGTCCGGATTCGATGGCCAGCAGACTCCCGCGCAAGCGATCGAACCGGGCGGCGCCAAATCGATCTCGCCAACGTTGTTCAATAGTGCTGAAGAGCGGCGGCCAGATCGCTCTTGCCTGGGCACCTTTTCCCGTAAGCCAGACCATCCAGCCCGCGCCAATGCCCCGTCCGCTGCCCCACCCGTTGCTTTGTCCAACCGCGCCCGGCTGGCGTATATCCGCCGATTGGCCGGTTGCTGTCGGGGCCCCCAACGCGATATACCCCCACCGTTCCAGGCAGCCGAGCATGAACTTTACTTGTTTCTGTTCTGAGAGAGCCAGGGTCGCAAGCTCGCGGACCGTCAATCCGTTGCCGGGGATGAACCGCATCAGGTTGGTCCAGGCCAGCATCGACAGGTGCGCGCCGTGGTAGCCCGACTCGTCCATGAGCCGCTCGAACTCATTATCGAATTCGAGCGTGAAGGCAACCAGCGCTTGCGACAGCAATGCCGAGAGCGGGCGATCGCTCTCCTGCCCATGTGTCCCCTCAACCGCGCCGTGGATTGGCTCCTGAATCAACACAGTGGCCAGTATGATGCCAAATGGCTGTAAAGTGATGGTTTCACGATGTTGCCGCAGCAACTCGCCGACAGCAAACCACCGTCATGCGCCACCGGATCTCCCGCTTCTGGAGCCCTAAGGGCGCTCTTCCATGGGGATCCAATGGGCCGGGTAAGCGGGGCCAATGTACTCGGCGCGAGGGCGGATGAGGCGGTTGTCGTCCAACTGCTCGATGACGTGGGCGGCCCAGCCGGCGATGCGGCTGATGGCGAAGATGGGCGTGTAGAGGTCGATGTCGATGCCCAGCGTTGCGTAGGTCGAGGCGGAATAGAAATCCACATTGGCGTTGAGCTTTTTGTCGGCGTTGATATAGAGCTCGATGGCGCGAGACATGTCGTACCACTTGGGATTGCCTGCGTCCTTGCCCAGTTGCTCGCTCATCTTGCGCAGGTGGGTGGCGCGGGGGTCTTCAGTCTTGTAGACGCGGTGGCCGAATCCGGAGATCTTCTGCTTGGCGGCCAGCATGTTCTTCACGTATTCCACCGGGTCGGCGCCGGCCTTGTCGATGGTGAGCAGCAGGCGCATCACGCCCTCATTGGCGCCTCCGTGCAGCGGGCCCTTGAGCGCTCCGATGGCGCCGGTAATGGCTGAATGAATGTCTGCCAGGGTGGCGGCAATGACCCGGGCGGCAAAGGTTGAGGCGTTCAACTCGTGCTCGGCGTGCAGCACCAGCGCCATGTCCAGTGTCTTCACAGCCGTTTCCGAGGGCCTTTCGCCCCTCAGCATCCACAGAAAATTGGCGGCGTGGTTCAGCGAGCGGTCCGGCGGCACCACTTCGAGGCCCTTGCGCAGCCGATCGTAGATGGCCACGATCATGGCCAGTTGTGCGGTCAGGTGGTAGCTTTTGCGCACATTGGCGTCGTGGGAGTTGTCTTTCTCGTCGGCGTCGTAAAAGCTGAGCGCCGAGACGGCGGTGCGCAGCACCTCCATGGGATTGGCCGAGGCGGGAATCGAGCGCAGCAGGCTCACGATGCGGAAATCCAGCCCCCGGGCCAGCGCCAATTGCGACTGAAACTCGCGCAACTCGAAGGCGTTGGGCAGGATGCCGTTCCAAAGCAGGTAGGTCGTCTCCTCGAAGGTCGAGTTCTCGGCCAGTTCGTGGATGTCGATACCGCGATAAGCCAATACGCCGGCGTCTCCGTCGATCCAACAGATCCCGGAGTTCGCCGCAACAATTCCTTCAAGACCCTTACCTTGGACAGCTGTCGACATAGCTCTTGGATCTCCCCCTTGCAACGTTTTGTATGGCAGGTGCGCCGGTTTTCCCGGACTTGCACCCCAGCGATGAGATGGCCGCCCCCTGGTCGTCGCCAGGGACTTTGGTTTCTTTTGAACAGCCCGGCCTCAAGAAAATGCAGTAAAGATGTTTATAACGTAGGCATTCCATGATTGTCACGGAGTGCGGGACGGGAGCGCGTCGAAATCGGCTTTCAGCCCGATCTGAAGGGGTTGCGGGCCGGTCGCGAGAAAGACATGTCCGGCTTTTTCTGCACACGGCCGAATTCTTTCTATATGCTGAATGTTCCCCCGGGAAGTTGGAGCGAAGGCTCTCAATCCCGGCTACCCGGGCAGAATCCCGGCATTCAGACGGAGAATTCGAGGTCGAGAATCCTCCTTAACAGCGTCTAATCAAACAGGATGGCGTCATCGCCCCGCCAGGTGCGCAGTGGCACAAGGCAAGAATTTGCGGGCCGGAGCGCCACAAACAGGAGAGGTAAACACATGAGCGAAATTGAAGATACCCCCAGGTCTTACTCCGGGGCATTGCTTGGGGCCATTGCCGTGGCTCTCGTATTAGCGTTAGGCGGCTTGATCTGGAGCTATTCGCTGAGTGGCAAGCTGACCACGCAGCAAGTGGAATTGGCCGATGCCAAACAGCAAAATGTGAAACTGGCCGCCGAACTGCGCGAGACAGATGCCCGCCTCGAGGTTGCCCGCGAGGAACTGGGTAAATCGCTCGGGTTGACTCAGAAGCAGATGGATACCCGTGCCGAAGAGATCATTCGCCGCGAGCAGGCACAGGAAGCCAACAGCCAGCGCCTTGAGACCGCCCAGAAGCAAACCGCGCAGCAGGTGTCGGCCGTTTCAACTGAAGTCTCCGGCGTCAAGACCGACGTGGGCGGCGTCAAGACCGACCTGAGCAAGACGCAAAGCGACCTGGCCAATGCTATCAGCCAGCTCACGTCGATGAAGGGGGATTTGAGCGATCACAGCAGCCTCATTGCCCGCAATCACGACGAGTTGGAAACACTGAAACACAAGGGCGACCGGAATTATTACGAGTTCAGCCTGACCAAGGGGCAGAAGAAGCCCGTAGGGACTGTGAGCCTGGAACTGAAGAAGGCTGACTCCAAAAAGAGCCGCTTCACGCTGATGGTGTATTCCGACGACAAGCAGTACGAAAAGAAGGACCGGAACCTGAACGAGCCGCTCCAGTTCTACAGCGGCAAAGAACCGATGCTCTTTGAGATCGTAGTTAATTCGGTGAACGGGAAAAACGCCGTTAACGGCTACCTGACTACGCCCAAGAACGCGCCGGCTCCGCCTACTGTTCGGTAACTGCCGAGTGGGGCGTAAGCGTGAGGCTGGGCTGGTATTGGAAGGCGAAGGTAAAGCTCAGGTCCTTTCTTGCGTCCCACTGTTCCTTGCCGATGCGGAACGAAGATACGAAAGTTCCCTCCACGGTTTGGCCGGGGTTGATGGTTGTTTCCGGCGACAGTCCCTTGGCGTGCAATGAGGCCAGTTCAGGATAGGCGATAAACACCCGATCGTAATCGGTCAGGGTGGCCGCATAACTGGTGTGCGGTCCGTCCGCCAGGGTGGCGTTGGTCAAAATCTGGTGAAGGAAGAGCGGCTTGTCGCTTTGGTTATGCAGCTTCACCTGGGTGAACACCAGCACGTGGTCAAAGGTTTTCTGGGCCATGGCGGCGCCGGCGGCGTCGAATCCTGAGGTCACGGTATGCCGCGGGTGGGCCCACACCTGCACAATTTCGCCGGTGGCCGCGGGCGGCTTTTGGCCAATCAGCACATAGACAGCAATGATGATGGTGACCAGTGCGGCGGCAAGCATGCCGGCAATCACTACATGGCTGGAACCCTTGGTGAGTTCTTCACCAAGAGCGGCATCGTCAATTTCTTCGGGCGAATCCTGATGGAGTAGGCTCATAGCGCACTTATCTTATCCCGGTTTGCGCGAGAACGGCTATCAAATATCGAGCAGCCCGCAAAACGATCCGTGAACGGCACGGGAAGATGTTCATTCCGCGGCGGCTACGGCCGCGGCCGCAGCGCGGCAAGAAACTCCGCTGCTCCCAGCGTATTCAGAACATCCCCCTGATCCAGCCAGGCGCGGCGCAGTTGCTTGACGCCGTAGCCCATCTTGCCCAGGTTGCGGGCGTCGTGCGAGTCCGAACTGATCACGATCTTGCAACCCAACTCCTTTGCCAGCCTCAGATCGCGGTCGTTCAGGTCCAGGCGCTCGGGAGCGGCATTGTGTTCCGCGGCCACGCCCAGTTCGGCGGCCCGGCGAAGAACCACGCCCATATCCAGGGCAAAGGGTTCGCGGCGCAGCAACAGCCGGCCGGTGGGGTGGCCCAGGATGCGCACATAGGGGTTCTCGATGGCCTTCAATACCCTCTCGGTCATCTCTTCGCGGCTCTGTTCGAATCGGGTGTGCACGCTGGCGATGACCACATCCATCTGGGCCAGCACTTCGTCGTCCAGATCCAGTGCGCCGTCGGCCAGAATGTCGACTTCGATACCGGTGAAGACGCGGATGCGGCCTTCCATCTGCCGGTCCACTGCGCGAATCCGTCCCATATGCTCAAGCGCCCGCTTCTCGTCCAGGCCGTTGGTCATGGCCAGGTTCTTGCTGTGGTCGGTGATGGCGATGTATTGGTATCCGCAGGCCAAAGCGGCATCGGCCATCTCGCGGATGCTGTTGCGGCCGTCGGTGGCCGTGGTGTGCATGTGCAGGTCGCCGCGCAGGTCCTTTTCCTCAATGAGCCGGGGCAGAGTGTGCAGCGCAGCGCCCTCAATCTCGCCCAGGTTCTCGCGCAGTTCGGGTGGCATCCAGTCCATGCCCAGCGCCGCGTAGATATCTTCCTCGGTGGCCGCGGCCACAACCGACTCGTCGCTTAACTTGGCCAGTGCCCATTCGCTCAAGGTGTAACCCATCTTCAGGGCCCGCTGGCGCAGAGCCACATTGTGCGCCTTGGAACCAGTAAAGTACTGCAGCGCCGCACCATAGACCTCGGGAGGCAGCAGCCGCACGTCCACCTGCAGGCCTTCGCCCGAATGAAAGCTCACCTTGTTTTCGCCCTTGGCTATGATGTCCTGGATGCCGGGGAAGGCGGCCACATGCTCCACAGCCGCGGCGGTGTGGTCAACCAGACAGGCCGGCCCAGTTGCCAGCAGGTCGATGTCGCCGGCCGTCTCGCGTCCGCGGCGCAGGGAACCAGCCGGCGTGACCCTCTCGATTCCGGCAAAGGTCAGCAGGTAGGCGGAGATGCGTCCAGCTGCCTCCTCGGCTACGTCAATGCGGAACCGGCCGGCACTGCGGCGGTACTCGTCGATGCCCTTGCGCAGCTTTTCAATCTGCTTTTCGCCCATGCGCGGCAAGCCGGCGAGGCGGCCTTCTTCAATCGCTTGTGCGAGCTGGTCGATGCTGGCGATCTTTGCCGCGTCCCACAGCAACGCAACCGTCTTGGGACCCATGCCGGGAAGCTTCAGAAGCTCCAGCAGGCCCGCGCCATATTTCGCCAACAGCTCGTCGCGCAGCGGCAAGGTGCCGGTGGCGGCAATGGCTTGCAGGTTGGCAGCCATGCTTTTGCCAATGCCCGGAATCTCAAGCAGACGCGCTTTCTCCGCCGCAGCAGACATAAGGTCCACGGTGGTTTGTTCCGCGGCTTCCGCGGCGCGACGATAACTGCGGATGCGAAAGCCGTCGCCGCCGTCAATTTCCAGCAGGTCGGCGGTCTCGCCCAGCAGGCGCGCCATGGTGGAGTTGTCCATCGGATCGTGCACTCCGGACAAGATAGGAAGACTTGAGCGATGCGCCGTGCCAGTCCTGCGGCGGAAACGATGGCATGTATCCTAAGCGGATGCCTACCACGCAGATCCAGCTCCGCTTCCGTCTAAAGCACTTGGCGGCCCCATGATTTCTGCGTGATAAGCAGGTTACGAACCGGCACAACTCAAACTCACCGCCTTTCGGCGGCTTCGCTCTCAAGCCTTGCAAACCGCGTCGCTAGGCCGCGTTGTGCGCGGCATCGCGCATTCGCACAACCGCATCTGCCTGGGGACCTTTCTGACCTTGGACGATGTCGAACTCAACATCATCGCCCTCTTTCAGCGTCTTGTAACCGTCCAGTTGTATCGACGAGTAATGGACGAATACATCCGGTCCGTCTTCGCGTCCGATGAATCCATAGCCCTTTGCGTTATTGAACCACTTCACTTTCCCTTTGTACTGAGCCACAGGCTCCTGCCTTCCTTGGTCTTGCATGAATCCGGTGAGCGGGGGGATTACCCACCGGCTTGAGGTTTTGACGACGGAAGCCGGCGAAAGGTTGATTGGCCTTTCACCGATCCTTCACAAAAAATTGAAAACGGGTTCGCGCTGTACTCCATCCGCGACCAACTGCCCGTTGAAACACACAGCCAAGGCCAGGCATGACACTCCCTCTCAAGAAGGGAGTAAAACGAACCGTTTGCCCCGATCCTCTGCGATTCTCAGAGTATAGGGAGAGGGTTTATGGGCCTCTGTTGACGCAGCGCAAAATTGGCGCGCGTTTTCGAAAAAAATTATCCTTTCCGTTTTTTGGCTCCGCGTCTTGCATAGAAGAGCACGCTGGTGAGGGTCTTGCCGTCCAGAATTGCTCCCTTTTCAATCATCTTCAGCACTTCAGAAAGCTTGACCAGACGGATCTCAATCTGCTCGTCGTCCTCCGGGTGCGGATTTCCGGCAACAAGCCCTTCAGCCAGAAAGACTTTCATTGACTCGCCCAGGAACCCGGGGCTGGCGTAGTACTCCACCATCGGCTTCCATTTCCGGGCCTGGTAGCCGGTTTCTTCTTCCAGCTCCCGCTTGGCCCCGGCCAGCGGGTCTTCACCCTCCTCAAGTTTGCCTGCGGGCAACTCCCACAAGAACTGGTTGGCGGCGTGGCGATACTGGCGCTCAACCACAATCCATGGATCCTTCTTGTTTTTGGCGTGATCCATAGCCAGGATGACCACACTGCCGTTGTGGCGGATGATGTCGCGGATGCCTTCCTTGCCGCCGGGCTCGATCAGTTGGTCGCGCAGCACGCGGAAGAGAGGTCCTTCAAAGACCGTCTCGGAACTGATCACTTGGGCGACGCCCTCAACCACCTCACCCTGCAACGGGGGTGTTTTCGGCTTGTCTTCCTTCTGTTTCCTGGCCTTGGCGGCCTTGGGTTTTGATGCCTTGGCAATCTTGGGCTTTGCTGTCCTGGCTGCCTTGGAATTCTTGGCCCCGGTTTTTCTGGGCTTGGCCACCTTGACTTTCTTTTTGGCAGTTTTCACTTTTTTGGGCTCTTTAGCCTCCGGCTTGGCGGTCTTTGGAGCGGCTTTCTTCTTCTTTGCCATTCAGGTCTCTCTCCTCCATTTGCGTTGGTGCGCAATCGGTTGATGCGCAATCAGAAAGAGTATACGCACAGTTACACCGGAGCGGCTGATTCCAAACGGGCAGTTGTGCATCAAACCCGCCCGGCGTGGCATCCTTAACACAGCCTGATTTTCAATCCCGCCATTGTGCGCGGAGTTCTCCCAGAGGCAAATGAGCCGGAAGTGAATGCCTTGTCGACCGTAGACTGTCATCCCATTACCGTGGTGCCCGGCCTGAGCCGGCTGTTTGTTGACTACTGCGCCGGCGGTGCGCCAGGGCACGAGGCGGTGCGCCCGTTTTATGCCTCGATGCCCCCGGATAACGGTTGGTCCGCTGCTGCGGTCGCCCGCCCGCTCCCCGCCCATTGGCCGCAACTGGTGAGCCTGCTTGAAGCGCAGAATCCGTCTGTCGCCGCGGCACCGGTGCTTGCTGCCCTGGCGCACGGAGCCCGGGTGGTGGTCACCGGCCAGCAGGTCGGACTCTTCGGCGGTCCGCTGTTTACGCCCTTCAAGGCCGCTACCGCGCTGGCCAGGGCGCGCCAGGCCACCGCGGCCGGCCGTCCGCACGCCGCCATCTTCTGGCTGGCAACTGAAGATCACGATTTTGCCGAGATTAACCACGTGGTTTTTCCCGCCCGCCGCGAGTTCCGCAAGCTGGTTTATTCGACTGCGCCGCAGGTGGCTCGCCCGGTGGGCGGCATTGTGCTGGACGATTCGATTACCCCGCTTCTGGATCAAGCTTGGGAGTTGCTCGGCTCGTCGGACGCCATGGAGGCGCTGGCCGAGGCTTACAAGCCGGGCCGCACCTTTGCCCAGGCTTTTGCCGGCTTCTATTCCAGGATCTTCGCGGCCCAGGGGTTGCTGGTGCTCGACGCCGGCGGGCGCGACTTTCACCGCCTCGGCGCACCGGTGTTGCGCGCCGCCCTGGAACGGGCCGACGAACTGCACTCCGCTCTGCTTGACCGCAACCGGCAGCTTGAAGCGGCTGGCTATCACGCCCAAGTGGCCGTTGCGGCGCAATCGAGCCTGCTGTTCCTTATCGATGAAAAGACCGGCGCTCGCCTGGCGCTTAAGCGCACCGCTCCCACCGCAGCCGAACCTGCCGGTCTTTGGCAGGCTGGCAAGCGCACCTACTCGACCGCTGAACTGGTTGGGATTCTGGAGGCCGAGCCGGAACGCATTTCGCCGTCCGCGCTGTTGCGGCCCGTTTTTCAGGACCTTCTGCTCTCCACCTCGGCAACAGTCGGCGGCCCGGCTGAGATTGCTTACTTTGCCCAATCGGCGGTACTGTTCGAGCGCATTCTAGGCCGGGTTACTCCGGCGCTGCCGCGTTTTTCAGGGACTCTCATCGAGCCCGCCATCGGCGATTTGCTGCGCAAGCACGAACTTACGCTGGAGCGGGTCTTTGGCGAAAGCTCAGATTCCCTGGCGCAGTTGCTGGCCGCACGGGCCATGCCGGTTGAAGGCAAGCGCAAGATGGCCGCCGCGGGGACGGCGCTTGACGCTGAGCTGACGACGGTACTCGACTGGATGGGCACTCTCGATGCCGGTCTGGGCCGGTCGGCCGAGACCGCAGCCAGCAAGATGCGCTACCAGATGAACCGGCTGCGCAGGCTGGCTGCCAACTTTGAGTTGCGGCGCGAGGCCTCGCTCGGGCGCCACGCACGAGCCATCAGCCAGGCGCTTTATCCGGATGGAGATTTACAGGAGCGGCTGCTTGGCGCGGCTTACTTCTTTGCCCGCTACGGCCCGGAACTGGCTGAAGAACTCAGCGCCGAGGCCGAGAATTCCTGCCCGGGGCATATGGCGGTGTGGCTATAATCCGGAACCAGCAGTGAAAGGGCATCAAATGAGAAAGATTCTGGCAATTGTGACCGTCTGCGTTTTGGCGGCTTCGGCAGCGCTTGCGCAGAAAATGCCTTGCGCAACAGCCGGCGACAACAACGCATTTTTGGGTATTCAAACCATTCGCCTGTGGCCCGGAGACGCGCCCGAGGCCAAGGGCAAGGATTGCCAGGACACGCCCACTCTGACCATCTTTGAGCCGCAGCAGGGGCACGACAATGGCTCCGCCGTGGTGGTGCTGCCCGGTGGCGGCTACGGGGGGCTGGCCGCCAATCTGGAGGGCCGGCAGGTGGCCGACTGGTTCACCGCCCGCGGCTTTCGTGCCTTTGTTCTCAGCTACCGGCTCTCGTCGCAAGGCTATTTGCTGCCGGTGCCGCTGCTTGACGCGCGGCGCGCCATTCAGACGGTGAGGGCACGCGCCAGGGATTACTTTATTGCTCCCAACCGGATCGTCATCATCGGATTCTCCGCAGGCGGCCACCTGGCTGCGCTCTCGGCAACACAATTCGTTCCCGGCAAGCCCGACGCCGAGGACCCCATTGACCGCGTCTCAAGCCGGCCGGACTACCTGGTGCTCGGCTATCCCTGGATCGGCGCCATCTCTTCAGACACCTCGCATCTGACCTACTGCAAGAGTTTTGACGTAATGGACAAGTGCGAAGCCCTGCGGGCCGCGTACTCGCCCGACTTGTTTGTCACCAAAGACACTCCTCCCACCTTCTGGTTTCACACCTTCAACGACGAGACGGTTCCGGTGGAGCAGGGGCTCCGCTTCTATGAGGCACTGGTCAAGGCCGGAGTGCCCGCCGAAGGACATATCTTCGCTAATGGTCCCCACGGCACCGGTTTGGGAAAGGCGGACGCGGCACTGGATCAGTGGCCCAATCTGCTGGAAATCTGGCTGCGCGCCCAGGGACTGCTGACGCCGGACAAATCGGTCGCCATGCCCCGGCCATCGTGGATGAAGTGAAGAGTTTGCCCTGGCGGCAAAGGGAAAAGAGAAGCCAAGGGCGGGACCAGCGATTGCAACTCACACTGCGAGATAGACTTGAACTCTCAGGAGGTTTTTGTTCATGAATCGATTTCACCGGCTTGGCGCATTCACTCTTCTCATAGCGGCTTCGTTTTTCTTCTCATCCAGCGCCTGGGCGCAGGAAACCCATCCCCCGGCACAACCACCCGCGGCGGGCGCGGAGCAGCACAAGGACGCCGACAAGGAAACGCCGGTTCCGCCCGAAAAGCCCGTCGCCACGCATCACGAACTGGCGCTGGGCGGCAAAACGCTGAAGTACACGGCCACTGCCGGCACGCTGATCATTCGCGACGAAGACGACAAGCCCTATGGCAGCATCTTCTATGTGGCCTATGCGCTGGATGGCGCCGAGCCCCGCACGCGGCCGGTGAGCTTCCTCTATAACGGCGGTCCCGGTTCGGCTTCCCTGTGGCTGCACATGGGCTCGTTTTCGCCGGTGCGCATCACCACCGACAGCCCCAATCCGACTCTTGGCCCGCCATTCAAGCTGGTCCCCAATGAATATTCACTACTCGACAAGAGCGATCTGGTTTTCATCGACGCACCGCTGACTGGCTACTCGCGCGCCGTGGGCAAAGCGACGGCCAAAGATTTCACAGGCGTCGACCAGGATTTGCGCGCCTTTGACCGCTTTATTATCCGCTACCTGACGGTGAACCAGCGCTGGAATTCACCCAAGTTCCTCATCGGCGAGTCCTACGGGACCACGCGCTCGGCGGCGCTGGCTGACATGCTGGGCAACGACGGCGTGCAGTTGAACGGGGTGGTGCTGATTTCGTCCATCCTCAACTACAACATCCGTGCCGGCGGGTACGACGCCATCTACATCGACAATCTGCCCAGCTACGCCGCGGCCGCGTGGTACTTCAACAAAATTCCCAACAAGCCCGCCGACCTGGGGGCGTGGGTCCAGCAGGCGCGCGAGTTTGCCTCCGGCCCCTACGCGCACGCGCTCTTCCAGGGCCATAACCTGCCTGCCGCGGAACTGGATTCGGTGGCCAAGGATGTGAGCCGCTTTACCGGCCTCACGGTGGACTACGTGAAAGAAACCAACCTGCGCATTTCGCCCACCCGGTTCAGAAAAGAAGTGCTGCGCGACGACCGCCGCACCCTGGGCCGGTATGACATGCGTTTTGAAGGCGTTGACCTGGATGCGGCCGGCGAGGCGCCCAGCTACGATGCCTCCGACACCGGCATTTCCGGCGCCTTCGTCGCCGCCCTGCACGACTACATGGAGCGGGAACTGAAGTACGAAAGCACCGATGCCTACCGGCCCAGCGCCAACTCCATCGGCCAGTGGGATTGGAAGCACCGGCCCACCAGCGGAGGCCCGGGCATGTTCGGCCCCGGCGGCGAGCAGGCTCAGCCTTACGTGGCCGCGGATCTGGCCAGCGCCATCCGCAAGAATCCACACCTGAAGGTCTTCTCGGCCAATGGTTACTTCGACTTGGCCACGCCGTTTTTCGCCACCGAGTACGACTTGTCGCACATGGACCTGGACCCCTCGCTGCGCGGCAATGTGCAGTTCGGCTACTATCCCTCAGGGCACATGATTTACTTGAACATCGATGCGCTTCACCAGTTGAAGGACGATCTGGCGGCATTCATTACCAAGGCGCAGAATTAGGGCAACCGCTCTGCTGCACTGAGGTTCGTGGTCTCCCACCCTTGCGCAAAAAAAGCGCAAGGATGGGGCACCCGGCGGGGCAGCGAGTCGGCCCTTTATTGGACGAGCTATCCTGAGTCTTCGATGGCATTCTTAGCGGCAATTCGGTTGATCAAGACTGGGGACGTCATCGAGTTGCGTCATGCACTTGATGGCGGTTTGGATCCAAACTACTCAAACGAGATTGGCACCACGCTTTTGATGCTTGCCGCCATCGAGGGTAACGCGGCGCTGGGCGGACTCCTCATCGAGAGGGGCGCAGAACTCGATCGCGAGAACAATATGCGCGACAGTGCGTTGACCCTTGCAGCTGGGTTCAAGCATCCCAAATTTGTCCGGCTACTTCTTGATCGCGGGGTATGTTTAGATCGTATTCGCGATGCGGGTTCACTCGACTCGTTCATCGGATGGGTGCAGGACTATTGCGGCATGACGAGAGACCAGATACGCCAATTAGATGGCGGTTGAAAAAGGGGCAGCCTCGGTTCTGAAGGGTTGAGACCCCAAAAATCAAGAAGCGGACCACCGATCCCAGGAGTGGAAGGACTTCCTGAAACCGGCGGCCCGCTGGACCCTGGACCGGGTCTAGGTGGTATGTTTAGTTTAGGCTTGTTGTCGGGGATTGCAAGCCCTTTTTTGCACTAAATTCCCAGTTCGTGACAGCAGTCACAGTACCCCATAGAATCGCCTCCGAATCGTTGACTTGAGGGGCAGCCCCTGATAAAAATGAAAGTTCCACCCACGAAATAGTTCCACATGTAACAGAGATCAAATCGAACACCTGAGCAACCAGAACCAGCATGCAAGAAATCATTCAACAAGTCGGAACTCTTATGCTTGGCGCTGTGCCCACGGTTCTGCTGTTCATTGTGCTGGTGCTGTCGTACCAGTTCCTGATTCAGGGGCCGCTGACCGCCACGCTGAAACTTCGCCGCGCACGCACTGACGGCGCGATTGAAGATGCCCAAAAGGCCATTGAGCGGGCCGAAGCCAGGACCGCCGAGTATACCGCCAAGTTGCGCCACGCTCGCGCGGAAGTCTACAAGGTCCGCGAACAGCGCATCCAGCAATGGAACGCCGAACGCGACGCCGCCCTTGAGGCCGCTCGCAAGGTTGCCAGCGCCAAGGTGAGCCAGGCCCGGGCCGAGCTTGATGCCGAAGCCGCCGCCGCCCGCAAGTCCATTCAGGCCTCTGCCGGCGACTTGGCCAATCAGGTGGTCCAGGCGGTATTGCCGCTGGCCGTCGGGGGTTCCCGTTGAGAAATCTCACTTCGAACGCGCGTTTTTCGGCAAGGATTCTCTGGATTGCATCGCTGGCAGTTTTGGCGGCCGGGCTGGCCATCGCCCCCCTCCGGATGGCTGCCCAGGAGCCTGCTCCCGCCGCTGGTTCTCAGCCAGCTGCTTCCAGCGCTGAGTCGGCCAAGCCCGAGCCGGCCAAGTCAGAAGAAGAGAGCAACAACGTCTACCGGCACACCCCGCTGGTTACCGCTGCCGCCAAAATGCTCCACCTCTCGGTCGAGACCACGGCGCGGACCTTCGAGTTCATCAACTTTGCCATCATCGCGCTGGCCATCATCATTCCTCTCGCCAAGTTCATGCCCAAGGTCATCCGCAAGCGTTCGCAGACCTTGTCGCACAGCATCGAGTCAGCCCGCAAGGTGACCGATGACGCCAACGCCCGCCTCAGCGCCATCGAGGCCAAACTCTCCGGGCTGGACCAAGAGGTTGCGGCGATTCGCACTCAGGTAGAGCAGGAAAGCAGCGGAGACGAAGCCCGCATCAAGGCCAGCCTCAAGGAAGAAAGCGATCGCATTGTGGCCGCCGCCGAGCAGGAGATTACCGTGGCCGCCGCACAAGCCAGACGCGGATTGCGCAACTTTGCCGCCGACCTGGCCATCGAGCAGGCAGCCAAGCAACTGGTTCTTAGCACCGAGACCGACAAGGCGCTGATCGCCGAGTTTTCTGCCGACATCGCCAAGGGAGGGCAGAACTAGATGGCCGCCTTCGTTTCCCGTTATGCCCGCGCCTTTGCCGATGTGGTTACGTCGGAAAAGCTGGATACCGCCGCGCTGGAAAAGCAACTGAACGATTTTCTTGGCACCTGGGATTCGAGCGCCGAGCTTCGCGATCTGTTTGCGAACCCCGCCGTGCCCGCGATCCAGAAGGTTGCCTTGCTCGACAAGATGAACGCCACGCTCGGATTGCAGAAGGAACTGCGCAACCTGCTGGCGGTGCTCATCAATAACGATCGAATCGGCCTGGTGCACGAAGTGGCCGATGCTTATCGCACCGAACTGCAGGCGCGACAGGGAATTCGCCAGGCTGAAGTGGTAACCGCCCGCGAACTCGACGAACAGGAACGCAGCGTTTTGGTTGCCGGTATCGGCAAGCTGGCCGGCGCGCAAGTCAAGGCCAGTTTCAAGCTCGACAAGTCCATTCTGGGTGGCACGGTGGTGCGCATCGGCTCCACGGTGTACGACGGTTCGGTACGCGGACGGCTTGAACGGTTGAAGGAAGCATTGATCGCTGGATGAAATCCAGTTCATAGTTCGCAGTTCGTGGTTCACAGAGCGGCAAACAGAGAGCCGGCAACTGGAAACGAAGAAGTGCGAGATGTGGACTAAGAACTGCGAACCAGGAACTTTGAACTAAGAACTGTGAACTGCGAACTGTAAGGAACACACATGGCTCAGATCAAGGCAGACGAGATTACGCAACTTCTTCGCGAGCAGATCGCGAATTACGATTCGAAGGTCCAGGTAGACGAAGTCGGGACCATCACATCGCTTGGCGACGGCATTGCCCGCATCCACGGACTGGACAAGGTGATGGCCGGCGAGCTGCTCAGCTTCCCGCGCGGCATCTCCGGACTGGCCCTGAGCCTCGAGGAAGACTCGGTGGGCTCGGTGGTACTGGGCGACTACACCGAGTTGCGCGAAGGCGACGAGGTCAAGCGCACCGGAAGAATTCTCAGTGTCCCGGTGGGCGACGGCCTGATCGGCCGCGTGGTCAACGCGCTCGGCGAGCCCATTGACGACAAGGGCCCCATCGCATCGACGGAGTTTTTGCCCGTCGAGCGTCTGGCGCCCGGCATCATCGACCGCCAGGGAGTTCGCGAGCCCATGGCTACCGGACTCAAGGCGATTGACGCCATGATTCCCATCGGCCGCGGCCAGCGCGAGTTGATTATTGGCGATCGCCAGACCGGCAAAACCGCCGTGCTGCTTGACACCATCATCAACAACGCCAAGAACGATCTGATCTGCATCTACTGCGCCATCGGCCAGAAGCGTTCCTCGATCGCTCAGGTCGTCCAGACGCTGACTGAAGCCGGCGCCATGGGCCACACCATCGTGGTGGCGGCATCGGCCTCCGAGCCGGCGCCGATGCTTTATCTGGCGCCTTTTGCAGCCACGGCATTCGGCGAGTACTTCCGCGACAACGGCCGCCACGCGCTGATCATGTACGACGATCTCTCCAAGCACGCCATGGCGTACCGCGAGATCTCTCTGCTGCTGCGCCGCCCGCCGGGTCGCGAAGCGTATCCGGGCGACGTGTTCTATCTCCACTCCCGTTTGCTTGAGCGTTCCTCCAAGATGAGTGCAGCACGCGGCGGCGGATCGCTCACGGCTCTGCCGGTCATTGAGACCCAGGCCGGCGACGTTTCGGCCTACATTCCGACCAACGTCATCTCCATTACCGACGGCCAGATCTTTCTGGAAACCGATCTGTTCAACTCCGGCGTTCGTCCGGCCGTCAACGTGGGCCTTTCGGTTTCGCGTGTCGGCTTCTCGGCAGCCATCAAGGCCGTCAAGCAGGTGGGCGCAACCCTCAAGCTCGATCTGGCTCAGTATCGTGAACTCGCAGCCTTCGCGCAGTTCGGTTCGGACCTCGATCCGCTCACCCAGAAGCAGCTTAACCGTGGCGCGCGCTTGACGGAATTGCTCAAGCAGCCGCAGTTCCACCCGCTCACCTGGCAGCAGCAGACGGTGGTGCTCTTCGCCGGCACGCAGGGTTATCTGGATGAGTTCCAGATCACCGAAATTCGCGCCTTTGAAGACGGCCTCTACAAGTATCTTGACAACGCGCAGACGGCGTTGATTGAAGAGCTGACCAAGGAAAAGAAACTGGACAACCTGCGCGACAAGTTGCACGCGGCGCTCAAGGAATACTCGGCCAACTTCAAGGCGGAACTGGCCGCGGCAAAAGTGTAAAGGCAGCTTCTAGCCTCTAGCTTCTAGCTGCTAGCTAAAAGCCCTGGGCTGAACGCTGGAACCGAAACTTGAAAGCTGTACATGAAGAGCTAGAAGCTAGAAGCTAGCGGCTAGCAGCTCGGGAAAACAATGGCAAACGTCCTCGATCTACGGCGTCGCATCCGCAGCGTGAAAAACATGCGGCAGATCACCAAGGCCATGAAGATGGTCTCGGCGGCCAAACTGCGCCGCGCGCAGGAGCGGGCACTGGCGGCCCGGCCTTACGCCAAAATGATCACCAGCGTGCTTGAATCGCTGACCCGCCGCGTCGACATCATCGACCCGGAAACCGGCAACCTGCGCCATCCGCTCTTTGCCACCCGGCCAGAGAAGAAAGTGCTGCTGATCATTATCAGCGGCGACAAGGGATTTGCGGGCGCCTTCAACTCCAACATCCTCAAGACGGCTTTCCAGTTCATCGCCGGCAACACCGATAAACAAATCGACGTGGAGGCCGTGGGCCGCAAGGGGCGTGACATGATGCGCCGCCGCCATCCCGCCGCCGGCTACACCGAGCAAACCGACGAGCAGGGCAACGTCCGCCAGGTGCGCAACGACCGCCAGTCCTATGTCGAAGTAACCGGCGATCATCCTGGCATGCTCGGCAAGCTGGAAGTGAGCCGCGTCTTTGAACTGGCCCAAAGCGTCATCTCCCGCTACGTGCACGAGGAGATCGACGCCGCCTATATCGTCTATAACGAATTCAAGTCGGTGATCTCGCAGCGCCTGGTTGTCGAGCGGCTGCTGCCCATCATGAAGATCGGCGTCCCGCAGATCACTGGCGCCGTGGAGCCCAGCGAAGCCGAGAAGGAGCGCGCCGCAGAGGCCGCACTCTCCGCTGGCATCATGCTGGAGCCGGTTGACACCGCGGCCGCCGACGAGGAAGCCAAGAAGTTCGGCACCTCGCAGTGCGACTACATCTACGAGCAGCCAGCCGAGGAACTCTTCAACGGACTGCTCCCGCAATATGTTTCAACCATGCTGTATCACGCCATGACCGAGTCGGTAGCCGCGGAACATGCGGCCCGCATGACGGCCATGGATTCGGCGAGCAACAACGCATCCGACATGATTGATGCCTACACGCTGGAAATGAACCGTGTGCGTCAGGCGGCCATCACCAAGGAAATTATTGAGATTGTGAGTGGAGCGGCGGCTGTTTAGCTCCAACGGATTTGAAAGGGCGCGGTTTTAACCGCGCCGAAACGCAGCAGAGATTTGACGGGGCTTTAGCCCCCGAGGCAAAGAAGAATGGCAGAAAACATCGGCAAGGTAATTCAGATCTCCGGTCCCGCGGTGGACGTGCAGTTTGAAGAAGCAACAATGCCGCCCATCTACCAGGCGCTTCGCGTCACCAGCGAGGGCTTCACCGTGCCCACGCCCATCAGCGTGATCCTCGAAGTCCAGCAGCACCTGGGCGAGGGCCGCGTCAGAACGGTCGCCATGGAGGCTACCGACGGCATGGTCCGCGGCATGAAGGCCATCGATCTCGGCGGCCCGATCAGCGTTCCCGTCGGCAAAGAGACGCTGGGCCGCATCATCAACGTCATCGGCGATCCGGTGGACGAGCTGGGGCCCATTGGCGAAAAGACGCGCATGCCGATTCACCGCCCGGCTCCGCTGTTCGATGAGCAGTCTACCCACGAGGAGATGTTCGAGACCGGTATCAAGGTCATCGATCTGATCCAGCCCTTTTTGAAGGGCGGCAAGATCGGCCTGTTTGGCGGCGCCGGCGTGGGCAAGACGGTTGTCATCATGGAATTGATCAATAACGTGGCCAAGAACCACGGCGGCTACTCGGTGTTTGCCGGCGTGGGCGAGCGTACCCGCGAGGGCAATGACCTTTGGAACGAGATGACCGATTCGGGCGTCATCAAGCCGGGCAAATTCGCAGAGTCGAAGTGCGCTCTGGTGTACGGCCAGATGACCGAGCCGCCTGGAGCCCGCCTGCGCGTGGCCCTCAGTGCACTCACCGTCGCCGAGTACTTCCGCGACGTGGAGGGTTCTGACACGCTGCTGTTCATCGACAATATTTTCCGCTTCACGCAGGCCGGTTCCGAGGTTTCCACGCTTCTGGGCCGCATGCCTTCGGCCGTGGGCTACCAGCCCAACCTGGCCACTGAAATGGGCGAGCTGCAGGAGAGGATTACCTCTACCAGCAAGGGTTCCGTCACTTCCGTGCAGGCCGTCTATGTTCCGGCCGACGATTTGACCGATCCGGCGCCTGCCACCACCTTTGCCCACCTGGACGCGACCACCGTGTTGAGCCGCCCGCTTTCGGAACTGGGCATCTACCCGGCCGTCGATCCGCTGGCTTCCACCTCGCGCATTCTTTCCGCGCGCATTGTTGGCCAGGAACACTACGATGTGGCCCAGGGCGTGAAGCGCATTTTGCAGCGCTACAAGGATCTGCAGGATATCATCGCCATCCTGGGAATCGACGAGCTGTCGGAAGAGGACAAGCTTACCGTGGCCCGCGCCCGCAAGGTGCAGAAGTTCCTGTCGCAGCCGTTCCATGTGGCCGAGACATTTACCGGCATCCCCGGCGCGTATGTGAAGGTTGCCGACACCGTGCGCAGCTTTAAGGAAATCATCGCCGGCAAGTACGACGACATCCCCGAGCAGGCCTTCTATATGAAGGGCGCCATCGAGGAAGTGCTGCAAGAGGCTGAGAAGCTGAAGGCGAGCGTTTAGAGGCAGATGACAGTGGTCAGATGACAGATGACAGTTTTCGACGGTATATCGTACGGCTCTAACTGTCATCTGTGACCTGTAACCTGTCCCGAAAGGACATATGGCAGACGAAACCAATCAACTCCGTGTCCGGCTGGTCACTCCCGAGCGCACTCTGTTTGAGCACGCGGCGGAGGCGGTTGAGCTGCCCGCGAAGAACGGATACATGGAAGTGCTCTACGGCCACGCGCCGCTGTTGGCCGAACTGGGCGCGGGCGACGTGATTGTGCACGGCGGCCCCGATGGTCCAGGCACGGTCACTCACTACAACGTCAGTTGGGGCTTTACCGAGGTGTTGCCGGACCGGGTGACCATTCTTGCCTCCGACGCGCTCCGGCCTGAGGAGATCGACGTTCCCCGTGCCGAGCAGCAACTTGACCGCGGCCTGGAAGAGTGGAAACAGGCTGGCGAAAGCGAAGACGCTTACACTGAGGCCCTCCGCGTGATTGCCGAAGCTGAAGCTAAGCTGGCTACGGCGGCAGAAGCCAAACGCTAAAGAAGCTCGCTGTCTCAACTGAAAAGGCCCTGCTCAACCGAGCAGGGCCTTTTTCTAATCTGAACGATCAATCGATTCCCAAGTCGCCGAAGATGCTGGCGCTGGGAACGACATCTTCCCGCCGATACATCATCTGATCGCAGAAAACCGCGACAAGCCTCATCCAGACCTGATCCTGAGTCAGCTTCACACCGTCGTTAGCCTTATCGGCGAACTCTGCGCTATTCATCGACAGGACAACACGGGCCAATTCTCCAACGCTGAGAGTTGGGAGGACGGAACGCCGGAACGGCGTTACCTTCAGAAGCGTTGTGTATAGAACACCCCACAGGACTAAGCCCGCAATGAAAAACACGGTGAACACGAAAAAGTTGTCGAGAGTGAAGAAGGGGAATCGAGAGAGGATCCTGATTAATGTCACAGTGCCTGAAAAAGATAGAAACGCGGACAACACTTGCATCCAGTGTTTCCACATTACTGTATGGCGAAGGCGGGGTAAGCTTAAGCCACATTCTAAGGCGAACGCGCTCCATTGCTGGCGAATTAGCTTCTCACTGAAAAGATCGTCCAGGAAAGTTGAGGGCCTGACGGAACGCCGTGATGTTCCAAGGACCGCTGTGAGTGCTGTGCGAATCCGATAGAAAGCTTTGCCGGTAAGACAGTCGAGATTAGGCTTCAGCTCAGACAGAAGCAGGTTATAGAGGTTGCCGACGGTGTAAACCTTCCTGAGTTTCTCATCTGATAAATAGACGGAGAACTCCTCTTCGATTCGTCGAACGAGTTCCAAACTGTCGGGCCCCATCGATCCATCTCCTGCGACGAATTCTATCGCGGTTGATGGACCGGTTGCATCCCGCTCCCGCCCGATGTATCTTTCTGGCGTGCGCAGGGGAGCTAGCCTGCTCGCTTTCAACTGCGCGGAAAGAAGCTCGCGATGCAGTTTGATGGATCGGATCGCTCGTTCGGTTCCCTGGGTTGGTTTTTTCTTTGTGTGCTTCTGGCTTTCCTATGCCGTTCAGGGACCGCCTCTGCGGCCACCAAGGTGGTTACCGATGCCAACAAGGGCGGCCAGGTCCGCCTGAAACTCGGGGACACGCTGGAACTCCGCCTGCCGTCGAATCCTTCTACCGGCTATATGTGGTACGTCGAAAAGGGTTCGACGCCGCTCGTGAAGCTGGTTCACCAGTCGCAGACCGAGGCCACTGAGCCCGGTGTCGGCCGGCCTGTCTTCCAGGTCTTCAAGTTCGAGCCAAAGCGGGGCGGAGTGGGTTTACTTCAATTGCACTACGTCCGCTCATGGGAGCCGCCGACGCCTGAAGACGAGCGCTTCGATCTGCGCGTAACAATCGAGTAGAGCTGCACGCCAGGGGCAGAGTTTCGCCGGGGCGCCAATCCATTCGCAGCCCGTGAAACCAACCCTGCTCCACCGAATCCACAGCCTCCTCCTCCTTCCATGTGCAACCGGCCGCGGTGGCGCATACAATTCTCTTGGAAGCAAAATGGCCAAATCAAAAAACAAGACGTTTGAAGTTGCCTGTCCCGATTGTGGGGCGATGCTGATCGTCGACGGAGCCACCGGGCTGGTGGTGAGCCACACGCCCGCGCCGCGCAAGCGCATGTTCGAGGATCTGGAAACCGCCGCCAAGGCCATGCGCGAACAGGACGAGCGCAAAGAGTCCCTCTTCCGTCAATCGGTGGACGCTGAAAAGAACAAGGAAGACTTGTTCGAAAAGAAGTTTGCCGAGGCCCTGCGCAAGGCCAAGGACGCCCCCGACGGCAAGCCGCTCCGCGACTTCGATCTGGATTAAATAGCAGGCAGGTTTTTCCGCCCCCCGTGCAAGGTCGCAAACGGCTGCAAGCCGACTGCCGGCATCTATTCCATTCGAGTGGGCGCTCGTCGCTCGACTCGGCCGTGGTGATCACTCTTGCTCTCCACTCACCTCGCCGACTACCGCGGCAGAGGAATTGGAGCGATACTTGATACGCGACTCCCGAAGACCATTCCGGGAGTGAAGGAGATCTTATGGTAGCGGCGCCGCTTCTGGAAGAAACGAATGGTACCCAGCTGGATCCAGCCGGGATTCGGGGCGATAAGCTGAATTGGGTGAGCTACGCGGCCGGCGCTTCCCTCGTCGCCGGAGGATTGTTGCTGCTGGCAGGCAAGCGCCGCGCGGGCATGGTGGCGGCTTCAGCCGGCACGGCCCTGGCGCTGCTGGACCAGAAGGAGACTCTGAGTTCCTGGTGGGTTGCGCTCCCGGTCTATCTTGAAGAGGTCGAAGGCACCTTGAACCAGGTGCAGAATGCCGTGAACGATCTGGCTGCCAAGCGGCAGGCCCTGCACCGGATTCTGGGCAGGTAGGGCTAAATTCCCAATTGCCGCCGCCCCGCCTCGCTGATGCGATGCGGGGTCCATTTGGGCTCCCACACCAGGTCAACCTCAACTTTGCTGATGTCGGGAATGCCGGCCAGGCGGTTGTTTACCTGTTCAAAGATCAACCCCGATGCCGGGCATTGCGGGGTGGTCAGCGTCATGGTCACCTTGACCCACTGCCGCGGCCACGCAGGCTTTGAGTCCGGGTCAGGTCCGGTCGCAACCGCATAAATCAACCCCAGATCGACCAGGTTCAGCTTCACTTCGGGGTCGAAGCAATCGCGCAGCGCGGTGAGGATGTCAGCTTCGGTGAGCATTGCTTAGAGCGACCCCTTTAGGGTGTAAGAACGTTGTATTCCCTCAGGGGCTAAAGCCCGACGTTCCTTGTTGCCAGCTTGCGGCGCGGCTAAAGCCGCGCCCTTTCAAAACCGCTCTACTCCAACGGGAGAAATGCTCTAGTTCTTCCGCTCGACCAGGTAGCGCGCCACAGCTTTCAATCCGTCGGCGCGACTGCCATACGGCTCAAGCGCCGCAAAGGCTTCTTCGATCAGCCGCGCTGCATCCCGCTCGCTCTGTTCAATGCCGAAGACGGCTGGCCAGGTGGCTTTTTCCGTAGCCTGGTCCTTGCCCGCGGTCTTGCCCAACTGCGCGGAGTCCACGGTCATGTCGAGCACGTCGTCCACAATCTGGAAGGCCAGCCCCGCCTTGCAGCCGAACAGCGTCAGCCGCGCCACATCTTCCAGCTTGGCCCCGGCGTATACGCCGCCGACCACCACGCTCACCCGGATTAGCGCCCCGGTTTTGGCGCGGTGAATGGCCTGAACCAGTTCCGGCGTGGGCTTTTGGTGTTCGCTCTCGATATCCAGAACCTGCCCGCCGATCATGCCTTCGACTGTGCCCACTGCGTTCGCGACCAGGCCGACAATCTGCACGGTTGCCGCCGGCGGCGAATCCAGTCCGGCAAGCACTTCGAAGGCGCGGGTCTGCAGCGCATCCCCGGCCAGGATGGCGATGGCCTCGCCGAAGACCACATGGCAGGTCGGCTTGCCGCGGCGCAGATCGTCGTTGTCCAGGGCCGGCAGGTCATCGTGGATGAGCGAATAAGTGTGCAGCATCTCCAGCGCCGCGCCCAGGCGTTCGATCCCCTTGGGAACGGCTCCGGCGAATATCGCCGCCGCCTGGTAAGCCAGCAGCGGGCGGAGCCGTTTGCCCCCGGCAAAGGTGGAGTGGCGCATGGCGCCGTGGATGGAGGCAGGCACCGTTTCGACACTGGGCAGCAACTCTTCCAGTGCCCGGTCGGTTAACTCCGCGGCTTCTTGCTTCAGCATTTTGACGTCGACTGGCATCCCTATCATGATAAACCGCGGCGGCTCAGCCATCGCTCAAGTAAACATAGGCCCGTGACGAGGATGAGTGCCAGTCCGCTGAGCCAGCGGCCTGCCCATGCATCGGGGGTGGTGGTCCAATCGACGGTAAGGTTAATGGCGCCTTGCGGGACGGGCACTGCGATCAGGCCATCCGCGCGCTGCGGCAGGTTGGCGGCAGGCTGGCCATTGACCAAAATGCGCCATGCCGGATAGCTGCGTAGGCGCAGGACAAGATAACCGGCATGGGCCAAGGTCCCTTTGAAGCGCAGGTGTTCGGGATCTCCGGTGGCAGTGGAGACAACCGCCTCGCAAGAGCCGTTGTCGGCCGTCCATACAGGGAGAGCGCCGATTTGACCGCCGGGGGGTCCGAGAGGCGTGTCAAGGCTGGCTGTGAGGCAGGCGGCGGGCAGTCCTGACACGAGCAGGGAGTCGTCGGCTCCGGCAGGCGAATATTCGTTGACGCCT